>Ga0302157_10000920_pt1 | contig 37231 bp, 30 predicted proteins | sample I_Bog_N3_3_FD_193502 | JGI IMG/M metagenome (GOLD analysis project Ga0302157, IMG submission 193502) | Peat permafrost microbial communities from Stordalen Mire near Abisko, Sweden - I_Bog_N3_3 | ecosystem: Environmental > Terrestrial > Soil > Wetlands > Peat | place: Sweden: Abisko, Stordalen...
ACATCCGGCTCCCCCCATTTTTTTCGAGTGTGCTGAAGATGTGGGTTATGCGAGCAGGCAACCCACATTTGGAGCACACTCGATGGAGTTTTGGATGGAGTTTTGGCCTGCGGATCCGAGGCAGCGTCCACGAGACCGGCTATTCGACGATGTCGATCTCGCGCAGCAGTGAAGCCTCGATCTGGGCGCGAAGGCCATCGAGAATCGCCTCGGGCACTGGAGAGTCCACGGTGAGAACGCTGAGGGCCTGGCCCCCGGCGGTCCTGCGCGCGATCTGCATGCCAGCGATGTTGATGGATGCCTCGCCGAACGCCTTGCCGTAGATCGCGACGATCCCGGGACGATCCTTGTAGATCATCACGATGAGGTGCTGGGCGAGAGGAACCTCGACGTCGTAACCGTTGATCTCAACCAGTTTCTCCGTCTGCTTCGTTCCGACGAGGGTGCCAGACACGGAGATCTGAGAACCGTCGCTGAGCGAGCCGCGGATGGTCAACAGGTTGCGGTACTCCTCGCTGACCGGGTCCGTGACCAGGCGTACGGGCATCCCACGCTGCTCGGCGAGCAGGGGCGCGTTCACATAGCTGACCGACTCGCTCACAATATTGCTGAAGATACCTTTGAGGGCCGCAAGCTTCAGCACGCTGACGTCGAACTGTACGATCTCGCCGCGCACCTCGATGTCAACGCTGGTCAACGGGCTGCCGGCAAGACCCGCGAAGACCTGGCCCAGCTTCTCAATCAGGGGAATTCCTGGGCGAACGGTCGGGTCGATGATGCCACCGGCAACGTTGACCGCATCCGGAACCAGCTCGCCGTCGAGAGCAAGGCGCACCGAACGGGCGACCGAGACCCCCGCTTTCTCCTGGGCCTCGTCGGTCGACGCCCCAAGGTGCGGCGTGAGCACGATGTTGTCGAGCGAGAGCAGGGGCGAGTCCGTCGGTGGCTCCTTGACGAAGACATCCAGTCCCGCGCCCGCGATGCGCTTCGATTTGAGCGCCGCGAACAGTGCGTCCTCGTCGATCAGCCCGCCACGCGCGACATTGACGATGAAGGCGGTCGGCTTCATGAGCGCGAGCTGGTCGGTCGAGATCATGCCCGTCGTCTCGGGCGTCTTTGGCATGTGGATCGTGATGAAGTCGGAGGTCTTCAGCAGCTCGTCAAGGCTGAGCAGGGTGACGCCGAGCTGTTGCGCACGCGCGGCCGTCACGTACGGGTCGTAGGCGACCACGTTCATCCCGAACGCCTGGAGACGAGCGGTGATCAGTGCCCCGATGCGGCCGAGCCCGATAATTCCGATGGTCTTTTCGAACAACTCGGTTCCGGTGAACTTGGAGCGCTTCCAGGTTCCCGCGGCGAGGCTCTCATGGGCCGCAGGGAGAAACCGCGCGAGGCTCAGGATGTGGCCGACCGTGAGTTCAGCCGCGGAGATGATGTTCGAGGTCGGCGCGTTCACCACCATGACGCCCGCGGTGGTGGCGGCTTTCACGTCGACGTTGTCGAGCCCGACACCGGCACGAGCAATCACCTTCAGATTGCGAGCGGCGCCGATCGCCTCCGCATCGACCTGCGTCGCAGAGCGGATCAGGATGGCGCTCGCCTCCGGAAGGGCGGCCAGAAGCGCCGGGCGATCGGTGCCGTCGACGGAGCGGACATCGAAGTCCGGGCCAAGCGCCTCGACTGTTGCGGGTGAAAGTTCTTCGGCGATGAGCACGATGGGCTTGGCCACGAAGTGAAGGTCCTCTGGTGTTATGGCTTGCGCGAACGGTGCGCTGGCTTGGTCAGGGCGTGCGCGGGCAGCGCGCAACCAACTTTAGCGGGCGCCCCCGGTCTGGTCACATCGAAGGGTGGTGAGGCCGCACTATGGAGTAATGGAGCCGATCGCCATCACCGCATGGGTCTTGCGCGTCATCGTCGCAGCCGTCTTCGTGGGCATGGGTATCAACCACTTTCGACCGCGGCCCGCACGAGGCATGGCCCGGATGATCCCGCCGACCCTGCGACGCGAGGGCGTGCTCAGCCCTATCAACCTGGTCTACTTCACGGGCGCGTGCGAGATCCTCGGCGGTGTGGGCATCCTGCTTCCGTGGACGCGACTCGCGGCGGCGATCGCGCTGGCGGTATTCCTTGTCGCGGTCTTCCCGGCGAACGCGTATGCGGCCCGGCACCGCGACCGGTTCGGCCGGGCGGCTATCCCGTTCTGGCCGCGACTCGTGGCCCAGGTCGCGCTGATCGCCATCGTGCTGGTGGCCGGGACCATCGGATGAACTCCCGGGCGGTTTACACCAGCCCGAAGTGCGTCTGCACGTAGGCGATAGACGCGACCGTGGCGCACGATATGACGGTGAGCCCGATGAAAAAGAACACGGTCCGAAGGAGCAGATCTCGCCTGCGACCCAACAGGAAAGCGACCGCGTAAACCACCGGCGGCAGGGCGACATCGAGCACCAGCAGCCACCAGGGGGTAACCGAGCCGAACGTGGCGGGCAGCGCGACGAGGTTGCCGATCGCCGTCCAGAGCACGTAGGCGTAGAGCAGGCCGAAGATGACCGCAACGACGAGCGACGGCCATCCATAGCGAAGCCGGGTTGACCCGGAAAGTGGTTCGGCCTTATCTGTCACATCAAACCCCCAGGGTGAACGGCCAGGGGACCAGCACCAGCGCACCCACCAGAAGCCACACGAGGCGGGCGGTGGGCTTGCGGTCCCGCGTGAGGACGAGCACGACGATGAACCACAGGGGCGCAGCGACAAGTGAGAGCGCCTGCTGCACCGAGAACGCGATCTCGTCGAGCGGAGAGGCCGCGACATAGGTGAATCGCTGCCAGGAGACGAACCAGCCGACGGTGTAGAGCAGGTAGATGCCACCCAGGATGCCCAGCGAGACAAGCACAGCGCTGCTGGTGGCCGGTCTGGCGTCATCCTCGTCGTCGACGTCGGAGGATTCAGGGCCGCCCGCTCCGTCATCAATACCGGGCCCTGCGCCGGCTCCCGCAACCTTTCGGGACTGTTTAGAGCTCCGCGGAGGCTTGGCCTCCGGAGTCTCGTAGTGGCTGGGGTCACGACCGCCGGCCCAGGTCAGGGCCTCTTCGTCATCCATCCCGCTCACAAATCCAGTATTCCCTGTCATCCACTCCCCCGTCGTACCAAATCCCCAGTTAGCGACCGCTACTGTGTTGGCGTGCCCCAAGTCGTCGCGATCGTCTGCTGCACCGCGCTCGTGGTGCTCGCGATCTACCAGGGCGTGCTGCTGGCCGGTGCACCACTCGCCCGGTTCGCCTGGGGAGGGGAAGACCATTACCTTCAGCCTCAGTTCCGCGGCTACGCCGTGCTCACGATCCTGGGCGCCCTGCTCGGCGGGTTCGTTGCGCTGTGCGGCGCCGACATCCTTCACCAGCTACCGTCGCTGGTGTCAACCATCGGGAACTTCGTGTTTACCGCTGCACTGTTCGGCGCCTTCGTGCTCACCGCACGGTCGCGCAGCCCGATTGAGCGGCACGTCATGCTGCCGACCTACCTGATTCTCTCCGCGCTGTTTCTCATCGTCGCCCTTGCCGGCCACACCCACTGAATACTCTTTTCAGGAAGTTCTGTGACGGATGAGGCTGCTGATGCCTTTTGGATGGCCACCAGTCACATCCACCTCACAACTTCCTGAAAACAGTAAATAAACTGGGGGTATGGCCGTCATCTCTCGAGGGTTCCTAGGTCGCAAGCGCGAGCGGCGGGACGACCTGCCGCCCGGCCAGTACCTGACCGAGGATTTTCCCGTACTCTCCGCAGGACCAACCCCGCGCATCGATACCGCAGAATGGTCGTTCGCCGTCCAGACCGAGTCCGAGCTTCACCAGTGGAACTGGCAGCAGCTACACGACCTGGGCCCGGAGGACATCGCGACCGACATCCATTGTGTGACCCGCTGGTCAAAGCTCGGGACCTCGTGGCGCGGAGTCTCGCTCGACAAAATTTTCGAGACGGTGAAGACCAACTACCACTTCGTCATGGCGAGTTCGTACGGCGGCTACACCACCAACCTGCCCCTTGAGGACCTGCTCGGCGGCAAGGCGTGGATCGCCACCGAATTCGATGGAGCCCCGCTCGACCCCGAACATGGTGGCCCGGCCCGGCTCCTCGTGCCCCACCTGTACTTCTGGAAGAGCGCAAAGTGGGTGCACGGGCTGCGGATGCTGCCCAAGGATGAGCCCGGATTCTGGGAGCAGAACGGCTACAACATGTACGGCGACCCGTGGCGCGAACAACGCTACTGGTGACCGCGGGTTCTCGTTGACGGGGGTCTGGAAGGTCGGAACCGTGACCGCAGTGCACGCCGAGACACCGACCGCGCGGAGCCTCCAGGTTGAGATTCCCGAGTGGCCCGGCAATCTCGCCGGGCAGCACCTCGACCTGCGGCTGACCGCGCCAGACGGGTACACGGCGACCAGATCGTATTCCATCGCATCGGCGGGACCCGGCACGCTCGTGCAACTGGCCGTGGACAAGCTCCCTGACGGCGAGGTCTCCCCCTACCTGGTCGATGAGGTCCGGGTCGGCGATGAGCTTGAGCTCCGCGGACCGCTGGGCGGGTGGTTCGTCTGGCGCCCGGACCAAGCCGAGCCGGTGCAGCTCATTGCGGGCGGCTCGGGAGTGGTTCCCCTGGTCGCAATGATTCGTGCGCACGAAGCCGCGGGGTCAGCCGCCAGGTTTCGTCTGCTGTACTCGGTACGAACGCCGGGCGATGTCTTCTTTGCCGAGGAACTGGCCGGCCTGCAGAAGGCGTCGGCGAACCTCGACATCACCTGGGTCTACACGCGCCGGACACCGGACGGATGGCCGTTCCCTGCCGGCCGCGTCAGCCCGGAGCTCCTTGCGGATGCGACGATTCCGGCCTCGGATGAGCCCACCGTCTTCGTGTGCGGCCCGACCAGCTTTGTCGAGACCGTGGCGGACATCCTGGTCGGGCTTGGGCATCCGGCCGAGCGCGTCAAGACCGAGCGATTCGGAGGCGCGTGATGCACGTCGACGGAAATGCGATCGCCGGCCCGCTGTCGGAGGTCTTCCGGGTGGACATGACGATGGCGACCGGAACCTGCGCCTCCTGTGGGGACAGCTCCGCGCTGGCGACCGCGATGGTGTATCTCAAACCGAAGACGTTCATCGTTCGCTGCCATGTCTGCGATTCGGTGCTGCTCACGATCATCCAGTCCCGCCGGTCGACTCGCATAGACCTCGAGGGGATTTCCGGCCTCACCGTCGCAACGTAAGCCGCCATCACCTGTACGGGTTCGAATCGTCCCCGTTACGCGCCTGACATCTCGATGCGGTTGACTCGACCCCATGGGCGAAACGGATGACGCGAGGTGGCTCGGGCGGGCGATCGAGCTTGCGACACTCAACGTGACTGACGGCGGCGGGCCATTCGGAGCAGTGGTTGTGCGCGACGGGCTCGCGGTTGCCGAGGGCCAGAACCGGGTGACCGCCACGCTCGACCCGACGGCGCATGCCGAGGTGGTCGCGATTCGAGCGGCGTGCCGGCTGCTCGGCGACTTCTCACTCGCGGGAACCACGCTGTATGCGTCGTGCGAGCCCTGCCCGCTCTGCCTTTCGGCCGCACTATGGGCTCGCGTCGACCGCGTGGTCTTCGCCGCCGACCGGGATGACGCGGCTCGCGGCGGCTTCGACGACCGCGAGTTCTACGAGTTGTTCAGCCGACCGCGCGAGACCTGGCACATCCGCATCGACTCGGTGCGCCCTGACAACGCGCCCGAGCCGTTCGACGCCTGGCTGGCGCACGAGCACCGCACCGACTACTAGTCCCATCGAGTGTGCTCCTGTTGTGGGTGGCCAGGCTGCGACACCCACAACTGGAGCACATTCGATGGAGGGGGTAGAGGGGGTAGAGGGGGGTAGGGGGCTAGCTCGCTAGAGCGCCGCGGCAACCTGGGCGTGCAGGTCTAGCACGCTGGCAGTGCGCTCGCGCGGACCACGACCGAAACCGCATTCGGTGGCAACGCCGTAGTCCGCAACGAACCGGGATGCCGTCGCCGCGCGCCGGAGGGCGCCCTCCATGCCGTCCTCGTGATGCAACAGCCCGAGATAAACTTCCGTGCCCCCGGGCCAGGGGACCTCGGTGAGCGGCGCGAAGTAGGCGTCATCGTCGCGTTCGATCGGCACCGGAAGGTGAACCCAGCTGATCGGCCGCGGCGATCGGGCGAACAGCCCCGCCAGCACCTCCGCGAGCATTCCCGCATCAGTGGGCTGCACGAAGTGGGTCTCCTCGACGTCGCCGTAGCAGAGGTGGTAACCCACCTCGACGTCGCCCGGCACTGCAGACGCCTGCCGCACGGCACGCTCGAGCACGCCGGCGAGGATCTCGTCGTGGGTCGAACCGAACCATGACGTGATCTCGTAGCCGCGGATCTGCGCCTTTTCGAGCATCCCGAACTCGAGTGCGGTGTCCCACTGGATCGCGAGCTGGTCGTGCGGAACAGCATCGAGGATGCGAGCAAGCTCGGCGAACAGCGCACGCTCGTAGACGGGTTCGACGGCGGCACGGTGCTCACTGTGGAAGAAGCTGCCCACAACACCGGCGGGAGTCGGCAGCGAGACCTGGAATCGCGCACCGGCGGGAATGCGACCCTCACTCTTCAACCCAGCGAACGTCGCGTAGGAGTCGATGGCCGCATCCGCGTACCCGAGCCCGGGCAGCCGCAGGTCGTCGGCCGCGACCGAGCCATCGAGCGCGATCGGGCGCCCGTCGAACCGGTCGCGGATGTAGAACGGGGTGTCACCGAGCCGCACGAGCCCGGGAGTGACATCGAAGTAGTCCTTCTGGAACTGGATCCAGTAATAGCGGTCGCCCACCTCGCCGTCCGGGATGCGGTGCAGCCGGGAACCGAGATGCTCAGTCACGGTGGTGAAGGTCGTCTCGGCATCCGGCAGATTGACGCTGCCGACGAGGTGTGCAAATCGGCTCACGTGCGGCCTCTCCATTCGATCCAACAGCCACAGTACTCAAATTGCCGCCTCTGCCGGCACCCGCAGCCACTCGCAGGTTAACCTGAGGAGGGGTCCGCTGCTAAGAAGTCATCTTTACAGGTACGCGGCCGAATACAGGCAGCCAAATTCGACAGGCGGTCCAATCGGCTCAGTCGTCCACATGCAGACGGTATACGTGCCGTGTGGCACCGGAATCGTTGTGTTGAATCCGTGGCCCGGCACGGCAATGTTGTTGCCATTCGCAGTAATTCCGTACCAGTTAGATCCGATCTGCGCTGCGACGCTGACAGGCGTGCTGGGCGACCCCGGAAACTCGGAATATCCCTGGATATTGATGCCGCCCGGGGCTGAAATAGCGCTCTCGAACACTGCCACCGCGGGGGGCGTGGCGCTGGTGACGGTAACCGTGTGGCAACCCGTGTTCAGCGAAGGACCCGACGGTTCGCTCACCCATACACACACGTTGTAGGTGCCGTTAAGCAGCGGGACCGTTGCCGTGTACCCGTGGTTGGTGCCAGCACCCGAATCGCTGTTCGCCTGGTTGGCGGTGAACCCATACCAATTTGCGCCGATGTTCAAAGCGACTGTCACCGATGTGGCCGGCGCCAGTGGGTATTGGGCCCACCCGGCGACGGTGACACCTGTGGTGTTCGGGGTCACCGAATCGAGACCGAACGTCGTGCTGGAAGCATCGACAACGGTCAGTGACTGGCAGCCCGTGTTCACCGCCGGACCAGTCGGTTCAGTCACCCAGACACACGCGGTGTAGGTGCCCGGCGCCAACGCCACCGACCCGGCATAGCCGTGGTTGGTGCCCGCGCCCGCATCCCTGTTGGGTTGGTTCGCAGTGAAACCGTACCAACCCGACCCGATGTTCAATGCAACCGTCACCGACGTCGACGGCGAATCCGGGTAGAGCGCCCACCCTGCGACGGTCACACCAGTCGTGGTCGCGGCCAGAGAATCCAGGCCGAACGTGGTTCGCGCCGCCATCGCAACGGCTACGGAGTGGCACCCCGTGTTCACCGCGGGGCCCGACGGCTCGGTCACCCAGACGCACACGTTGTAGATTCCTGGCGGCAACGGAACCGACCCCGCATATCCGTGGTTAGACCCGGCGCCCGAGTCGGTGTTGGGCTGGTTTGCGGTGAAACCGTACCAACCCGACCCAATATTCAGAGCCACTGTCGCCGACGCCGACGGAGAATCCGGGAACAACGCCCAACCCGCGACGCTGACACCAGTCGCAGTTCCAGTCAACGAATCCAGCCCATACGTCGTGCGCGCCGGAGCCGGAACAACCACACTCTGGCAACCCGTGTTCAGCGCGGGCCCGGTGGGCTCACTCACCCACACGCACGCGTTGTAGGTCCCGGGAGCTACCGGGATCGTTCCCGAGTAACCATGGTTCGTGCCCGATCCCGCATCCGTGTTGGACTGGTTCGCTGTGAACCCAAACCAGCCAGCACCGATGTTCACCGCAACATTCACGGCCGCGGACGGTGAATCAGGAAACAGCGCCCAGCCCGCAACGCTCACGCCCGCGGCCGACCCGGTGAGCGAATCCAACCCGTACGTTGTGCGCGCTGGAACGGGGACAACCACGGTCTGGCAACCGGTGTTCACAGCCGACCCCGAGGGTTCGCTCACCCAGACGCAAGCCGAGTAATTGCCCGGCGCAACCGCGAATGTGGCCTGGAAGCCGTGGTTCGGTCCAGCGCCAGGCACGTCGGTCTGAGCTTGCGAGTTGGGCACGTTGGCTGTCGTTCCGTACCAGTTCGACCCGACGTTAAGAGCCACGTTGACACTGGCCGTGTCATTGTCCGGGAAAAGTGCGTATCCCGCGATTGTCACACCCGCCAGCGAACCCGCGACCGTGCTGATCTTCGCAACCGTGGCGCCCGCCGCTGGCACCGTCACCGTGTGGCAGCCGACATTCACGGCAGGCCAAGCCTGTTCGGTGACCCAAATGCACGCGTTGTACGTGCCAGGCGCTACGGCGATGGTTCCGCTGAACCCGTGGTTCGGGCCGACCGTGATACCGCGATAAGCCTCGTCCGGCACCACCTCTGTGCTGGCCTGGTTGGCCATTAGCCCGTACCAGCTCGATCCGATGTTCACCGCTACTCCCACGCTGGTGGAATCGGATTGGGGCCATACGGCCCACCCGGCCACACTCACGCCAGCCTTGGAGCCCGAGATGGTGTCGATCGACGAGTCGGTTGAGGTAAGCCCAATGATCGTGACTACCGCGTTATCGATCAATGTCTGGCCACCCGACGAAACGGTAACGGGAGTTCCGATGACACTGGCCGACGTGGCGTGGCCCGAATAGTCGAAACGCACCCGGTAGGTGTCCGGAGCAAGACCAGTCAAGGTGTAGTAACCGCTTTGCGCCACCAGGGTGGAGTACCCGGTATCGACCCAACTCTGAGATACCCCGTCGAAGACCTGGATCTCCGCGCTGAGTGGAGACAGTGCGGTATTGACTGGGAAGTCCCCTCCGCTACCTCCGGGGTATGAGACGGTGCCCGAGATTGCACTACCGAGATGCAGCTTTGCGCCCGCTCCAGTGAGACTCCCGGCCCCCGTCACCGTGATCAGGTCGGGCAGGTAGAACTGGCTTTCGTCACTAAAGGACTGATACGCGTACGCCCCTGTCGAGTCCACGTACTCGATGGCATAGTCGCCGTCGGGGACTCCACCAAAGGTGAAGGTGCCATCGGCCGCGGTGGTCTTTTGCTCGTATTCAGTAAATTTTCCTGACAGGTACTGGTCCAGGTACACATTGATCCCCGAAAGGGCCGTTCCGCCGTCGTTGGTTACCGTGCCGGAAATCGTTGAAGCCGCCGGAATGATGGCATCGGCTCCGGTCACGTTTGCGACGGTGCTGAATGCACATCCGTCGGTCGGCTGCTCGACGCACGTGACCCCTGGTTCGGTGGGGACAAATTCACTGATCTGAAACTGCGGGTTAACCAGGTTTTGCACCTGCATCCGATAGTCGACGCTGGCGGGAAGCACCACAAGCGTGTTCGGGTGTTCGGCGTCACTGGCGATCTCGCCACTTGAATTGGTGTATCCGCTGTAGCACTGGCCGCCGAGAGTGTCTTTGTTATCGATCTCGCAGAACAGCAGCACCACGCCCGCGGCCGGCGTTGCCGTGCTGCCGAAGTAGATGTGTCCGTCGACGGTGACTGTACCGGCTGACGATGCGACGAAAGGAGCGGAGTCTGAGCTGATGGCCGCCGCCTTGTTCAGCGACGATGAATGAGCGATGGATGCGAGCGGGTGACCCGAATTTACGGCCTTCGGTTCATGAGCGCGGTGTGCCTCGATCGGCGAGGAGTTCGCGACAGTATTCGATGTTTTCGAAACGGAAAGGGTGGTGGAGCGACCTGCGACCGACGTCGAAGCGGGTTTCGAGTCGGCGTACGATGGCGCCGAAACGCCGATGGTGACGAGCGCAGTTACAGTGGCGAAAGCGACTGCGGTCATCGCCGCGGCGATACGGCTCGACGGGATTCGGGAGGTTCGCACGGGTAGTACTCCTGTAGCTAGGCCAAACACTGAGCAATACCCATGCCCTTGCCACAAAGTAACAGTTCGAGCTGCCCTCGAATAGCCAAACCAAATCCCGCCGAGTGCCCCAAAAACGGGGGCGTCTGGTCCGTCGTCAAATGGCTGGCAGGACCAGACTTTCAAGCAGCGGTCAGTAACCAGGCATCCGTATTGATGTTCAGGGGATCGTGACGCTCTTGCACCCGAATTGGGTGGCGGGCCCGTTCGGTTCGCTGGTCCACATGCACACCGTATAGGTGCCAGTGGTCTCGGGGATCGTGCCGCTGAATCCGTGGCCCGGCACCGTGGTGTTGGCACCGTTGGCCGTGAACCCGAACCAGGAGGCCCCGATCTGCGCTGCGACAACCACCGAAGTCGAAGTTGCCGAAGGGAACTCTGAATACCCCGTCACCTGGATGCCACCGGGGACCGGTGCGGCCGACTGGAAGGCCGCCATGGCGAGAGCGATAGCGGGCACCACTACCGTGTGGCAGCCCGTGTTCACCGCTCCCCCGGTCGGCTCCGACACCCAGACACACGCGGTGTAGGTGCCCGCAGCGATCGGGATCGTCCCCGAATACCCATGGTTCGTGCCCGCCCCGGCATCCGAGTTCGCCTGGTTCGCGGTGAACCCGTACCATCCCGACCCAATGTTCACCGCAACATTCACCGCCGTGGAGGGCGAATCGGGGAACTGCGCCCACCCCGCAACACTCACCCCGCCGACCGCGCCGGTCAACGAATCAAGACCATAGGTCGTTGCCGGACGAGCCGGCACCACCACCGTGTGGCAGCCCGTGTTCACCGCACCCCCGGTCGGCTCCGACACCCACACGCAGGCCGAATAGGTGCCCGGCGCTAGAGGGATCGTCCCCGAATACCCATGGTTCGTGCCCGCCCCGGCATCCGTGTTCGCCTGGTTCGCGGTGAACCCATACCAACCCGCACCAATATTCACCGCAACATTCACCGCGGAAGACGGGGCGTCAGGGAACTGCGCCCACCCCGCAACACTGACGCCTGCGGTGGAACCAGAGAGAGAATCCAGACCATAGGTGGTTGCCGGACGCGCCGGCACCACCACTGTGTGGCAGCCCGTGTTCACCGCACCCCCGGTCGGCTCCGACACCCAGACACACGCGGTGTAGGTGCCCGGCGGCAGGGGAACCACAGTCGAGAAGCCGTGATCCGCACCAGATCCGGGCTGGAGTTCGGCGCCCTCCGCGCTGGGCTGATTTGCGGTGACACCGTACCAATTCGCCCCGACGTTGATTGCAAGGTTGACGCTCGTCGTGGGTGAACTCGGCCAGACCGCGTATCCTGACAGCGAGATTCCCGCGCTCGATCCGGCAACATTGTCAACCACGACGATCGCTGAAGTGGCGGCGAGTCCGGTGATGACCGCGTTGTAGGTGTCTGTGGCACCCGCGCCAAGCGTCAGCACCCCAGACTGGGCGTCCACGGTCAGCTGCGTCGAGGCGTCGTGGACCGTCACGCGGTATTGACCCGGCTGTAGATTTGCAAACTCATAGGAGTAGCCGGACCCCGCGTACCCGATTCCGGCGGTCGAGGAAGCCGACACCCAGGTGTTGGATGCGGTATCGAGCACCTGAAGACTTGCAGCGACATCGCCGCTGGTAACGTCCTGAAGCGATTGAAGGCCGCCCGGCATCAAGACAGTTCCGGTGATGATCGATGCGAGATGCATGGTCTCATTGATGCCAGTGAGCTGCTCCTGATTGGCCACAGTTACGGTCTGTGGCGATTGTCCAGGCACGGTGCCGTAGTAGGCGGGCGCGTAACTCGGATCGTTGTACGCCACCTGGTACGAACCGTCGGGCAGCCCGTTCAACGAGTAGGTGCCGTCGGCCGCCGTCGTCGTGCTGCCCTCTTCCGTCAGGCTAGGCGGCATGCCAATGGCCGCGACCTGCACGCCCGCGACCGGGGCACCGGTGTCGTCGACAACTCGTCCTGAGACGGAATTGCCCGCCACCAGAGTTGCAGTCAATCCGCTGCGGTCGCCCGTCACGACCAAGCCGCAGTTTCTGCCGCAAGAGGGGTCGAACGTGAGCGACTGGTTGCCATACGGGCTCGAGCCCACCACCGATGCCGATACAGCGTATGACCCAGCGGCCAATCCAGATGCGAGAAAGTTTCCGTTCGCGTCCGTGTACGCGGTCACCGGGGCCACCTGCGTGCTTCCGATGAGTGCGAACCGAAGGAGCACCTGGCCCGAGGAGGCGGAGTGCGAGCTGTCACCCAGGTAGATGTGACCGGACATCGTGTAGGCGACGGGAAGGGTGAAGTCGGGGAACACCTCGGCACCCCCGCCCGTGTAGGTCGTGCCGTAGTTGGGCAACGCACCGAGTTGATAGGAGCCGGTGCCGACGTAGATGTAGTACGGCGAGTAGGCGATGGTGTTCAGGCCGGTCACAGTGAAGTTCCCGTTCGCGTCTGTCGTCACTGGCGTCGTGGTGATAATCGAACCGTCGTCATCGCTCCGTGCGCGCAGCTGAACGGTAACTGTTCCAGGCCCGGCGGGCGTGGAATTCGAGCCGAGATAGACCTTGCCCGAGAGTGTGCCCGTCGGCGGCAGAGTGATGTTCTCGGATGTGGAGCCGCCCGCCTGAACGTCGAACGGTACGGAGTGGATCCTGAAGTATGACCCGCCTGAATACTGGCTCTGATAGGCGTTGTTTCCGGAGTAGACGTAGTGCAGCACGTAATACCCCGGCACGAGATTCGGAATCGAATAGTCACCATTCGCGTCCGTCGTGAACGTGGCGGAGCCGATCACCCCGGGCGCGTAGGGCGACGCGGAGTCCCACGATGCCGAAATGTAGCTAATCGTCACCTGCCCTGCTGCAGCTGGACTGGCGGTGGATCCCAGGGTCACCCTGCCTGAAATCGCCCCAAGAGTATTGGTCAGGACCTGGTTTGCCCCACTGCTCGCGTAGCTCGACGCCAGGCCCCAGTTCCAGGCATAGGGCGAGTTGGGAACCTGGCCGTAATAGGTGCTTTGGTAGCCCCCCGGACCTGTATACGCGTAGTAGAGCGAGATCTGGTCGTTGGAAGGGATACCAAAAAATACGAAGTGACCGGCACCATCCACGGTTGCCGACCAAGTAGCAGCGCTTACGTAGTCTGTCGCGGTGACTACGACTGTGCCTGCCGGCGCCGTGGTCGATCCCAGATAGACGGTGCCAGCGATGGACGAGAGTGAAACTGAGCCAGTTGCAAATATCGCCGCTCGCGCGGGGGCCACGGGTTTAGCCTCAAGCACAGTCGGTGAAAAAGCATCGGATTGAGCGGTCAAGCCAGCGCTCTGTGGCGTTACCTTCGAGGTCGTTACAGCAGCTACTGGCGCCCGAGTTACACCGGAACTCGCAGTCGTCAGTGGGACTCCGACCGCCCATGCCGCCGCCGGAGTTTGAATGACGCCGACTCCAGCGACTCCAGCGACTGCGAGTGCGAGCAGGCGCAGGCGCGCTGATCGGCTCACCCGAACTCGCGATCGCAAACGCTTCACTGTTGCGCCCCCATCAACCCTCAACCTGATTGTGACTCATGTTACGGGACCGCCACGACCTTGCAGCCGAATTGGGTGGCGGGGCCGGTGGGTTGGGTAGTCCACATGCACACCGTATAGGTGCCATGGGTTTCGGGAATCAGTCCAGTGAAGCTGTGCCCGGTCCCGTTGGCGGTGAACCCGAACCAGGAGGCCCCAATCTGGGCGGCAACCCCGACCGAGATTCCCGGGGAGCTCGGGAACTGCGAGGTCCCCGTGACCTGGATGCCACCGGTGACCGCGGTCGCCGTGTCGAAGCTAGTGACTGCGGGCGGCACGGTCGGCACGACGACCGTGTGGCAGCCCGTGTTCACCGCTCCCCCAGAGGGTTCCGACACCCAGACACACGCGCTGTAGGTGCCGGGCGCGATCGGGATTGTTCCCGCATACCCGTGGTTCGTTCCAGCCCCGGCATCCGTGTTGGCCTGGTTCGCGGTGAACCCATACCAACCCGCACCAATATTCACCGCAACATTCACCGCCGTGGACGGGGCGTCAGGGAACTGCGCCCACCCCGCAACACTGACGCCTGCGGTGGAACCAGAGAGAGAATCCAACCCATAGGTCGTCGCCGGGCGCGCCGGCACCACCACCGTGTGGCACCCCGTGTTCACCGCACCCCCAGAGGGCTCCGACACCCACACGCACGCGCTATATGTGCCCGGCGGCAGCGGGATTGTTCCCGCATACCCGTGGCTCGTTCCAGCCCCGGCATCCGTGTTCGCCTGGTTCGCGGTGAACCCATACCAACCCGCACCAATATTCACCGCAACATTCACCGCCGCGGACGGGGCGTCAGGGAACTGCGCCCACCCCGCAACACTCACCCCGCCGACCACGCCGGTCAACGAATCAAGACCATAGGTCGTCGCCGGGCGAGCCGGCACCACCACCGTGTGGCAGCCCGTGTTCACCGCACCCCCGGTCGGCTCCGACACCCACACGCAGGCCGAATAGGTGCCCGGCGCTAGGGGGATCGTGCCCGAATACCCGTGGTTCGTGCCCGCCCCGGCATCCGAGTTCGCCTGGTTCGCGGTGAACCCATACCAACCCGCACCAATATTCACCGCAACATTCACGGCGGAAGACGGGGCGTCAGGGAACTGCGCCCACCCCGCAACAGCAACACCCGCCGTCGAGCCCGCCAGGGTGTCCAACCCGAATGTTGTCGGCGTGGCGGCGGGAACAGTGACAGTGCTGCAGCCCAGTTTGGTTGACGGGCCGACCAGTTGCGTGACCCAAATGCACGCCGAATAGGTGCCCGGCGGTTCCACGAAGGTTCCGGCGAATCCTTGGTTAGATCCGGCACCCGCGACATGCAAGGGTGCCTCGGCATTTGCAAGACCTGTCGGCACCGAGAACCAGCTCGCCCCGATATTGAGCGCGACCGTCACCGGAGCGGTCGGCGCTGACGGATAGGCCGCCCATCCCGCAACGGCAATCCCTGCCCGCGAGCCCGAGAGCGTGTCGATCGACCCCATGGTCGCGGGCGCTGTCAGCGGAATTGTCGCGTTGTACGTGAGCGACGTACCCGCGGCGAGCGCGATGGTCGGGGAAGTGAACTGCCCCGTTATCGCTGGCCCGCTGTACTGGAAGAGCAGACGGTAATTGTCGGGCGCCAGGCCCGGAATGGAGTATCGGTAGGCGCCTCCAGACAGTGAAACAGGATAGAAGTCTCCCGTTTCCTGCCACGTGTTGGTCGGCCCATCCAGCACCTCAAGCTCGACCGTGACGTCGTTGGCAGCAAAGTCTGCCGCGGTTCCGCCCGGAGCGCTCACCGTCCCGCTCAGCGTCGCTGGCAGGTGAAGGTGAGCGTTGATGTTGTAGATGCCGACGCCGCCCTGAAGCGTGATCAGGTCGGGATAGAAGTAGATACTCTCGTCGTCAAAGGCCTGGAACACGTATTGGCTACTCGGAGAGATGAACTCAACGGTGTAGTCCCCGTCCGGAATGTACAGGAACTGGTAAGTGCCGTTGCTCTGGGTTGTGGTCTGCAGAGTGCCGAGGTCCGCCCCGGTCAGTGGATCGAACTGTTCCGCTAGAACGGCGACCCCGGCAACAGGAAGTCCGCTGTCAGTTTCAACGATCCCACCGAGAATGTTGCGTGGCCCCTGAGGCACATTTCCATTGATTGAGCTGACGGTCGCGCCTGAGGCGACAGCCACCGGCGTCGCCGCGGTCTCAGTCGCGGCATTTTGCCACCAGGTGGACTGGCCGGTGGAGTGTGGAGTCCCATCCAGGAATTCGACCTTATAGCTGTTGGGTGGAAGAGCGGGGATTGTGTAGGTGCCGCCACTGCTAATTTGCGTCACGAGACCGACAAGCGCCCACTTCGAGCTCACTGAGTCCCACGCGAACGCCTCTGCCTCGAGCTGGGAAGAGTAAAAGTAGTTGGGTGGTTCGAGGACGTTCGACGATATCGTGCCGGTTATGGAACCGCCCAAGTAGAGCGTGTTATTGATTCCGGTAACCTGCCCCGATCCCACGACGACAGGTGTTGACTGATCCTCGAATTGCGCGCCGCCGTACCAGGTGCTGGCGAGCCCAATGTTCGACGAGTAGCCCCACGGTTCCTCGAAACGAACGGTATAGGAACCCGGCGCCATCCCAAATAGTTGGTACGTGCCCGCATCGACAATGGTTGATTCGACGTAGGTCCCAGACGCATCGAAAAGATCGACCTGAATATCTCCCTGGGCCGGATAGGGGCCGCTGCCTGTGTCGATGTCGACGGCACCGCTAATGGACGGCCCGGTCTGCAGTTGCACGCTGATTCCGTTGTCGATTTGTGCACTAGCCAACGTGATCACCGTAGCGTCGGCGAGCGAGTCTTTGCCGTTCCAGTATTGGGGTGCAAGCGAATTCAGGTACCCCCCACTGAACTTGAGCCGGTACGCACCCGGGTAAAGCCCTATGAACGAGTACTGCCCTGTGTAGACATCAGTGCTGGTTTGCTTCAACTGCGCACCGGTGGAATCGAAGAGGTCCACCGTTCCGCCGTAGGCCGCGGTTCCCGTCGGGCCGGTGACAACTCCCGAGATGCTTGCTCCGAGCGGAAGTGTGACCTGCCCAAGCGACAGAGCCTGCCCGGACGCGAGTTGTATCACGGGAGCGTTCGAACAACTGGCCCCGTTCCCGAAATAGGGTGACAGCACATTCACGGTGGTGCCCCAATAGGTGTATTCGATCTTGTAGCTACCCGCCGCCAGTCCTGAGAACGAAAAATCGCTCTGGGCGTCGAGACTGGCGGGCGCAACTAATTGCAGGTAGTTGCAATTTGAATCGAACAGATCGATTTGCTCGTCAGGCAGGGGTGCGCTTGTCGCCTGGGCGAAAACTTGCCCGCTAATGGAAGCGGTGGCGGCAGCGCTCGCCGTCGTGATGGGCGACGGCAAACTGCTCGAAGGGATGGGTTCAGACGACGATTGTGATCCTGGAGTCGGAGTCGAAGTAGGCAGAGTGGTCGGAGTCGAGGTAGGGGTTGGGGTCGAAGTAGAAGTCGGCGTCGAAGTCGGAGTCGAAGTAGGAGTCGGCGAAGCACTTGCGCTTGAGCTGGGCGTCGCAGACGGGGCTGGCGAAGGCGGAGTTGCCGTTGGGGCCGTAGTAGGCGTGGGTGCCGCATCGGCAAACGCCGATCCAGAGATTCCCAGCACGGTCAAGGATGCTGCGATGGCGACGGCGACTACTGCCTGCGCGCCGCGGAACATGATCGACGGGGTTCGGGTCGTAGGCATTGGGTAGCTCTCTGGTGTCGCTGCTGTGTGGGGGGAGCAATACCCATGCTCGCTTCGAAAGCTACCACCCTGTCGGTTCGACGAATAGCGAAACAGGCAACGCCGGACACCCCAGAAACGGGGGCGCCCGGCGTTGAAGGGGTGCCGCTAGCGGGCGGCCGAGCCGTCGGTGTAGTCGGCGTCCTGCTGCTTCCAGGCGAAGAGGGCGCGCAGTTCCTTACCCGTCGCCTCGATCGGGTGCTGGGCACCCTTCTCGCGCAGGGCCAGAAACTCGGGAGCGCCGGCATCCTGGTCGCCGATGAAGTGCTTTGCGAAGGTGCCGTCCTGGATCTCGTTCAGGATGGTCTTCATGTTGTCTTTGACGTGCGGGTCGATGACGCGCGGCCCGGAAACATAGTCGCCGAACTCGGCCGTGTCGGAGACGGACCAGCGCTGTTTGGCGATGCCGCCCTCCCACATCAGGTCGACGATGAGCTTGAGCTCATGGAGCACCTCGAAGTAGGCGATCTGCGGCTGGTAGCCGGCCTCAGTGAGGGTCTCGAAGCCGTACTGCACCAGCTGGGATACGCCGCCGCAGAGCACCGCCTGCTCGCCGAACAGGTCGGTCTCGGTCTCCTCGGTGAACGTGGTCTTGATGCCGCCGGCGCGAAGGCCGCCGATTCCCTTGGCGTAGCTCCAGGCGAGCGCCCAGGCGCCGCCCGTCGCATCCTTCTCGACCGCGACGATCACGGGCACACCGCGACCGGCCTCGAACTCGCGGCGCACCGTGTGACCGGGGCCCTTCGGGGCGACCATGATGACGTCGACACCCTCCGGCGCCTCGATGTAGCCGAAGCGGATGTTGAAGCCGTGACCGAACAGGATGGCCTTGCCCGCTGCGAGGTGCGGCTGGATGTCGGCCTTGTAGATGATTCGCTGGTACTGGTCGGGCGCGAGAATGACGATGACGTCGGCCCACTCGGAAGCCTCGGCGACGGAAAGGACTTTGAAGCCGGCCTCCTCAGCCTTCGGCTTGGACTTCGAGTCCGCCTTCAGCGCGACGACAACCTCGACGCCTGAGTCCCGGAGGTTGAGTGCGTGGGCGTGGCCCTGCGACCCGTAGCCGACGACGGCGACCTTTTTGCCCTGGATGATCGACAGGTCGGCGTCTTTGTCGTAGAAGATTTCAGTCACTTTTTCATTTTCCTTTTCTTGTTGTACATCGAAGGGGAGATCTCGATACGCGAGCTGGTTACTCGCGCGCTACTCGATCTGCGGGGCGCGCTCCGCGTGCCCCTAGTTCTTGAAAACGCGCTCGGTGATGCTCTTGCTGCCGCGGCCGATCGCCAGCACACCGGACTGCGCGATCTCCTTGATTCCGTGTGGCTCGAGGATGCGCAGCAGCGCCTGCACCTTGCCGCTGTCGCCGGTGACCTCGATCACGAGTGCGTCCGGTGCGACATCCACAACTCGCGCGCGGAACAGGTTGACGGCTTCGAGAATCTGCGACCGGGTGGAGTTGTCGACCCGCACCTTGATGAGCAGGTGTTCGCGGGTCACGGCGCTTCCGGGGTCGAGTTCGACGATTTTGATCACGTTGATCAGCTTGTTGAGCTGTTTGGTGACCTGCTCGAGCGGAAGGTCTTCGACATCCACCACGACGGTGATGCGGGAGAGACCCTCGATCTCGCTCTTACCGACGGCGAGCGACTCGATGTTGAAGCCGCGGCGCGCGAACAGGCCGGCGACGCGGGTCAGCAGGCCCGGTTTGTCTTCGACGAGCAGTGACAGCACATGCGAGCTCATGGCCTACTCCTCATCCCAGGTCGGCGCGTGTTCCTTGGCGTACTGGATCGACGAGTTGCCGACCCCCTGGGGCACCATCGGCCACACCATCGCATCCCGGCTGACGATGAAGTCGATCACGACGGGCCGGTCGTTGGTCTCGAGAGCGAGCTGGATGGCCGCATCGATCTCTTCGGGCTTGGTGACCCGGATGCCCAGCGCGCCATACGCATCCGCGAGCTTGACGAAGTCGGGCACCATGCGCGATTGCGTGCCATCGCCCATGTGACCGGTGTTGAGGTCGGTGAAGGAGTATCGCCCGTCGTAGAACAGGTTCTGCCACTGGCGCACCATGCCAAGGGACGAGTTGTTGATGATCGCGACCTTGATCGGGATGTTGTTGAGGGTGCAGGTGGCGAGCTCCTGGTTGGTCATCTGGAAGCAGCCATCCCCGTCGATCGCCCACACGACCCGGTCAGGGTTGGCGACCTTCGCACCCATCGCAGCGGGCACACCGTAGCCCATGGTGCCGGCGCCGCCCGAGTTGAGCCAGGCGTTGGGGCGCTCGTATTTGATGAACTGCGCGGCCCACATCTGGTGCTGGCCCACGCCCGCCGCGTAGATGCCCTCGGGACCGGTGAGCTGGCCGATGCGTTCGATGACCTGCTGGGGTGACAGCAGGCCGTCTGTCGGCAGGTCGTACCCGAGGGGGAACTCCTTCTGCAGCCCTGTCAGCCGGGTCCACCAGGCGGTGAGGTCCGGTGCACCCTGCTGGCGCACTACCTCGTCGTAGGCGGCGCTCAGGTCGGCGATGACGTCCTTGGCATCGCCGACGATTGGAACATCGGCGACCCGGATCTTCGAGATCTCGGCCGGATCGATGTCGACATGCACGACCTTGGCGTCAGGAGCGAAGTCGCTGACCTTGCCCGTCACCCGGTCGTCGAACCGCGCGCCAAGCGACACCAGCAGGTCGCTTTCCTGGATGGCCAGAACCGCAGGCACGGTGCCGTGCATGCCGGGCATTCCGAGGTTCTGGCGGTGCGAATCGGGGAAGGCCCCGCGCGCCATCAGGGTGGTGACGATTGCGGCACCGGTCTTCTCGGCGAGTTCGAGAAGTTCTTTCGACGCCTGGGAGCGGATGACCCCGCCTCCCACGTACAGCACCGGACGCTCCGCGTCGGCAAGCAGCTGGGCCGCGGCCTGGATCTGCTTACCGTGCGCCTTCAGCACGGGCCGGTAGCCGGGCAGGTCGACCTTGGGTGGCCAGATGAACGGCGCAAGCGTCTGCTGCGCATCCTTGGTGATGTCCACCACGACTGGGCCCGGTCGCCCGGTCGTTGCGATCTGGTAGGCGGCGGCGAGCGCGCCCGGAACCTCCTCGGCGCGGGTCACGAGAATCGAGTGCTTGGTGATGGGCATCGTGATGCCGACGGTGTCGACTTCCTGGAAGGCGTCTGACCCCATCAGGGTCGAGAACACCTGGCCGGTGATGGCGAGCAGCGGAACGGAGTCCATGTAGGCGTCCGCGATCGCGGTCACCAGGTTGGTGGCCCCGGGACCCGAGGTCGCGATCGCGACGCCGATCCTGTTCGACGAGGAGGCGTAGCCTTCGGCCGCGTGGCCGGCACCCTGTTCGTGTCGGACGAGGATGTGACGGATGGCGGTGGACGCCATCAGTTCGTCGTAGAAGGGCAGGATGGCTCCGCCGGGCAGGCCGAAGACATCCGTGATCCCCAGGTGTTCGAGGCTTCGCAGGATCGCTCCCGAGCCGGTGAGCATTTCGGGCTCAGTGGCCGCCGCTCGCGCGGGGGCCGACTTGGAGGGCGTGATGGTGGGCACCGGAACTGCTTCCGTTGGCATTTTTACAAGCTTTCTGACGGTGGTGAGGTGGCGCGCGAGGCTACCCGGTTACGGCACCCACCGCAGCGGAATGCACGAGCTTGGAGTATTTCGCGAGGACGCCGCGGGTGTAACGCGGAGGTAGGGGAGCCCAGCCGTTGCGGCGAGCTTCCAGCTCTGCGGGCTCGACCAGTAGGTCGAGCTTGCGAGCTGCGATATCGACCCGTATCAGATCACCATCGCGCACGAAGGCGATCGGACCTGCGTCGACCGCTTCGGGAGCTATATGGCCGATGCACAGGCCGGTTGTGCCGCCTGAGAATCTGCCGTCGGTCAAGAGTAATACATCTTTTCCGAGGCCCGCGCCTTTGATGGCGGCGGTGATGGCCAGCATCTCACGCATGCCGGGGCCGCCCTTGGGTCCTTCGTAGCGGATGACGACGATGTCGCCGGCTTTGATGTCGCCTTCGGTGAGTGCATCCATGGCCGCGCGCTCGCGCTCGAATACCCTCGCCGGGCCTTCGAACAGGTCGGCGTCGAAGCCGGCCGTCTTCACGACGGCACCCTCGGGGGCGAGGCTTCCCTTGAGGATGGTGAGCCCGCCGGTCGGGTGGATGGGGTTGTCGAGGGTGTGCAGCACCTTGCCGTCGAGCCCGTCGATGGGCGCCAGGTCTGCGAGGTTCTCGGCCACGGTTTTGCCGGTCACTGTGATGCAGTCGCCGTGCAGCAGGCCGGCGTCGAGCAGGGCCTTCATGAGTACGGGGATGCCGCCGTGGCGGTCGAGGTCGTTCATGACGTAGCGGCCGAACGGCTTCATGTCGGCGAGGTGGGGAACCCGGTTTCCGATGCGGTTGAAGTCATCGATCGTGAGTTCGACCTCGGCCTCGTGCGCGATGGCGAGGAGGTGCAGCACGACGTTGGTGGAGCCGCCGAGCGCCATCGCGACGGTGATGGCGTTCTCGAACGCTTCCCTGGTCAGGATGTCGCGGGTCGTGATGCCCAGGCGGAGCATGTTCACGACGGCTTCACCCGACCGGTGGGCGTAGTAGTCGCGGCGGCGATCGGCGGATGCCGGACTGGTCGATCCCGGCAGTGACATCCCGAGCGCCTCGGCAACGCTGGCCATGGTGTTCGCCGTGTACATGCCGCCGCACGCGCCCTCTCCGGGCGCGAACGCGCACTCGATGCGGTTGGCATCGTCGAGGCTCATCTTGCCGGCCTTGACTGCGCCGACCGCCTCGAAGGAGTCGATGATGGTGATGTCTTTTTCGGTGCCGTCGCTGAGTTTCACCCAGCCGGGCGCGATGGAGCCGGCATAGAGAAAGACGGATGCGAGGTCGAGCCGCGCGGCCGCCATGAGCATGCCGGGCAGGGATTTGTCGCAGCCCGCGAGAAGTACGGAACCGTCGAGTCGCTCGGCCTGCATGACGACCTCGACGGAGTCGGCGATGACCTCACGGCTGACGAGGGAGAAGTGCATCCCCTCGTGGCCCATGCTGATGCCGTCGGAGACGGAGATGGTGCCGAACTGCAGTGGGTAGCCGCCCCCCGAGTGCACGCCTTCCTTGGATGCCTGCGCGAGGCGGTCGAGGCTGAGGTTGCAGGGCGTGATCTCGTTCCACGAACTGGCTATGCCGATTTGTGGCTTGTCCCAGTCGGCGTCCCCCATGCCGACGGCACGCAGCATGCCTCGTGAGGTGAGTGCCTCGATTCCGTCGGTGACGGTGCGAGAGCGGGGCTTGAGGTCAGGCGTGGCGGGCGTTTCCGGCATGTTACAAAGTGTAGAACGTGCGCGGAGTTCACCTGTCCTCCATGCGCTGCTCTGGCAGCGCCCGGACCGGTGCGCCGGTCGCCGGGGTCGCTGGGACTAGCGGATGACGGTGGTGCGCCGGTCGCCGGGGTCGCTGGGACTAGCGGATGACGGTGGTGCGCGTGGGCACGGCGCGAGGGCCGGTGTAGCTCACGCTGACGATGGTGCCGATGATGCCGGCGACTGCGAGGACGCCGAGAAGGATAAAGAGGACCATGAGCTGGCCTTTCGGATGCTGTGCGGGTTGTTGTACCTCTTTATAATCACACTCGTTCTCCTAAAGCACTAGTTAACTTTAGTTGAGTTAGGATGAATGTAAAATTAACAATTTGAGGAGCCCGTCGCATGGACATCACCCGCCTGCGCCTCCTCCTCGAATTCGCCGAACGGGGCAGTCTCACAGCGGTCGCGCGCGAGACCCACCAGACGGTTTCCGGGGTCTCCCAGCAGCTGCGCCGACTCGAGGAGGAAGCCGGTCTCCCGCTCACCGAGAAGGTGGGGCGTGGCCTTGCACTGACGGATGCGGGACGCGCGCTTGCCGCAACCGCTCGCGAGCTGTCCGTCGCCATCGCTCGAGCTGACGCCGAGTGGGATGCGTTCCGCAACACCCCGACGGGTACGGTCTCCCTCGCGACTTTTCCGACCGGCGGCCAGATGTTCCTGCCCGAACTGTTGCGTCGCGTCGACGACGTTGAGGGCCTCGCGCTCGTGTGTTCTGATCGAGATCCGCCATCCGATGGCTTTGTGCCGCTCACAGCCGACTTCGATATCGTGCTCGCCCACGCGATGCAGCTCCCGAAAAGCAACGCCGAAACCATCGTGGTGCCCGTGATGGTCGAGCCGCTGGTCATCGCCCTGCCGAGCACGCATCGCCTCGCCGATCGCGACTACCTGGTGCCGAAAGACCTTGTGGGTGAGCGGTGGTTCGGCAACCCGTGGGGCTACCCGTTCGAGGCCTGGCTCGACCAGAACCTCGGTGCGCCCGAGTCGCCGATGAATGTGATTCAGCGGTTCGCCGACACCCACATCATCGAGGCGCTCGTCGCGGCCGGGCTGGGCATTGCCGGGCTGCCCCAATACACCGCGGCGAGTTCCTACCCCGATCGCATCGTGCTGAAGCGGCTTCAGGGTGCCGAAAGCACCCGCAGCATTTTCATCTACATGCGTCGCGACCGCGCTGAGCGCCTGGCTGTGCGAAACGTTGTCGGACTCATCCGGGATGTCGCACGGACAATCCGCGAGAGCTGACCGCTACTGTTCGTGCGCAGTTCCGTCACGAAACTCGGCGAGCAGTGCCAAGACCTGCGCGACCTGGTGTGGCCCGGCAACCCTGTGGGACGCAATGGTTTCACCGGCACCGCTCTTGAGGCCGAGGTCATCGGGACCGAGCGCAGCGAAGGCGTCCTCGTCGGTGACATCATCGCCGGCGTAGAACACCGCGTTAGCCGAGGTATACGCACGCAGGTGCTCCACGGCATCGCCCTTCGTTTCTCCCCGCACCGAGAACTCCAGCACATCCTTGCCTCGACGAACAGTGAGGTTGTCCACCTCTGCCGTCGCCTCGCTCAGCGCAACGAGGTGGGCAACGCGCGAGTTGTGGTCGGAGGCGAGGCGGGTGTGGAGGGCGAAACCCGCCGGCTTCGTCTCAAGCCAGACCTGGTCGAATGAGTCGGCGACCTCGCCAAGAACTCCGCCCAGCACCGACACCTGTTCGATTTCGGAGGTATCGAGGCTCACGGTATCGCCGGGGTGGTCCAGGCGGATCTCGATGCCGTGCGACCCAACCAGCAGGGCTTCGTCGGGAAGGTCTGAAACCTGCTCCAGCGACGCAATCGAGCGACCGGAGATCAGGGCGACACGGGTATTCGGAATGGCGAGAAGCGCCAGCACCGCCGCGCGCGCCTCCGGTGTTGCGCGGGCCTGCTCGGGGTCATCCACCTCGGGCGCGAGGGTCCCGTCGAAATCCAGCGCGACAAGCAGCCGCTTCACCCGCGCGATCTCGTGCAGCGCACCGACCAGCTCGCGGGACAATCCCCGTTCCGTCATCGCCTCGCCCGTTCGATCATCGCATCGCCCGCTTCGTCATGGCATCGCCCGCTTCGCCCTGGCATCACGTCAGGCGGGTCCGCTCGAGCGGGTCCGCTCGAGCGTCCACTCCAGGTCGCCGAGGGGGTCGTCGTCGGTAACCGGCTGGTTGACTTCGCCGACGCCCCGCAGCACCTGAAGGAACCCGGCCGACCAGCGATCGACGTTGTTCCTGAGCACGAGGTTGCGCATCGAGCGCATCCGTCGCTGGCGTTCCACTCGAGGCATGCCGATTGCTTGCACAATGGCATCCTTCAACCCGTCGATGTCGTGCGGGTTAATGAGCAGTGACCGGCGCAATTCATCGGAGGCACCAGTGAATTCGCTCAGGATGAGAACGCCGTCATTATCGAATCGGCTCGCGACGTATTCTTTCGCAACCAGGTTCATGCCGTCGCGCAGCGCAGTGACGAGCATGATGTCCGCAGCAAGGTAGAGCGCCACCATTTCTTCGCGCGGATACCCGTGATGGTGGTAGCTGATCGCCGTGTGGCTCATGGTGCTGAAGTCACCGTTGATGCGGCCGACGGTGAGTTCGATCTCATCGCGCAGCTGCATGTAGGCCTTGACGCGCTCCCGGCTCGGGCTCGCCACCTGAACGAGAGTCACATCTTCGACGGTGAGGCGCCCCTCCTCGAGCAGCTCACCGAAGGCTTTGAGCCGATGGCCGATCCCCTTCGTGTAGTCCAGCCGGTCCACACCGAGCATGACCGTCTTCGGATTGCCGAGTCCCTGCCGGATCACGCGAGCCCGCTCCTGGATCTCGGGCCGCCGGGCCAGCTCTTCGAAGCTCTGCGAATCGATGGAGATCGGAAACGCCTTCGCGAGCACGCGTCGCACCCCATCCCGCGTATCGCTGGGCACCTCAATCTGCGGATTCTTCGTCACATAGCCCGTGAGCCGCCGAACGGCACGCGAAAAGTTCGACGCATCCGCCACTCGCTGGAACCCGACAACGTCGGCCCCCAGCAGTCCCTCGATGATCTGGGTGCGCCAGGGCAGCTGGGAATAGATGCCGTAGGGCGGGAATGGGATGTGGTTGAAGAACCCGATCGTCAGGTCGGGCCGCACCTCGCGCAGCATTCGCGGCACCAGCTGCAACTGGTAGTCGTGCACCCAGACTGTCGCGCCGTCTGAGGCGATTTCGATCGCCGCATCCGCGAAGCGCTGGTTGACCGCCACATAGGACTCCCACCATTCGCGGTGGTAGCTGGGCGGCGCGATCACGTCGTGGTACAGCGGCCACAGCGTGTCGTTCGAGAAGCCTTCGTAATAGTTCTCGAGGTCTTCGCTCGACAGCATGACCGGAACGATTTCGATGCCGTCGCTTTCGAATGGCTCGAAGTCGAGCTCGGGCTGCCCGGCCCAGCCCACCCAGGCTCCCGCGCTGGCGCGCATCACCGGCTCAAGCGCAGTGACGAGCCCTCCCGGGGAGTGCTTCCAGAAGGGCTCACCGTCAGAGGGGATGACCCGGTCGACGGGCAGACGATTCGACACGACAACGAAGTCGTAGTTTCGGTCTGTCTTCATCGCCTCGCCCAAGAAAGTAAAGCTCCCTCGTTACGGTACCAGTCACTTCTGTGAACATTCCCCGGGTAGTCACCGGGCGTTCAACCGTGGTAGGTAACGTTCCTGCTGATGATCCGCATCGGTATGAGTACCTCGTGTGTGTTTCCGCTGCCTCTCGAAGAAGCCTTCCGTCTTGCCCGCACGGCCGGGTTCGACGGCATCGAAATCATGGTCACCGACGAAAAATCAACGCAGGATGCCGGCGAGCTTCGGTCGCTCAGCCAGAGCTATCGGATGCCCATCCTCTCGGTCCACGCACCGGTGCTGATCGCGACCCAGCTCGTCTGGGGCCTGCGCCCGGCCGTGAAGCTTGAACGGTCGGCCGAACTCGCACGTGCCGTCGGAGCCGACACCGTCGTCGTGCATCCGCCGTTCCGGTTCCAGGCTGGCTACGCGAAGCGGTTCGAACGAACCGTTGACGCACTTGGCGAACGCTACAGGGTCACCCTGGCGGTCGAGAACATGTTCAGCTGGAGCGTCGGGGGTCGCGACCTGCGCGCCTACTCCCCGAGCCCGTACCCGACGGATCTCGACGTACGGGCTATGACACTCGATTTCTCTCATGCCGCGCTGGCGGGAAGGGACAGCCTCGAATTTGCGCTTGCCATGGGTGCTCGTCTTCGTCACGTGCACCTGTGCGACGGGCTCGGCGGAACCCTGCTCGACGAACACCTCGTGCCGGGCCACGGAAGCCAGCCGGTCAGCGAGGTGCTGGGCTACCTGGCCAGTACCGGGTGGACCGGTTCTGTGGTCGCGGAGGTACACACTCATCGGGCGCGCACGACTAGCCATCGGCTCGCGATCCTGGGCGAAACCCTCGACTACGCTCGCGCCGCAGTAGCCGCGCCCAGCACTAGGCCGTCGCGGGCACCAGGCCGAGCGCGCGCGCTCGACGTACCCGACGAACCGCGATCAGCGCGATAAGCAGGCTTCCCGCACCGAACGCGACAAGGGCCACGGCTGCGCCGATCGCCGTGCCTGCGCCGGAGTTCGAGATGATCGACTCCATGCCACGTACCCCGTAGGTGAGCGGCAGCAGGGGGCTGATGACCTGGAACGGTTTGGCCAGAAGCTGGATGGGGTAGAGCCCGCCGGTCGAGGTGATCTGTACGGCAAGCAGGAAAATCGACACGACGAGGCCGCCGCGGCCCAGCCCGATCGTCAGGAGGTAATGGAACGCCGTGAAGGCGATGGCCATGACCAGCGCGAACAGTATCGTTGCCGGCAGCAGCGTCCAGCTCACGCCGACGGCGGTGTGCAGCAGGAGGACGAGCAGCAACGCCTGGGCTGCCGTCACGACGGAGGCCCTGGCGATCGAAGAGAGCACGATCCGCGCGTTGCCAGCCGTCGACGAGAGGGTTCGACGGGTCAGGGGGCGCAGCACCAGGAATACCGCCAGCGATCCGATCCAGAGCCCCAGCGGCACGAACAGTGTCGCAATGATCTGGGCGGCGGAGGAGACCTCGTGCTGGCGATCGACTGAGACGCCGACCGGATTGGATGCGACGGTTGCTGTGCGGGAGACCTGGGCTGTGGTGTATGACGGCGTCTTGGCCGCTCCGCTGGTCAGCCCGGAAGCCAGCGAGCTGGCACCGGCCGCAAGCGACTGGGCTCCCGAGGTGAGTTGTGCGCCACCGGTTGCCAGGCCGGCGGTCTTGCGGGCGAATGTTCCGGTGTTCGCGGCCAGGGTATCGAACGCACTCCCGACGCCCGATGCGACAGACGAACCGCCCGCGGCGACTCCGGATAGCGTTGCGCTGTCGGCCTGGACCGCGGCCAGGAGTGTGGAATTCCCGGGGTCCGCGGCGAGGGCCGCCACATCGGCTTTCAGCTTGGCTGCGGTACCCGACACCGCAGAGGTATACGGCGCGATGGCCTGCGACTCGACGCCGTTCTTCGCGGTGACGATTCCCGATTGCAGCCGGTACAGGCCCGACGGGACCTGGGAAACCCCGGCGACGTAGGTGCCAAGGCCGCTCGACAGCGATGCCGCACCACTGGACAACGAACTGGCACCGGCGGCCGCCGAGGTGAGCGAGCTGCCGAACGAGCCGATCCCGGAATACAGCCCGGCAATGTATTGCTTGGTGATTGCCTGGCCGAACTGGTTCGAGAGCGATGTACCGACCACCTGAGCGACGGAACCGGTCAGGTAGTTGTGGGAGTCATCCGTGGTGATGCTGAGGTTCGCCTTGATCGGTGACTTCGACGACAGCGAAACGATCGACTTCGAGAAGTTCTTCGGCACCGTCAGGATTGCGTAGACCGTGCCGTTCGCCAGTTCGGCTTTCGCATCCTTGCTGTTGGTGATCGTCCAGGTGAAGCCCGCTGACTTCGCGCCCGTGAGCTGGGACACGAGTTCCCGGCCGGCGAGCACCTCGGTTGTCTTGCCGTTCGCGCCCGTCTGGGTCACGACCTGGTCATTGTTGACGATGGCTGCCGGAATAGAGCTGATGCTGTGGCTGATCTGCGAAACAGCCCCGATGAACAGTCCCGCGAACGCCAATGGCACCAGCACTACTGCGGCGAGGGCCGCATACCGCAGCCAGCCGCGACGGGTTGGGGAGAACAGGGATTGGCTCACTGGAGGGCTTCCTTTGTGACGAGCGGGGCCGACGCGACAAGCGGGGCCGACGCGACGGGCGGGGCCGACGGGAGTCGGTCGAGATCGAGGTGCACAATTTCCCGACCGAGGATTGCGGCGCGGGCCGTCTTCGTGGGAGCCGGCGATCCGAGAACGATGGTCGTGGTCGCGGGAGCGAGGCGATCAAGTGCGACGAGGAACCGTGCCTCATCATTCGCGTCCGCGAAGGCGTCAAGCAGGTCGAGCATGACCACCGGGGTGTGCTCGACGAGCGCGACCGCTGAAAGTGCGACAGCGCGTTCGAGCTGGGGCAGCTGCTCAATGGCCGAGCGCGGCGAGATCGAGTGCTCCTCGCCCAGCACCGCGTCGACTCGAGCCAGCCAGGTTCGAGCCCGGCGACGCACAGCGAATGCGCGGTACCACGGCTGGGTGAGCCGGAGTCGCTCGACCATGAGTTCGGCGAGTCCCACCCGCACCTCGGCGCGATCGGTCCCACCGATGTCTTCGAGCGCGACCAGGCGCGCCACCGCTGCACTCTCCGAGGGGAGCGGATGCCCGCTCACCTGTGCGCGACCCGACACGGGATCGAGGCGCCCCGAAAGCGTCGCAGCGACCAGCCTCCGGTCGCCGCTCGACCCGTTGACGATCACGAGCGCGCCGGGGCGGACCGAGATGGTCAGCGGGCCGACAAGGCGTGTGCCCGCACCGGCAATGAGGCCCGAGGTGGTGAGGATCTGCCCCGAGCACTGGTCAGCGGCCCAGCCGACGGCATCGCGGTGTTCGCGCAGCCGCTCACCTTCGATATCGACGTTGGGCAGAACTCGTCCCAGCCACCGGGGCATCCACCATGCCGCACGGCCGAGGAGCGTCATCACGGCAGGGACCAGGGTCATCCGCACGAGGAATGCATCGGCGAGAATCCCGACAGCGAGGCCGACTGCCATGGGCTTGATAACGCCCGAACCGTCGGGAATGAACGACGCGAAGACGAAGAACATGATCAGGGCGGCGGCTGTCACGACCCGCGCAGCACCAGAGAAGCCCTTGACGATGGCACCCCGTGCGTCGCCCGTATGCACGTAGCTTTCCCGCATCCCGGAGACCAGGAAGACCTCGTAGTCCATTGCGAGTCCGAAGAGCACGGCCATCAGAATGATCGGCAGGAAGCTGAGGATCGGCCCGGGGATCACGCCGAGTGCTGGCGCGAACCAGCCCCACTGGAAGATTGCGACGACCACCCCGAATGAGGTGAAGACGGACAGGAGGAATCCGATCGCCGCCTTGATCGGCACGAAAACCGACCGGAACACCATCATGAGGAGCAGGATGGACAGCCCGACCACCACGGAGCCGAAGGGGATGAGAGCGCTGTTGAGTCGTTGCGAGATATCGATCTGCACGGCCGTCGCACCGGTGACTTCGAGCGGTGTCTTCCACTTCGCGTCGATGGAGGGTGACAGCGCCCGAATGCGGTTCACGAGTGCCGTGGTGGTCGGCGACTCCGGTGCACTCTTCGGGATGACCTGCAGGATGGCAGTGTCGTAGGTCTGGTTCGGCAGTCCCTGGCTCACGTAGGCGACGTCGGGCAGCTTCTGCAGGTCGGCTCGGATCGCGGTGAGGTCTGCCTGGATGGCCGTGGTCTGGGTAATGTCGACCAGCACGACCAGCGGGCCATTGCGGCCGGGTCCGAAGCCTTGCTTGATCATGTCGTATGAGGTGCGGGTGACGGTGCCGACCGGCTGCGCGGAGCCATCCGGCAGGGCGAGCTGTAGCGAGAACGCGGGGATGGCGAGAACGCCCAGCAGCCCGACGACAGCGAGGACCGCGAGGACCGGGCGCTTCATGACGCCGGTGACCCACCGCTCCCCCATGCTCTTCTGCCTGGCGTTCTCGTCCGGGTGAGCACGACGGAAGGCCCTCGATCCGGGCTTCGGGATGAGCCGCCGCCCGGCGAATCCGAGCAGGGCGGGGAGCAGTGTCGTCGAGGCGAAGATTGCGACGAGCACGCCGGCAGCTGCGGCGACGCCCATGGCGCTCAGGAAGGGAATCCCCACGACCAGCAGTCCGAGCAGGGCGATGATCACGGTGCCGCCGGCGAAGACCACCGCGCTTCCCGCAGTCGCCACCGCGGTTGCCGCGGATTCCTCAGGGGTCATCCCCTGTGCCAGCTGGTTGCGATGCCGCGACAGGATGAACAGGCCATAGTCGATGCCGACGGCGAGTCCGATCATCAACGCGAGCAGTGGTGTCGAGCTGCCGATGATGATGAACTTCGCGGAGGCGAGAACCCCGCCCATGGTGACGCCGATGCCGACGAGCGCGGTGAGCAGCGGCATCCCTGCCGCGAGCAGGGAACCGAATGCGATGAACAACACGACGCCGGCGAAGATGACACCGAGCCCTTCCGTGGGCGAAATGCTGACGCTGTTGTCCTGGAACACGGAGCCCCCGAACCCGATCTTCATCCCCGCATCGGTTGCGATCGGTGAGAGCTTCTGGAGGTCGGTGAGCGACGCCGGCGTGACATCCGCCTGCTGTGCGGTGAACTGTACGGCGATGATCGCCGCGGTCTTGTTGGCCGATACAGCATCGGACGCATAAGCCCCGAATGGCGAGCTCGCACTGTCGACGCCCGGGACCTTCGCCGCCTTCGCCACGAGTTCGGCGATGGCCCCCCGGTATGGCTGGTTGGCGACCGAGTCGCCGTGGGGCACCTGGACGACGATCTGGGCGGCCGCCCCGGCAGCGGCGGGGAAGACGGCGGAGAGCCGGTCGATGGCGTTCTGCGATTCGGTCCCAGGAATTGCGAACGAGTCGTTGGTCTTGCCACCGAGCGCAAGACCGCCGCCGAGGATGCCGATCATGAGGATCAGCCAAACGGCGAGGGTCCGCCAGGGGTGACGGAACGAAAACCGACCGAGTCGGTACAGGAGGGTGGCCACGAGCTGCTCCTAGTGCTTTGTTGTCGAGCGGACAGAAACGGGCGCGAGCAGTTCGCTCACGATGGTGATGAGGGCGGCCCTGACCTCATCGACGGGCAATACTTCAAGGGAGTCGTCCTGCCTGACGGACAGGACGTATGCGGCACCGCCGAGGGCAATCCCGAACCGCAGCTTGTCTTCGACGGATGAAACGGCGGAGGAGAAGAATTCACCGAGTTTGAGCACGAGCGCGTTGGCCCGGTCGATGACCGGCACATCCTCAAGGCCAGGGCCCTGGTTGATGAACATGTGCACTTCGAGCCGGTTGGCCAGCAGGAAGTCGACGAACTGCTCCACAAAGACCCGACGGGTGTCGTCGACGAGGAGGGAACCCTCGACGGAATCGAGAATCGCGTGCATTTTGTCGATGGCTGGGCCGATCGCTGCCTCTAGCAGCGCTTCCTTGGATGCGAAGTGGTAGAGCACGCTCGACTTGGAGAGCCCGGCGATCTCGGCGATGCGCTGGAGGGAGGTTCCTGCGTATCCGGCGACGGCGAATTCGTTGAGCGCGATATCGCGAAGATCGTCATGGGTGGACATGGGTCCAACGGTAACTGACCGATCGGTCAGCACCTGTCCGATCGGTCAGTTTGCCAGCTTCTTACCAGCGCATTTGCAGCTAACTGCGCCGCGATCGGGGGGTCTGGCCCCGAGGATGTGCCTAGCCCCAGAGGTACAGCGCCAACACCGCGAGCACGATCGTCAACGGCACGACCGCGAGGCCCAGCAGCATGAACCTGCGCCAGGAAACCTCCACGTCGAGCCCACGGAGCCGTTCGCCCCACAGCAGCGTCGCCAGCGAGGCCCACGGGGTGATGAGCGGACCCGCATTGACCCCAACCAGGAGAGCGGCGATTCGCAGTGGCGAGCCACCGGTGCCTTCGAGGGCCAGGTAGGCGGGCAGGTTGTTCACCGCGTTAGACGACGCGGCACCCAGTCCTGCAAGGCGCAGCAGGGCGACCAGGCTGTCGCCCTTTCCGGCGACCAGCGCAAGAACAGTGCCGAGCCCGGCCGAACTCGCGGCACCAACGAACAGGAAGAGTCCGCACGCGAACACGACGAGTTGCCAGGGAATCATCCCGAACCGCAGGGCGGCAGGGCGGCGGAGCGCAAAGACGACGATCAGGATGGCCGCTGCCGCGAGTGATGCGATCCAGACTGGCACGCCGCTGACGAGCGCAGGAAGCAGGGCGACCACCACCACCGCGGATACCCAGAGCAGCACCCGGTCATCCGTCACGCTGCGCGCAGGAGGCACATAGCGCTCCACCAGCGGCCGCCGGTAAACCAGGAAGAGGAGCGCACACGGGACGACAATCGCGACGACAGCCGGAGCCGCCATCAGCTCGGCGAAGCGAAGCGGCGAATACCCGGGCAGCACGCTCACCGCGAGCAGGTTCGTAAGGTTCGACACCGGCAGCAGCAGCGAGGCCGAGTTGGCCAGCCACACTGTCGTCAGCGCAAACGGCAACGGCGGTAAGCCGACGTGCCGGGCGAGCACCACCACGACCGGGGTGAGCAGGACCGCCGTCGTGTCCAGGGACAGGAAGATGGTGCTGACCGTCGCGAGTACGACGACGAAGAGCCAGAGAATCCAGGCGCGTCCACGGCCCCAGCGTGCGAGTTGTTCCGCGATGACGCTGAACAACCCCGCGGCAGCGGCGAGTTCGGTCACGACGGTGATCGCGACGACGAAAAGCAGGATCGGCCAGACCCGTTCGCCGATCGCAAGCGCGGCAGGAAGCGACAGGAGCCCGAAGCCGACCGCGACGGCACCCAACACCAGAAGCACGGCGCCGAGGATCGCAGTGCGCACCCGTGTCCCTCCGTCGACTCGTTCCACTATCCCACGCGGTGAATCGGCCACCGGGCATCGCGGTGCCAGGCCGGGTCATGGGAAAGCCCAGGGACGCCAGGAATGGCTGATTCTGACCTTTCGGGAGGTTTGCGGGTAGCGTGGAATCACAGTCGATGGGAGCGAGCGTGCGCAAATTTTTGTTCAGTGGTGCCGTCCTGAGCGCCGTCTTCGGCGGAATCAGCGCCATACGAGCAACGCGGGAGGGCCCGCGAGACTGGCGCACAGCGCTGCTCTGGGTGAGTTGGGGAGCCACGCTGGCTAGTGCCATCGGCACCGTCATCATCGATGCACGCGCTGCAGAACTGGAAGAGGACTAACTCGTATGCGATTCCCAGGCGGACCCGGATTCGGGTTTTATTCGGTCGTCACCGACGTCGTCGGCGGCTTGCTGTTCATCCTCGCCGTCGTCGTCGTGGTGGGCCTCATTGTGATCCTCGTGCGGTTCCTGCTGGTCGCGACCAGGGCCGCCGAGATCTATATCGCAAAGAACCGCCCGTCAGAGGGGGTCACGTCCCCCGGAGCGCCGGCACCGGTGACTCCCCCGGCAGAGCCGGTCACGACTGGCACCCTTCCCACCACTCCGACACGAGCGACAACACCGCGCACCCGTACACCGAAGCCGCCGGTGGTCTAGCTCCCCCGGCTCGCAGTCGTCTCACTGCTCAGCTGAGGAAGCCGCGCAGCAGCGCGCTCGATCCGTCGAGGTGCTCGCGCATTGCGGCGGCAGCGCCGTCGGCGTCTCCGGTCAGGATGGCCAGCACGATCGCCTCGTGCTGCTGGTTCGAGTGCGCGATGTTGGCCGCAAGCAGTGGGATGCGGTCGAGCAGCTCATTGACCCTTGTGCGATTGTCGGCGAGCAGCGAGACGAGCGACGGAGTACCGACGAGTTCGCCGATGGTGAGATGCAGGCGGGAATCGACGCGCCGGTAGTCCTCCACCGTCGACTCGGTGGCATCCCTGAGCCTCGACCAGAGCAACTCGCGGTCGGTGGCGCTCAGCGTTCGCGCAGCCGCTCCGCGCACTGCCCCGAGCTCGAGGATCTCGCGCAGGCCGAGAATGTCCTCGATATCCGTCGGATCGATCGGCTCAGCTGTCGGCGCTGGGACGGGAACCGGGTCCACGACGAACGTTCCGCCGTAGCGCCCCCGCCTGCTGGCGAGGTATCCGGCCTCGGCGAGTTCCCGGATGGCCTCCCGAACCGTATCCCGGCTGACCGCAAACCGTCCGGCGAGGTCACGCTCCGAGGGCAGCGCCTCACCTGGGGCTACGATTCCCAGCCGGATGGTCTGCAGCAGGCGCGCCACCGTGTCCTCGAACGCATTCCCACTGCGCACCGGACGAAACAGGGCGTCAGACACGACGCTCTGGTACGGGCTCTCCGATCTCTGCGTGAGCCCCGGGGTATCGCCGTCGCCCCGTGGGGTCACAGCGGCGTGACGTAGGCCGAGCTGATTCCGCCGTCAACCAGGAAGGTGGAGGCGGTGATGAAACTCGCATCGTCGCTGGCCAGGAACGCCACGGCAGCCGCCAGCTCCTCCGGCTCGGCGAACCGACCCTTCGGAATGTGCACCAGTCGTCGCTGCGCCCGCTCGGGGTCCTTCGCAAAGAGTTCCTGCAGCAGCGGAGTGTTGACCGGGCCGGGGCACAGGGCATTTACCCGGATCCCCTGCCGTGCGAACTGCACGCCGAGTTCCTTCGTCATGGCAAGCACGCCACCCTTGGAAGCGGTATACGAAATCTGGCTCGTCGCGGAGCCCATGACGGCGACGAACGACGCCGTGTTGATGATCGAACCGCTCTGCTGGGCCACCATGTGTCGAAGTGCGGCACGCGAGCACAGGTACACCGACTTGAGATTGAAGTCCTGCACCCGCTCCCACGCAGGAAGCTCGGTGGTTTCGATCGAATCATCCTCGGGGGGCGAGATCCCGGCATTGTTGAACGCAATGTCCACCGATCCGTAGGTGGACTGCGCGAGGTCGAAGAGGTTGTTGACCTGTGCCTCGTCGGTGACATCGGCCTTGATGAACAGTCCGCCCACCTCGGCGGCGGCCGCCTCGCCCGCCTCGACGTTGAAGTCGCCGATGACGACGATCGCTCCCTCGGCCGCGAAGCGCTTCGCGGTGGCCAACCCGATCCCGCTTGCGCCGCCGGTGATCACGGCGACCTTGCCCGAAAGCCTCTGCGTAAGGTCGATTTTCTCTATTGCCATGGTGTCCCCTGCTCAGTCGGTGCTGAAAAAAACGTTCTTGGTCTCGGTGAAGGCCGACGCGGCATCCGGTCCCAGCTCACGACCGAGGCCGCTCTGCTTGAAGCCTCCGAACGGAGTGGAGTACCGCACCGAGGAGTGCGAGTTGACAGACAGGTTGCCGGTTTCGATCCCCCGGGCCACCCGCACCGCGCGGGCAAGGTCTCTCGTCCAGATCGAGCCCGACAACCCGTAGATGCTGTCATTTGCGAGCGCGATGGCGTCAGCTTCGTCGTCGAACGGGAGAACCGTCACGATCGGCCCGAAGATCTCGTCGACGACCGCACGGTCACTGCGTGAGGCGGGCAAAAGCACGGTCGGCGGAAACCAGAAACCCGCACCGGTCGGCGCACTCCCGCGGAAGGCGACTCGGCTGTCATCGTCGATATAGGAGGCGACCTTGTCCAGGTGGGCTTTCGCGACCAGCGGGCCCATCTCGGTCGCATCCTCACCAGGAGAGCCGACCCTGACCCCCTTGACCGCGGGCTCGAGCAGTTCGAGAAAACGGTCGAAGACGCTGCGCTCGACGAGGATGCGGCTCCGGGCGCAGCAGTCCTGTCCGGCGTTTTCGAAAACCGCGGAGGGCGCCGTCGCCGCGGCCTTCTCAAGGTCGGAATCGGCGAAGACCACG
>Ga0302157_10000923_pt1 | contig 37189 bp, 31 predicted proteins | sample I_Bog_N3_3_FD_193502 | JGI IMG/M metagenome (GOLD analysis project Ga0302157, IMG submission 193502) | Peat permafrost microbial communities from Stordalen Mire near Abisko, Sweden - I_Bog_N3_3 | ecosystem: Environmental > Terrestrial > Soil > Wetlands > Peat | place: Sweden: Abisko, Stordalen...
CGTCCATGTCCCAGTAGAACGACGTCGTCAGCAGCAGGCCCTGGGCGGCGGGCAGGCCGACCGAATGAATGTCGGTGATCAAAGCGAGCAGGGCCGCCATCTGCTGGCCGCCCTTGAAGACGCCGAATTCGCCGGCGGTCTTGATCTCGTTGACGTTGTTGGGCGGCCCGCCGGCGATGCCGATGATCTTGGCCTTGGAGGCCTGGGCCTGAAGAATGAACGACGACAGGTCCGGGGTGGCGAATGGCGGCCGAACCGAGCCCAGAACCTTGCCGCCGTTCCTGACGATCACCGCCGAGGCATCGCGTTCCAGCGAATGGCCGAAGGCGTAGTCGTCGGTGATGAAGAACCAGCTGTCGCCGCCGCGCTTGACCACCTCCTGGGCGGTGCCGACCGCCAGCGCATGGGTGTCGAACACCCACTGGATGGCATAGGGCGAGCAGAACTTGCCATGAAAGTCCGCCGCACCGGTGGAGTGGGCGATGAACAGCTTCTTCTTTTCGTTGGCGATGGTCTGCACCGCCAGCCCCACCGCGGACACCGGCACGTCGACGATCAAATCGACCTGTTCGGTGTCGTACCAGCGCCGCGCGATGCCGGCGCCGATATCCGGCTTGAGCTGGTGGTCGCCGACGATCACCGTGACCGGCTTGCCCAGCACCGTGCCGCCGAAATCGTCCACCGCCATTTGCGCGGCGGTCACCGAGCCCTGGCCGGTCGGCGTCGACGCCGGCCCGTTCATGTCGGTGAGCACGCCGATCTTGACCACGTCGTCCGAGATCTGGGCCAGCGCCGCCGGCGACCACAGCGCCGCGGCGGCGAGCGCTCCAAGCACGGATAGTTTCCTGGCGAACATCTGTTCTCCTCCCGTTACCGTCGGGCCATTTGGCCGTATTGTTTGACCGGGAGCTTAACCCTTCCGGCCGCTCTCGTTCTTGCAATTATTCCGCCGTCGTCGTCAATGCGGCGAACGAGGGAAGATCGATGCGGGTACTGCGGGAGGCCGGCTCTATGTCCTGCCCTGAAACGGAAGGCGAGGTGACGTGACCGCGCCATCGCCGCCGCAGCGCCTGCCGGCTGCGCTGACCCCGCTCGAGGCGGCGCTGGCGGCGCTGCGTCACGGCCTGGTCCCGGTTGCGCCGGTCGAGCTTCCGCCGGTCCAGGCGCTGGGCTGTGTCGCCGCCGAAACGGCTGCGCTGCAGGCGCTGCCGCCATTCGACACCGCCGTCGCCGACGGCTGGGCGCTGCGCGCCCGCGACCTCGTCGGGGCGTCGTCCTATTCGCCGCTGCCGCTGGCGGCCTCGCCGGTGTGGGTCGAAGCCGGCGACCGGATGCCCGAGGGGGCCGACTGCGTGATCGATGCCGGCTGGGTCGAGCAGGCCGGTCCGCTGTTCCAGGCGCGTGCCGAAGCGATACCGGGGCAGGGAGTTCGCCGGCTCGGCGGCGACATCGCCGCGGCAAGTTCCGTGATCGCCCCCGGGCGGCCGGTCCGCCCGCTTGATCTCCTGATCGCGCGCAGCGCCGGGCTGCAAACCCTCAAGGTGCGTCGGCCGCGCCTGCGCCTCGTCAACGTACCGGCGATGTCGGGCCGCACCGCGACGGCGGAACTGATCGCGGAAAGCGCCCGCGCCGCCGGTGCCGACACCCTCCGCACCGAGGCCACCGGGCGTGATGCGGCGTCGATCGCCGCGGCGGCCGACCCGACCGGTTGCGATCTCCTGGTCAGCATCGGCGGCAGCGGCGTCGGCCGCACCGACGCCGCGGTGCTGGCCCTGGCCCGCTGCGGCGAGGTGGTCGCGCATGGCATCGCGCTGCAGCCCGGCCGCACCGCGGCGGTGGGCAGGATCGCCGGCATTCCCGTCGTGGCGCTGCCCGGTGCCCCGGATTCTGCACTGGCGGCATGGTGGACCCTGGCGCTTCCGGTGCTGGACCAGTTGTCCGGGCGGCGGCCGCGCCCGCGGCTCGCCCTGGCGCTGGAGCGCAAGATTGCTTCCAGCGTCGGCATCGCTGAAATCGTCCTGCTAAAGGCCCAGCAGGGCCATTGGATGCCGCTGGCGGCCGGCGACCTGTCGCTCGATGCGCTTGCCCGGGCCGACGCCTTTGTGGTGGTGCCCGGCGGCAGCGAGGGTTTCGCGGCGGGCAGCCCGGTCGATGCCTATATATTGCGGGAATGAGATGGATCCCGACATGACCAAGGCGCCCCTGCCGAACCGCCGCGATGGCGTCGATCAGGACCAGTTCCTGACCATCCTGTCGCGCGAGGAGGCGCTGGCGCGGTTCGAGGCCGCGCTGTTTCCGCGGCCGATCCCGAGCGAGCCGCGGCCGCTGGCCGACGCGCTCGGCCATGCGCTGGCGCAGGATATCGTGGCGCCGATCGACGTGCCGCCGTTCGATCGCGCCAATGTCGACGGTTTTGCGGTGCGCTCGGCCGATCTCGGCTCGGCCAGCGAAGCGGCGCCGGTGCGCCTCTTGCTGAACGATGAAGTGATCGCCTGCGGCACCGCGCCGACCCGGCCGGTGCTGTCGGGAACCGCCACGTCGATTGCGACCGGCGGTCCGGTGCCGCGCGGCGCCGACGCCATTGTGATGGTCGAGCACAGCCAGCCCGCCGGCTCCCGCGCCATCGAGATCCGCCGCGCCGCCTCGCCGGGGCAATTCGTCTCCTATGCCGGTTCCGACATCGCGCGCGGCGAGGCGCTGCTGCGCGCCGGCACCCTGGTCGGGTCGCGCGAGATCGGCATGGCCGCGGCCTGCGGCATCGCGCAAGTGCAGGTCGCGCGCCGGCCGCGCGTCGCGGTGATCTCCACCGGTGACGAACTGGTGCAGCCCGGCCTGCCGCTGCGCCCCGCCGCGATCCATGACAGCAACGGCGCGATCATCGCCGCGGCGGTCAACGAGAACGGCGGCGAGGCGAGCTTTCTCGGCGCCATTGCCGACGACGAGGCAAAACTCGAAGCCGCCATGCGCGGGGCGCTGCAGACCAGCGACATGCTGGTATTGTCCGGCGGCACCTCGAAGGGCGCCGGCGACGTCTCCCACCGCATCATCGCGCGGCTCGGAAAACCCGGCATCATCGCCCATGGCGTGGCGCTGAAACCAGGCAAGCCGCTGTGCCTGGCGGTCTGCGACGGCAAGCCGGTGGTGATCCTGCCGGGATTTCCGACCTCCGCGATGTTCACCTTCCACGACATGATCGTGCCGGTGCTGCGCCGCATGGCGGGGCTGCCGCCGCGTTCCGATGCCAAGGTGACCGCGACCGTTCCGGTCGCCATCGCCTCCGAACTCGGCCGTACCGAATTCGTCATGGTGTCGCTGGTCGAAGGCGACGGCGGCCTGATCGCCTATCCCTCCGGCAAGGGCTCCGGCGCAATCACGTCGTTCGCGCAGGCCGACGGCTTCCTGCGGATCGAGGCGCTGGCCGATCGGATGCCGGCCGGCACCGCCGCCGAGGTGACGCTGTTCACGCCGCATTTGCGGGTGCCGGATCTGGTGATCGTCGGCAGCCACTGCACCGGGCTCGACCTGGTGACGGCGCAGCTGTCGCGCGCCGGCCTCACGGTGCGCTCGATCGCGGCGGGCAGCCTCGGCGGATTGGCGGCGGCCCGGCGCGGCGAGTGCGATTTCGCGCCGATCCACCTGTTCGACGAGAACACCGAAAGCTACAACACCCCGTTCCTCGGCCCCGGACTCGAACTGGTGCCGGGCTGGCGGCGGATGCAGGGCATCGTGTTTCGGCCCGGCGATGCGCGCTTCGAGGGATTGACCGTGCAAGCCGCGGTCGCCGCGGCGCTGGCCGATCCCGGCTGCATCATGGTCAATCGCAATCCCGGCGCCGGCACGCGGATCCTGATCGACCGGCTGCTCGGCAAGGCGCGACCCGACGGCTACTGGAATCAGCCGAAATCGCACAATGCGGTCGCCGCCGCGATCGCCCAGCACCGCGCCGACTGGGGCATGACCATCGCGCCGGTCGCCCATGCCGCGGGCCTGGGGTTCATTGCGCTCGCCGAGGAGCATTACGATTTCGCCGTGGTGACGGCGCGCAAGCAGCGGCCGGCGGTACAGGCGTTTCTGGCGTCGCTGGCGTCGGAAGAAAGCCGCGCCGCGCTGGCGCGCGCCGGCTTCAGGCCGGCGTGAAGTTCAGGCCTCTTGTCCCGGACGCGGTGCAGCGGAACGCTGCTCCGCAGAGCCGGGATCCGCCATTTTCACTGTGGACGAAGGGCGCCGGATCGGCAGCGCCCCACGCCGCGAGAGCGGCGCGTGGCGCAGCATCCGGCCGCGCTCGTCACCCGCCGTCCAGCGCCGCCAGCCGCTCCGCTGCGGCGATATCGTCCATGGTGTTGGCGTTGAAGAACGGATCGAGCGTCTGCACCGGCCATTCCACGGTGGCCAGAGGATAGCGCGCGGTCCAGCGGTCGATCTTGCGGATGTCCTCCACCACCAGCGCGTGGCGGAGGTCTTCGCGCAGGCCGACGCTCCACAGTCCGATCACCGGATGCGACTGTCCGTCGGAGGCGGCAACCGCAAGCTCGGCGTTCTCATCGGCGCGGGCGCGATGCAGGCGCGCGACCAGGTCGCGCGGCAGGAACGGACAGTCCGCCGCCGCGCTCAGGATCCATTTGACGCCTGGCCGGTTGGCCGCCGCCCAGTCGAGCGCCGCCAGGATGCCGGCCAGCGGTCCCGGAAAATCCGCCACGCCGTCGGCGATGACCGGCAGGCCATAGCCTTTGAAGCGCGCGGGATCGCCATTGGCATTGAGGATGAGGCCGTCGCATTGCGGCTGCAGCCGTGCGATGACGCGTTCGAGAATGGTCCGGCCGGCGATCTGGCGCATCGGCTTGTCGCCGCCGCCCATCCGGCGCGCCAGGCCGCCGGCCAGCAATACGCCGGGGGTCGGCGGTGTGTCACTCGTCACGGTCGCCGCCCTTGCGCCGGTGGCGCGCGGATTCTTCTTCGACGAAGGCCAGATTCTGATCGTAGATGATCCGCTCCTGGCCCGCCAGCGCGATGAAGCGTTTGCCCCGCGCCCGCCCGACCAGGGTCAGTCCGACCTGCCGCGCCAGATCGACGCCCCAGGCGGTAAAGCCCGAGCGCGACACCAGGATCGGAATTCCCATCCGCACCGTCTTGATGATCATCTCGGAGGTCAGCCTGCCCGTAGTGTAGAGAATCTTGTCGGCGGGATCGACGCCGTGGCGATAGATCCAGCCCGCGATCTTGTCGACGGCGTTGTGGCGGCCGACGTCTTCGGTGTAGCAGACCGGCGTGCCCTCCTTGCACAGCACGCAGCCATGGATCGCGCCGGCCTCGAGGTAGAGCGACGGCATCGTGTTGATGGCATGCGTCATCTGGTAGAGCCAGGAAGTTCGCAGTTCGGCCTTCGGCAGCGCGACGCTTTCCACCGCCTCCAGCAGGTCGCCGAACGCCGTGCCCTGGGCGCAGCCCGAGGTCTGGGTGCGCTTTTTCAGCTTAGCTTCGAAATTGGTGTGGTGTTCGGTGCGCACCACCACCACCTGGAGATCGTCGTGATATTCGACCTCGGTGACGACATCGTGGTATTTCAGCATGTTCTGGTTGAGCAGGTAGCCGAGCGCGAGATATTCCGGATAGTCGCCGATCGTCATCATGGTGACGATTTCCTGGGCGTTCAGGTACAGCGTCAGCGGCCGCTCCACCGGGACATTGATCTCGACCGCCGCGCCGGACTGGTCGGTGCCGGCGACGCGCTCGGTCAGCCGCGAATCCTGCGGATCGGGAACGATCAGGGGCACCGGGGCTTTGTCGATCTTCATCATCATGGCTCGTCAGGCTAGCATGACATTGCCGGCAGGGCGGATATAAAGCATCCGCGGGCCATGCGAACGAGGTTCCGCCGGAGAATGACATGAAGGTGATTGGGCTGGCGGGCTGGAGCGGTGCCGGCAAGACGACGCTGCTGAAGGGCGTCATTCCGCATTTTCTCGCCAGCGGCGTTCGGGTTTCCGTCATCAAGCACGCCCACCATGAATTCGATGTCGACATTCCCGGCAAGGATTCCTGGGTGCACCGCCAGTCCGGCGCTACCGAAGTGCTGGTGTCGTCCACCCGGCGATGGGCCCTGATGCATGAATTGCGCGGCGCCAGCGAGCCGCTTCTGCCGGAACTGCTGGCCAGGATGTCGCCGGTTGATCTCGTGATCATCGAAGGCTTCAAGTCCGGGCCGCACCGCAAGATCGAGGTACACCGGCTCGCCAACGGCAAGGCGATGCTGTTCCCGGACGATCCCGCCATCGTCGGCCTTGCGACCGACGTGGCGGCTGTCGAAACCGCGCTGCCGCGTGCCCATCTCGATGACATCCCGGCGGTGGCGGCTATGATGCAGCGGTTCGCGACCCCGGTCGAGGATGTGCTGGCGCAAGCGGCGTCCGCAGGCTGAGAGGCAGCATGGCGCAATTGTCCGACGACTGCTTTGCGTTCGGCGGCCCGATGATGTCGGTCGATGAGGCCGTCGCGATCATCGCGGCGCGGGTCAGGGCGGTGCAGGGCGTCGAGACCGTTTCGCTGACCGAGGCCGACGGGCGCATTCTCGCTACCGACATCTCCGCCGCGCTGGCGCTGCCGCCGTTCACCAATTCCGCCGTCGACGGCTATGCGGTGCGCAGCAGCGACCTTCCGCGTGACGCGGAGCAGGCCTTCGCGGTGACGGGACGGGTGCAGGCCGGCGCATCGGCGCACGGGCCGCTCCGGCCGGGACATGCGATGCGGATTTTCACCGGTGCGCCGATGCCGCAGGGCGCCGACACCGTGTTCATGCAGGAGGACGTCCGCATCGACGGCGAGGGCCGCGTGGTGCTGCCGGCCGGCCTTAGGCCGGGCGCCAATGTGCGGCCCGCCGGCGAGGATGTGGCGGCCGGTAATCCCGCGCTGGCCGCGGGGCACAGGCTGCGGCCGCAGGACGTCGCGCTGGTGGCCGCGTTCGGCCTGAGCGGCGTCGCGGTGCGCCGGCGCATCCGCGTCGCGGTGTTCTCCACCGGCAATGAACTGGTATCGCCGGGGACGCCGCGCGCCGCCGCGCAATTGTTCGATTCCAACCGCTTCATGCTGATGGCGATGCTGAAGCGGCTTGGCTGCGAGGTCGCCGATCTCGGCATTTTGCCGGATGACCGCGCGTTGCTGGCCGAGGGATTGCAGCAGGTGGCCGGTCGCCACGACCTGGTCCTCACCACCGGCGGCGTTTCGACCGGCGAGGAGGACCACGTCAAGGCCAGTATCGAAAGCGTCGGCACCCTGGTGCTGTGGCGGATGGCGATCAAGCCCGGCCGCCCGGTGGCGATGGGAATCATCGGCGGCACGCCCTTGATCGGGTTGCCGGGAAATCCGGTGGCGAGTTTTGTCACCTTCGTCCATGTGGTGCGGCCGACGGTGCTGGCGCTGTCCGGCGCCGCGCAGCAGCCCCTGGTTCCGATGCCGGTCCGCGCCGCCTTCGCCTACAGGAAGAAAATCGACCGCCGCGAATATGTCCGGGTCAACCTGCGCCGGGCCGCCGACGGCGCACTCGATGTCATGAAATTTCCGCGCGAGGGCGCCGGCCTGCTGTCGTCGCTGGTGGATACCGACGGCCTGGTCGAGCTCGGCGAACAGGTCACGCAGGTTCGGCCCGGCCAGACCGTCGGATTTTTGTCGTATGCAAGCCTGCTGTAAACGCATGGGTCGGCGCGATCGTCGTTGACGATGTTGCGCCGCATCGCCATCTTGCGGCCATGACCTTCACCCAGCTCGACCTCACCGGACTTAAATGCCCCTTGCCGGCATTGAAGACGCGAAAGGCGCTGAAGGGGCTGGCGCCGGGTGATCTCCTTGAAGTTCGCTGCACCGACCCGCTGTCGGTGATCGACATCCCCAATCTGATCCGGGAGACCGGCGACAAGGTCGAGATCACCGAACGGGCGGAACAGGGAATCGTGTTCCTGATCGAAAAAGCGGATCGTGCGATAGAAAACGCCAATTAGTTGACTCCCGCCGCTGCGTGATCGTCAGGCCGGAATCGGAACGGTTAGCCGCCAGCACCGGTGTCGGGAAACGGCCCAAAACCGCCCTCAACCGACCATCGCTACCTTTTGCCTATCGACTTTGCATGCGGCATCTGTCCCAATCGCCGCTCTCTGCGGGGACGCAGCACAAGGACACGCAATTCTGGGTGGAGACTTGAAACCCGGAGGCATGACCGGCAAACGGCACAGGCGGCCCCTTCAGGTGTTTGAATTTCGGATGCGCCCCGCGATCCCGGCGCATTCCGGAATGCTGCGGGGCAGCATGACGCATGCTTGCGCGCGGCGCGCGAACTTAAGATAACGGGACCGCAGGACGACAGACATGCCCGGCACGGGCGGCTGCAGGGGAGGACCAGTTAGATGGGTATGTTATCGTTTCTTGATCGGGAGCATACGGTCGCCGAACCAGGCTTTAGCCGGTGGCTGGTGCCGCCCGCAGCGCTTTGCATCCATCTCTGTATCGGCCAGGCGTATGCATTCAGCGTGTTCAATCTGCCGATGACAAGGTTGATCGGGATCACAAAGTCCGCTCCGGATGATTGGAAGTTGACCGATCTCGGCTGGATCTTCTCGATCGCGATCGTCGTGCTCGGGCTTTCAGCCGCCATCCTCGGCCGCTGGGTCGAGGAAGGCGGACCGCGCCGCGCCATGTTCACCGCCGGGCTGTGTTTCGGCGGCGGCTTCCTGATTTCGGCGGCCGGCATCTATGCCCACAATCTCTGGATCATCTATCTGGGCTATGGACTGGTCGGCGGCTGCGGCCTCGGCCTGGGCTACATCTCGCCGGTTTCGACCCTGATCAAATGGTTTCCCGATCGGCCGGGCATGGCTACCGGAATGGCGATTATGGGTTTCGGCGGCGCCGCGTTCATTGCCTCGCCGCTGTCGGTATGGCTGATGGCCAAATTTTCCACACCGACTCATGTCGGGGTCGCCGAGACCTTCATCGTGCTGGGCATCGTGTATTTCTGCTTCATGATGGTCGGCGCCGCGATCGTCCGCGTGCCGGCGCCGGGCTGGAAGCCGGAGGGGTATACGGCACCTGCCGTCGCGCAAAAGCTGATCACGCGCAACGATGTCTACGTCTATGACGCGATCAAGACGCCGCAGTTCTGGCTGATCTGGTGGGTTCTGTGCCTCAACGTCACCGCCGGTATCGGCGTGCTCGGCCAGGCCTCCGCCATGAGCCAGGAGATGTTCCCGGGCAAGGTGACGGCGGTCGCCGCGGCCGGGTTTGTTGGCCTGCTCAGTCTTTTCAACATGGCGGGACGCTTCATCTGGGCTTCCACGTCCGACGTCATTGGGCGCAAGAACACCTATTTCTGCTTCTTCGCGATCGGGACGGTACTCTACTGCCTGGTGCCCTCCACCGGGTCGATCGGCAGCGTGGCGCTGTTCGTGCTGTGCTTCGTGGTGATCATGAGCATGTATGGTGGCGGCTTCGCCACCGTGCCGGCCTATCTCAAGGACATGTTCGGCACCCGCTATGTCGGCGCCATCCACGGATGGCTGATCACGGCCTGGTCGGCGGCGGGTGTGTTCGGTCCGGTGCTCGTGAATTACATCCGCCAGTACCAGATCGATCACGGCGTGCCGAAAGCGCAGGCCTACAACACCACCATGTATGTCATGGCGGGACTGCTCGTGATTGGCTTCATCTGCAATTTCATGATCAAGGCCGTCCACGATCGCTTCCACATGAAGGGCAATGAAAACGAAGGAGCGGCCTCCGGCATGGATGCCGTCGCCAAACCGGCTCGCGCGTGAGGAAGGCAGGATCATGCAAACCGCAAACCAAGATGGTTCGATGAAGATAAAACTGATCCTTGCGTGGGGATTCGTCGGCATTCCGCTGATTTGGGGGGTATTGGAGACCCTCAGCAATGCGATGAAGCTGTTCCAATAGCTCGCGGCGCCGGGCGCATGGGGAGCCGGCGCAGCGGCAGCGCATTTGGCGGCCGGCGAGCCCCGCGAGCAGTGGCTTCGATCCATCGAGCGGGGGGCGCGACGGCAGTAAGCTGTCAGGCCCAGCAATTCGTGGAGGAACCGCCAAATATTTATTGGCATCTGGCATACCAAGCTCTAGAGTCGATCCAGATCTGACGGGATTGATGTTCGATGAGTCATGAAGCCCAACCGGTCCGCACCTTCGAGCACCCCGGCGAGGGACGAAAGCGGGCCAAATCGACCCCCAAGGGCCGCCAGGTCGATCCGACGGCGGCGCACGAAATTGAGCTTCTGCTCGGCGACCGGCCGCGCCGCCGCGATCTCCTGATCGAGTATCTGCATCTGATTCAGGACGAATATCGCCAGATTTCCGCAGCCCACCTCGCAGCCCTCGCCGATGCGATGAAGCTTTCCTTCGCCGAAGTATTCGAGACCGCGACCTTTTATGCCCATTTCGACGTGGTGAAGGAGGGCGAGCCTGACATCGCGCCGCTGACCATCCGGGTCTGCGACTCCCTGACCTGTGCGATGCTCGGCGCGGAAGAATTGCTGCAGCAATTGCAGGCCAAAGCCGGCCCCGGCATTCGCGTGGTGCGCGCGCCCTGCATCGGCCGCTGCGACACCGCGCCTTCGGCCGAGGTCGGTCATCATTTTGTCGATCATGCCAGCGTCGCCAGCGTGCTTGCCGCGGCGAACGGCGGCGATACCCATTCGCATCTGCCCGACTATCTCGATTACGACGCCTACGTCGCGGCCGGCGGCTATGCGCTGCTCGGGCGCCTGCGCGCCGGCGAACTGGCACGGGAAGATCTGCTGAAGGCGCTCGACGACGCATCCCTGCGCGGTCTCGGCGGCGCGGGCTTTCCGACGGGACGAAAATGGCGCGCGGTGCTCGGCGAGCCCGGACCCCGGCTGATGGCCGTCAACGGCGACGAGGGCGAGCCCGGAACCTTCAAGGATCGCTATTACCTCGAGACCGATCCGCACCGTTTTCTCGAGGGGATGCTGATCGGCGCCCATGTGGCGGAAGCGGCCGACGTCTATATCTATATCCGTGACGAATATCCGGCCTCGCGGGAAATTCTCACCCGCGAGATCGCGAAATTGCCGCCGGGCGGCCCGCGGCTGCATCTGCGGCGCGGCGCCGGGGCCTATATCTGCGGCGAGGAATCCTCGCTGCTGGAAAGCATCGAAGGCAAGCGCGGCCTGCCGCGGCACAAGCCGCCTTATCCGTTCCAGGTCGGGCTGTTCGGGCTGCCGACGCTGATCAACAATATCGAGACGCTGTGGTGGGTGCGCGACATCGTCGAGCAAGGCGCCGATTGGTGGAAGCGTCATGGCCGCAACGACCGTCACGGCCTGCGCAGCTATTCGGTGTCGGGCCGAGTCAATAATCCCGGCATGAAGCTGGCGCCGGCGGGCATCACCGTGCGCGAACTGATCGAGGAGTTCTGCGGCGGGATGGCCGACGGCCATGTTTTCCACGCCTACCTGCCCGGCGGCGCATCCGGCGGCATTCTGCCGGCGTCGATGGACGACATTCCGCTGGATTTCGGCACGCTGGAGAAATACGGCTGCTTCATAGGTTCCGCCGCGGTCATCGTGCTGTCCGAGCAGGACAGCGTCAAAGGCGCGGCGCTGAACCTGATGCGTTTCTTCGAGGACGAAAGCTGCGGCCAATGCACGCCCTGCCGCGTCGGGACCCAGAAGGCGGCGCTATTGATGCAGCAGCCGGTCTGGAACCGGGAGTTGCTCGACGAATTGAGCCAGGCGATGCGGGACGCATCGATCTGCGGTCTCGGCCAGGCGGCCTCGAATCCGCTCAGTTCCGTCATTAAATATTTCCCGGAAGAATTGCTGCCGAAAGAGGCCGCGGAATGACCAAGATCCAGTTCGAACTCGACGGCAGGCAGGTCGAGGCCGTTGGCGGCGAAACCATCTGGCAGGTTGCCAAACGCCATGGCCGCGAAATCCCGCATCTATGCTATTCGCCGCAACCGGACTACCGGCCCGACGGCAACTGCCGCGCCTGCATGGTGGAGATCGAGGGCGAGCGGGTGCTGGCGGCGTCCTGCAAGCGCACGCCCAGCGTCGGGATGAAGGTGAAATCGGCGAGCGCGCGGGCGGTGGCGGCGCAGAAAATGGTGATGGAGCTTCTGGTCGCCGACCAGCCGGCACGCGCCACCTCGCATGATCCGGAATCGAAATTCTGGCACTGGGCCGAGAAGGTCGAGGTGACCGAAAGCCGTTTCCCGTCCGCCGAGCGCTGGCAGGGCGACGCCAGCCATCCGGCCATGCGCGTTAATCTCGACGCCTGCATCCAGTGTGGCCTGTGCGTGCGGGCCTGCCGCGAGGTCCAGGTCAATGACGTCATCGGCATGGCGTATCGCAATCACGATTCCAAGATCGTGTTCGATTTCGACGATCCGATGGGCGAGTCGACCTGCGTTGCCTGCGGCGAATGCGTACAGGCCTGTCCGACCGGCGCGCTGATGCCGGCGGTGATGCTCGATGCCAACCAGACCCGCGTCACCTATCCTGACAGGAAAGTCGACTCGCTGTGCCCGTATTGCGGGGTCGGCTGCCAGGTCACCTACCAGGTCAAGGACGAAAAGGTGATCTATGCCGAAGGCCGCGACGGGCCGGCCAATCACAACCGGCTCTGCGTCAAGGGCCGCTTCGGTTTCGACTACATCCATCACCCCAATCGCCTGACCAAGCCGCTGGTGCGGCTGCCGAATGTCAAGAAGGACGCCAACGACCAGGTCGATCCCGCCAATCCGTTCACGCATTTCCGCGAGGCCTCGTGGGAGGAAGCGCTCGACATCGCCGCCAGGGGCCTCGTCAAGATCCGCGATACCAAGGGCGTCAAGGCACTGGCCGGCTTCGGCTCCGCCAAGGGCTCGAACGAGGAGGCCTATCTGTTCCAGAAGCTGGTGCGTACCGGCTTCGGCTCCAACAATGTCGATCACTGCACCCGGCTGTGCCATGCCTCGTCGGTGGCGGCGCTGATGGAGGGCCTCAATTCCGGCGCGGTGTCGGCGCCGTTCGCCGCCGCGATGGACGCCGAGGTGATCATCGTGATCGGCGCCAATCCGACCGTCAATCATCCGGTGGCGGCGACCTTCATCAAGAACGCGGCGCAGCGCGGCGCCAAGCTGATCGTGATGGATCCGCGCCGGCAGACCCTGTCGCGTCACGCCTACCGGCATTTGCAGTTCAAGCCCGGCAGCGACGTCGCGATGCTCAATGCGATGATCAACACCATCATCACCGAAGGGCTGACCGACCAGCAATATATCGCCGGCTATACCGAGGGCTTCGAGGACCTCAAGGCGCGCATCGGGGAATTCACGCCGGAGAAGATGGAGCCGATCTGCGGCATTGCGGCCGAAACCCTGCGCGAGGTGGCGCGTATGTATGCGCGCTCGCGCGCCTCGATCATCTTCTGGGGCATGGGCATCAGCCAGCATGTCCACGGCACCGACAATGCGCGCTGCCTGATCGCGCTCGCGCTGATCACCGGGCAGGTCGGCCGGCCCGGCACCGGCCTGCATCCGCTGCGCGGACAGAACAACGTGCAGGGCGCCTCCGATGCCGGGCTGATCCCGATGTTCCTGCCGGATTACCAGCCGGTCGGGCGCACCGATTTGCGCCAGCCGTTCGAGCAGCTGTGGCACCACGATCTCGATCCGGTCCGCGGCCTCACCGTGGTCGAGATCATCAACGCGATCCACGGGGGCGAGATCAGCGGCATGTACATCGAGGGCGAGAATCCCGCGATGTCTGACCCCGATTTGCAGCACGCCCGGCAGGCGCTGGCGATGCTCGATCATCTGGTGGTGCAGGACCTGTTCGTCACCGAGACCGCGTTCCATGCCGACGTCATCCTGCCGGCCTCGGCTTTTGCGGAAAAATCCGGCACCTTCACCAACACCGATCGCCGCGTGCAACTGGCGCGCGAGGTGATAAAGCCGCCCGGCGATGCGAGGCAGGATCTCTGGATCATCCAGGAAATCGCCAGGCGGATGGGACTGCCGTGGAACTACGGCGGGCCGGCCGACGTCTTCGCCGAAATGACCGAGGTGATGCCTTCCTTGAAAAACATCACCTGGGAGCGGCTGGTGCGCGAGGGCGCGGTGACCTATCCGGTCGACGATCCGCATCAGCCCGGCAACGAGATCATCTTCACGACCGGCTTTCCGACCGAGAGCGGCCGCGGCAAGATCGTGCCGGCCCATGTGCTGCCACCCGACGAACTGCCGGACGACGACTATCCGATGGTGCTCTCGACGGGGCGCGTACTCGAACACTGGCACACCGGCTCGATGACGCGGCGCTCGCAGGTGCTCGACCAGATCGAGCCGGAGGCAGTCGCCTTCATGTCGCCGAAGGATATGCGGCGGCTGAAGCTGTGGCCCGGCGACTTCGTTCGGCTCGAAACCCGCCGCGGCGCGGTCGAGATCAAGGTGCGCTCCGACCGCGACGTTCCGGAAAACATGGTGTTCATGCCGTTCTGCTACGCCGAAGCTGCCGCCAACCTGTTGACCAATCCGGCGCTCGATCCGTTCGGCAAGATACCGGAATTCAAGTTCTGCGCGGTGCGCGCCGAAAAGGCCGAGCTCCGCAGCGCGGCGGAATGAGCGCGGAATAACCGCCGCCCCGGCGGTCGTGTCAGCGCGGTCCGGCGGCGGCGCTTTGCTGCGCGATCTTGTTCTGGGCGACGATCGCTTCCAGCCGCGCGATATTTTCCAGCAGGCGCTGGCTGGTCAGGACCAGAAAGTAATAACCGAATTGCGGGTTCTGAAAGTAGATTTCGAGCAGCTTTTCATAGGTGATGGTCAGGACATGGCCGTCCTCGGTGCATTCGATCGTCGCGGTCCGCCGATTATCGGGCGAGAGAAAGCCGAGTTCGCCCATCAATTGCCCCGGCGGTAGCGCGACGCCGATTTCGGTGACCAGGAAACTTCCGGTGACGGTCAGGAACATTTCCTTGGCCGCGTCGTCCTTCCGGAACAGCACGTCGCCCTTGCGATATTTGCGCTCGGTCATGAAGGGCTTGAGCCATTCCATCGAGGTATCGCCCTGGGTTGCGGTACGGGCCATCTTGACCAGATGCAGCATTTGCCGGAGGCGATACGCATTGATGGGAACCATCAGGAGATACAGCAGGAACGTCGTGACAGTTCCGGTGAGCGCCCCGAAGGCGGCGAAGAATGCGCAACCGATCATGTTGGCGACCCGCAGCGGCACCATGGTCTGGGTCAGCAGGGTGGCGACAAAGAAGATCGCGCCCACCAGGGCGAACATATTGGCAAGGTTGATATTGGCCAGAAAGATTTCCAGCAGGCGGTCGAAGATGGCGTTGTAGGTGACGTTGTTGGGGTCGAGTCCAAGCTGGACCAGAACCTTTGCGAACGTCAGGTTGTTCGACGCGGCGTTGAGAATGCGCTCCAGCGTGGTCATAGGTCGGCACCGCCAAATTCCATCGGATTTCCAGGAGTGTGTCGGCGAAGCAGGTATGATCTCAACCCGCAGCGTGCGGGTCGCGCGCCATCGCCGCTTCGACTCGTCTTGAAATTCGATCCTGCACCCAGCCCGCGTCAATAGTCAAAACGCCAGAGGAAAATGGCGGTCTTCAGGGCCAGAATGGCGGCGACGGCGGCCCCCGCCGCCAGGACCGTCGCGGCGCGGCCGACCAGGCGCTGGATCATGGCGCGGTGGGCTTTCGCCATGGCTGCCCGGGTGCGGTCGCGTCTGCCCGGCGAAAGGGCGCCGCGCTCCGAGCAGGTGCGCGTCGGCGTCATGGCATCGTCATACTCGAAATTACTCATGGGGATGTCCCGAAAGCGCCAGGCGCCGCCGCCGGCGGCCGCGCCGCGGCTCTCCGTTCAGACGCCGTGAAAATTCCGCAGCCGGCGCCTGACCGCTGCCGTCACCCTGCCGATCAGCGCGAGTGCCCGCCGTCGCGGACGGCTGGCAAGGCGGATCAGCCATCCAAGCAGTCCGGCAAATGGATTGCCGTGGTTTTCCAGGTCGAGTTCGAATCTTTCGGACGGAAAGATGGTTGCACAGCCGGCCGGCCGGCTGTGGCGTCTTGCAAACGACAGCGCCGAGCTCTCGAGCAGGAAAATTCCGCCAATCCGCCCCTTTGCCTCACGCGCGATCCACAGGCCCTGGCGGTTGCGGCCAATGAAGAACGCCGGAATGGCCTCGCTGACGATGCCGGGATCCAGCGGCGGGAATTTCGTGCCGACGGTTGCGGCAAAGGCGATCATGGCCATCACGGGCCTCCTTCGGAATCCAGCGGACATGATGTGCCGGCGTCGCCGTAGGAATGCGAGATGGATCGGAATCCTGCGGCATAGGAGCGATATAAAAACACCGCAGGCAAAACGATCCGGCCAGCCTGGCCGCTTGCATGAACACGCGGAAGATGCCGGCCTCGGCCCTTTATCAAGCGAGCAAGCGTTGGCTCGGACCGGCGAGATACAAGTCGCCGATCTCCGCAAGCGCGCTTGCGACCTCCGCCTTCGCCGCGTCGGCCAGTTCGACGATGGGCAGGCGGGTGTTCGGGCGGATGAAGCCGAGCCGGCACAACGCATATTTCAGCGCGGCCGGGCTCTCCCTGGAGAGCGCCGCCGTCAGCCGCGTCAGGCGGTTTTGCTGATAACGCGCGGATTGCAGCCGACCCTGCCGGCAGCTCGCAAAAATCGCCTGGCACTGTTCGGGCGCGACATTGGACAGCAGCGAGATGCAGCCGTCACCGCCCTGGCCGAAAAAAGCCAGCGCGGTGGCGTCATCGCCCGACAACAGGCGAAACCCCGGCGGCAGCAGCGATTGCAGGCGCAGGGGACGGCAGATGTCGCCGGACCCGTCCCGCAATCCGATGAACTGACGGGATTCCGCCAGCCGCGCCAGGGTGTCGTCGGACAATTCGCGGACGGTGCGGCAGGGAATGTCGTGCAGAATGATGGGAAGCGACGTGGCGTCGGCGATCGCCCGAAAATGCGCGGCAATGCCGGCCTGCATCGGCTTGTTGTAGTAGGGCACCACTGACAGCACCGCATCGGCGCCGGCCCGTTCGGCGCGCCGCGTCAAATCGATCGCCTGGCTGGTTGAATTCGATCCGGCTCCGGCAATGACGCGGACGCGGCGTCGCGCGACCGCGACGGCGGCGCCGACCAGGCTCTGCTGCTCGACGGGCGTCAGGGTCGAAGCCTCGCCGGCGGTCTCGCCGACCACGATCGCCGGGGCCCCGGCGTCGATCTGGCGTTCGCAAAGCCTGGCGAATGCCGCCAGATCGACTTTGCCCTGGTCGTCGAACGGGGTGGGAAGATCGGGGATGTAGCCCGCCAGCCAGGTGGCCGGGAACACTGATGCTGTCATCTTGAGGTTACGCCGCTTTTTCCATCTGGCCGAAGCCGTGCCGATAGGCGGAAAGCACAAGACCCTGCTGGCACCGCACCCCCGCCTCGATCCGAAAGCCGATCGCCTGCAGCGCAGCCCGGATTTTCAGACTGGAGCTGCCTTCCCGGGAATTGATCAGGACGGCGACGGCGGCGTTGGTACTGAGAAATGGCGAGATCCGGCCAAGTTCGGCCTCGACGCAGGCCGGCGAGTTTCGATCGGCGATCAGGCCAACCGCGTGCTGTCCTCTCCCAACGCGGCAGGTCGCGGGGGTGGCAATGCGAAGAAAGCCGCGGCGCCGAAGCGCCAGATACAGCTGCATTCCGTCGCCGCCGGCAACAATGGCGCGATGCAGCGTGGACAGGCGGGTGAGCTCGACCATGGTATCGACGACCTGCTCCTGGTCTGAACCGGAATGAGGCTGAAGCATCTTGCTCTCCTGGACGGCCGTCGGGCTGGTCACGCGCCGCGCCGCATGCCGGCGGCGGCGGGCATCGGGTCGCAGCAGGCAGTCCTTCCGCCCGTCTCGAGTTCGATTTCGCGCGACAGTTCGACGATCGTTTCGGGATGATGGCCATTCTCGAACAGTGCGTATTTGACGGCTTGCGCGCGGTTGACGAACAGGCCGCCATAGAGGCCATTTTGTTCCTGGGCGACCCAGTTGCCGCTGCTGTTCCTGCCGATAAAGACGATGGTGGATGCAGAGCCGCACGACGGAGGTTCGACGAGCTTCACGGTGGTGGTCCTTTCATCTATCGAGTAGCGCGCCGCCGAGGCTGGGGCCTTCCGTCGCGATGTTGCCTGTTGTGCGAATGGTGCGAAGTTCATCGTGGCGGGGCGGCGGCTTTACTCATGCCGCCAAATATCTTCCTGGCCGGATATGAAATCGAGGCCGGCCGTGCCGCGATCTCATAGGAGCCGTATAGGATCGCGCGATGTCGCCTCAAACCGGGACCGCCGTGTTGAAATCGCTGACCAGGTAGCACAGCGCCAGGTAGGCCACGGTTTCATCCCAGTGGTTCAGAACGGTGTCGAATGGCACCTCGCGCTTGACGGCGCCGATCAGGGCGCTGACGATGATCGACATCCACAGCAGGGCGGCAAGACTTCTGGCGAAACCTGCGCCACCAAAGCCTGCAAAGATGACCAGAATGACCATTCGCAGGCAAAAGCGAATCAGCACCTGGCGCGATCTCGGTTCTGCTAAATAGGGCGTCAAGTTATGGCACTCCGACCGGCGGCTTGGTCCACGGCTCTATGCGAAATTATCGCAGCAGACCGGTTCGCAGCCCAGGTTGGCGCGGCTCGGTGTCGGAGGGACGCTGGTCCGGTTCGACGGCGCGGTGGCATGGCGGGCCTCGACGAAGGCGGCCAGAATGGCCAGCGGCAAATCGGCGTGGCGCGCTTCGATCGCCTGATCGAGCCAATCCGGAAGCTCGCGCTGGCGCGACAGCGCGCAATGCCACTCGCCCTCATCATAGGCGATGCGGCGAACCTGCCATTGCGGCAGTTCCAGATCGATCAAGGCAAGCGCGGCGTCGGTCCAGGCTTCCGACTCGATCAGCCGTGCGATCCGCGCCGTCTTCCCGGTCGAGCGGAGCGGCGGAAAGCGCCGGCAGACGGTGCCGACAATCTCGGCCATCAAGCCGGTTGTCACGGCATCGGCGTCGTGGAGCCGGCCCTCGAGTGTGTCAGGCTCTTGATATTCCTGAAGAAGTGTCATGGTTGCGTTCCACAATGGCAGCCGCGGCGCGACTGGCGACCGCGCCCTCAAGCTGGGCAAAAGCCCGTTTGAAAGCGAGGGGGAGCGGAGGCTGCAAAAATAAAGATGTCGTAGGTGCCGAGGGCGAGATTCGATCCGCCCGCGATCAAGCCGTGGTCGGTCCGGCGACGCTCGGGCGGGAATCCCAAGGGGTCGACAGGGCAGGGGAGGCCGGTCGGGCCGCCGTTCCCTTATAAGATTCCTATAATATTGCCGTTGCGGCTGCCTCGAAAACCTATGCCGGCGGTGGCACCTCACGCTCACCGCTACGGCAAGGCCGCGGCCGCAATCCGGCCTTGAATTGATTCATCGCAACAAGCCCTGCCGAAAACACGCAGAGATTGGCCAAGTAAACAAGCGCGATAACGCGATAAGGAGCATTTCATGTTGGACATTGCCATGCTCGCCTTCGGGCTCTGCCTGTTCGTGGCGGCCGTTGGCTACACCTATGCCTGCGAACGGCTCTGAGGAGAACGATCATGATGTTCGACTATACGCTCGCCGGCCTGGTCGCGGCGGGCCTGCTGTTTTACCTGACCTATGCCCTGCTGCGGCCCGAGCGGTTTTGACGCCCAGCAGCGCGCCCCGGATCCGACCCGGGACGCCGACCGCTTCCCGGACGTAATCACGTGCCAACCTGAAAGCACACGACCATGACCGTCATTGGCTGGATTCAAATCATTCTGTTCTGTGCGATCATTGTCGCGCTGGTCAAGCCGCTCGGCTGGTACATGACCCGCGTCTTCAATGGCGAGCCTACATTCCTCTCCCCGATCCTGCGGCCGGTCGAGGCCGGGCTCTACCGGATCGGCGGCGTCGACGCCAGGCGCGAACAGCATTGGCTGACCTATACCGTCGCCATGCTGCTGTTCCATGCCGGCGGCTTCCTCATCCTCTACGCGCTGATGCGGTTCCAGGCCGTCCTGCCGTTCAATCCGGCGGAGCAATCCGCCGTCGCGGAGGACCTTTCGTTCAATACCGCGATCAGCTTCATCACCAACACCAACTGGCAGAATTACGGTGGTGAAAGCACGATGTCCTACCTCGTGCAGATGCTGGGACTGACGCACCAGAACTTCCTGTCCGCGGCCACCGGAATCGCGCTGGCCATGGCGCTGATCCGCGGCTTCTCGCGCTCCTCGATGCGCACCGTCGGCAATTTCTGGGTCGATGTGACGCGCTGCACGCTCTATGTCCTGCTGCCGATCTGCATCGTCTATACGCTGTTCCTGGTCTGGCAGGGCATTCCGCAGACGCTCGGCGCCTATGTCGATGCCACGACGCTGGAAGGCGCCAAGCAGACCATCGCGGTAGGCCCGGTGGCCTCCCAGGTCGCCATAAAAATGCTCGGCACCAATGGCGGCGGCTTCTTCAATGCCAACGCCGCCCATCCGTTCGAGAATCCGACCGCCTTGTCGAACTTCGTGCAGATGCTGTCGATCTTCGTACTCGGCGCGGCGCTGACCAATGTGTTCGGCCGAATGGTCGGCAACCAGCGCCAGGGCTGGGCGATCCTCGGCGTGATGGGCGTACTGTTCATCGCGGGCGTCGCGGTTACCTATTGGGCCGAAGCCAATGGCACCGCCGCGCTCGATTCGCTCGGGCTTGCCGGCGGCAACATGGAAGGCAAGGAAGTCCGCTTCGGCATCGTCGCTTCGTCGCTGTTCGCGGTCATCACCACGGCGGCATCCTGCGGCGCCGTCAACGCCATGCATGACAGCTTCACTGCACTCGGCGGCATGATCCCGCTGATCAACATGCAGCTCGGCGAAATCATCGTCGGCGGCGTCGGCGCCGGCCTTTACGGGATGCTGCTGTTCGTCGTGCTGGCGATCTTCGTCGCGGGCCTGATGGTCGGCCGGACCCCGGAATATGTCGGCAAGAAGATCGAGGCCCGCGAGGTCAAGATGGCGATGCTCGCCATCCTGGTGCTGCCGCTGATGTATCTGGGCTGGACCGCGGTGGCGGTTGTGCTGCCGTCGGCTGTGGCGTCGATGGCCAATGCCGGCCCCCACGGCTTCACCGAGGTGCTCTACGCCTTTACCTCGGCGACCGGCAATAACGGTTCGGCGTTCGCCGGGCTCTCCGGAAACACCTTCTTCTACAACCTGACCCTGGCGACTTCGATGTTCGTGGGCCGCTTCTTCATGATTGTGCCGGCGATGGCGCTGGCGGGCTCGCTGGCGGGCAAGAAGTCGATTCCACCGTCTGCCGGCACGCTGCCGACAACCGGCGGCCTGTTCATCGGCCTCGTCGTCGGCGTGATCCTGATCATCGGCGGCCTGACCTTCTTCCCGGCGCTGGCGCTCGGACCGATCGTCGAACACCTGGCGAGCACCACCAACACCCTGTTCTGATCGATCTCATTCGGAGTTACGTCCATGGAAGCCATGAAACTGCAGAAGCGGGTGCCGGTCTCGGCAATGTTCGACCCGAAGATCGTGGTGCCGGCGATCGGCTCGGCCTTCGTCAAGCTCGATCCACGGCTGATGGCGAGGAACCCGGTCATGTTCGTGGTCGAGGTCGTCGCCGCGTTGACCACGGTGATCTTCCTGCGCGATCTGGTCACGGGTGGCGCGAATCCCGGGTTCACCTTCCAGATCATCCTGTGGCTGTGGTTCACCGTGCTGTTCGCCAACTTCGCCGAGGCGGTTGCGGAAGGCCGCGGCAAGGCGCAGGCCGAATCGCTGAAGAAAACCCGCACCGAAAGCCAGGCCAAGCTGCTGTCGGGTTCCGACAAGGCCTATCGTCTTGTCTCCGGCACCAGCCTCAAGGTCGGTGATGTCGTTCTGGTCGAGGCCGGCGACAACATTCCGTCCGACGGGGAAGTGATCGAAGGCGTCGCCTCGGTCAACGAGGCCGCCATCACCGGCGAGTCCGCGCCGGTGATCCGCGAATCCGGCGGCGACCGCTCGGCGGTGACCGGGGGTACCCAGGTGTTGTCCGACTGGATCCGGGTCCGCATTACCGCGGCGCAGGGCTCGACTTTCATCGACCGCATGATCCGGCTCGTCGAGGGTGCCGAGCGGCAGAAGACGCCGAACGAGATCGCGCTCAATATCCTGCTCGCGGGCCTCACCATCATCTTCGTGTTCGCCACCGTGACCATCCCGAGCTACGCCGCTTACGCCGGCGGCCAGATTTCGGTCGTGGTGCTGGTGGCGCTGTTCGTCACGCTGATTCCGACCACGATCGGCGCGCTGCTGTCGGCAATCGGCATCGCCGGCATGGACCGGCTGGTTCGGTTCAACGTGCTGGCGATGTCGGGCCGGGCGGTGGAGGCTGCCGGCGACGTCGATACGCTGCTGCTCGACAAGACCGGCACCATTACGCTCGGCAACCGACAGGCGACGGCGTTCCGGCCGGTGCGCGGCGTCACCGAGCAGGAACTGGCCGATGCGGCGCAGCTGGCTTCCCTGGCCGACGAGACTCCCGAAGGCCGTTCGATCGTGGTGCTTGCCAAGGAAAAATACGGCATCCGCAGCCGCGACATGGCGGAACTGGCCGCGACTTTCATCCCGTTCACGGCGCAGACCCGCATGAGCGGTGTCGATGCCGGTGCATCCTCGGTCCGCAAGGGCGCGGTTGACGCCATTCTCAACTATGTCGGGGGCGGGACGGCGCAATCGATGGCCTCGGGAAACACCGTCAGGGCGCTGCAGCCGTCGATCAATTCCGACGTCGGCCGTGAGATTCAGGCGATATCGGACGAAATCGCCAAATCGGGCGGCACACCGCTCGCGGTGGCGAAAGACGGCCGGCTGCTCGGCGTCGTCCACCTCAAGGATATCGTCAAGGGCGGCATCCGCGAGCGCTTCGCCGAGCTGCGCCGCATGGGTATCCGCACCGTGATGATCACCGGCGACAATCCGATGACCGCGGCGGCGATCGCCGCGGAGGCCGGCGTCGATGATTTCCTGGCGCAGGCAACGCCTGAAGACAAGCTCAAGCTGATTCGCGACGAGCAGGCCAAGGGCAAGCTGGTGGCGATGTGCGGCGACGGCACCAACGATGCGCCGGCGCTGGCGCAGGCCGATGTCGGGGTCGCCATGAACACCGGGACCCAGGCGGCGCGCGAGGCCGGCAACATGGTCGATCTCGACTCCAATCCGACCAAGCTGATCGAAGTGGTCGAGATCGGCAAGCAGCTGCTGATGACCCGCGGCGCGCTGACGACATTCTCGATCGCCAACGACGTCGCCAAGTACTTTGCCATCATCCCCGCGATGTTCCTGGCCTTCTATCCGCAGCTCGGCGTGCTCAATGTGATGCATCTGGCGAGCCCGCAGAGCGCCATCCTGTCGGCGATCATCTTCAACGCGCTGATCATCATCGCGCTGATTCCGCTGGCCTTGAAGGGCGTGGCATATCGCGCGATCGGGGCGGGTGCCCTGCTGCGGCGCAACCTGATGATCTACGGCGCCGGCGGCATCATCATTCCCTTCGTCGGCATCAAGGCGATCGATCTTCTGGTCGCCGCCCTGCATCTGGCCTGACGCGGGCCCCCAATTCCATCGGCCAGGTTCTGGTCGAGCTTCGAGGAGATACATCATGTTGAAGGAAATTCGCCCGGCCATCATCATTCTGGTCGCGCTGACGCTGATCACCGGCCTCGCCTATCCGCTCGCGATGACCGCGATTGCCGGCGCGGTGTTTCCGAAGCAGGCGCAGGGCAGCCTGGTCGAGCGGGACGGCAAGGTGGTCGGCTCGGCCCTGATCGGGCAGGAGTTCAAGGACGACAAGTATTTCCATGGCCGGCCGTCGGCGACCTCGGCGCCGGACCCGGCCGATTCCAGCAAGACGGTGTCGGCGCCGTACAACGCCGCCAATTCCGGCGGCTCCAATCTCGGCCCGACCAGCAAGGCCCTGAATGATCGCGTCAAGGAGGACGTCGACAGGCTGAAGGTTGAAAACCCCTCCGCGGCGGTGCCGGTCGATCTCGTCACCACCTCCGGCAGCGGCCTCGATCCCGACATCTCGCCGGAAGCCGCGCTGTTCCAGCTGTCGCGTGTCGCCAAGGCGCGTAATTTGCCGGAAGACCGCGTCCGCCAGCTGGTCACGCAATACACCCAGGGCCGCCTGGCCGGCCTGCTCGGCGAGCCGCGCGTCAACGTGCTTGCGCTGAATCTGGCGCTGGATGCGGCGGCATCGAAATAGCGGAGCTAGGCTGCATCAGGCGCCAGGACTATAATGCCTTATGGCCAATCAACGTCGCGATCCTGAAAAAAGACCGTCTCCGGATGCGCTGCTGGAGGCGGCGCGGCGGGAGCACGATCAGGCCGGGCGCCTCAAGATATTTGTCGGCGCAGCGCCGGGCGTCGGCAAGACCTATGAGATGTTGCATAGTGCACATGCCAAGCTGAAGGCCGGCGCCGATGTTGTCGTTGGCGTCGTCGAGACCCATGGGCGGGCCGAGACCGAGGCGCTGCTGCAAGGCCTCGAAGTCATCCCGCGCAAACGGTTCGAATACAAGGACCAGATTCTCGAAGAGATGGATCTCGACGCGCTGATTGCGCGCCATCCGCAAATCGCGCTGGTCGATGAACTCGCCCACACCAACGCGCCCGGCAGCCGCCATCCGAAGCGCTATCTCGACGTCGAGGAACTGCTCTCGCACGGCATCGACGTCTATACCGCGGTCAATATCCAGCACATCGAAAGCCTCAACGACGTGGTCGCCCAGATCACCCATGTCCGGGTCCGCGAGACCGTGCCGGATTCGGTGTTCGACCGCGCGGACGCGATCGAACTGATCGATCTGACGCCGGACGACCTCATTCAGCGGCTGAAGGAGGGCAAGGTCTACGTCCCCCGACAGGCCGAGCGCGCGCTGGAGCATTATTTTTCGCCGGGGAATCTCACGGCGCTACGCGAGCTGGCGTTGCGGCGCACCGCCGAGCGCGTCGACGAGCAACTGCTCACCCACATGCAGGCGAACGCGATCGCCGGTCCCTGGGCCGCGGGCGAGCGCATCCTGGTCTGCCTCAGCGAGGATCCGCTTGCGGCGGGACTGGTGCGCTACACCAAGCGGCTGGCGGACCGGCTGCACGCGCCGTGGACCGCGGTCAGTATCGAGACCCGGCGCAGCCTGCAATTGAGCGATGAGCAACGCGACCGCCTTGCCGATACGCTGCGACTGGCAGAGTCGCTGGGCGGCGAGGCACTTACCATTCCCGGCGTCGGCCGCCGCATTGCCGATGACCTGATCAGCTTCGCCCATGCCAACAACGTGACCCAGATCATCATCGGCAAATCGGTGCGCTCGCGGTGGTTTGAACTGGTGCGCGGCTCGGTCGTGCATGATCTGGTGCGGCGCGCCGGCAATATCAGCGTCAGCGTGATCGCCGGCGACGATCTGCCCTCCGGACCGGTGGCCAAGACGGCGGTGCAGACCGCGGCGCGGCCCGAGCCGTTCGATCCGCGGCCCTATCTGATGGCGCTGGCGTTCGTGGTCATCGGCCTCGGCGCTGCCGAGCTGATCCAGCCGATCTTTGGCATCGAGAATGTCGACCTGGTGTTTCTGACGGCGGTCGTCAGTGTCGCGGTTCGCTTTGGCCTGTGGCCGTCGCTGCTGGCCAGCGTCGCGGCCTCGCTGTGCTACAACTTCTTCTTCCTGCCGCCGGTCTATACCTTCACAATCACCGACCCAACCAACGTCGCGGCGTTCTTTTTCTTCATGCTGATCGCGATCCTGGTTTCCAACGTCGCAGCGCGCGTGCGGACTCAGGCCGTGTCGGCGATCGGCCGGGTGAGGACCACTGAATCGCTGTACGCCTTCAGCCGCAAGCTCGCCAGCACCGCGACGCTGGACGACGTCCTGTGGGCGACCGCCTATCAGACCGCGTTGATGCTCAGGGTTCGGGTGGTGCTGCTGCTGCCCGAGGATGGTGTGCTGACCGTGAAGGCGGGCTATCCGCCCGAGGATCAGCTGGACAAGGCCGATCTTGCCGCCGCGAACTGGGCCTGGAGCAATGATCGCCCGGCCGGGCGCGGCTCTGACACGTTACCGGGCGCCAGGCGCCTGTTCCTCCCGATGCGGACCGGGCGCGGATCGATCGGCGTCATCGGCATCGACGACGACAAGACCGGTCCGCTGCTCACCCCAGACCAGCGGCGGCTGCTCGACGCCCTGGTGGACCAGGGCGCGCTTGCGATCGAACGGGTGCTGCTGGTCGAGGACATGGATCGGGTCAAGCGCAGCGTCGAATCCGATCGCTTGCGCTCTGCGCTCCTGACCTCGATCTCGCACGATCTAAAGACGCCGCTGGCCTCGGTTCTCGGCGCCGCCAGCACGATGCGGGATCTCGCCAGCGGCCTGACTGACGCGGAAAAGCGCGATTTGCTCGCCACCGTGATCGACGAGTCCGAACGGCTCAATCGCTTCATTGCCAATCTGCTCGACATGACCAAGCTCGAATCCGGGGCCGTGGTGCCGAATACCGCATTGCACGATCTCAGCGAGATTGTCGGCAGCGCCTTGCGCCGCGCCAGCAAGATCCTGGTGCATCACAAGGTCTCGCTCGAATTGGCCGCCGACATGCCGATGCTGGAGCTCGACGCGGTACTGTTCGAGCAGGCGCTGTTCAACCTGTTGGACAACGCCGCGAAATACTCGCCCCCCGACACCACCATATCGATCAGGGGACTGCGCGACCAGGATTCGGTCACGCTGCAAATCCTCGACGAGGGCGACGGCATTCCGGGCTCCGAGCTGGAAAGCGTGTTTGACAAATTTTATCGCGCGCAAAAGGGCGACCATGTCCGCCCCGGCACCGGCCTCGGGCTGGCGATCTCCCGCGGCTTTGTCGAGGCCATGCATGGTACGATCTCCGCGGCCAACCGTACCGATCGCCCCGGCGCCGTGCTGACCATCCGGCTGCCGATTCCGGCGGCCTCCGACCAGCTGGACACCGCCGCATGAACGCCACGCCGATCAAGGTCCTTGTCATCGACGACGAGCCGCCGATCCGAAAACTGCTGCGCATGGGGTTGAGCACCCAGGGCTACGAGATCCTGGAAGCCTCCAACGGCAAGATGGCGCTCGAACTGCTGGCGCAAAATCCCGCGCTGATCATTCTCGATCTCGGCCTGCCGGATATCCAGGGCCATGAACTGCTGCGCATGATCCGCGGGCGCAACGACAGCGTACCCATCGTCGTGCTGTCGAGCCGCGGCGACGAGGCCGGAAAGGTCCAGGCGCTCGACCTCGGCGCCGACGATTACCTCACCAAGCCGTTCGGCATGGACGAACTGCTCGCCCGCATGCGCGCGGCGCTTAGACATCAATTGCAGGTTCACGGCGAGCGGCCGGTGTTTCGATCCGGCGATCTGTCGGTCGATCTGGTCCGCCGCCTCGTCAAGGTCGGCGACAGGGACGTCAAGCTGTCTCCGAAGGAATATGAATTGCTGCGCGTTCTGGTGCAGCATGCCGGCAAGGTGCTGACCCACCGGTTTCTGCTCAAGGAGCTGTGGGATGAACTGACCGATGCGCAATATCTGCGGGTCTATGTGCGTCAGCTCCGGCAGAAGATCGAAGCCGATCCCGAGCGTCCGCAATTCGTCCTGACTGAAACCGGCATCGGCTATCGGCTGAGGGCGGGGGATTAGGTCTTGAGCCTGACGCATGGGCGCGATGCCCGGTAATGGGAGCGTCGGCACTGCCTCTGCCGTCGGATTGCTGCCGCACTCGGCCCCTCCGTTCCGGCAAACGGGAACCAACTCCGTCCGCCAAGATTATTTTTCGGGCAACCGGGAGAACACCATGGCAAGGAAGTATTCGAAAAAAGCGTCTGCCGACGTCGAGCGGGTGATGAAAAAGCGCAAGGCCGGCACCTTGAAGAGCGGCCGGTCCGGCAGAAAGGTCACCAGCCGCAAGCAGGCGGTCGCCATCGGCCTTTCCGAAGCGAGGGCCGAGGGCAAGAAAGTGCCGAAAAAGGCTTCCAAGAAAACCAAGACCGCGAAGAAGCGGAAAGCCAAGAAAAAGTAGGGGCACGCGCCGGCCGATCTGGGCGAATTTCGACATCGAGGTCGGCTGTTGCTTGGCGATGTTGTCGAACTCTGAAAACCCCGAGTTCAGTTGACGCCTTCCGAACTGGCGCGCTTGCTGCAGGCCGCGCAGGTCCCTCAGCCTGCCTTGCGCGCCCTTGCCGCCGACCGATGCGCTTTCTTGTTCTTGACCGGGCGGTGTGCCGCCCGGCGCGCGGCGGGGGCGCGCTTGGCGGAGCCTTTGCCTTTCAGGCTCTGCCGCAATGCGTCCATCAGGTTGATGACATTGTCGGGCTTTTGCTCGCGCTCGACAGTCCTGGCCGGCTTGCCGGCGGCCTTGCGCCGGACCAGCGCCTTCAACGCGTTCTCGTATCGGTCCTCGAATTTCGAGGGATCGAAATGCGCCGCCTTGGTGTCGAGGATATGGGAGGCGAGTTCGATCATGTCTTTCGATATTTTCGGGCTCTTGATGCCGGCGAAATACGCGTGTTCGTCGCGCAGCTGGTAAGGATATCGCAGCGTGGTGCCGAGCAGGCCCTTGCCCAGCGCCTCGATGGCGATGACGTGCTCGCGATTGGTCAGGACAATGCGGGCAAGCGCGACCCGGTCCTGATTTTGCAGGGCATCGCGGATCACGACGAAGGCATCGATCCCGGCCTTGCCGTCGGGGGCGATATAAAAGGGATGATCGAGATAGCGGTTGTCGATCTCGTGCCTGGGCACGAAGCTGTCGATGTCGATGGTGTGGGTGCTTTCGACCTGGACCGCTTCCAGCTCCTGCTTTTCGATCTCGACATAATGGCCCTTTTTCAGTTCATAACCGCGTCCCTTGTCGTCGCCCTCGACGACGTCGCCGGTCTCGGAATCGACCATCTGCTGCTTGAGCCGGTTGCCGGTTTGCCTGTTGATGATGTGAAAGCGGGTTTTTTCGGTTGCCGTCGAGGCCGGATACAGCAGCACCGGGCATGAAACCAGCGAGAGTTTCAGGGAGCCTTTCCAATAGGGACGTGGCAGCGCCATCGATTCCTCCAGCCAACCCGTCCCGATAGCGGAAAACTCGGCGCAGACGCGTTCGGGAACTTCAACGACAATTGAGCATTTTGGTTCCAGGCCCTAAGCTTGGGTGACAGGCGCCACGCCGTTTGCGCGGGATATCATCGTGTCTCTTAGAAACCTCTCGGCCTATCGGAAGAAGCGGGATTTCGACAAGACCGCCGAGCCCAGCGGCGAGGCCCGGGTGGCCCCTTCGAAGCAGCGGCGGTTCGTGATCCAGAAGCACGATGCAACGCGGCTGCACTACGATCTCAGGCTGGAGTTCGACGGCGTCTTCAAGTCATGGGCCGTCACGCGCGGGCCCTCGCTCGATCCGCACGACAAGCGGCTGGCGGTGGAAGTGGAAGACCATCCGCTCGACTATGGTGATTTCGAAGGCACCATTCCGAAGGGCCAGTATGGCGGCGGCACGGTGCAGCTGTGGGACCGCGGCACCTGGGAATCCGAGGACCCGGAGCGGGGATTCAAGAAGGGCGATCTGAAATTCACCCTGCACGGCGAAAAGCTGAATGGCAGCTGGGTGCTGGTGCGGATGCGCCGGGATCGCGACGGCGGCAAGCGGACCAACTGGCTCTTGATCAAGCATCGCGATGAATTCGCCAGGGAAGGCAAGGCCAACAAGATCCTCGATGCCGATCAATCGGTAGCGTCGGGGCGGACCATGGACCAGATCGCCGCAGGCAAGGGCAGGGCGCCGAAGCCGTTCATGACAGCGAAGTCCAAAGGCGCCGCCGCGGTGTGGAATTCGAACCGCGGCGATGCTGCCGAGGCGCGAGCCGCCAGGGCTGCCGCCGCGGCCGGGGTCAGCAAGGCTGCCGCGATGCCGGATTTCGTCGCGCCGCAGCTCTGCGTGTCCGTCGATCGCCCACCGGGCGCGGCGGGATGGTGCCACGAGATCAAGTTCGACGGCTACCGGGCGCAACTGCGCATCGAGCATGGCAAGGCCACGCTGAAGACCCGAAAGGGGCTGGACTGGACCGACAAATTCCGGGCCATCGCCGCGGAGGCCAGCGCGCTGCCGGATGGGCTGATCGATGGCGAGATCGTCGCGCTCGACCAGGATGGCGTGCCGGATTTTTCGACGCTGCAGGCAGCCCTCGCCGACGGCGACACCGATAATCTGGTGTTCTTCGCGTTCGATCTGCTGTTCGCGGATGGTACCGATATTCGCCGTCTGCCGCTTGGCGAGCGAAAGCAGCGATTGAAGGAACTGCTGCATTCGCGCGGCAAGGGCAAAGCCCGGCTGATCCGTTATGTCGAACATGTCGAAGACAGCGGGGAAGCGGTTTTTCAGTCGGCGCGACAGCTTGCGCTGGAGGGCGTGGTCTCGAAAAAGCTCGGTGCGCCGTATCGATCGGGCCGTTCCGAGAGCTGGACCAAGGCCAAATGCCGTGCCGGACATGAGGTCGTGCTCGGCGGCTGGAAAACCACCAACGGCAAATTCCGCTCCCTGATGGCGGGCGTCTATCGGGGTGACCATCTTGCCTTTGTCGGAATCATCGGCACCGGCTTCGGGCAGGACAAGCTCAGGCGCATCATGCCGGCGCTGAAGGCTGCGGCCTCCAGCCAAAATCCATTTGGCGGCAAGGATGCGCCGCGCAAGACCCGTGACGTGCATTGGCTGAGGCCGGAGCTGGTGGCCGAAATCGAATTCGCAGGCTGGACCGAGGGCGGCAATATCCGGCAGGCTGCATTCAAGGGGCTGCGGCTGGACAAGCCAGCCGACGAGGTAACGGCGGAAAACCCGGCCATGACCAAAATCGCCAAACCCGGTGGAAAGATCGAGTCCGTCAACGCCAGCCCAGGCAGGCAAGGTACCGCGCGGCCGCCGACCAAAGCCGGATCCGCCGCGGTGATGGGGGTGGTGATTTCCAAGCCCGACAAGGAGTTGTGGCCGGACGGCGGCGACGGTCACGGCGTCACCAAGCTCGATCTCGCCCGCTATTTCGAGGCGGTGGGCGGCTGGATGATCGGCCATTTGAAGGGCCGTCCCTGCTCGGTGGTCCGCGCGCCGGACGGCATCGGCGGCCAGACCTTCTTTCAACGCCACGCCATGCCCGGCACCTCCGATCTGCTGGAGCTGGTAAAAGTCTCCGGCGATCGCAAGCCTTATCTGCAGATCGATCGCGTCGAGGGGCTTGCCGCGGTGGCGCAGCTTGGCGGCGTCGAGCTGCACCCCTGGAATTGCGCGCCGGGCGCCCCGGACATTCCGGGGCGCCTGGTATTCGATCTCGATCCGGCGCCGGACGTCGAATTTGCCGAAGTCATCGCGGCCGCCAAGGACATGCGGCAACGTCTGGCGAAGCTTGGCCTGGAAAGCTTCTGCAAGACCACCGGCGGCAAGGGCCTGCATGTGGTGACGCCGCTGGCGCATGGCGCCAGAGACAAGGTGACATGGCCGGAGGCCAAGGCATTCGCGCAAGGGGTTTGCCAGTGGATGGCCGCGGAAGATCCCGAGCGCTATCTGCTCAACATGTCGAAGAAGCTGCGCAAGGGAAAGATCTTTCTCGACTATCTGCGCAATGACCGCATGGCGACCGCAGTCGCGGTACTGTCGCCGCGGGCGCGCGAGGGCGCCACCGTGTCCATGCCGCTGGGCTGGGCGCAAGTGCGCGGCGATCTCGATCCGAAACGCTATACGGTCCGCACCGTGCCGGCGCTGCTCGCGAAAACCAAGGCCTGGCGGGATTATGATGATGCGGCGGCCTCAATCAAGCCGGCGATCAAGAAGCTAGCCCGGAACGGATAATGGCATTGGGAGCACCTCGGCGTCATCCTCCGCTTTCGCTGAGGATGACGCGCAACATAGAAGCGGGGCACGCCACAACAGCGTCTTTGCCCACCTTATAATGGAAAGACCTAGAGTCTTCCAAGCAGCAGCAGGACCAGCAAGATCACGATGACGAGGCCGAGACCGCCGCCGCCGTAGTAGCCGGTGCCATAAAACGGGCCGCCGCCGATACCGCTGAAGCCGCCGAGCAAGGCGATAACGAGAATAATGAGAATGATCGTTCCGAGTGACATCGAGCAATTCCTCCAACCCGGCAGCCGGCACCTTTGCCCCGCCCTCGGGCAAAAAACAAACCGGAACCCGGAAAGTTCCATCTTTTCCCGGGCGGCTGTCCGCGGTGCTCTTTTTCCGGACGCGATCCGCTACTACATGCCGTTACGAAGCTCTGGATGATCACACCCCGGAATTGAAGAGATGTCCGCACCGCTTGTCGTTTCGATTCCGCATCGGCTTGGCCGCGAAGAGGCGATCCGCCGCCTGAAGGCCGGGCTGACGCGCGCGGCCTCCAGCATCCCGGCATTGAAGGTCGACGAGGAGAGATGGGAGACGAACCGGATGTTCTTCCGCATCCGCGCGCTGGGGCAGGCGGCGTCCGGTCATGTCGACGTGGCCGAGGATCATGTTCAGCTTGAAGTTACGCTGCCCTGGCTGTTGCAGCGATTTGCGCAAGCCGCGCAAGTTGCGATCAGGAATCGAGGCCATCTGTTGCTGACCAAAAAGGAATGATGCGTGCGGTGATATTGCTCTGCAATAATCGTATTGCCTTGCAGCATCAGAAAAATTTAGCTGCGGCTCGACCGCTAAGCGTCTTGGTAACGAATTTTCCCGAGAATCGAATCCTGCGCGGGAGGAGGGAACCGACCTCTGGTTGAGTCGGCACGAAACCCGCCAGGCCGTCCGGCCTCGATCCCGGACGGCCTTTCGTTTTCATGCCAGCCGCGTCATCGGCGAGCACGCTTTCGCGCCGGCTTGACGACACCTTCAAATCTGGCCTTCAGCACCGCTGCCGGCAGATGCCGGAACAGCGCGGCAAGCGGCAGCTCCGTGCCAGCAAGGCCCTCCAGCGAATAGCCGGCCAGGCTCAATGAGCCGTCAAAGGCCTCCGCGCGCGGCCAGACACGGCCGCCCTGTGTCATCGGGGCGAGCGATTTGGCGACGGCGACGATGGCCACGTCGCGTTCATGGCGACGGGCGTACGCAATCACATGGTCGCGATGCGGCCCGCTGACCTGCAGCGGCTGGTAGTCGCCATGCGCGAACACTTCGGCAAGCTCGGTCCGCAGCTTCAACACGTGACGGGTCCAGGCCAGTTTCAGATGGCCGTCGGGCCATTTTTGCACCAGGCCTGGCCAGTCCGCCGTTTCCACCGCTGCCAGCACGGCGGCGCGCTCGGCAAAATCCACCGGTCGCCGGTTATCGGGATCGACCAGGGACAAATCCCAAAACTCCGTTCCCTGGTAGAAATCGGGGACGCCGGGCATCGTGGCCTTCAGCGTGATCTGACCGAGCGAATTCAGCGCTCCCAACAGCGCGATACGTCGGCCGAGGGTGTCCAGCGAGTCCAGGAATTCAGCCGAGGCCGTGCGATCCAGGATCCGCGCCAGGAACGTCTGCAGTCCCGCCTCATAGGCCTGATTGGGATTGAGCCAGCTGGTTTCCTGCTTGCCTTCCCGCGCCGCTTTCAACGCATAGGCCTGCATCCGCGGCAACAGAGTGTCGTCGTGCCCGGCGGGCGGCCAGGCACCGAGCAGGGCCTGATACAGCATGTATTCGAAGGCGGCGGAAGGCGCGCGCATGGCGCCTTCCACGACGAGATGCCGCGCGTTGAGGATTTTCCATCGCCCGACCGCGCTGGCCCATTCGCCGGGAAGCTCGGCCAGTGCCGTCAGCCGGGCGCGGGCGTCCTCGCCGCGCTTGGTGTCGTGGGTCGCGGTCGCCGTCATGCCATGCGGCCATTGCTGGACCCGGGTCCGCATCAGGTCGTGGAAGGCATCGATCGAAAGCGCCTTGGCGGAAGGGTCGCCGCCGACCTCGTTCAGCGCCAGCAGCCGGTGGTAGCGATAAAACGCGGTGTCCTCCAGCGACTTCGCCATCAGCGGGCCGGTGAATTGCTGCAGCTTGAGGGCGAAGCGGCGCACCCGCGGGGCGCTGTGCGCGGGCCGGCCCGGCTTGATCAGGGCCATGGTCAGCACATCCCGCAGAAAATCGAAAATGCCTTCGTCGGCGGCGAACCAGTCCGCGCGGGCCTTCTCGATCGTCTCGGAGATCAGCGCCTGGTCGTGCGGGGTTGGGCCCGCCGGAGTGAGGTAGGTGCGATAGACCGGGAAATGCAGGACATAGAGTTCGAGCGCCTGGCGCAGGCTGTCGGCGGAATAGTCACGGGTGGAGTAGTGTCCGCCGGCGATCCGGGCCAGCAGGCGCCGCAGCACCGTGAACTCGCTGGTCAGCAGGGTCTCCAGAACCCGGCGCTTGGCCTCCTTCAACACCGGGTCGAGCCGGGGCGGCAGGTTGCTGACCTGGCGCCACACCTCATCGAGCGGTTCGAGGCCGTTGCCGTCGACCATCACCTGGGTGATGGCATTCAGCCACTCGTAGCCGGTGGTGCCGTGAATGCCGGCAAAGCGGTGCAGTTGCTCCTGTTCGCCGAGGATTTTTTCGATCACGACGTAGAACGGGCTGTCCGCCCCTCCCCGTGCATCGCGGATCAGCCGGTGCAGGCGCTGGAAATACTGCGCGGGATCGCGCAAGCCGTCGATGTGATCGAGCCGCAGCCCCTGCAGCTTGCCTTCCGCGATCAGCGTTTTGACCAGCCGGTGGATGGCATCGAAGGTGCCGGCATCCTCGACCCGCAGCCCGGCCAGGGTATTGACGTCGAAAAACCGCCGGTAGTTGATATCGCTGGAGGCAAGCCGCCAATGGCCGAGCTTGTAGTGCTGGCGTTCCAGCAGATGATGCAACGCCAGGATCTGGGTGGGACGGTCCGGCGCCGCCCGGTAGGCGGCCAGCCCGCGGGCGATGATCTCGGCACTGCCGGCGATGGCTTTCAATTCCGCCTTGAAGGCCGGCGCCTCCTTGCGGTTGGGATGCCGCAGTCCCTTGTAGCGCGAGGCGAGGTCGAGCATCTGCCTTCCCGCCGCGCTGTTCTCGACGTCGGCCTGCTTGACGATCGCGCGCAACATCTCGCTGTAACGCTCGGGCGCGATCGGCAGCCGGTGTTCGAAATACCAGGCTGAAAAGCTGCCTTCGCCGGCGTCGTAGCGAAGCTCGATCTCGCCCTTTTCCAGGGCGTCGCCATAGGACGAGCCGATGATCGGCAGCAGCACGCCGCCGCGAGCCCGATACGGCAGAATGTCCCAGTCGATGTCGAACGACACCGCATGCGGCGAAGCCGGGCCCCATTCCAGCACGTCGAGCCACCATGGATTGTCGGCAAAATGCACGCCGACATGGTTGGGAACGAAATCGAGAACAAGGCCGAGGTCATGCTGCTGCAGCGCCCGGCTCAACCGCTCGAAGCCGGCCTCGCCGCCGAGCTCCGGATTGAACTGGGCGTGGTCGATGATGTCATAGCCGTGGGTAGATCCCTTGCGCGCCTTCATGAAGGGCGATGCATAAAGATGGGTGATGCCGAGCGTCTTCAGGTAGGGGACGATGGCCGCGGCGGCGTCGAAATCGAAGTCCGCGGTCAGCTGCAGGCGATAGGTGGCGATCGGAATGGCCGGCGGCATCAGCGCGCTTCCAGCTGCCAGAATGCCGACCAGGGCGGCAGGCGGTCGCCGGGCTCGCCGCCCCAGATCGCGGCGCCGGTGCCGTCGCCGGGCCGGCCTGCAATCTCACCTGATGACAGATTGGCCGTGAGCCGCAAGATGGCGCCATCGCCCATGCGCCAGTCGGCGGTCAGCAAGCCGTTGTCCGCGGCCTGCGCGCTGCCGAAGCAAGCCCCCGCCAGCCGGGGCACGATCTGCTGGCGGCGGATCGCGAGCAGCTCCTGCACCAGCGCCAGCCGCTGCTTTCCCGGGGCCAGATCCCGCGAGTCCCAGTCCAGCACCGCGGATTGCAGGGTGCTTTGCTGCAGCGGATCCGGAATCTCGTCGCCATAGGCCGCATAGGCCCAGGCATATTCGCTGCGCCGGCCGTTGCGCACCGCCTCGGCGAGATCGCCCTGGAAATCACAGAAGAACGGGAACGGCGCTTTCGAGCCCCATTCCTCGCCCATGAACAGCATCGGAAGCATCGGCGCCAGCAGGGTGACCGCCAGCGCCGCTTCCATCGCCGCGGGGCCGACCAGGCTTTCGAGCCGGTCGCCGAGCGCGCGGTTGCCGATCTGGTCGTGGTTCTGCACGAAGTTGACGAAGGCGGTCGGACCGAGTTCGCCGCTCGGCTCGCCGCGCAACTGGCCGCCGCGATGCGCCGAGGCTTCGCCCTGGTAGACAAAGCCGGAACCAAGTCCACGTGCGATATCGCGCAGCGGCGAGCGCTGATAGTCGCTGTAGTAGCCCTGCGTCTCCCCGGTCAGAAGTACGTGCCAGGCGTGATGATAATCGTCGTTCCACTGCGCGCGGTATCGGCCGCGCGGCGGGTCCTGCACGGGATCCAGCAGACTGACGCGGTTGTCGTCGTTTTCAAGCACCAGATGGAGGTGACGGCCTGTTTCCACGGCGAGATCGCCGACGGCACGGCTGAGCTCCTGCAGCATCGGGGTCTCGCCCTGCTCGGGGATGGCATGAACCGCATCCAGCCGCAGCCCGTCGAAACGGTAATGGCGCAGCCAGTACACCGCATTTTCGATCGCGAAGGCGCGCACCTGCGCCACCCGATAATTGATCGCGCTGCCCCAGGGGGTCTGCGCCTCGGTAAAGAAGCCAGGCGCGTAGCGCGGCAGATAATTGCCTTCGGGCCCGAAGTGGTTGTAGACCACGTCGAGAAACACCATCAGCCCGCGCAGATGCGCCTCATCGATAAGGACCTTGAGATCGTCCGGCCGCCCATAGGCGCTGTCGGGGGCATACCACAGGACGCCGTCATAGCCCCAGTTGCGCCGGCCGGCGAAATCCGACAGCGGCATCAATTCCAGCGCGGTGATTCCGGTGGCCACCAGGTGATCGAGCTTGCCGATCATGGCGCGGTAGGTGCCTTGCTGGGTAAAGCTGCCGACATGGGCTTCGATCAGGACGGTTTCCTGCCAGGGGCGCCCGCGCCAGTCCGCAGCGC
>Ga0302157_10000925_pt1 | contig 37167 bp, 58 predicted proteins | sample I_Bog_N3_3_FD_193502 | JGI IMG/M metagenome (GOLD analysis project Ga0302157, IMG submission 193502) | Peat permafrost microbial communities from Stordalen Mire near Abisko, Sweden - I_Bog_N3_3 | ecosystem: Environmental > Terrestrial > Soil > Wetlands > Peat | place: Sweden: Abisko, Stordalen...
AGCAGCCCGCCGGCTACGCGAACTCGTCACCGAACTCGAGCGGCTGGAAATCCTCAGCGCCGAGCGTGCAGAAGGATGGGGGACGTGAAACGGTCCCCAGATGTGCGGAAAGGGAGCCCCACCCATAGTCCGAGAGCTTTATCTCCGTCCCGTTGGTGATGATGAACTCTCGGTGTGCGGAGCGCCAGTCCATGATTGTGACGCACTCGGAGCAACGCGGGTCGGGCTTAATCAGGAAGTACGGGTACCACTCGGCGTTCTCGTCGCAGCTCTCGGCTCGCGTCACCGACTGGCTCGTGCCTCCGCCGCAAAAGCGCTCGGTGTCTGCCGTCTACGGGCGCTACTGCCCGACTGCTTCCCCACGACCGCGAGAGAACCCATCGAGGGCACGACAGTGGACTCTTCCCCTGTCGACCACCTCACCCGCAAGAGCGACCCGGTCACGCCGGTCACAACTCCATCGCGGGGAGTCTCGCCGACTTTCCTCGAAGAGATCTGCACGCGATCACCAACGACTGCCATGCACCGAATGGTGCCACGCCGCGGCGTGTCTGGCCAGCGCGGTCCCACACCTTTCGCCCGCAGAAGCTCCTGGCGCCTGTTCAACGTGCCGAGCTTGAAGGTGCAAGGTTGGACCCTTGACGGCTGCGGCGCGTGACCGCCGGGCTTGTTGCCTCAGCCGTACTGCTCGGTGCACGGGGTACCAGGGGCGTCCGGCCGTGGGACGGCGTAGGCGCGGGTGTCCGGATTGCCGAGGCTGACGAGACCGACATCAGGACGGTGTTGGACAACCCACTTTCAGCTGAACAACGAGGCACGCAAGGTGTGGGTGGGCCCTCGAGGGAAAACCGCACCGAAGAGCCGGCGTAGAGGGTGAGAACCGGCCACGCTGGCAGGTCTTTTGACCGCAGGTGTCGTTCCCTCCTTGGGACGCTCCCGAGGCCCACTACTTCGTCAGCACCCAAGCCCCCTTGTAGTTGCGGGCGGCGGTGGCGAGCGCCGACCCTGCCAACTATGTGCCCCAGAACCAAGCGGGTTCCCAGTTTGACGTGCGCGCGTTCCGTCGCGCCGCCTGACCGGTTTTAGACGCATGCTTCCAGCGGGCCCGGCTGAACCGCCCAGGTTCAGAATCGGGTGCTGCATTGGCGGTAACAGGTGGGAGGACGCTCAGCTACTCGTGGCACCTCCAGGCACGAGTGCGGTGACCGCACCACCGCTCAGCGCTTCGCGACCAGGACTTTCAACCCTGGACTGGAGTGAAGACGGACTTCTGCTACAAGAACAGCCGCGTCGAGCAGTAAGCCGCGCAGCCACTAGCTACTGGCTGCCGCCTCCCGACTCAGCCTTGGCCGACGTGCTTCGAACCCAAGCGTGCCTTGCTCGTTTTCCGCTTACGTTCGATCGCCGCTCGTCGAGCGAGCACCTGCTGGGCATGCTTGTTGTGTGGCCCGTGCGCTTTCCCGCATACCCCATCGGACGCGGCGAAGTGTGTCGGCATCGTTCGCCTGCCTGTGGCCGTTGACATAGGAGCTACCTGCTTCCCGCCCGGCGTGGCCCGAGTCGTTAGATCCTGTGGCCGTTCGTTTGTGTCGCCAACCAGCTGCGTAGGAGATTGGGAGCCGCGGCTGCACGGAGTCGTCGGGAAGACTCTAACCTGATTGCAGTCCTCGGAAAGGAAGGCAGGTGACCATTGGGATGCTTGCCAATATCGTTGGTCCCGACGGATTGATCGTGATTGTGGTTGTCGTCGTCGTGCTCCTCTTTGGGGGGTCACAGCTTCCCAAGCTCGCTCGCGGGCTCGGCAGCGCGTCCCACGAGTTCAAGAAGGGCATGAAGGAGGGCGATCTGGACAAGGGCGACTCGTCCACCTCCAAAGCCAAGGGCGACGACAAGACGTCCGGCCCGACCCAATCCAACTGAGTACCACACCAGCTGTCGATCCCGCGTTCGTCGTCTGCGCCGGTAGGTGGCCAATGTGTTGGCATGATCTTGGGCATGGTCGCCATGTCGGTCGAGCAGTTCGAGGAGCTAGTAGCTAATGCTTTCGATGGAATACCTGCCGAGCTCGGCGCGGCCATGGAGAACGTTGCTGTCATGGTGGATGATCACAGCCCGCCTGGACGACTGCTCGGCCGCTACCAGGGAGTCCCGCTGACGAGCCGTGGGGCTCACTACTCGGCAATCACTCCGGATCGCATCACGATCTTCATGGCCACGATCTGCGACGTGCCAGACGGCGCAAGAAGTTGTCGAGGTAGTTCGCCGCGTGGTGATCCACGAGGTCGGGCATCACTTCGGTATCGATGACAAGCGACTTGAAGAACTGGGGTGGGGGTGAACCGGCACCATTCCGTAGAGCGACGGCGCCCGCGATTCCTGGCGGCCCGTCAGACCTCGCACGTCTCTCGCGCTCGTCATCGGCGGATGCGGTCACACCCGGTCATTTCCAACAGTCCCCTCGCGTTGCGAGGTTTCAGATGGCGGCGCGCAGGGCGTCCAGCAGGTGACCAACGTGCGCGGTGGCCACGCCGACACAGCGGTCGGCGGCACCGTAAGTGAGGTACAGGTCGTCACCGTCGCAGTGTGCTCCCTGGACGAAGACGACGTTGTCCACATCGCCCCAGCACTCCCAGTCGAGCTCGGGCTCGAAGATCGGTTCGGGCAGGCGGCTGAGGACCCGCCCGGTCGTCTTGTCGAGCAGCGCCAGGTTCATCGTGTACGAACCGTCGGCTCGGCGCTCGTGGAAGAAGAGTAGGAACCCTGCCTCGGTCTGCACGGGCGGCGCTCCCGCACCGACGCCGAGCGCTCCCGGCGACGGGACGAGCAGCGTGTGACTGGCCAGGTTCGCCAGGTGGGCGTCCCAGTAGTCGCCCGGCGGGTGCCACAGATGCTCGAGGTCGTCGAACACGGCGAGTTGCATGTCAGGGTGGACGCGGTGGATGAGCGCGACGCGGCCATCGGAGAGGGTGAACACCACCGCGTCCTTGTTCTCTACGTCGGGTGGCCCGAGTAGCTGGCCGGTCGCCTCTTCACGCTCGAACCTTTTGCCGTCCCAGTGCAGGCGGTAGGCGCCGATGCGCCACGGTCCGTCTCCGGGCGGGGGCACCTGCGTGTAGGTCATCACCAGTTGCCGGTTCCCACGGTCCTCCACCCACTGCACGCGCGGATCCTCGAAGCTCAGCGTGCCCCCGATACCTGCGCTGGCAAGGACGTAGCCGTACTCGTAGCTGTGCCCGTCGGCGGAGGTGAAGACCACGATGTCGGAGACGTAGTCCACAAAACGCGGGCCGGTGCCATCACCGGGGCGGTAGCCATTCCGAACGGCCCGTACGAAGAGGTGGTAGAGGCCGGCGTGATGGAGGACACCGGCGTTGAACAGCGGCCCGTAGCCGAGCACCGTACCGGCTTCGACGATGGGCCGGTCGCGCAATCGCCGGACCACATGGCTTGGGATCGTGGCTACCGAGCTGTCGAGCACCGCGCCTCCTACTCGAATCGATAGGGTAACTACACGCGTGTCTTATCGTTATCTTATCGTAACTATTCAGGTCTCAGGTGCAGGGCGCGGTGTCGAGCGACGACCGAGCTGCGAAGCGCTCAGGTCCGAGGGACGACTCCCTAGAGCCAGGCGTCTTCTTCGAAGAGGCACCGCAGCCCGCGAAGGCCGTCCTGTCCCTTCTTTCGCATCGTCGAGATGTAGCTGCGGACGGTCCATTAGTTGCGGGCACCCTCGAGACTGCGCCAGGTGCCGGAGATCTTCTGCTGGAGCTTCACCATCCGTAACTGTTCAGATCTCAGCTGCGATCGCCGCGCTCAGCACACTCGAAGCCCTGGCCCACCTGACGAAGGGCCGGGGTCCAGCGCAGGAGACCTCGTGGCTCGCTACCTCACCGTACGGTCCTTCGTGCCGGCGCTATCGCGGCATGGCTCTACGCCGGATGGCACCTCTTTTCCCATTGAGCGGCGCCTGCTGTTCTGAAGCGGTAGTCGGTGTCCGCCGAGATTCTGAGGAAGGACATCAAAGCACGCCATCCTTCAGGAAGGACCCGAGTGGATGAGACCGATGCCTCGAGTCTCGGGAAGGATGCGCCAGACGATCACAATGATCGGCAGCGCTGCGAGCGCCAGGATAGAAACGGTATCCCCCACCGTTGCCCACCAGCGCTCCCGCGGTGCCGAGCACCCCGACCAGCGCCGGCCACGTCGAAACATAAGGCGTCCACTTTCCACGCTTGATGTCCGACGCGACGCCTTCGAGCAGGCCGGCCGCCTCAACGATCTCGGAAAACTTCACGCTCGCCAGCCGGAGCAGCACATCGCGGCGGAACCATCCCGGGTCATGCACGGTCCCCGGGTTCGCGTACTCCCATTCTGCGAGCGGACGCATCGTGAGGACGTGACCGGTCGGGAGTGCTGGGATCGGTCGCCGAGAGGTCGCCGACGGTGCGGTCTGTCAGGAAGAGACGGGATGGCGAGGTTCGTTCCGGCGAGACGGTCGGAACGGGATCACGGCAGGCCTTGTGGACCTGGAGCCATCGCCTCGTCGTAGGTCTTCTCGGCTGCGGACCCCGCCTCGTCGTAGGCCTTCTGGGCCGGGACCATCGCCTCGTCGTAGGCCTTGGCGGCCCAGGCGATCGCCTCGTTGTAGGCCTTGCTGGCCGGGGCCACCGCCGCGTCATAGGCCTTGCGAGCCGGGGCCATCGCCGCGTCGTAGGTCTTTTTGGCCGGGGTCACCGCCTCGTCGTAGGCCTTCTCGGCCGGAGCCAGCACCTCGTCGTAGGCCTTCTCAGCCGGGGCCCTCGCCTCGTCGTAGGCCTTCTCGGCCAGGTCCAACGCCTCGTCGTAGGCCTTCTTGGCCGGGGCCAGCACCTCGTCGTAGGCCATCCGGGCCTGGTCCACCGTCTTGTGGTAGGCAGTCCTAGCCTCAGTGGGCTGGTCGGTGCTCATCTTCTCTTCGCCTTCACGTAGGCCATGTCCACCGTCTTGCCCAGGGGGTGCCGACCGGGGCCACCGCCTCGGCAAGGCGCCGGTGAGGGCTCCTAGGAATGACGACAAGCCTTGGGGACTTAGCCATATGGGCGACCTCTCTATCATCGAGCGTACCCTGCCGGCTGCCTCGCTCCGAGCAACTCCGCGAGGCGCGCCACGCCACTACGTGCGGCGCGAAGTTCCCCGCCCGCACTTAGCTTGCGTTGGACTTCGAGAGCCCGGTCGCCTCGAGGGTGGCAGGAGAGATGCCGGTTCGTAATCGCTCGAAGATGAAACTGAGGCGTACTACTCCACAGCCGGGGACTAGGGTCCGTGACTGCTCCCTTCCCGGACGTCCGTAAAACCGGCAGCCTTGAGGAGCTACCCTCGCTTGCAGTGCGAGCCGCTCAGCGGGAGTGAGACCGAACGCGTCCTCCACTGCAGCGTCGAACCATTGGATCGCGGCGTCCTCCGCGCGGCTGCGGAGGGCGAGCGCCGAAGGCGCTTGCTGAGCGGTGGCGGCCGGCGTTCGCGCTGTACCTCCGGCCCGAGCTTCGCACTCAGGGCACTGGGGCGGCACGGTCTCCCCGTCTCGAACTGGGCGTCTCATTCCCTGCCAGCCAGATCCCCGCCTCTTCACGGCGGCCATCAGCGAGACTCTTGTCCTTCCTGTGGCTCAGGAGTCCGTAGTAGCCCCCGCTTGACGTGGCCTCGAATCGCTTGGAACGCTCAGTTTGAGCGCTCGTCCCCCCGTATGACAACTCAGCCTCGTCCCGGCGGGCCCCTCGCACCGCCACGTTACCGACCTAGTCGCCTTGCTCGGCGCTGCAATAGGGGCGAGCTCACCCTGCCTGACCCTCCCCTCGGAAGGCGCGGCCCCGTCGATAGGTTCAGGGTCAGCTTGGGCGGGTCGGACGATGAGACGACCGTAGCCGACCCGATTCCAGTCACGTCGACGCGCCACGGCAGCACCGCGCTCGGGCGTCGGGGACAACGCGGTAATCTAGTTTTGGTAATTCTTCTTGGGAGAGTCGCTTCGCTTGGGCAGGACGGTCGTTTAGGACCACCGGTTATCGCCCCGTGCAGGTTCGACGCCTCGACCGAGCAACATCGAGGAGTTCCGTGCGCGTCCCAAGTCCACCCACCCCGCCGTTTGGCGGAGGGCGCTTTTGCACCCCGTCTTTTGGGATACTCAGTACCTACCCCCCGACCGCGTGCGGGATGGCGACATTCAGCACAGCGCTTGCCGACGGCCTGATCGCGAACGGCGCCGAGGTGAGCATCGTGCGGGTGGCGGACGGATCGACCGCCTCCAGCAAGCGGGTCATCGGAGAGCTAGTGAATGGCTCCCCCCGGTCCGTGGCGGCGAGCTCGGAACTGCTCAACCGGTGCGACGTGGCGATCGTGCATCATGAGTACGGCCTCTATGGCGGCGCCGACGGCGACGAGGTGTTGGACGTCCTCGCCGGCCTCCAGATCCCGTCCATCGTGATCGCCCACACGATTCTCAGCGACCCCACCCCGCACCAGCGGTCCACTCTCGTCGCGGTCGCTGCGATGGCGAACCATGTCGTCGTCATGTCGGATGCAGCTCGAGCGCGGCTATGCAGCCGGTTCGACGTCGATCCGGCGATCATTGCGACCATCCCGCACGGGGCGGCGGTCCCGACGGGCCGCACCCCGCACGAGCCTGGGGCGCGGCCGACGATCTTGACCTGCGGCCTGATCGGACCGGGCAAAGGCATCGAGCGGGTGATCGACGCGATGCGCTCATTGCATCGCCTTCCGACGCGACCTCGCTACCTCGTGGCGGGCCAGACCCATCCGAAGGTGCTCGCCGCCAACGGCGAGGCTTACCGTCACGCCCTTGTTGAACAGGCCTCGCGCAACGGAGTCGGCGCGTCGGTCTTCTTCGACGCCGCCTACCGGGATGTGGCGTCCCTCACGGCACTGATCCAGTCGTGCGCTGTGGTCGTACTGCCCTACGACTCCACGGACCAGGTGACCTCCGGCGTGCTCGCCGCCGCCATCGCGGCAGGAAGGCCTGTGGTTGCCACGGCCTTTCCCCACGCCATCGAGTTGTTGGCCAGCGGCGCGGGCATCATCGTCGACCGTGACGACCCGGCAGCGCTGGTGTCAGCTCTGCGCCGGGTGCTCGTCGAGCCCGGGCTCGCCGACCGCATGGCGGCAGAAGCGTCACGACTCGCGCCGAGCATGGCCTGGTCGGTGGTCGCGGGTGCGTATGTGAACCTGGCGAATCGCCTCCTCAGCAAAGACCCGGCATTGGTGTGACCGAAGCGGTGGAGCCCAACTTCGACCACCTCTCCCGAATGACAACCTCGGACCGGTGTCGCCGGGAAGACGCCTTCCGGCGCTTCCACATCTGCCACGACAAGCTTGTGGCGCTCTCTTATATCGGCTCCGAACGAGCCACCCGCCGCGTAGTAGTCCTCAAGAAGGCGTTCCCCGCAGGGCGGCGCAAGGTGTTCCCCGGGGTAATCGCACCCTCGCCGATCAGGCGCGAGATCGGCGGAAGCAGCACTTGCCATATCGAACCGGGGCCGTGTTCGCCCGTGTGCGCCCCGGCGTCACCGCTAGGCCGGTTCCTCCCGCCGGCCAGGCACGACGTGGGCGAGCTCGGCATGGCGTCGGTGGCACGGGGCCAGGCACGACGTGGGCGAGCTCGGCATGGCGTCGGTGGCACGGGGCCAGGTGCGACCGAAGCCTCGTGACCGACTTGGAGCCGGTTGCTCGCCCGCCGGGCGGCGCCGCTTCGCCGCGTATCAGGCGATGTGTGCGATGACAAAACGCGGCCATGCCTCCTGAGCGGTAGCGTTCGCGCGCCGCCCGGTCGCCGGGCGGCGCAACAGGAGGCGCCATTATGGCGAAAGTTCCCGAATACCACACCAATACCGACCCCGCGGACCCCGTTTACCACGTCTACGACGACTGCCCTGCTGGTAAGCGAGTCTTTGCCGACGGAAGCAACGTGGAAGGAACGGGCGGCTTCGTCCTTTGTGCGCTCTGCAAGACCAAACCCACCACCGGGCACTTCTAGACCTCCAGCTTCCGTCGGAAGGTCACGTACCACTCCGGTCCGGGCAAACGACCGTACGTCATTGACCGCATCTGACCAATCTGACCTCCGCACGACGAGCCGCTACCACCGGCGCGACACAACCTCGACCGGCACCCGACATACGCTCGGTTACCTCGAATCACGAGAACGAGCGGCAACGGTGGCGTTGACAGTGAACGGACCGGGCAATCGTCGAGCGGGCTGGACGAGGAGAGATCGTGGTATCACCTGAAGCGCAGCAATTGGGTTCTCGGCTTGACGAGCACCATGCCCCGGAGACCAACGGACGGATGTCCGTCTGCCGGCGCTGCGGTGCTCAGACTGATGGTCCGAAGGGGCTTCACACCCCGGACGAACGACAACTGGGGCGCGCTCTGCAATGGCTTGATGCGCAGTCCCTACGCAGTGGAATCGACCGCGCGAGGAATCGGCTTAACAACTGATCTTCGTGCCTTGCGGTACGTCGACTAGTTCACCTATCGGCGGACAACCGGAGCGAGGGGGCAAAGGACTGGCGAAGAGCACGACCGGGCTACGCCACCGGGTGGAGATGTTCTTTAGTCTCCCGTTCCTTGCGTTCGCGCACCACGCGGTTCTTGCGGCGGGCGACCCGTAGGTCCCGCACGTGAAGGTGGCGATCTCCCCACCCGTAGTCCGCGAGCTTTATCTCAGCCGCATCGGTGATGACGATCCCGCGGTGCACGGACCGCCAGAACATGATCGCTATGCACTCGGGGCAACACGGGTCGGGTCGGATCATCAAGTACGCGCACTCCTCGACATCCTCGTCGCAGATCTTGACTCCCGTCACCGGCTCACTCGCCCTTTCGCCGCAGAAACACTCGTTGTCTGCCGATTGCGGCCGCTACTGCCCGACTGTTTCGCGACGACCGCGAGCGAACCCATCGAGGGCGCGACAGTGGACTCTTCCCCTGTCGACCACCTCACCCGCAAGAGCGACCCGGTCACGCCGGTCACAACTCCATCGCGGGGAGCCCCGCCGACTTTCCTCGAAGGGACCTGCACGCGATCTCCAACGACTGCCATACCGAATGGTGCCACGCCGCAGCGTGTCTCACCAGCGTGGTCCCACACCTTCACGTGCAGGCGCTCCTGGCGACTGTTCAACGTGCCGAGATTACGAGGTGGAACGTCGGACCCTGGATGGCTACGGCCGTGACCGCCCGAACCAGAATCTCTGTCGTCGTAGTCGAGGCGACCGGGCTATCGAAGTCCCGCGCAAGCTGAGCCCGAGCGGAGAAGTTCACGCTGCACGTGGTGGCGTGGCGCGCCTCGCGGAGCTGGTCGGAGTGACGCAGCCGGCAGGGTACGCTCGATGACAGAGAGGTCGCCCATATGGCTCAGTACCCAAGGCTTGTCGTCGTTCCTAGGAGCACTCACCAGCGCCTCGGCGAGGCGCTGGCCCAGACCCAGACCCAGACCCAGAAGGCCTACGACGAGGCGGTGGCGCCCGGGCCCACAGGGCCTACCGTGATTCCGTTCCGACCGCCTCGCCAGACTGAACCTCGCCTCAACCGCCCCGACATCTGCCGGCGTGGGGGCTGCCTCGAGCCCGTAACCGACGACGTGATCCGGCTGTGCGCCGGCCACTTGGCAAAGTACACACCCGAGGCGGAGCGGGCAGCCATGCGACAGGCGGCCCTACTTCACCGGCGCCCCAGCGCTTAGTTCTGGGCCTCCCGGCATAGATGTGGGTCGATTCAGGGATCAACGACCCGTGATCGTTCGTGAGGAAGGACGTGCTCGATCGGTCCGAGCGTCAGCGTGATGAGTGCGAGGGCTGCCCTCGCGGAGTGGAACCCGTAAGCGCGGTTGACGACGAGGCGGACGCGCCGGTTGAGCCCCTCGTGCTGAGCGTTGTTGATCTTGAGCCGGACCGCGGCCAAGATTCCCGATCGTCGCTTGCGGATCGTTTGCGCGACGGTGACGAACGGCTTCAGCCCGCTGCGCGATGCCTTGGAGCAGAATCGGTCGAACAAGATGGCGACCTCATCTTCTAAGAGGTCGCCGGCGAAGATGGCACGAAGGGGGCCCCTCCAGTGCATAGGCGCGCCAGAGATCACCTCCCCTGCGCCTGAGCGTTCTGAGAGTGACAGCCTGGTTGTCGGTGAGATCGGTTGGGTTCTTCAAAAGCGCCCAGCGCGCCCGTTTGAACCGGCGGCCGGCGTCTTTGGCGGCGAGCCGGTCCGGCTCATCGCCCCAGCCGGCGACGACCCGGCTTTGGCGCGGCGGATGTAGGTCCCTTCCGATGCGCCGATCACGGTGGCGACGCCAGGTCGGCGTCAAGGAGGAGACATCCCACAAGCCGTCGAGATCGCTTCCTACGGCGAGGGACTGGTCCGCCTCGTCCTCCATCTCGAGTCGAAGATGCTCGGGCCGGGCCTCGGTATTTGCAAAGTAAGGACCAAGGGCCTCCTCACGCCAATACCGGTCCGAGTTGCGGCCGTTCACCTGGTGGGCAAGGAGGGAAACAAGGTCGAGGAGGTGGCGACAGACGAGGTCACGGACCCAGACGAGGTGCTGATCGACTACGGCGACGATGCGTGGGAGCGGCTGGTCCTGCCCGTCGGGCGGGTCATGGGGATCTGCACAATGGCATTGGAAACAGGGCTCGCGCGCTCCATGCTCATCGACCTGTTCCAAGGTCGGTCGTCGCCGCAGGCAGCGACGCGTGCACTCGTGACAGGCGTCGTTGCCTCGTGGGTCGGCTCGAAACTCAGCACTTGCCCCGGGCGCGACCAGTTATGACCCGGCCGAAGCTCCGGCTAGGTACCTCGCCACGCGACCTGATGGCACGGACTTCCCGATGCCTGCCCGTTGAGCGCAGTCATCCATCGGGGCGTCTGTAAGGGCCCGCTATGTGGATACGCTCTTTGACGGATACGACACTCCGGCGGAGCTAGTGAGACGACTTGGTTCATAAGGAACGGTGATGGCTGAGCGCGAGCTGAAGAAGCGACCGACGACGGACCGTGAGGCCAATACGGTCGAGGAGGAGGCGCCAGCGACCACCGATCGACGCGAGCGGTTGAAGACAGAGACCGACGACCTGCTCGACGAGATCGACGAGGTTCTTGAGAACAATGCGGAGGACTTTGTTCGCAACTACGTCCAAAAGGGCGGCGAGTGAGGAGCGGTGCTGCTTCGAGTGAGGGCATGACTAGCCGCCGATGGACAAGCGGCCGCGTGATGATCGAGTTCTCAGAGCGAATGCCAACGCTGACCCCCGTCGATCTGGATGGCAGCTGGTCCCTCCAAGACCGTTGGACCACCACGCAGATGAGACGTTCGGTCTCTTCTGCCGTGATCGGACGAGCGTCGCCCGCCGTAGCGAGAGCGAGGTGGGGGTTCGTGTCGGAGGAGGTACGCGCTCGATCTGCTACCAAGCACTGGCGTCTTGCGCCTTAGCCTCGATTTTTCGCGTGATCGTGGCATGAGACTGCCAGTATCCGCGTAAAAGGCCTCCTCAACAGGGAGAATGACTTCCGACAAAGAGAGTCATACAACCCAGGAGGAGGCCTCCTTGAAGGTGCATCGTAGCCGCTCGGTCCGCCGCGCCGAGGTGACCACCGACGGCCGCAAGGTTTCCCACGCCGGCACCGCGTTGTTGTCGGAGCTGGCCGATCGCACCGTTGTTGGCCCAGCAGCCCGTCGGCGTGGGCGAGGCCGTTTTGGACGTGCAGCTCAAGTTGGGCGCCCGGTGCGGCTGTTGGCGGCTGGGAGCTCGAACAAGAACGACCGCAACGACGCCCGCTCAGTGGCTATAGCAGCGCTGGGCTCGACAACCCCGCGCCAGGTGGCTGCCGAAGACCACGCCGCCCCCTCAAGGCTGATCACACCGGTTAACTCGATGGGGGACCAGCACCTGGCATGCCGGGCTAGCTTGCTCCGGCCGGCGACTCAAGGTCGCCAAGTGCCCGCCGGCGCTGTGGCCGACGGCCACGATCCGCTCGGTACCTACGTCTTTGGTCCAAGCCCTTCGCCATAGGACCAGCGAGGAGCCCGCCGACATCTCGTGTGCTTCGCTTACGTGCTGCATGGTTCGTGACCTCGGCTGGCAATACCGCCATCCTCGGCCCGTCGGCCCAACTGCCGGCTTACTTGAACACGTACGCCGCGCCGAAGTCTGTCGTTTGCGATCCAGAGGTATGTTGACGCGCGCCGGCGACGATGGTGGGACCCGAGACCGCGACCGAGTCACCTAGGTAGTCATTGGCGACACCGTTGCTGGCGGTCAGCTCGGCGGTGTCGGCGTTCGTGTCCTTCCAGCCATGGGAAGGTTCGGTGTACACGAACGCTGCGCCCTGATTGTCGTTACTTCCGATTTGACGAGCATCCGCGCCGGCGACGATCGTGCGGCCTGACACCGCGACCGAGTAGCCGAGGTTGTCGTTGCTCTGGCCGTCTGAGGCGGTCAGCTCTGCGGTCTGCTTCGTGCTGACCCATCGGCCCGTCGTGGGCATGACGAACACATACACCGCGCCCTGGCCTGGGTTCGACCCCACCGTGTGGAACGGCGCGCCGGCGACGATCGTCTTGCCCGAGACCGCAACCGACAGGCCGAACTCGGGGACGGCCGTGGGGGAAACGTCGTTCGCTGTGAGAGTGGCGGTTTGTGTCTGTTTGCCCGACCAGGGCCCGCTAAACACAAACGCCGCGCCCTGCTCATGGCCGCCCGGCGCGTAGCGGGATGCGCCGATGACGATGGTGTTCCCGGAGATCCCGACCGACGAGCCGAACCCATCCTCCCCGTTGGGAGGCGCCTGCTCCGTCAACTCGGCGGCCTGGGTTTGCGGTCCCGACCAACCGCCGGGAGGCTGGTTGAACACATATGCCGCACCGTCAGAGGGGTACGTCGGGTCGTAGGGCGTACCGGCGACGATGGTGTGGCCCGAGATTGCGACTGACCAGCCGAGCTCGCCGCCGAGGGTACTCTCGGTGGCAGGAGAGCCTGCGACGGTCAGCCGAGCGGCCGGGGTGCTTGTGGTCCTCCAGCTGCCGGTAGTTGTGAAGACGTCAACGGTGCCCTGAGTGTTTACACCGTTGGGGTTCCCGGGTACCTCGCTGCCCGCGGGCGCACCGGCGACGATCGTGTGGCCGTCGCTCGAGATCGCCACCGAGAAACCCAGCTCCCTCTTGGCGCCGAGGGTTGAGTCGGTTAGTTCGGCGGTCTGGGTTGCGCTCGCCCACCCAGCCGTCGGCATCTGGAACACATATACAGCACCGCTGTCCGCCTGCGAGTGGGCTCTATGGTAGGGCGCGCCGACGACAACCGTGTGGCCCGACGTCGCTACCGACAGGCCGAATTCGTCGCCAAAGCCGACGGGGTTCCGGAGGCTGCCCACGCCGTCACTCGGACGCAGTTCCGCCAGGTCACGCTCCAGCACGACCGAAATCGAAGCCCGCGCCGCCGCAGGCAAACTCAGTAGACTGGCCAGATGCGCGTCCGGCGAGAACGCTGTGAGCACGCTATGACGCGCAGGAGGAGCTCCGGCGCTCGCGACCCCTGATCCGAGCGGAGGCAGGACCGCCGCCGCGAGAACCCCGACGGTCACTAGCACCGCCATCAGAAGATGACGATGAGTGAGTCGTTGAGCTGCGGGAGAACGAACCGTAGCGGCGCTCCGAGCGCTCATGTACAGCATGCATGCCGCCTTTCCGTCATGGTCGTCAGAAAACGGACCTAGCCCCCCCGCGGAACCTACGTGGCCTCGATGCAACTCGCACCAGCGGTCAGCGCTGCCAGCCTAGGGTGAAAGGAGCGGGCTTGGTGCAGTGCCACGACCCGCCCTCCCTGGCGGACCTGTCAGTCGAGAGGCTCGGCCCCGAACATCGAACGCCACGGACGTGTGGAGATCCTCGCGACCAGGGACGACTCGGAGCTGTCTTGGGTCGCGGTCGAAGGCAACGGCGACATCCTGGGCCTCACCCTCGGAGGGAACATGGGGGCCTGTGATGTCACTGTCAACGCATTTATGCCGGACGGATCTCCTGTCCCGTTCTTCCAGCGGCAGTTCGCCGCGTCGCTTGAACATGCGGGGCCGCCAGTCTTCGTCGATGGTAGCGATGACTTCATCGTCCGTCGGAGCGGCCTTCTCCTCGTCGGCACCGGCCAATCGGTCCCCGTAACGCCCACGCCGAGCCCGAACGCCTCGTGCCCGCGACCCATCTCGCCGAGTACTGGACCACCCGCCCAGGCGAGAAAATTGATGACACTGTCTGGCTCGCTCAGTACCTGTTCGAGCACAGCGGTGTTCGTGCGATCGTCTGGCGTCGGCGAGCGCTGCACGAAGAGCTCGTCGCCGTTGGCTGGGGTGGGTGCGACGAAGACCCGGAGGTCGACGAACTCGAGCGGGCTATCTCCTTCGACGACGACTCCCTCGGAGTAGTCCGTCATGAGCTCTGTCATGAAGAAGGCGTCGTGCTCACTGCCGTCGCCGGGGAACCTAAACAGAGCGGCACCGCTGGCCCCCGCCTGCCGGTAGCGGCGAAGCTCGGGGTGCGTGCGCGGGGGAGCTCTCCCGTGGATGTGCGAGCGTGTCGTCGCGCCCGCAGCGCGCGGCGATGACGAGGGCGTCGCTGCACTGCAGCATCGCCTCGACCAAGGCCGTCTTCCCGGCCTTCGCTGGCCCGGCCACGTGAACGAACGCTCGCGTTCTCATCGCAGGAACGGTGCACGGCGGCAGCAGCGCCCACTCACAAGCTGAGCTCCCTGCCGAGGACTCCGAACACGAAACCTCCTCCACCCTCGCCGAAGACGACCTCCTTAATCCGTTCTCGTGTCTCTGCCACCCGGTCGCTCCTCTCGGCCGCCTGCATCGTGTTGGCATACGCGCTCCATACATCAGCCCCTGTGACCTCGTAGCCGTACCCTTTCGCGAGCCAGCGCAGCGCGAGGAGCCCGGCACCGCGGGCGAAGTCGGGTTGGCTCTCGGTGAAGTCGCGACAGGCGCGGGTGAGCGTCCTCGGGTCGCATGGTCCGGCGTCGGCGAGAGCGAGCGCCTCATCGTAGAGACCGGCTTCCTTGGCTGCGGCGAACCATTTCGCCTCCTCTCCCGGCGTCGTCGCCGCGAGGTCGGCCAAGAGCTCGTGGGCGTCTTTGTGCGGGTACTTCTTGGCGACCGCCCGGAAGGTCGCCAGGTAAGTGCCGCGGCGGTTCGCCCGCAGGCCGTAACGCGAGTAGGCCTCGTCGACGAGCCCCGACGAAAGGAGGATCTCCTCGCACATCGCGTCGACCTCCTCGTCGTAGGTCCACGGCCCGCGGCACGACTCGGCGTAGCGCACCGCCTCGGCCTTCTTTCCCATGGCGGCGAGCGCCCTCACGGCCCACCGCTTGTACGGCCAGATCGTGTCGACGTCGAGTATCTCGACGATCTCCTGGTAGCGCTCTGCCGCGTAGAGCGCGCTCATGCATGCCGAGGTGCCGTGAAAGTGGCCGTGGAGCGCCGGGTCGGGACTGAGGGCCATGCGCGTCACGTCGACCAGCCGGTCCGCCCAGGCGGATGCGACCTGCTGCGAAGCGCAGAGTGCTCCCCAGTGCTCGGCAAGGCTCTCGATGTATGGCATCTGGTCGGCCTCATGTGCCGCCCACAGCCGGTCGAGCCAGCCGTTCCGCGTCTTGGCGTCCGCCGCCGCGCCGGCGACGACGGGCACCAGCTGCTCAATCGCATGGTGGACCGCCGTCCCGATCGCCCCGGAGGAGCTGTCGATGTGCTCGAGCGCAGGCGAGACACGCTCGAGAAAGGTCACTGCCCCCTCGGCTCCGAGCAATGGGTCGCGGCGGGCGACCCCTTTGATCTCCGTCACCGCCTGCTTCACGCGCTGGACGGCGGGCTGGGATCTCCAGCCGAAGGCATGCCGCCTAAAGCGCGCCTTGAACTCCCAGCGGTACGGGTCAGGTCGGCTCACTTGCCCAACTCGACGACCTTGTCGGTGGTGCACGATGACCCCACGCCGTAGCTTCCGTCACTCAGTTTCCCCAAGTGACGACCAGGCGTACTTGTCCAAAGCGGACGCGTGGCTCGAAGCGGCAGCCGAAAGCCTCGACGACTGCCGATGGGATGTCGCTGCCGACAATCGCAGAGAAGACGGCTCTTTGCCGAATCCGGACCACCCGCTCATCGCAGTTCGCAGACATGGCTCTCCTTGGGTTACTTGATCGGGCTGCGAACCGCTACACCGGCACGCCCGCCACGAATCAACGTACGCATTTTCACGCACGTCCGTGTGACAGACGCCGAGTTGAATTCGGCGAATGCCCATGTCGCTCCGGCTGATCTAGAGCAACGTCTCGAAGCTCCGGGTGATTATGAGCGACGAAGGTCCACAACGGACCAAGAGACGTCTCCCTGCAAGATTGCCGGATCGCCCGTTAGAAGATCGGCTCCGTGAGCAAGGGCTGTAGCGACCGCGAACGCATCGGCGTACGCCATGCGATGTCCCGCCTTCACGCGGGCAGCTTCGATCACTCGCTCTTCGGTGGGAAGGTCGAGATTCAGTAACCGGCGCAGCTCGCGCACGACGTCGCGCGATCGGTCAGCGCCAGCACGACGTTCGACCACGTACGCGACCTCACCGACGTTGATCCAGCTCATCACCGGACGGCTCACGAGTGCTTCCTGCACGCGGCTGGCCGCTGGCTCCTCACCCTCCAGCCAAGCGAGTACAGCCCACGAGTCGAGACACTCCGTCACAGGTCGCGTTCCGCTCGGTGATCGGCTTCGAGCTCGGAAAGGAGACCCCGGCCCGCCAAGCTCCCGCGAAGACTTGTTTGCTCTCGAACGGGCTCGACCCGTACCCCGGCGCCATCGAGAGAAAAATCAACCTCGTCACCAGGTGCGATCCCCAGACGGTCGCGCATCGATTTCGGAATCACCACCTGCCCCTTGGGGCCAACACGGGAAGTCATACCGGTAAGTATGACTTCCGGCGAGCATCCTCGACAGCCCCAGCGAACGGAATGCAAGCTACGTGGTCTCAACGCTCTGAAACGGGGCTTTGAACCGAAGGTAGAGCATCACTACTTGCATAAAAAGCAGCCGATTGTGGCTGCACCGTGCAAGTTTCTCACCAAAAGCCCTGCTAGAGAGCGGACGACGGGATTCGAACCCGCGACCCTCACCTTGGCAAGGTGTTGGAATCCGTGCATCCAGCGTTGCTCCGTCCGCCTACGTGGGCTCCGTCCGTCTCTTCGTCCGGGAAGTGCTGCCAAATCCGTCCCGCAGTAACACGCGTTACTACGGGAAGATTGGCTCCGGGCCAAGTAGACGCCGAGTAGCCACAATCAGATTCTCGGAGCACTTGGCACGCGACCAGCGTCGCCCGGCTTCTGCGGACGTTGGCATGCACGCCTCGACGCCTTGCGGATGACCTCGACGTCGCCTCGGTGCGGAGCGCGTTAGTCGGACTGGACGAGGGTCATCCGATGTCGCTTCTCGACGGCCTGGCAACTCATCGACATCCTGCCGGGACATCCCGTGATCACAGTTCAAGTGGGTGTGGCCCGCGTAAATCGAACCAAACCAGCAGTGAACGGCGCGATCAACCAACTCGTGGAAGCCGGGGTGCTGTTTCCGCTGTCGACGGACAGGCGTAACCGAGCCTGGGAGGCCGCCGGCCTCCTGGAGCTCATCGCTCGCCTCGAATCGGGCGAATACCCCGACGAAGAGGAGAAGCCTGGACCGATCGCGGACCCAAGAGCCCAGCCGGCCAGCGGTGGCGAGCCATAGAGAGCAAGATTGGCCAGGCGAATCTGCCGCGTACATAACCACTGGTGACTATAATCATAGTCATGTCTGACACACTCCCGCTCACCGAGATCAAGGCCCATCTTTCCGAGATCGTCGACCGCGTCGAACGCGAGCACGATCGCGTCGTACTCACCCGCAACGGGCGTGCAGCGGCGGTGATCATGAGCCCGGCTGACCTGGAAGCTCTCGAGGACACCCTCGAACTGCTTTCCGATCCCGATGCTTTGGCAGAGATCAAGGCCGCGAGGGCCGATGCAACCAAGGGCCGAGTGATCGGTGCCGAGGAGTTGCGCGCCAAGTACCTGCGCAAGTGACGGGCCCTGGCTACCGACTAGTCGTCACGGCCACCGCCGAGCGATCGCTCGCACGCCTCCCCGAGAACGTCGCTGCCGCCATCGTTGAGTTCATGGTCGGCGCGCTGATAGACGTCCCGCGTCGGGTCGGCCACCCGCTGCAACGTGAGCTCGCCGGACTATGGGCAGCTCGTCGGGGACCTTACCGAGTGGTCTACGAGATCGACGATGAGGCAGTAGCCGTCACAGTCTTGCGAATCGATCATCGCGCCGACGTCTACCGTCGCCACTGAGAACGCAATTTCGGCCGGACTGGGGCGGACGACGGTGGAGCGGACGACGGGTCCTTTTTTGGAGCGGACGACGGGATTCGAACCCGCGACCCTCACCTTGGCAAGTAGATACTGGCGAAAACTGGCGAATGCCAGCGACCGATAGTGCAGGAAAACACTGGCTTGTATACGTCAGCGAACCCACCCGAACGGCGGCGCCCGCGCGATAGACGCGCGATAGACGCGCGATAGCCTCCCTGTCGTCAGACATCATCGACCGCGGCCTTCACCCTCTGCTACATCGGACTCTGCTGGGGCCCTCGGTCTTCTGCGGTCCCGCCAACGACCCGAGCACGACAAGGATGTCGAGCTGATTGTGCTCCCCCACGAGGTCCGAGTTCTCGAACGCAGCTCCAAGAGCGCGTTCGCTATCGGCACGTCGACCGGGCGATCCTCGCTACGCGCCAGCTGTCTACGCGCTCTATCGCGTTGGCATTCGTCACGCCACCCCGCTCCGCTGACACCGGGAACTCTCGAAACGCAGATAGAGACGCTGGTGCAGCGGCGATTCCCTGGGCCGACCAGCGCGATGAACCTTGGTGTGTCAACCAAGGGACTCAAGTATCTGGATCTGATACATATACCAGTCAGTTGACATCCGCAGGTGAGTGAGTAGGCTGGGTGTCATAGAGGAAGCATCCGTATCAGAATCTGATACTTCACAGGTAAGAGTGACACGAACGATCCCACCTTCGCTGGGCCCGATACTGACCGAGTTGGAGCTCGACGCGCCCCAGGTCGTCACCCTGGCCGAGCTCGCAGCCCTGGCAACGCGAACCGGTATCGGTACCGAGCCCAGGGTGGTAGCGGACCGCATGCGCAAGCTCGGCTGGCTGCTTCCCACCGAGACGGCGGGTGTGTGGGAGTTCGCCCCCGCCGCCCATGCAGGGCCGATCGGCCACGGCGACCAGTTCCTCGAGCTTCGGGCCGCGCTCGCGGGCCGCCCGTCGCTCGACGCGGCGGTATGTCTCGTGTCAGCACTGTTGGCCCAAGGCCTAACCGATCGCGCCCCGGACCGCCTCGAGGTCGCCGTCAAGACGGGAGCCTCCATCCCCGTAGGTTTGCGGCGTGCCACTCGGGTCGTCGTCTTCGACGCCAACCTCGCTCCCGAACGATCCCGCGGAGTGGCAGTTCACCTGCCTGTCACCATCCTCGTGCACATCGCGGCTCGCCCAGGCGAAGTACGGGGATGGAATGCGATCGCCGATGCACTGCCCGAACTCGTCGAGGTGGTCACGCCTGCGGACATCGACGGTGAGCTAGCTGGCCGGCCCCGTTCGGTGCGGGTGCGGCTTGCCTACCTTACCCAGGGCGTCGCTCCCGACCTGGCCGATCGCCTGGTCCCGCCCAACGACGGAGGGCGCTCCGCTCCGAAGGTCTGGTTCGGGCCCCGCGGCAGCCTCAAGCACCACAGCGCCCGGTTCTCGGTCGCCGACACCCTGTTGCCGTTCGACCCCGCGAGCCTTCACCCCCTGGCATGAACGGTCCCTACGATGTCAGGTTGACCCAAGGCCACGTCCTACGCCACGCGCCGGCCCAGTCGCCGCAGGGTCGCGACGCCGCGGTCATCGACATCGCACAGGATCTGCTGTTGCGTCATCTGTCCGAGCGTGGTGTCCTCACACTGGTCGCTTTCAAGGGTGGCACGGCACTTCGAAAGGCGTATGCCGGCGCCGCCGGGCGATTCTCGACCGTCCTCGATTTCTCTGTAGCGACCCTCGACGACGACCCCGCCTCGGTCACCCAGTTACTCGTCGGTGAGATCGATGGCACTCGCCTTGGTCCTTTCAGCTACGACATCGAGGACCGTCGCGGCCGCCACACGATCATCTACCGGAGCGAGCTCGGGCCTGACCCCACCGGTCAGCTTCAGTCGAAAATCGACATCGGGCCGCCTCCGTGGTTGGCACCGACCGTACGTTCGTGGGTGGACGTGCCGATCCACAGCCGCTACGGCGGTCCGCTCCCCCAGCTGCCTGTCGTGGACCTGGCCGAGAACGTCGCTGAGAAGATTGCTCGCCTCAACCGGCGAAGCCCCGCCCGCGATGCGTACGACCTTGTGTGGCTGGCCCGCACGCCCGGCCTCGATCTGGATCGTTCCCTGATCCGCCGCCTTGCTGTCGTCAAAGCATGGGTGGACCTCCATGGGCTGCACACTGAGCATGCCGACTGGTCCGCACCTCTCCCTGGCGCTCGCCCGTTCGATGTTGACAGGTGGCTTGTGCCCCGAGGGGCACGCGACTTCGACGATGAGGCAATCGGCCTGCTGTCCGTCCCGCCTCCCGACCTCGGCGATCTCGGGCGAGACCTGTCTCGGCTGTACCTGTGGCTCGCTGATCTCGACGACGATGAACGCGCCGTAGCAGAGGGACGGCCGCAGGACCGCAGCCTTGTCCTACGCCTCCTCGGCGAGCTTCCCGGCGGTCGCTTGGTCGGCGTCGCCAGGTGACCCGCAACGAGCGTCCCCGGATAAGGACGGGGCTCCGACACCGTGCATCAAGTGAGGATTCGCGAGACGACTCTCGCTGATGAACCGAGCCGCGCGTGATCCGACCGCCACACATGGACGAGGATCGCTACGAAGGCTCCGACGACGAGGAACGGTTCGAGCGGAGTCGCCGCCGCACGGCAGTGGCGCCCATACCACCGGGCAACCAGCAAGAACACGGCGGCGAGATCTGCATTCGCGAATACCTCGACTCCCCAGTCGCGACAAGCACGGCTGGGACCCTCGAGGGTGCGAGAGACCGACTGGCGGAACTGCTTGCATTCGCGGGTCAACTTGGTTCTATTCGGGTCGCGGTGCCGCGAGGGCCTCCACGGCCCATAGGGCCGGCATCTCAAGGTTCGCCGGGGATCGGACGAGAACCAGGTCGTCCGACGCCTCACCTGCCCGCTAATCTGCCGAAGTGAGCCCGAGATATGAGAAGCGGTTCGATCAGATGATCGCGGATGCCACCGTCGACTGTTACAACGAGGAGGAACAGGTCACCGGCCTGTTCACGATGATCCAAGACCAGCTCGTGGTCCCGTTCCAGACGCTGGTGCTCGGGGTCGGCGTCACAGTGGAAGGCGTCGAACTGACGACCAACGGTCAGATCGTCGCGATCTGCACCCGGGACGAGTTTCGACAGACCGTTCCGATCCTCGATCTTCCGCTGCCGACACCGCCTCCCGAGGGTGCGGAGTGGATCGAGGCGTACCGCCGCTGGCTCTGCTGACCGGACCAGAAGCGACGAGTGACCGATCGAGTCGAGACGGAGATATGGCCAACAAGTCGGGGATCATCTCGGCGAAGGACCAGGCCTGGATCGAGGCGCGTCGACGCCACCGGCTCTCCCACGCCCACGTGCAGATGGCGCGCGAGCTGGGCTTGAACCCGAAGAAGCTCGGCGGCATTGACAATCACCGCCAGGAACCATGGAAGGTGCCGCTGCACCAGTTCATCGAGCAGCTCTACCTGGAGCGGTTCGGACGCGATCGACCCGAACACGTCGTTTCCCTCGAAGAACATGCCCGAGTGGCGGCGCAGAAGCGGGATGCGAGGAACACCACCAAAGTCCCGCGGGCTGGAGCCCCTATGAAGGGCGCCGATGGCTGAGTACCAGTACTACGAGTTCCTGGCCATCGACCGCCCCCTGGACGCCCGCCAGCTCGCTGAGCTGCGAGCATTGTCCACAAGAGCGCGGATAAGCCCGAGCCGGTTCGTCAACACCTACCAGTGGGGCGACTTCCGGGGTGACCCGCGGGCACTGATGACCCAGTACTTCGACGCGTTCCTCTACACGGCGAACTGGGGCACCCGGCGGCTGATGCTGCGTCTGCCATCCCGGCTGCTCGACCCGTCGATTGCGCGGCGCTACTGCCACACCGACTCCGCCTCTGCATGGGCCGCGGGCAAGATCGTCATCCTCGACCTCTCTCGTGAGGACCAGGACGGGAGCTGGGAGGACGAGGAGTACGGCGAGGAGTCGCTGGGCTCGATCATCCCGGCGCGCGCGGAACTCGCCACGGGCGATCTGCGCTTGCTGTATCTGGCATAGCTGCTGTCAGTCGAATCTGGAGAGCTTGCCGACGACGATGCCGAGCCGCCGATCCCGCCGGGGATGGCGGCGCTGAACGCGCCACTGCGCAGCCTGGCCGACTTTCTCCGCCTCGACGAGGACCTGATCGCGGTCGCGGCCGAAGCTAGCGAAGAGCAGAAGGATTCCAGCCCGTCGCCCCAGGAGTTGAAGCGGTGGGTCGCGGTGCTGCCCGCAAGGGAGAGGGACGCGCTCCTCGTACGCCTTGTGCTCGGCGACGACGTGCACCTGCGAACGGAGTTGCTACGGCGTTCTCACGGAGAATCCACTGACGGCCCGCAACACAGGGAGCCGCGTACGGTGGCAGAACTGCGAGACGCCGCGGCGGCTCGACGCGTGGAGCGCGAGCGGCTCGCCGCCATAGAGCGGGCGCGCAAGCGAGCCGGGCGCGAACGCGACGCGGCACTCGCGCGCGACAAGCGGCTGGAGGAGCTCGCGCTGCACGAAGAGCAGGCTTGGGGCCAGGTCGATGCGTCCATCGAAACCAAGAAGCCCGCCGGCTACGACTCCGCCGTTGGGCTCCTCAGCGACCTGAGGGCCGTCAGTGAACGCAAAGGCAGACCGGAGGCGTTCGCAAAACGCTTCGCACAGCTACGCGAACAACACCTGAAGAAGTCCAGCCTCCTCGACCGTTTCGACCGGGCTGGGCTCGGACGGCTCGACCGGGATGGACGCGAACCCAGCTGAGGTCGATCTCATCGAGGTTGCCCACCGCGTGCCACGAGCAGTGGCAAGGTCCTACCCTTCACCGCTACCTGTGGTGGCAAGCTGTCGCCGGCTTGTATGGTTCGCCCCGTGCTGGTTACCGACCTTCGCCACTTCGAAGGCATCGAACTCGATCCCGGGGCGCCGGCTCCGGCGCTGCGGCTCGCGACCCATCTACGCCGGATCGTTCGCGCGGCCACGGTCTTTGCGGGACGGGGAATCCAGCCAACCGCCCTCCCCTGTCGCCGGCGCCCGGGCCGGGTCCCGTGCCCAGGGCGCCTGCGCATGGAGCGCCAGGACCTTCCCTCCCGGATCCTGTGGGAGTGCCCGGCTTGCGACGAAGCCGGTGTGATCGACGGCTGGCAGGGTTCACTCGACGATCTGTCAGTTCTTTCTGAGTCTGACAAAGGAGGCGGCCTGGTCCAAGTTGTCATACCCGAGAAGGCATATCAGCTGCTGCTCGACGAGATCGCTCTCGGCCAAGGATGCGAGCGTCTGCTCTATCGCGCCCGTCCACGCCCTGAAGGTGTCGAGCTTTCGGGCAACGAGGATGACTTCGAGCAGCTGATCGGTGTCGTCGCCTTCCAGGCGAACCACTCGGCCACTCGGGCGCGCCAGCGTCGCTGGAGGGCGATCTGTAACTGTCTGCGTCCACCAGCCCGGAGCTGGCTCGAAAACAGCACGGACGTCGTCATCGATGAACTCGCGAGCTTTGGACTCGTTTCGCTGCGTGTCCACGTCACCGAGCTGATCCGCGACCGGCTCGCGACAGTGATGAAAGCGCTGGATATCACCGAGCAATCGGCGCGCCGATACCTGGAGGAAGAAGACCTTCGCGAGCTTGCGCGCGAGGCGGCCGTCAAGCTCGCCGACGAGCAGCCCGGCGCAAACCTCTACGAGCAGCCCCGTACGATCCCCGCGTCCCTCCAGACAATCGGACGGAACATCGCCGCGCTCGCCGAAGCCGCCCAGGTCAGGGTGCTCAACGCCGACACCGTTGGCGCCCATGGAGCACTGCAGCTCATGTCCCTCCTCGGGCAGTTCCTGCGCGAGATCCCCGCAGAACCATCCGGACCTGTCCTGCTCCCCCAAGCCATGTTGACTCGCAGCGCCCGATTGCTCGAGGCCACAGCGCAGATGGTCCGCGAGGGCTTCGTCGTTGCGCCGGATATCCCGGTCGACGCCGTGCCCGCCCTGGCCGAAGCCTTCGCTCGCGACGCTGGAATGCTCCGCGCCCTCGTGGGTGGATCCGCCGCCGGACCCTCGCCTGCCAGCTGAGCGGGCCGGGAGCAGTCTCTTTACGAAACTGTGCCTCGTGCGAGCGCGATCGCGACGAGCTCAACGACAACGACGCCGACGACGAGCTCGAGTTCCTCGGATCCAGGATGAGCACCCCTCGAACGGCCCGAGTGGCTTGCTGGTGATGGCCGCCAGCTGTCCCCGACCTTGCCGGTCTTGAACCAGGTACGGGAACACCCTCGCAGCGCGTCGACGCGGAAGCCAACGAAAGGACTCGCACGGCCCGCGTTCTCGGCTTGGGAAAAAAGGGCGGTCAGGCGTACGAGGACGGATCAGCGCGACCCATTAGGGCAGGTCATCGCGTTAGCCGCACGTTGAGGAACGTCCACGGACGGCGATGTCCGCGGGATATTCGCGGGATGCGAGTTTCCCGCTAAATCAGACTTCTCAAGGGCTTTGCAGGCGAGGTGACCTGGGCTCTTGTCCTGCACCAACTACACATAAGTGCACGTCACGGCCGTTGACGGACTCCGGCGGATTGTGGTGGTGACGGGATGGAGACGGGATGCAGTATCTCTGTCGAACCGTGCCCGCAAGGGCTAACGGCTAGGACCTCGTAGCAGTTGTCTAGCCGTTGCTGCCGCCACGTCTCAAGACGGCGTTGCTCCAGCACCACGGAAAGCCCGTGCCGCAGGTAACGTGTGAGCGTGACCGAGCTACGGGTGGTGGTACCCGATGAGATCGCCGCGCGCCTGGCTTCTGAAGCAACCGAGCGCGGTACATCCGTGGAGGACGTAGCGGCCGAGGTCCTAAGCCTTCACGCTCCCACAGAGCGAGGAGCCGACCGGTTCGGCTTCATTGGCATCGGCCAAGCGAGACCAGGGTTCTCGGCCAGAAAAGCTGAAGAAAGGCTGGAAGCCGAGGGGTTCGCCTGAGTCTCATCGTCGTCGACACCGGGCCGCTCGTCGCGGCCTCGCTTCGCGATGATCCCGACCATCGCGTATGCGTCGCGTGGTTCGAAGAAGTCCGAGACGGCCTCGTGGTTCCGGATCTCGTGATCCCGGAAGTGACTTACCTACTGGCGGCAGGCGCTCGCACAAGTGTGGAAGCCGACTTTCTCCGCAGTCTCGTCTCCGGTCATCTTGTCATCGAGCACGTAGACGATGGTGACCTGTTGCGTGCAGCCGAGCTCGTTGAGACTTACGCGGACCTCGGACTTGGGACAGTGGACGCCGCCGTGGTCGCCATCGCCGAGCGGTTGACCGCAACGAAGATCGCGACATTGGATCGCAGGCATTTCAGTGTGGTGCGACCCGCGCACGTTGCTGGTTTCGAGCTCCTCCCGTGAAGGACGCATGCAGCACCGAGGTGCGCGACCAGACTTGGTCTCGCTATTTAGCAGACTTCGCGGACCCAGCCGGTGACATCTACGTGATAGGGCGCCTCCATCGCCCAGTCGAGGGCCAGTTCCTGGGCGTCGCCAGTAGGGTTCACCGCACAGGAATGTGTCGATCGCACGTCAGCAGCGACGAGCCTCGTGAGCTGGGCGAACGCGGCCGTACAATGTAGATATGGCGCGGACTCGCAATCCATGGCTCGGGCCTGCCGCCCGCCCCGTCGCGATCCCCGAGGACGTCGACGACCCTTCGGTCGTAAAGGCCTCGGGCGCGGTCGAGCTGCCGTTCCATGTTCGATGGAGCGATCCGCCGATCACCTACGACCTCGGGCAACGAGCCGACCGCATCCGTGTCTATGAGCAGGTTCTTCGCTAAGGCACCGAGGATGATGTTCGGTTCTACATCGAGGTTGGTGAGCTCGTCGAGCTCTTCGACGAACTCGTGCTGTCTCCCACGGTGAGGAGGGCCTGGGCAGACTGGCTCTCACGGCACCGAGGGGTGGTCCTTGCGTGCTGAGTCCGCTGCAGGAGCGGAAAGGTATGAGTTCATCGTGTGAAGCCGGAGTTGAAGGGCATTGATCTATGTTGCCGGAGGACTTATTGGACTTGCGCTCATATGGGTGACCATGGGCCTCGTATTCCGATGGCTCCAAGATCTCCCACTTGGACCGTTTCGTATCCGGGCTACGGGCGCCGAGCTGCGTGAAAGCGAACAACGTGCTGTTGCGGCCCAGCGGCGTCTGGCTAGGTTTTGGTGGACGCGTCTTTGGCCGATCCCGGTCGTATGCGTACTGGTTGCGACGCTCTTGCTTCGGGCGGCGAAGGCGTAGTCCGTTCAGCGGTGGTTCACCCCGGGGAAACGGGTCTTGGGCTTTGCTCGAAGGCTCGCCCCACCGAGATCAAACGTTGTCTTTCACGAGAGCGAACTGAACGTTCCGTTCCAGGGTTGGGTCTCGTCGACCAGTGGATGCGTCTTCAGGAACTGGTCCGGCGTCGGGACGTAGCGGCCTATCACGAAGTCGAATGTGACCGCCCAAGTCGGTGGCCCTCCGGAACCTCGTTCTCGCGGAGGGTCAAGCCGCCAGTGTTTGGTAGTAGATCGAGCGCGTCCCTCCTCCGACGCGACCCTCCCGACGCACCGCCAATATCCCCAACGTCCTACGGTGAGGTCTGGCACGTCACAAACCTTGCAGCGCGACGAGAGGTTCGGGCGTGTATGTGATTGTGAGGCCGATGAGCGGGTCTGGACTGACGGACTACGACGAGTTCTTCGCCGAAACGCGCCCAAAGCTGGTCGGGCTCGGCCTCGCGCTCACCGGGGACCTGCAAATCGCTCAGGAGCTGGCTCAAGAGGCCCTCATCCGCGCGTGGGTCCACTGGCGACGGATCCGTAGCTATGACCAGCCGGCTGCTTGGGCGCGGCGAGTCGTACGCAACCTCGCCGCCGACCGTGCCAAGCGCCTACGTCGCACTCCGGCGACTCCGCCGATCGAGCACGTGCCCGCACCAACGCCGGATCGCTTGGCTTTGATATCGGCTCTCGCCATGCTGCCCAGGCACCAAAGAGAGGCACTCGTCCTCCACGACGGGATCGGATTATCGGTGGCCGAGGTCTCGGTGGAGCTGGGCGTACCCGAGGGCACCGTCAGGTCATGGCTGAGTAGAAGCCGAGCCATGCTGGCGCCGATTCTCAGCGCCGGAGACAACGCAACGGAGGTGAGGTGTCATGAGTGCTCCTGAAGACGCGGTCGGCCAAGCCGTAAGGGACCTCGTCGCGAGCGGCGCGGCCGAACCCTTCGAGTTCTCGCCCGCCGACGCTCGCCGGGCTGCCCGATTCCGCTTGGCGCCATTCGCGTCTGGCCATCGCCGCTATAGGCAGCCGAGGTCAGCAGCCGTGCGAGTAGCCACCGTGATGGTCGTGGCCGCCTTGCTCGTGGCAGTCTTCCTCGTGCCGTGGCCGCCGCTCCATCTGTTCGGCTCGGCTCCCACGAACCAGGCGCTCGGCTCTTACGCGACGATGCCCCGCGTCGCCGAGTCGGGCACCTCGGCGTGTCGTTCCGGCGGCTCTGCAACGACTGGGTCACAGCCTGGCCTCGGCCTCGCCGCAGTGCAGTTCGTCTCCTCGGAGCAGGGTTGGGTGGTCGGAGCGGGTCGCATTCTCGCCACCGATGACGGCGGCCACACCTGGCAGGTGCAGTACCGCGGGTCGGCGGACCTCCTTGGCGTCGACTTCGTCGATGCGGACCACGGATTCGCCGTCGGTGACAACCAGCTGCTGGTAACCGACGATGGTGGTCGCAAGTGGTCAGAGCTCGAAGAACCGTGCCTTCCCATCCGCTCGGTCCATTTCACGAGCCCCAGCTTCGGCTACGCCGTGGCCGGAGGATCACTGCTGGATTCGCTCAAGGGCAGCGAGCTTTTCGTCACATCCGACGGGGCTCGTCACTGGCGACATGACACGAAAGGGCCGACGAGTGTCCAGAGCCTCTGTTTCACGACGCGATACGACGGGTGGATCGGCACGCCGGGGAAGGTCTGGCACACGGCCGACGGAGGTCTCCAGTGGTCTCTGTCATTCTCCGAGCCACACCGCGTCGGCCCTCCTGGTCAGGGCGACACGGCGATGGTGCAGTGTGGCGGTACGCGGGGCGCCTGGGTCCTGTTCCTCGGCTCCGGAGCCGCTACGACCCACTCCCCATACGTGGCCTTTGCGACGAGGGACGGTCGTTCATGGCACCCGGTCCTCGAGGAGACCTTCACCGAATCGGGGATCATGCCCGAGGTCCACGCCCCTGACGGGCCTGGCACCTATCCGGGGCCGTTCAGCGCCGTCAGTGGCGAGACCGCCATCTTCGTGGGGTTCTCACCGGCACCGGCCGTCGCGCCCATGGACATCGCGACCGACAACGGGTCAAAGCTCAACTCGAGTCGGAATGTGACCGGCATCTATGAGCCCACAGGCGTCGCCTTCGTGAGCGAAGACCGTGGGTGGGTCATCGGTGTGAGCATCCCGCCCGGCAACGGTTCGGTGATCGAGGCGACCTCTAATGGGGGGCGCACCTGGACGCGTCAGTGGTCGAGCACCGAGGCGAGCGCCGTCTCGCACCCGACGCAAAAGACCGTGGCGGTCAACGAGTCCGGGTACCCCGCGCTCAGCTCGAGCATGCTTCGTGCACTGCTGCCCCTCAACGGCCCGTTCGTCCCGGTGTCGCGCTCGAAGATCTCCGGTGCGATCACTGTCCAGAAGGCGGTCGACATCGCCACCTCCGCCCCGCTCACCAAGGGCGCCCGTGTGGTGGGGGCGAGCCTCGTGCGGGTTGTGACGGTTCCGGCTGTTCTGACGACGACAGTCTGGCTCGTCCTCGTCGACCCCCCCGGTTCTCACCCGTGCATGTCGCTCGGGCGCGGTCCGACGAGTCCGAGCTGCCGTGTGAACGTCTATGCGGTCGCCGTTGATGCGCACACAGGCAGTGTTCTGTGGACGGGCACCTTGGTGTCATCGACGTTGGGTCCCCTCCCGGTCTTCGCCGCGACGGCGCTACAGCCGGAGACGCCGGCGACCTTCCTCGCCCGGGCAAAGTCTGGCCTCAAGGGGACCTTCTCCGCCGTGTATCAGTTCAGTGGTCCGACTGCGCGCACCAACAACCCCGCCACGGTCACCGTCGCGCAGCAGGCGCCGGTGGGGACTAGTGCTTGGCCGGGCGGCAAGCCCGGTGAATGGTCTTATCGGCTGACAAACCCCTACGGCTGGTCTATGGAATGGGTTGTGCGAGGGAACACCGTGGAAGACTGTTTCCGACTGCACGCCTCGAAGTGGCGTTGTAGCGCGGGGACCTACCCGGGAGACGCCGGCAGCAACGGCTACACAATCGCGACCGAGCCATATCTCCCGGGTACCGCCTACACGTTCCTCACCCTGGCCGTCGACGGCGGACAGCCGCACGCCGCGCTGACCATCCGCACCGAGCTGTCGAGCTTTGGACCTTTGACTTGCCTCGTGGTTAAGGATCCTGCCGAGACCTACTGCCTGACACGCGGCGGGCACTTCGCCACCTTCTTCGCCAGCATGGGTCTGAGTGGCACTGCCTGGACCGAAGCCAGGCTCGTCAGCGAGCATTCGACCGCCCCTGCGAAGGACTTCACTCTCTCCGGAGTTCCGAAAGGGCCATTTGAGCTGCCCCCGCCAGGCTGAGCAATAGCGCGAAAAGTGAGATGGACCAGACGGAGTTTCCCACCCGATCTTTTCCTCCCTCGATGAGGCGATAAAGGATGAGAACCAACCCCTTTCACCCGGCCTAGTCAACCCGGTCGCCGCAACGAAGGAGGTGTCCGACAGGAACAATCGCCCTTGACAACCGGTCCCTCTTCATAGAGAGGCACGAGGAAGGGGTAAGCGACAAGATCGACCTCGGGGCAGGTCTAGGACCTGCGCTGACGGCTTGCATCGGCGTCACAACAAGGGGCGTCCGAGCATCACGCCTGATGCACAGGGTGCCAGGCCGGCGGCGGCGCCCGGCGCGGACGTCCGAGCGTTTCGGCACTCACGATCGCGCCGTGTTCGCGGAGCGTAGTAACTCCCTTCCGTCGCTCGACACCGAGCTTAGAGCTGGATTCAGGCCGTCACCTTGTCGACCATCCGCCATTCTGCACCGAGGGCGTCGGCGAGACGGAGGAGCGTCTTCTCGTTCGAGAAGATCGAGCCACGCTCGATCCTGCTGATGTCGCCCTGGTCGATGCCGGTCCTCCCGGCGAGCTCGGTCTGGGTCAGGCCGAGGAGCTCCCGCCGCTCCAGCACCTGAACAGCGAGCCGGTAGGTCTGTCCGAAGACCGCCCCGTCGCTCCGCGCCTCGACGGGCAGGCGCGCACGGCGGGTCGCCGAAGCCTCCTCATAGTTGCGAGCCATATCGCCTCCTCGGACCATTATGGGCTTTCACCCATAGCACGCCAAACGTGACCACGGCACGATGATCCCGGAAGGCGTGCACCCCTTCCTCGGTCCCCGCTGACAACCCGATCCCGAGTCGCGTCGCTCCGACCGCGCCCTTCAATTCACAGGGCAGACCTGGGCCTGTGAGTGTTGCTGTGAGGGTTGCTGTGAGTTGTCGAACCGAAGAAATTTGCACGATTTTCTGTGGTGCGAGGACGCCGAGCCGCCTCGGGAGACTGCTTTCGTCACTAGAACGCATGAATACGCGTTCCGGGTTGCGAGCACGATGATCCCGAGGACTACCCCTCCCTACCCCCGGCCTCCCCGACAACCCGATCATGGGCCGCGACGCTCTGACCGAGCCGCTCTACTCACAGGGCTGTGACCTGGGCCTGTGAGTGTTGCTGTGAGTTGTCGAACCGAAGAAACCGTCCCGGTTGCTCGTCTGTGAGCACTGCTGTGAGTAGTCCTGTGAGAAGTGCTGTGAGTCCCCGGGCGCATCATCGCGCCATGATTCGATTCCGCTCCACCCATGACGATCACCTGACGTCGATGTCACCGCGAACGACCCGGTACCTCGCCACCATCGAGGCCGCTCGCGCCCGCCACGGCCTTGACGACGTAGCTCGGCTGCCCTCCCATGGCCACTTCGAGCGCTCCCCCTCTTTGCAACTGCATCTCGATGACGGCATCCGGCACTTCCTCGGCTGCGGCCAGACGGGTGATTTCGTCGAGTGGGTGTGCAAGGGCGAAGGTGGAGGATGGCGTCAGGCGATCCACATCCTCGACTCGAGCTGCGCGCTCGCGCGCGCGTGGGCCGCACACGCATCGTCGCCCTCGCGCAGGGACACTTCTTCAAGCCGACTACCGGCGGGAAGGTACTTCGCGACTCACGCCGCGGCTGTCGAGATGACCCCTGTCCCAGCCATTCTGGTGACCGCTGACGGGCCAGCACTGTGACTGTCCGTGCAGAGGTCCTCATGAACGAGTCCTTCATCACCGATGACCTGCTGCTCGTGACGCCAGAAGAGGCCGCCCGCAGACTGTCGGTCGGACGGACGACCATCTACGAGCTGATGGCCAGTGGTGAGCTCCAGTCGGTCAACATCGGTCGCTGCAGGCGTGTGCCGGTGAGCTCGCTGTCGTCGTTTGTCAACAGGTTGATCGGCGACGTCGATGCTGTTCAACCTCACTCAACAGGCGAACGTCGAACAGCGGTCGCAGGTCGAGGATCCGAGGGCGAGGGGCTTCGTGTACAGCCATCACGCCAGCACGAGTCGGTGGGGGTAGTGGCACCGCGCAACCCCCGCGTACGCTGACGGCGTCATGGCTCAGATCATTCACCGCGTGCGCGGATATGGCGAGTCCGCGGCCGAACCTGGCTGGAAGAGGGTCGAGCGGTCATTCCCTGACGGCGTTTCAGGAAGGTTCTCCGACGGCGGCAAAGCAGCTAAGGCGTTCGCGCTCGAGCTTGAGAACGCGGTAACCGTCTACGACGTCCGGACCCGAATCGGCGGGCGAGTGGTCACCCGCACGTTCAAGCGACGGAAGGACGCAGACGCCTATGCGAATACGGTCGAAGCTGACAAACTGCGAGGCGTAGCGAGGGATCCCCGCGCTAGTCGCATCACGCTCGCAGAGTACGCACGCAAGTGGATGGAGCGCCGAACTGACATACGTCCAACTACGCGGGCAAAGTACGGCCACCTCCTCGACCGCCACATCCTCCCGACACTCGGCCAGCACGATCTCTGTCGACTTTCGCCGTCCTCAGTCCGCGGCTGGTACATGGCCCTACGCGGCCGATATGTGGTTACCGCGGACGACGCTTACCGGTTGCTCCGGGCGGTTCTCAATACGGCCGTCGCCGATGAGGTGATCGCAGTCAACCCTTGCAAGGTGAAAGGCGCGGGCCAGGTTCGTTCACCCGAACGACCCACCGCCAGCGTCCTGGAGGTGGCAGCCGCGGTCGAGGCCGTGCCCGACAGGTATCGGCTCGCTTTGCTGCTGCCCGCGTGGTGTCAACTACGTCGGGGCGAGGTGCTCGGACTTCAGCGCAGAGACGTAGACCTCCTGCACGCCACCATTCGAGTTGAGCGCGCTTGGACAGCTCCGATGGGACAGCGTCCCGTACTCGGTCCTCCGAAGAGCGAGGCGGGGCGTCGTTCGTTGGCGATTCCGGCAAACATCGTGCCAGCGGTCAGTTCGCACCTCGAACACTTTGTCGGCTCCGAGCCGGACGCTTGGCTGTTTCCGACCGCGTCCGGATCGGCGTTGTCACCGCGGAACTTCAATCGGGCTTGGGACAAGGCGAGACAGATCGCGGGCCGGCCCGACCTCCACCTGCACGACCTCAGACACAGCGGGCTCACCTGGGCAGCGGCAAGCGGCGCGAGCGTGGCCGAACTCATGCGTAGGGGCGGCCACGCCAACCCGCGAGCTGCGCTTCGGTATCAGCACGCAACAGAGGACCGTGACCAAGCCATTGCGGATGCTCTCGCTGGGTTAGCGAAGGTTGGCGAATCGGACCGCGCGATAGACGCGCGATGAAGGTCAGTGGGCAATAAAAGAGCCGGGGCGCACACCCCGGCTGAGCTGGACTTTGTTTGGAGCGGACGACGGGATTCGAACCCGCGACCCTCACCTTGGCAAGGTGATGCTCTACCACTGAGCCACGTCCGCGTATTGCCGGATCTTACCAAGCCTCCACGGGATCTCACCACCAGCTGCGCGGTGGATTCCTCAACTCCGCCAGTCCGCGCTACGGGCATCCGCGTCTGCGGAGACCCGACACCTGGACCAGCCGGTCACGGACGCTGAACCACAGTCAGAAGCTCTTCGAGACTCTCCGTGATCATCGACGGAAGGTCAGATATGTCGGGCACAGTAGCTCTGCAGCCGTTCAGTCCGAAATACACGGTGCCGCAATAGGTCATCACTGTCATGTTGAGCCCTGCACCCTCGACGACTGGTCCGACCGGATAGATGCCGACCACAGGCACGCCTGCTAGGAACAACGGAACTTGAGGCCCCGGGATGTTCGAGATCGTGACATTGAATGCCGGCCGGACATGATCGAACATCCGAGTCGAGGAGACGAAGTGTGCCGCACCGCCTATGAGAGCGGGAAACGTGAACTCCGTCCAATCGGTCAGCAGTCCCGCTCCCAAAAGAGACTCCTGCGACTTGGCGTCAGACATCGCCGCTGAGATCGCGCGCAGGCGCAACAGGGGATCAGAGATATCGGTCGCGAGCGACGTGAGCATCGCGGAAAGGCGGTTCCCAGCGCTCAGCCTCTCCTCGTCGGCCCGCACCGACATCGGGACCAGGGCGACCAGCGGCTCTTTGGGAAGCTCGTCCCGGGCAAGCAGAAAGCGTCTCAGCGCGCCGGCGCAGAGCGCCATCACGACGTCGTTGACGGTGCATCCAAAGTGGTTCTTGACGACTTTCAGGTCCTCGAGCGCCGCTTCGCCGAAGCACACGCGACGGTGGGATGTAATCGCGAGATTGAAAGACGTCCTCGGCGCCCTGAAAGGTGGCGGAGGGGGCACGGTCGGCGAGTCGCGGTTGTGCTCGGAGACACGCAGCACTGCTTCTGCGATGCGCCGGGTCGTACTCACCATCTTGAAAGGAGTGGAAGCGAGCCCTGCCCATGCGCCAACTAGGAGGTCCTTATCGCTCGGGACGCGCTCGGGATGCCAGTCGTCTTTTTCGTGGATATCGGACGATGGATCTGCTGACAGGTCGAGCCAGGCTGCCGCAAGCTCCGAACCCGAGACTCCGTCCATTGCGGCGTGGTGCATCTTGACCACAACCGCCTGGAGTCCCGCCTCGAGGCCTTCCACAACGCTGATCTCCCACAAGGGACGTTGTCGGTCCAGCGGCGACCCGACTATCTGACTCACGAAATCCTCGAGCTCCGACCGACCACCGGGCGTCGGCAGACAAGCCCGGCGCAAGTGGAAGTTCAGGTCGAACTCAGGGTCTTCGATCCACACCGGCGGCGCGAGGCCGAATGGCACCTCGACGAGACGACGCCTGAAGAGCGCCGCACGATGAAGACGGCGCTCCACCATCGCTCGTACTCGCGCATAGGAGAAGCCCCCGGACGCGCCCCTCGGATCGAGGAGAAAGACACCGGCCATGTGCATGTGATTCGTGGGTGTCTCCATGTAGAAAAACATGGAATCGAGCCCGCTCAGCCGCTGCACCGAACCTCTTTCCTCACCTCACCGCCCGCTGTGACCGAAACCTCCCTCGCCGCGTTCGCTGGTCTCGAGACTCTCCACCGCCACGAAACGGGCCTCCTCAACCCGACAGATCACCAGTTGGGCAACTCGGTCCCCGCGGCAGACCTTGTAGGGAGTGCTTGGATCGGTGTTCACCAGTATGACCGCGACCTCGCCGCGGTATCCGGGGTCAATAAGGCCAGGCGCGTTGAGGCAACTCACGCCATGGCGCGCGGCGAGCCCACTCCGCGGCAACACGAGGCCGGCATGGCCCTCGGGGATGTTGAGCGCGATCCCGGTTGGGATAACTGCACGACCGCCGGCCGGTGCCAGTACCGCGTCAGCTCTGGCGACCAGGTCACAGCCCGCGTCGCCGAGGCGGGCGTAGCTCGGCACCGGAAGATCCATGTCGAGGCGAACGAGCTGAATCTCGACCATGTCAGGGCACCGTAGTAGAGCTGCGCCAGATCCGGGTACGATGCCCCTCGGTGCTCGCCTGGATGGATCTTGAGATGACCGGACTCGACCCGGCGCACAACGTCATCGTCGAGATCGCAACGCTCGTCACCGACGACGAGTTGAACATCGTCGCAGAAGGCCCCGATCTTGTCATAGGCGCCACGCCCGAGCAGCTTGATGACATGGACGACGTGGTGCGGAGGATGCACACGACAAGCGGGCTTCTAGTAGAGATCGGGGAATCGACGGTGACGGTGGACCACGCCGCAGCGGCCACCTTGGAATTCGTCAAATCACACCTCCCCACGGCTGGCTCGGTGCCACTGTGTGGAAACTCGATCGCAATGGACCGTCGATTCCTGCGCCACTACATGCCGGACCTGGACGAGTACTTCCACTACCGCACCGTCGACGTGTCCACGTTGAAGGAGCTGTGCAAGCGCTGGTATCACGACCTGTATGCCGCGCGACCCCAGAAGGTGACCGCTCACCGCGCACTGGACGACATTCGCGAGAGCGTCGCGGAACTGGTCTACTACCGCGAGCATCTCTTCCGCACAGGGGCCGAGCTCGCGGTGCGTAAGACCGCAACCGCGGCTAGCGCCGAGACCGGGGCCTCCCTCAGGCGCGATCAGTCCGAAACCTCCGGGGACGTTCCTGAACAAGTCCTTCCGGCCTGATCAGGACGAACGGTCCGCACGAGTTCTTTTTCTCGTGAGCGGCGGCCGACCTGCGGTACGCGACCACCATCTCGTCGCTAAGCGCGTCCCTTCGAGCTCAGCCATCTGTGCCTCGACCCGGTCGAGGACTACCCGCGCATCCAGGTAACCCCGCTCGAGCAGCTCCTCGGTATGGGAGAAGTCCTGCCACAGGATCTCCGCGACGCCGGACTGCTCCAACACGATTACCTCGACGTGGGAAGGGACAGCAGCGAGGTCCCGGCGAAGTCGCGTGCGTATCGACAACCCGAACGCGACCAACAAGGCCTCATACGGTCGCCCGGAGTCGATCGGGCTGGAGTTGACCCCGCCGCACAACAGGACGTAGATCCGACGCGCACCTGCCGCCAGCGCCACCGAAAGCGGGGTGTTGTCGACCACTCCCCCGTCGATGTATCGACTGCCTTCACGCTCGACTGCCGGGAAGATCGCGGGCAGAGCGGCCGAAGCGAGGACGGCCTCCAGCGCGGGCCCTTCCGTGAGCCATTCCTCGACTCCGTCGTCCAGGCGCGTGGCCACGATCGTCAGCGGCACGACCGAATCCTCCAGCCGGTCGAAACGGAGGAAGCTGCTCACGAGCCGCCGCAGTCCCTCGATCGGGTAGACGGCCTCGCGTCGCTCGACGAAACGCCACGACCCGTGCAGCCGGCCCTTGGGGAAGACGTCGTTGGTCGCTACGGCGCGCCACATCTCGGCGGCGAGGTAGGTGCCTTCGAGCGTCGGCTCGCCGGCGAAGAAGGCCGCGTTCACCGCGCCGATCGAGGACCCGACCACGAGGTCGGGAACGATCCCACGCTCGCACAACGCTCTAAGAGGCTCAGCGAATAGGTGAGAGGGCCGGTGACCAGCGGTTCCGCCAGTCGATGAGCTTCGCGGTGAGGAGCAGGGCGACCGCGAGGGCGAACTGAGCGAGGCGGTGTGCAGTCTTTCTGTCAGTGTTCCGCCTCAACTGGCCGTAGTTCGACAGCC
>Ga0302157_10000932_pt1 | contig 37080 bp, 34 predicted proteins | sample I_Bog_N3_3_FD_193502 | JGI IMG/M metagenome (GOLD analysis project Ga0302157, IMG submission 193502) | Peat permafrost microbial communities from Stordalen Mire near Abisko, Sweden - I_Bog_N3_3 | ecosystem: Environmental > Terrestrial > Soil > Wetlands > Peat | place: Sweden: Abisko, Stordalen...
CCGCGCACGACGGCGTACTCGCCGGTGCGGACCGGAAAGTCGCCCATCACGTCGAGGTTGGCGTCGATCTCGATGCGATCGCCGTGGCCGACATCGACGTAGATATAGCGATGCCAACCGCTACGCGTATGCCGCGCCGGGCGTAAGCGTACGACCGAGCCGCAGAACGTCACCTCGGCGTGGTTGACGTGCGCATGCTGCGTGGCGAGGAAGCCCGAGAGGTCGCACGGCGTGGCGGCGCTTGCGGTGGCAGCGCCGGCATGACACGCACACAACGCCAGCGCGAACGCGACCAGCGCCGCTGCCCGCGATGAAGCGGCGATGAGAATTGCGCGCCGCGGCCGTACGTGCGGAACGGGGACTGCCGGTGCGCGCGTTTCCCGATCGATCGCGCGTACGCCGCGCGTCATCCAAGCCATCATTCGTAGAGGAGTTCCGCACATGAGTTTCCCCACCCGTTCGTTCTCCGCGATGGTCCTGCTCGGCGGCATGCTGGTCGGCGTCGTCGTACCGGCCGCGGCCGACGTTCCCGGCCCGCATCCGGCCTATCTCCACGCGATGTCCGATCTGCGCTTCGCGCGCGCCTTGCTCGCCGTGCCCGAAGAGTACGGCGCCATCCCCGCGCAGCGCCGCGCGATCGAACGCATCGACCACGCGCTCGGCGATCTGCGCCACGCCGCGTACGCCGACGAGATGCCGGCCTACGAGATGCCGGCGGTCGACGTAAACCGTCCGCGCATCGACCGCGTTCGCGAGGCGACCCGCGCGCTCGATCGCGCGCGCGCCGACATCGACCGCTTCGAATCCAACGGCTTCGCCGACGGCTGGCGCGACGCGGCCCGCCGCGACATCGACGCCGCGAAAAACGACGCCCGCACCGAACTGGGCATCGACCACTTCGACCACGACCGGTTCTAATTGACCGCACCCCGCGTTTGCGAGCGCGACAGCCCAAGCCGCGAAAGGAAGGAGCGGCTCTCTCCGGAGAGCCGCTCCCTTTGTCGTAAGCGAATGCCGCCGCATTGAAGCGAGTAGCGCGCCCCCCGCTTGTCATCCCGAGCGCAGGGCCGCAGCCCGAAGTCGAGGGACAGCGGCCAAGCCCGGCGATTGCAGCGCTCCGCCAAGCTCGCCGATTGCGGCGGTCCCTCGACTCCGCGCCTACGCGCTACGCTCGGGATGACAGGGGGGGCGTGCGGCGCGAACGGCGCGGATACGTTGCGGTTACGGATCCGGTGTGGCTTCGACGCCTTCGTTCAACGCGGAGCGGCGAAGCGAATTTTTGGCAGCCGCGCCCCGCTGCGTTGCGTCAGGACCCGGGCACGCCCTGGATCTTCAAGGTTCGCGGCAGCGATTTGGTCGCGGGTTACGGATTCTTTTCGTACTATGGCGTCATGCCGGTCGGCGTCGCGTGGGACACCTTCGGCCTTGCTAACGGCGTCGAATCTCTCGCCGAGATGAATCGCCGCATCAGCGATCGGCGTGAATTGGTTCCCGCCCCCTGTCATCCCGAGCGTAGCGCCGCAGCGCGGAGTCGAGGGACCGCGACCAAGCCCGGCGATTGCAGCGCCCCACCAAGCTCGATAATTACGGCGGTCCCTCGACTGCGCGCCTACGCGCTATGCTCGGGATGACAGGGGGGGCGTGCGCTCCTCTCGCGATAGGGCGCGCGTAATCTGACGCGACTAGCGCGTTCTTTCTTGCCGTCGGGGGGCTAGAGTTGTTTTAGGGCGGTGTTTACGGCGTCGATGGACTTTTTGGCGTCGCCGAAGAGCATCGATGTGTTGGGCATTTCGAAGAGCGGGTTGTCGATGCCGGCGAAGCCGGAGGCCATCGAGCGCTTGAGGACGATCACGTTTTGCGATTTGTCGACGTTGAGCACCGGCATGCCGTAGATCGGGGACGTTTTGTCCTCGCGGGCGGCCGGGTTCGTCACGTCGTTCGCGCCGACCACGAGCGTCACGTCGGTGCGCTCGAACTCCGGATTGATGTCGTCCATGTCGTAGAGCGCGTTGTACGGGACGTTGGCTTCGGCAAGCAGGACGTTCATGTGACCGGGCATGCGGCCCGCGACCGGATGGATCGCGTACTTCACTTCGACGCCGCGCTTTTCGAGCAGATTCTCCAGTTCTTTGATCGAGTGCTGGGCCTGCGCGACGGCCATGCCGTAACCCGGCGCAACGATCACCTGATTCGCATACGCGAGCATCGCGGCCACGTCGTCGGGCGTGAGCGAGCGAACTTCGACTTGCTTGGCCTTGCCGCCCGTGGCGGCCGTCGCGTGCACGGCGCCGAACGCGCCGAAGAGCACGTTGGTCACGCTGCGGTTCATCGCTTTGCCCATGAGGAGCGTGAGCAGCGTTCCCGAGGCGCCGACGAGCGCGCCCGAGATGATCAGCACGTTGTTGTTGAGGACGAACCCGGTCGTTGCCGCTGCGACGCCCGTGAACGAGTTGAGCAGCGAGATCACGACCGGCATATCGGCGCCGCCGATCGGGAGCACGAACAGCACGCCGAGCACCAGCGTCAACGCCAGCGCCACGCTGAAGTACAGCAGCGTATTCGGATCGGCCGAGTTCGCGATCACCAGGCCCGAGCAGACGACGATCGCGACGAGCACGAGGCCGTTGACGACCTGCTGCGCCGGATAGGTGATCGGCCGGCCGGTCATGAGTTCTTGCAGCTTGAGGAACGCGATGATCGAGCCCGAGAAGCTCAGCGCGCCGATCACCGCCGTGAGCATCGTGGTGATCGTCAGATCGTACCCGAGCGGCTGACCGTTCGCGGCCTGCAACTGCTTCATCAGTTCGCCCATCGCGACCAGCGCCGCGGCACCGCCGCCGCAGCCGTTGAAGATCGCGACCATTTGCGGCATCGCCGTCATCTTGACCGCGCGTGCCGAGTAAATGCCGATCGCCGCGCCCACGACGAGTCCGCCGAGGATCACGTACCACTGGATGATGCCCTGCACGAACGTCGCCGCGAGCGCAATCGCCATGCCGGCCATCGAGATGCGGTTGCCCATGCGGGCCGTGCGCGGCGAGCTCATGTACTTGAGGCCGACGATGAAGAGAATCCCGGTGATGAGATACGCCGTGTTGAACCAGATCGAGAGATCCGCGGTCTGCTCCACTAGTCTTCCTTCTTCGCGACGGCCGCGCGCGGCCGGAACATCGAGAGCATCCGCTCGGTGACGGTGTAGCCGCCGAATACGTTGAGCGACGCCAACACGATCAGCACGAAGCCGACGATCGGGCCCAGCGGGGCGACCTGCGTGCCGGCGACGAGGATCGCGCCGACGAGCACGATGCCGTGAATCGCGTTCGTCGCCGACATCAGCGGCGTGTGCAGCGTGCTCGGGACGCGCCCGATCACTTCGATGCCGACAAAGACGGCCAAAATGAAGACCGTAAGTTCGGCCAGCAGATGTTCGGACATTTCTATCCCTTCGCTTGGGCGAGCGCGTCGAGCGTCGGTTTGTGCACGATCGTGCCGGCGTTGACGATCGTCGTGCCGGCGACGATCTCATCGCTCATGTCGAGTGCGAGCGCGCCGTCGTGGATCACGTACTCGAGCAACGTCTGAACGTTCTTCGCGTAGAGGCGGCTGGCATCGGTCGCGACGGTCGAGGGCAGATTCACCGCACCGACGATCAGCACGCCGTTATCGGTGACGACCGTCTCACCGGCCTTCGTCATTTCGGTATTGCCGCCGGTCTCGGCCGCAATGTCGACGATCACGCTGCCCGGCGCCATCGCCGCGACCGCTTCGTTGGTGATAACGATCGGTGCCTTGCGGCCGGGGATCGCCGCCGTCGTGATGACGATATCCGACGCGCCGATCGCCTTGACCATCGCCGCGCGTTGTTTCGCGATCGCTTCGGCCGAGAGTTCTTTCGCATAGCCACCCTGGCCCTCGCCGCTTTCACCCAGATCGATCTCGAAGTACTTCGCACCCAGCGACTGCACTTGTTCCTTGACTACGGGCCGTGTGTCGTACGCCGTGACGACGGCGCCGAGGCGACGGCACGTCGCGATCGCCTGCAGGCCCGCAACGCCCGCACCGATGATGAACGCCTTCGCCGGCTTGATCGTGCCGGCCGCGGTCGTGAGCATCGGGAAAAATTTCGCCAGCGTGCTCGCCGCGATCAGCGAGGCTTTATAGCCCGCGATGTTCGCTTGCGAGGAGAGCGCGTCCATCGCTTGCGCCTTGGTCGTGCGCGGGATCGCGTCCATCGAGAGCGCGGTCAGTCCACGCTGCGCGTACGCTTCCACCGAACGCGGATCGCCGAGCGGCGTGAGAAAGCCGACGACGACGGCGCCGCGCTTGAGCGCATCGAGCTCCGCATCGGTCGGTTTGCCGACGCGAACGACGATGTCGGCATCGGCGACCAGCGCCGCCGCTTCGGCGACGATGGTCGCGCCGGCGGCGGTATAGGCGTCGTCGGGAAAGCCGGCTTCGCGGCCGGCGTCGTGCTCGACGGCGACCGTGATTCCGGCCTTGACGAATTTCGCGGCGGTTTCCGGCACGAACGCGACACGGCGCTCGCCCGGCGCCCGCTCGCGGGGGACGGCGATTTTCATGGCCCAACCTGTATCGAGGTCGAGGCCCGCTGTCCCTTCGCGGGCCTAGAATTTCGCGATGAGTTTGGCCTCGGGAAGCGGCGTCTTGTACGCCAGGATGCCTTGCGCGAGAAACTCGGTCTGCATGTCGCCCAGCGTCGTCTGGTCGATGCGCAGGTCGGGCTTGAAGTCGTAGCGGTCGGTGGTTTTGATCAGGTCCACCGGCTGATTCACGTACTTGGACATCGCGGCCAGGTTCGCAGGTGTGAAGTAGCCGCTGCCCGCTACGTCGGCGGCCCCTTTACGGAACGCGCCGAGTACGGCCGCGGCTGCTCCCGGACTCTCGAGCAATGAAGGTCCGAAGAAGATCCCCGTACCGGCGATGCCCGGTGAGACGCTGCCGATCAGTTGGGCGAGCTTCTTCTCGGCGAACAGCGCGGTGAGCGGTGCCGAGCAGAAGATCGCGTCGACGGCCTTCTTCTCGAGCGCGACTTGCTGGTCGGGCGCGGCGACGCTGACGGGGTTGATGTCTTTCATCGTCAGCCCGTACTTGCGTAGGATCAGGGCGACGTAGTAGCCGGCCGTCGCCCCGGCGTTGCCCAACCAGCCGATGGTCTTTCCTTTGAGTGCACTCGGGTCGTGCGCGCCGGCATCGTAGAGGTCCTGACGCATCATCAGCCCGGTCGGGTGTCCGTTCGCCGGCTGGTAGCCGGTCGATGCGACGAACTTCACCTCGAGGCCGCGGTTGATCGCGTTGAAGAACGCCGCCGATAGCCCGGCCGTCGCGACGTCCATCTGACCTTGCGCGACGAGCGCCATCGCGTCTTGACCGGCGACGATCGGCGCGAGCGTCGCGCTGTAGCCCGCGGCCGCGAGATAGCCGCGTTCCTGAGCGACGAACACCGGCGCGAACAGCGTCGAGGGCACGTAACCGACGCTGAGCGGCTTGAGGGTTTGCGCGCGCGCGATGCGCGGCGCCGCCGCAGCCGCGGCAACGGCGGCGGCGCCGCCGAGAAAGCGCCGGCGCGTCGTCATCAGCGTTTCTTGTCCGGCGCGATGTGCACGGCGTTGCGCAGGATGCCGATCTTCTCGATCTCGACTTCCATCACGTCGCCGTCCTTGAGAAACTCGGGCGGAACGCGTGCGAACCCAACGCCTTCGGGGGTGCCGCTCGCGATGATGTCGCCGGGATGCAGCGTGATGCCGTGCGAGAGGTTGGCGATGATCTGCTTCAGATTGAAGATCATCTTTGAGGTGTTGGAACTCTGCTTCTCCACGCCGTTCACGCGCAGTTTGATGTCGAGTTTCTGTGCATCGCCGAGGTCGGCGGCGTCGACGATCCAGGGACCGATCGGGCAGCTGTTGTCGAGCGACTTGCCCTTGAACCACTGGATGTGCGAGCGCTGCAAATCGCGCGCGGTCACGTCGTTGAGGCACATGTAGCCGAAGACGACCGAGAGCGCGTCGGCCTCCGGAACGTCGCGCGCGGTCGTACCGATCACGACGCCGAGTTCGGCTTCCCAATCATATTTCGGCGAGACGTCGCTCGAGAGTTCGAGCACTTGGTCGGGCCCGGCGATCGCCGTCGGCGCTTTGCTGAAATACGTCGGCACGTCCGGCAAGTCGAGCTTTTCGCCGCGCACGCGCGCGCCTTCTTCGGCGTGCGCGAGGTAGTTGCGGCCGACGCAGAAGACGTTCTTCTTGGGGTGCAGCGGGGCGTGCAATTTCACGCTCGCGAGGGGCACCGCGGCGCCGAGTTTGGCGACGGCCGCCGCGCGCTCGGCGGGGCTCAGGGCGATGAACGCGTCGAGCGAATGGACGTCGGCGCCGAAGGGGCGAACCGCGTCGCCCTCGATCACGCCGGGGCGCGGATGCCCGGCATTTTCAGAATATGATACGTAACGCATGCTCGCGGCCTTGGCGCCCGCGGCAGAGGTTTCCCGGTCGAACCGCCGTACGCTGCCCGCGTGCAGAACGCGCCGCTCCCCTTTCCCGACGCCGATCTCCGCGAGCACCCGCCACGCCCGGCGCGGGAGATGCTGGGCGGAATCGTCTTCTTGCCGCGCACGATCGACAAGACGCGGGCCAAGCTCCAGGGCACGCTCGGCCCCTATAAGGTGACGCCGGGAATATCCGGCTACCTGTTCGAGTGGCTGGGGATTACCGAAGAGCAGTTCACCGAAGCGGTCCGAGCCGCCGCGAACGACGACGACATCGTCGCGTGGCTCCGCACGAACACCGACCCCGCGAAATACCCCGGCCTGAACGAGATGCTGGTCAATCGCGGCATCCGCGACGACGAGCACCGCGCGACCGTGCTGCCGGCCTACCCGATCCTCGCCGCCCGGCCCGATCTCCGCAACTGGTTCGAAATCTTCGACCTCGACGACCGCTGGATGTACGCCCCCGAAAACCGCGGCAAACCCGGCGCCGCCCCCGCCTAGCACAACGCGCCGCCCGCGCGAGAGCGCTACGCTCGGGATGACTGGGGTGCTCAGTCGTCGATGATGCCGGGGTCGCTGCCGGAGTTGGGGCGGCGGGTGAGGTGCCAGAAGTCGCAGTAGCGGCAGTGGTAGGTGAAGAGCTTCATGCCGTTCATGGCGGCGACGGCGCGCGCTTCGTCTTCGCTTGCGTAGGGTTGTTTCGACGTGCACGAGCGTTCGACGTCGCGGTCGATTGCGGGGTCGCTCGCGCTGCGCGTGCGCACGAAGAAGTCCATCAGCGACTCGTCGGCACCGCGCTTCGGCGGCCGGCCGCGGCCGGCCATCAGTTGCGCGAGAGCGCTGCGAAGGCGTGGCCGCAGGTCGCGCACGCCACGATCACTTGGAACGTGGAACCCGCGGCTTTCACATCGCGCGAAACGCGCGTGCGATCGTCGCTGCCGCACGAACGGCACGGTGCGTTGGTGGAGTTCCGTTTGGGGCGCTCTTCGTCCACGCGGGCGGCTTCCACCCCGTAACGGGACGTGCCTTCGGCACCGCCGAAACGCTTGCGGGAATGGGGATTTTGCGTGCGTTCGTGCTTCTGCTCGCCGCCGGCGCCTGCACGCAGCCGGCGCTCGCCGCGTCGTCGATCGCCGGTGCCGGCGATGTCGTGGTGCGCTCGTTTCGCTTCGTTCCCGGCGCGGGAGACGGGCCGGGCCTCGCGCCGTCGGGCGGCACGATTCTGCTCGCGAACGTCGCCCTGACCAACGATTCGCCGCGCGACTTTACGCCCGCCGTGAGCCGTTTCTTCTTAACCTGCGGCGACGGCGAGCGCTACCAAGCTACTGATAGCGGATCGAGCGCGTTCATCGGTGTGGCGAATTCGCACGCGCCGCTCAAAGTGGGCGCCGCGCGCACGTACACCGTCGGGTTCCGTACGCCGGACCCCGTCGCTTCCGGGACGATCGGCTACGAACCGTAAACTCGCCGCGGCGTTCGCGGCCGTGCTTTTGTTCCTCGTTCCGGCTCTGCCCGCAGGCGCCGCGCGTCCGCTGCTGGATTCCGGCAAGTGGGACAACTACTTCGCGCTCTTCGCGCGCGATGCGAGCGTGCCGTGGAAACCGATCACGCTGCGGCTCGACACGTACAGCGGCGCGCCGGTCGATTTCGCGGCCTACGACGTGGACCCGACCGACGTGCTCGTCGCCGGCGCCACCGCGCGTCCGCGTCCGCTCGATACGTCGCACCTCAACCCGGTCGCACGCTGGCGCTTCACGCCGCCGCCGGGGCTGACGTTTGCCTCCAACGACGTCGACGTCCCGCTGCAGAACCGCGAAGGCTTCTTCGTGATTGAGGCGCGGCGCGGGTCGGCCGTGCAGCAAGTTTGGATCAATCTCTCGCGCGTCGGGCTGATCACCAAGGAGACGCCGGCGGGATCGTTCGTCTACGGCGCCGATCTCGGCACGGGCCTCGCGTTCAAGGGAATGCGCGTCACCTATCTCATCGGCAAGGCGTTCGCGTACGACATGACCGACGCGCGCGGCATCTCGAAGGTGCCCGGCCACGCCGTGTTCGCAATCGCCGAGTGGGGCAACAGCAAAGCCTTCGTTTCGCTGTTGCCGCAATCGCCGCCGCCGGCCGCGGTGCTCGGCGTGCGCGCCGACCGCGCGTCGGTCGTTGCGGGCGAGAGCGTGCGCGTGGTCGGCTTCGCGCGCCGTCGCGACGGCAACGACTACCATCCCGCGACCGGCGAGGTCGCGCTCAAGGTCGTCGCGGGCGGCGCGACGCTCGCGACGGGGACCGCGACCCTCGATACAGCCGGCGCCTTCACCGCCCAGCTCACGTTGCCCGCAACTGCGCCGGCCGGCGACGTCGCGATTCTCGCGACGACGCCCGATGCGAGCGGCGGCGCGACGATCCACATCGACGGCGTGGCTGGTGTGGCGCTCGCGATCGCCGCGCCGTGTACGACGGCGTGCGCGCCGACGGCGCCGATTCCGCTTACGATCACGGCCAAGCGCAACGGCGTGCCGGTCATCGGAGAATCGGTGCGCGTGCGCATCGTGCGCTCGCCCCACGTCGCGCCGCCCGGCTCCGGCGAGGTCGCGGTGCCGTGGGGAACGACGGCGATCGTCGATACGACCTTGCAGACCGACAAGTTCGGCTACGCGCACGTGGCGATTCCCGCGCCCGGCGATGGTCTCGCATCGACCTACGGCATCGCGGCCGCCGACGGGCCATCGACCGCCAGCGCCAACGTCGTCGCGCCGAATGGGCGCGTCGCGCTGGCGGTCGTTCCGGCGCGTGACGACATCGATGTCGCCGACTCGGCCGAACTCGACGTGCGCGGCTTCGACGCGCTCGACGGCGAGCCGGCGGCCGGTGCGAGCGTGCGCGTCAGCATCACCCACGGACCGGCGACGCAGCAAAATACCGTCACGCTCGGCAGTGACGGCACCGCGCACGTCTCCTTTAGCAACGTCGCGCTCGGGATGAATCTCGTCACGGCCGAAGCGGATGTCGACGGCCGGCACGTCGTCGACGTCTCAGCCGTCACCGTCGAGCCGCAGGCGCTCGGCCCGGCGGCGGGCGCAGCGGGCACCGGCGTGAAGATCGCGCTCGACCAGCCGCGCCAGAAGGCCGGCGACAACGCGGCCGTCAGCGCCAGCTTGACCGGCGCGGTGGGCAACGCGCTCGTCACGATGCAGAGCAGCAGCGGCGTGACGCCCGATGTCGTGGCGGTGCAGAACGGCGCCGCGACGTCGACGCTGGCCGTCCCCGATACGATCGGCGCGTTTGCCGTCGGCGTCGCGTTCGTGCGCGACGGCGCGATCGTCACCGGTTCGCTTCCGCTGACGCTCGACTCACCGGGACACCAGCGCGCGATCGCGCTCAGCGCCGACCGCGCCACCTACGCGCCCGGCGCGACCGCGCAGATTACGGTCGCCGACGGCGGCGACGCGAGTGCCGCGACGGTCGCCGTGCGCGTGAGCGATCGCCGCCCGTCGAGCGGCGCGTCGTTCGACGACATTCCCGGCGTTTTGGCCTCGAGCGGCACCACGACACAAAATCTCTCCTCGACCGATCCACCGTGGCATGCCGGGGTCGCACCGGCCGGCTCGACCGCGGGCGACATCTTCAGCTTCGAACGTCCGCCGCAAGCCGGCGCGGAAGCACAAGCGCAGATCGCGGTCGCGCCGACGCGCGTGCTGACCTGGAGCGTCGGCCGCAGCGCCGGCGGCACCATCGGCGTGACCTTGCCGTCCGTTGCGGGCCGCTACGTGCTCTCGATCATCAAGATGACCGACGACGGCGACGTCGGCGCTGCGTCGATCGCGTTGACGGTGCAATGAGCGCGCACGCCGTCCCGGCGCCGCAGTCGGCGCGTCTGATGCTGCTCGACACCTACGGCCTCGTGTATCGCGCGTTCTTCGCATTGCCCGCGTTGACCACGACGCACGGCGTGCCGATCAACGCCGCCTACGGCTTCACGATGATGCTCGCGAAGCTGATCGGCGACGAAAAGCCGACGCACGTGATCGCGGCCTTCGATAAGGGCCTGCCGGCCGCGCGGGTCGAGATGTACCCGCAGTATAAAGCGCAGCGCGACGAGATGCCCGGCGATCTGCGGCCGCAGTTCGCGCTCGTGCGCAAGATCCTCGCGACGTACGGCATCCCGGTCATGGAGATCGAGGGCGAAGAGGCCGACGACGTGATGGCGACGTTGGCGCGCATCGCCGGTGAGAATCGCCAGCACGCGCTCGTCGTGACCGGCGATCTCGATTTGCTGCAGATCGTCGACGACACGACGACCGTGCTGACCACGCGGCGCGGCATCACCGATCTCGGGCGTTACGACGCCGCGGCCGTGCGCGCGCGTTTCGAATTGGAGCCGCACCAACTGCCCGATTATCGCGGGCTCAAGGGCGATCCGTCGGACAATCTGCCGGGCATCCCCGGCGTCGGCGAAAAGACCGCGATCAAACTCGTGCGCGCGGCCGGGTCGCTCGACGCGCTGCTGGCGGATCCGGCGCTCGCCGGCACGGCGAAGCTCGAAGCGCTCGTGCGCACGTACGGCGAACAGGCGCGCGTCTGCCGCGACGTGTCGATCATCAAGCGCGATCTGCCGCTGACGTTGGATTGGGACGCCGCCGCGTACGCCGCGCCCGCAAGCGAGGCGCTCTACGCGCTCTATCGCGAACTCGAGTTCAAGGCGTTGCTCGCAAAGCTCGAGCCGCCCGCGAACGCGGCGCCCGTTTCGACCGAGGAGCCGTTGCGCGGCGACTACATCTCGTACGTCGCGTCGACCGATCCGCCCGACTTCGCGCGTCTCGCCGAACGCTTGCGGGCCGCGGCCGCCGCGCCGCAGGTGGCGCTGGCGCTGCGCGGCGATGCGATCGGCGTGAGCCCCGAGGACGGTGCGGGCTTCTCGTTCGCGCGCGGAGCGCTGGCCCAACCGGCGATCGGCGCCGCATTCGCCGCACTCTGGGAGCGTGCGCCGCACATCGTGGCCTACGACGTGAAGGCGCTGATCGGCGGGCTCGATCTCCCGCCGCGCGACGTGGCCGACGATGCGATGATCGCCGCGCATCTGCTCGATCCCGCCCGCGCCTACACCGATCCCGCGCAAGCGACGTCGGCGGTTCTGCATCGCGCGTTGACCGACGACGCCGCGGCCGCGGCCGACGCCGCCCGGCGCATCGCCGCGGTCGCGCGCGCCGAACTGGAATCGCGCGAGCAGCTCGCGCTCTACGCCGACGTCGAAGTGCCGCTTGCCGTCGTGCTGGCGAAGATGGAACGCGCCGGCGTGGCGCTCGATCCGGCGGCGCTGGTCGACTTGCGGGCGCAGGTCGACGCCGATGTGGAACGGCTGCAGGCCGAGATCTATGCCGCTGCCGGCGAGACGTTCAATATCGGCTCGCCGCAGCAACTCGGACGCATTCTCTTCGATAAGCTCGGCTTGCCGCACGGCGGCAAGAACAAGACCGGCTACGCGACCGGCGTCGAAGTGCTGCACGGCCTCGCGCGCAGCTTCCCGGTCGCGGCGCAGGTGCTCGATTACCGCGAGGTCACCAAGCTCAAGAACACCTACATCGACGTGCTGCCCGGCTTGATCGATCCACGCGACGGCCGCCTGCACACCGTGCTCAATCAAACCACGACCGCGACCGGCCGCATCTCCTCGACCAATCCGAACCTGCAGAACATCCCGGTGCGCGGCGAACTCGGCCGGCAGATCCGTCGCGCGTTCGTCGCCGGCGGCCCCGACCGCGTGCTCCTGGCCGCCGACTACTCGCAGATCGAGCTGCGCCTGATGGCGCACCTCTCGGGCGACCCCGCGATGCGCGAAGCGTTCTGGGAACATCAGGACATCCACGACTTCACGGCGCGGCGGATCTTCGAGATCGGCCCGTTCGCCGACGTCACCGATAACCAGCGCCGCATGGCCAAGAGCGTGAACTTCGGCCTGCTCTACGGGATGTCGGATTTCGGCCTCGCGCAGCGGCTGGAGATCGACCGCGGCCAAGCCAAGGCCATCACCGAGGCCTACTTCGCGCGCTTCCCCGGCGTGCGCGGCTACATCGACCGGACGATCGAGGACGGCCGCGAGCGCGGCTACGTGCAGACCTTGCTCGGCCGCCGGCGCTACATGCCCGACCTCGCGGCCCGCAACTACGCGCTGCGCTCGGCCGCCGAGCGCGAAGCGACGAACGCGCCGCTTCAAGGCAGCGCCGCCGACTTGATGAAGCTCGCGATGGTGCGGATCGATCGGCGCCTCGCGCCGTACGGTGCCGCGGTGACGCCGATCCTGCAGATCCACGACGAGCTGATCTTCGAGGTCGAGCGCGCGCTGCTGCCCGAGGTCGCGGCGGCGATCAAGCACGAGATGGAACACGCGCTCGAATTGTCGGTCCCCTTGGAAGCAACGCTCAAGAGCGGCGCGAACTGGTACGAGGTCGAACGTTTCGATCTCGAAGAGGAGCCGGCCGAGTCCTGACCATGTTGTTCGCGTTGTTCCTAGCGGTGGCGATCGGGTCGCCCACGCCCGAACCCGTCCCGACGCTTTCGCCGACGCAACTGCTGGAGCGCATCCGCGTTCAGTTCCGCTCGCACCGCCCGCCGCCGCCCTACATCAGCTACACGATCGAGCGCAAGCAGCAGCGCTCCGACGGGTATCCCGATGTGGCCGGCACCTACACCTATCACGTCTGGGTGCGCAACTCCGACCGTGCGGCGTTCAAGCGCAAAGTGTTTCGCGACGATTACGAGTACCCGCCCGAATTCGATCGCCCGGCCTTCAACGAAGCGCGCGATCCCGGACCGCCGACCGCCGACGTGTTCGAACCCAAGCCGCTGCGGCCGCATCCGGTCAGCCAGGCGTACACGCCCGAGCCGTCGGCGAGTCCGCTGGCCGTCATCGGCACCGTGCAATCGCTCGTCGAGACCGACTACCGCGTGACCAACGTGGCCTACGAACGCAACCTGGTGCACCTGACGGTCGCGCCGATCGTCGAGCCCGACCGCAACCGGCTGCGCGAGATCTACGCCGACGCGACGAGCTACGAACTGGTGAAACTGGTCGCCGCCGACAAGCTGTTCGTCAGCGGGCCCTATCAGGAAGTCTACGACGATGAGTTCACGATCACGATGGGCGTCGTGGAAGGCGTTCCGGTCGTGACGCGCATCCACGGCATCGCGGGCTTCGACGAAAACGGGCGCGAGTATCAGGACGACGGCAAAGACGTCGATTTTACATTCAGCAACATCCGCTTCCCGGCAACGTTGCCCGATTGGTATTTCAACCCGCGCCTGTGGGGAGCGCATCAGAGTGAATATCCGCAGTAACGCCCGAGTGCCGGCGGTGCTCGCGGCGGTGTGGGCGCTCGGGGCGGCCCCGGCCGTCGCCGCAACGTGCCCCGCGCCGACGGAGACGCCGAACCCCGTGCCCGTGCACGTTCGCGCGCCCCGCGCGGTGCTCGACGTCCGCGTCGCAAACGACGAGACGACGCGCGAGTACGGCCTGATGTGCGTGCGCGCGCTCGCGCCGAATACCGGAATGCTCTTCGTGTTCGACGACGGGGATAGCCGGCGGGCGTTCTGGATGCGGAACACGCTGATTCCGCTCGACATGGTCTTCGTGCGTAAGGACGGCACGGTCAACAACATCGACGCGAACGTCCCCGCGACGACCGTCGATACGCCGGTCGAATCGCTGGCGAATTACTACGGTACCGGCGCGTTCGTGATCGAACTCGGGGCCGGGGGAGCGGCCCGCGCCGGGATCGTCCCGGGCACCCGGCTCGACCTGCACGGCCTCGGGCCCGGCTAGCGTTGCCCGAACTTCCCGAAGTCGAGACGATCGCGCGCGGTCTCGCCAACGCCGTCACCGGCAAGACGATCGCGGACGTGCGGGTCACGATGGCCAAGATCGCGGTCGCCCCGCCCGGCGTCGCGTTCGCGCCGGCGCTGCGCGGCGAGCGGATCACGGCGGTCGGCCGGCGGGCGAAGTTTATCGTGCTCGACCTCGCCTCCGGGCGCCGGCTGACGGTCCATTTACGCATGACGGGCCGGCTGATTTTCCAGCCGGCGGGGGCTGCCGAACCCTACCCCTACACCCATATTCGGCTCGCGTTTACCGATGGTTCGGGGCTGTGTTTTGCCGATGTCCGGCAGTTCGGCCGCATGCGCTTGCTCGCCGCCGGCGACCCCTGGGATGCCGACGGCGGGGTCGAACCGCTCTCCCAGGCCTTTACCTCTGAGGCCTTTGTGAGTATGCTGGACGGGCGTCGGACGCCGATCAAGACGTTCCTGCTCGACCAAAAGCATCTTTCGGGGGTCGGGAACATCTATGCGTGCGAGGCTCTGTGGGAGGCCGGGATTCGTCCCAACCGCTCTTCGCAGAAGGTTTCGAAGCCGGCCCGCCGCCGGCTTCACGGCGCGATCCGTGACGTTCTCCTCCGCTCCATCGAGGCGCGGGGCACGAGCGTCGACGATTACGTCGACGCCGAAGGGCTCAAAGGCGGGTTTCAAAACCAGCTGTCGGTTTACGGGCGGCTGGGCCAACCGTGCAACCGATGCGGGAAACCGATCGTGAGAACGGTTCTCGGTCAGCGCGGCACCTGGTGGTGCCGAAGCTGCCAAAAATAAAATAATAACGAAAGAAGCACAACCACCATTTCTGCTACCATCTCGCCGGAGACGCCGGCATCCACCGCACCGGCCTTGAACGAAGAAGAAGATCAACTCGCGCTCGAGCAACGGCTCTACGAAGAGAGCCTCAAGGTGCTCGACGAAGGCCAAGTCCTCGTCGGCGTCATCGTCGCAAAGTATCAGGACGAACTGCTGGTCGACATCGGCGGCAAGTCCGAGGGCATCCTGCCCTTCCGCGAGCTCTCGCTCGCCATCGAACCCAAGGAACTGAGCGTCGGCGATAAGCTCGAAGTGATGATCCACCGGATCGATGAAAACGACGGCCAGCTCTATTTGAGCGAACGCCGCGCCCGCGCCCTCAAGACGTGGGAAAAGGTCATCGAAGCGCACGATAACGACGAAGTGATCGAAGCGACCGTCACGCAAGTCGTCAAGGGCGGCGTCCTCGTCGACCTCGGCATGCGCGGCTTCGTCCCGGCATCGCAAATTCGTCGCCAACCCGTCGGCAATCTCGACGAACTCGTCGGGAAGAAGTTGCGCCTGAAGGTGATCGACCTCGATCACAAGCGCCACCGCGTGGTGCTCTCGCAGCGTCAGGTTCTGGAAGAAGAACTCAACCAGAAGAAGCAAGAGCTGCTCGGCACCTTGCAAGTCGGCCAGATCCGCGACGGCGTCGTGGTGCGGCTCGCGGAGTTCGGCGCGTTCGTCGACCTCGGCGGCATCGACGGCCTCATCCACAATTCCGAACTCTCGTACGCGCGGATCAAGCATCCGTCGGAAGTCGTCAAGATCGGCGACACGGTCTCGGTCGAAGTGATGAAGTTCGATCCCGATGCGAAGAAGGTCTCGCTCTCGCTCAAGCACGCGCTGCCCGACCCGTGGGTCGAGCACGCCGATGCGCTGTTCGAAGGCAACAAGTTGATCGCGCAAGTCGTCAAGGTGACGCCGAACTATCTCCTCGTCGAGATCGTCCCCGGCGTGCTCGCGATGGTCCCCAAGGGCGAATTCGATACGGCGAAACAGTACTCGCCGGGCGAAGACGTCGAGGTCACGCTGCTCACGATCAACCAGGGAACGCGCCGCATCACCGGCTCGATCCAGCACGTCGCCGACGTCTCGCCGGACGAACTCGCCGAGTTCGTGCCCGACGAAGCGTTCAGCCCGCTGGGCACGGAACTGGCCTCGCCGGTCTAACTTCCCGGGGCCGGAAATGCATCGAGAAGCGGAAGGCGCAACGCCTTCCGCTTCTTAATTTAGCGCGATGCAGAGGTCGTTCCGTGCCGTGGCGCTACTGTTTGCGTCCGCATCATTGCTCGCTCCCGCCGCCGTCGGTCAGTCGGTGAGCCCGGATCCGGTCGCGTTGTTTTCGCGCGAACGTCTCGCCGTCGGCGGGGATGCGTGGGCGCAGGTCCGCGGGCTGCAGTCCGACGGCATCCTTATTCTCGGCGGCGCGCCGAGTACGTTCAGCCAGGTCCTCGACCATCGGCGCGGCTGGTCGAAAGCGACGACCGTCGTCGGTTCGGTCACCGACGTGTCGGGGTTCGACGGCGTGAACTGGGATTTTCAGGGTGGCCCCGTCACCGAGCAGACCCTACCCGGACTGCAAGCGGATAACGTGACGCAGGCCTATGCGGCGCGCGACGGCTGGTGGCATCCCGATACCGATCCGGCCACGATGACCCCGCTCGATCCGGTCAACAATCAGGACGGGGTTCGCGTGACGCCGGCCGGCGGCAGCCCGATCGACGTGTGGTTCGATCGCGCCACCGGCCTGATCGTACGCACCGTCGCGCTCACGGACACGGGTAAGGTCGAGACGTGGCTCGACGACTATCGCACGGTTGGGGACGTCGTGGTCTCGTTCCATCAGGTGAGTCGCGATCCGGCGGGCGCGCTGACGACCGTCAACGTGCAAGACGTCCAGCCGATGCGTTCGGTCCCGCGGTCCGCGCTCAAGCGTCCGTTGCCGGTCTCGTCAGGCCGCATCGCCGCCGGCGGCGGCGTGGGCGTCGCGCCGTTCACGCTGAGCGACAAGCCGGGCGAGATTCTCGTCAACGTCGGGATCGGCAAAGGGTCGCTCGGCCTGATGTTCGATTCGGGAGCCGGCAACTACATCGTCCCGGCCGGCGCGAAAAAGCTGAAGCTGCTGACTGCGGGCGGGCTGCCGCTCGAAGGCGTCGGCAACGGCAGCGTCAACGGCGGCTTCGCCAGCGTCGGAACGATCACGCTCGGCACCGCGCAGCTTCTCGATCAACACGTCGTCGTCGCGCCGCTGCCGTACTTCTTCACGCATCAGGGCAAGGGCATCGGCATCCAGGGCCTCGTCGGCTCGGAGTTTCTCCGCGCCTTTCGCACCACGTTCGATTTCGATACGCAGCAGATCACGTTCCAGCCGTATTCGGTGCCGGCGTCGCGACCGGCCGGGGCGACCGTGCTCCCGCTCTTGAGCGACGGCGCGCACGCCTACGTCAAAGCCTACATCGACGGCGTGCCGGGCATCTATCTGCTCGATACCGGCGACGGCGGCGACATCACGGTGTTCCGGCGCTTCGCCGACGATCACGGATTGTTCCAGGGCCCAGGTCTGCCGTATCTCTCGATCGGCGGCATCGGCGGCCACTTGGGCTTCGATCGCTATCGTGCGACGTCGTTCGCGCTCGGCGGCGGGACGATGCATCATCCGCCGGTCTCGATCTCCTCGGCGGCGGGCGGTTCGTTCGCCTCGCGCTCGGTGGCCGGGAACATCGGCTTGCGCGTGCTCTCGCGCTACCGCCTCACGTTCGACTTCCGCAACAACACGGTGACGTTCGTGCCGCGCGCGAACATCGACGAACCGTTCACGCTCGACCGCACCGGCATCTCGCTCAATCAGGAAGATCCGGCGGCCTTCAGCGTGCTGAGCGTCGTGCCGGGCGGTCCGGCGGCGCAAGCGGGGTTGCATCCGGGCGATCGCATCGTGGCGCTCAACGGCCACGACATCGGCAAGGAACAACTCGGGCTGCTCGATCTGCGCAAATACACGATCGGTACTGCGGCCTTCAGCTTGACGACGGCGGCGCAAGACGGATCGCAGCACGTCGTGACGATCCATCCGCGAGATCTGCCCCTGCCGTCGTACTAACCGGTGCGCGTCGGCCTGACCGGCGGTATCGGCTCGGGGAAGAGCGCCGTCGCTGACGTCTGGCACGAACGCGGCGCGACGATCGTCGACGCCGACCGGCTTGCGCGCGACGCCGTTGCGCCGGGGACCGCCGGTTTGCGCGCGATCGCCGCGCGCTGGCCGGCGGTCGTTACGGCCGACGGAACGCTCGATCGCGCCTCGCTGGCGCGCGCGGTTTTCGCCGACGACGAGCAGCGCGCGCAGCTCAACGCGATCGTGCACCCGGCCGTGCGCGCGCTCGGCGACGCTCTCGAAGGGGCGGCTCCGGCCGGCGCGATCGTCGTGCACGTCGTGCCGTTGCTGTTCGAGGGCGAGTTCTGGCGCCGCTGCGATGCGACGGTCGCCGTGCTCGCGCCCGAGGCCCAGCGCGTCGCGCGCGTGATCGCGCGCGACGGCGTCGACGAAGCGGCCGTGCGTGCGCGCATGCGCGCGCAGATCGATCCCGAAGAAGCGCGCCGCCGCGCGAGCTACGTCATCGACAACGACGCCGGACTCGCGACGTTGCGCGAACGCGCGAACGCGGTCTACGACGAACTGCTGTTACGGCGCGGGTGAGGGCGGGCTCTCGAACGCCGGCGCAAAGCGGCCGACGTCGAAGATGCGATCGTCGCCCACCGCATCGAGAAAGCCGCGCACGACGTAAATTCCGGTCGGGTGCAGTCCGAGCGAATGCGAGAGATGCACGCTGCCGCTCGCGTCGCGCAGCGAAACCACGCCGCCGAATGCCGTCTGTTCGCCCGCGATCGTGAGCACGCTGCCCGGCTTCGCGCGCAAGGCCTCGTCGATCGGCAGCGGCGTGCCGAACTCGATCTGTTTGTCGACGACCATGCCGAACGACGTGCCGAGCATCGCGACGCGCACCGTGTACTTGCCCGGCGCGTAGGCGCGCCGGTCGTCGGTCGTGCCGTCGATCGTCATGCTGGCGAGCTTCGTGCGGCCCGGCGGCACGTCGAGCTGGCGGTTGACCGGAATCGGTTTGTGCTGGGTCAGCGACGACCAGACGGGCGAATCGTCGCGCAGCACGTCGATGCGAAACAGATCCGCGGTCGGGAATTCCAACCGCACGGTCCCGCCGGTCGTGTTATTGAGCGCGATCGCGACGACGAACGGCGCGAGCAGATCCGTCGCGTCGCGCTGCAACGTCACCTCCGCCACGATCGGCGCCTCGCGCGCAGGCCGCGTGGTGGGCGCGGCGGTCGCCGCGGCGGTGGCGGCGAGAAACGCGGCGCGGTTCATCGGCCCCCGCGCAGCACGCGGCCGGGGCGCGCGCCGGTGTAGACGCCGTCGCGCAGCACGGCCGCGCCGTTGACGAAGCAATCGCGCAAGCCCTCGGGCGGGACGAACGGCTGCGCGTACGTCGCGCGATCGACGATCTTCGCCGGATCGAACACGACCAGATCCGCCCACGCGCCGGTCGCGATGCGGCCGCGCCCGGCGATCCCGAACAGATCGGCCGGGAGCGAGGTCATGCGGCGCACCGCTTCTTCGGTCGAGAGCGTCGGCCGGCCGCGCACGAAGCGGCCGAACACGCGCGGAAAGCAGCCGTAGGTGCGCGGATGCGGGACGCCGCGCGCGGTCGGTCCGGAATACGCGCGCGCCGATGCGTCGCTGCCGATGCAGCAGAAGTCCGCCGTCAGCACGGTCGCCACGTCGTCTTCCGACATCGCGAAGAACGCGCAGTCGACGCGCAGCTCCTCTTCGACCAACAAGCGAATCGCGGCGCGCGCGGGCGAGAGGCGCCAGTGCGCGGCGAGTTCGTCGATGCGGTAGCCGGCGAAGCCCGCGTTGCGCTCGGAGCCGGTATCCGTGATCAGGATGTCGTGCCACGAATCGCCGCCCAGCGCCGGATCGCGGTCGATCGCAAGCTGCATAGCGGTCGCGGCGACGACCTTGGGATCGCGCAGGCGTTCGAGCGTCGCCGCCGCGCCGCCGCGCCGCAGCGGTTCGGGCAAGATCGTCGCGAGGCCGGTCCAGCTCGCGACGTATGGGTAGGCGTCGATGGCCACGTCGGCGCCGCGGGCCCGGGCGCGATCGATCGTGGCCAAGGTCCGGTGAACCTTGCCCCAGTTGCGCTTGCCCGAGGCTTTGTGGTGCGAGCAGCGGACGGCGACATCGGCGGCTGCGCCCACGGCCAGGGCTTCGTCGATCGCCTCGATCAGGCCGTCGGCCTCATCGCGCACGTGCGAGACGTAGCGCGGCGCGCCCGCCTCGCGCGCCGCGCGCGCGCAGGCCGCCAGTTCGGCGGCGTCCGCATAGCGCGAGGGCTCGTAGATCAGCCCGCTCGAGACGCCGAGCGCGCCCTGCTCGACTGCCTCGCGGACGAGGCGCGTCTGGGCCTCCAGTTCCTCGCGCTCCAGGCGCCGGTCGGCCGAGCCGCTCACGCAGGCGCGGGTCGTGCCCAGGCCCACCAGCGAGGCGACGTTGAGGGCGACGCCGCTGCGCTCGACCGCCCCGAAGAACTCATCGAAGGTCGTCCAGTCCAGATCGAGCCGGTAGGGGCGGGCATCGCGGGCCTTGGCCGCGCGGGCTTCCCCGAACAAGGGCGCGGCGGAGGTGCCGCAGTTGCCGCCGATCTCGGTCGTCACCCCTTGGGTGATCTTCCCGAGCGCCCGGCCGTCGACCAGCCACAGTTCGTCGGAATGCGCGTGGACGTCGATGAAGCCCGGCGCCAGGGCCAGGCCTTCGCACTCGACGACTTCATGGGCGTCCCGCTCGGCGCAATCGCCGATCAGGGCGATCCGGCCGTCAACGGTGGCAACGTCGGTTACGTACGGCGTAGAGCCCCCGCCGTCGTACACCCGGGCGTTCCGAAAAATCGTATGGAGCAGGGTTTAGCCTTGCCTTAGAGGGGTACGAGGGAAGCGCGCGCGCACCGTCTGCGCGCCTTTGACGCTTTAGAGGGGATGCGGTTCAGATCATGTCGATATCCGAGAAGGCCGAGCCGAATGCGCCGGCGCCGAAAGCCGCCGCGAGCATGACCAACGAGATGTCGGTTCGCGAAGCCGGCAAAAAGGGCGGCGATACCGTCCGCAACCGCTACGGGTCGGCTTTTTACGAGACGATCGGCCGCAAAGGTGGGCAAGCAACCCGGGAGCGCCACGGTGCCGGTTTCTACGAATCGATCGGGCAAAAAGGCGGCCAGGTCGTCAAGGCCAAGTACGGCGCCGATTTTTACGAGCAGATCGGCCAAAAGGGCGGGCAGAAGGTCAAGCAGTTGATCGCCGACGCCAAGAAGGCCGCGGCCGAAAACAAGACCTAGCGGCAGGCCCCGCGCTTGATCAAGCGCAGCCACTCCCCACGCAGTGCCTTGACGTCCGGCCTCACGCCGGGCTGGACGTCGGGCTGCAGCGCGTAGAGGACCGTGTTCGTCGACCAGGCGATCGAACGCGGGTGCTCGGCCGGGCCCCGGTTGGCGTGCCCCGTGGCACAGCCGGCAAAGGGCGGCATCGCCGGGTAGATTGAGAGCGAGGTCGGGAAGACCGGCCACTCGCTCAGGAAATACGTTACGCCCCCGGAGACGTATTCGAAGCCGATCCCGCGGTTCTCCGGGTGGTCCTTGTCGTCGCCGTGCGACGACGGCAGCAGCGCGACCTCGGTGTAGTGCGGCGAGGGCAGAAACGCGTGGAACGAGATGCGCTCCTGCGCGTCCTGCGCGCTCATCGGCAGGCCGCGCTGTTCCACCAGTGGCTTCGCGGTCACGTCGGGGTCGGGCGCGTCCGCGAACGCGGATGCGGAGAACAGGGCGACGAGCGCGACGGCGATGACGGCGGGTGCTGCAAGACGCATGCGCGCTTCTTCCCTACATCGTGCCGACGATCCGTCCGAGCGTCGTCTCGCCGGTTTGGAAATTTATTACGGCCGTGGTCACGTGCAACGTCGCCGCGCCTTCACGGATCGTCGTCGGCTGATCGAGGTGCAACGTATGGTCGAAGCCCGAGTAGTGCGCGCCGGTCGTCTCGAGTTGGCGGTGCTGTCCGCCGACCTCGCTGAACGTGACCGGACCCGTGACGATGAAATCGTTGGCGCCGAGATTGGCCGTGACGTGCTTGGCCCGCATCCGCATGTACGGCTTGCCGTTGCGTGTGATGAGCCCGTCGTGGACGTCGTTGATCTCGGCGATCGATCCGTCGGGCGAGAGCGACGCGGCGTCGTAATCGAGCGACCACGACTTGCCGTCGAGACGCTTACCGTTCGCGCTGCCGAGCGAGAGACGCGTCTGCTGCACGGCCGCTTGCGGTGGGATATCGGAGCCGGCGTGGATCGTTTCGTAGCCGATCCAGATCAGCAGCGCGACGGCGAGCAGCGTCGCCGCGACGCGCAGGCGGTTCAGGCGCGTCCTCGCCGCGGCAACAGCGCCAGGATGACGAACAGCAGTGCCGCGATCCCGATCGGCTGCGGTCCGACGCGCGTGTAGGGCGCGTCGACGGCCGGGCCGATCGCGCCCTCGACCGTCGTTTGCGTTTCGAGCGCGGTGCGCGCGCGCCACGCGCCGTCCGGCCCGACGATGCCGCTGATTCCGGTCGCCGCCGCGCGCACGATCCAGCGGCCGGTCTCGACCGCGCGCAGCGTCGTCGCTTGCGCGTGCTGATCCGGTCCTTCGCTGGTGCCGAACCACGCGTCGTCGGTCGCAACGACGAAGAACTTCGCGCCGGCACGCGCCTGCTCGATCGCGAGATCGCCGAAGATCGATTCCCAGCAGATCAGCGTGCCGGCGCCGGTGAGCGGATCGATCTCCGGTCCGTGGCCCGATGTGAACGCACCGATCTCGTTGACCGCCGGAATCGCGCGCAGCCATGCCGGCGCCGGCAAGTACTCCGCGAACGGGACGAGTTGGCGCTTCTCGACCGTCGCTTCCATGCGCCCCTGCGCGTCGAAGACGACGATCGCGTTGTAGAGCGCGCCGCGCGCGTCGGTGACGATCGTGCCGACGAAGATCGGGATGCCGATGCGCCGCGCGAGCGCGCCGAACGTCGCTTGCGCGCGCGGGTCGTTGGTCATATCGGTGAGGATCACGGTTTCGGGCCACAGCACGAACGCCGGATGAAATGCGGCCGCCGCTTCCGTCATCGCGACGTAGCGCTGCTGCGCGATCACGCGCGCCGCCGGCGTCGACTTCACGGCTTGGCGGATGTTGCCCTGAATCGCCGCGACGCGCAGGGTGGGCGGCGCGAGCGTCCGCGCGGGCCACGCCCACCACGCCGCGCCCGCCAGCACCAGGACCGCGACGAAGACGGTGCCCGAGAGCGCGCGCAGCTTGGGATTGACGGTGGCCGCCGCCAGGTACGCGCCGATCGCCGCGACCCCGAACGTCAGCCCGTAGCCGCCCACGAACGCGGCGAGCGGCCGTAGCGGGCTATCGACCAGCGGCAACCCGAGCTGCCCGAATGGGACGCCGAGGAATCCCGAGGAGCGCATCCACTCGCCGGCCGTGAACGCGGCGGCCGCAACGAGCGGCGCGGCGGCCGGGGCGCAGCGCCGCGCAGCGAGCGACGCAGCGAGCGCGGCGAAGGCGAATGCGAAGGCTTCGCCCAGCGCCGGCCCGAGGTCGATCATGAACGCGAGCGGGCCGGCAAGCGCGGCCGCAGTTTCCCCAAACCAAGCGAACGACAGCGTGAAGAACACGAGGCCGGCAAGGTAGCCGTTGAGCGCCGCGGCGACGGGCGGCAGCGCGGACCAGACGCGAAAGAGTCCCGCCAAGGCAAACGGGATCACCCACCACGCCCCCGTACGTGGGAAGGCCCCGTGCAACGCGGCGGCACACAACGCCGAGACGACGGTAGCGAGCACCGTAGGAGACAAGAACGAGATGCGACGGGCGGGTTTCGCCGTACTTACGATGTCGATGGCGGCTGCTGCTTGCGGGCGGATCGTCACGCTTCCCAAAACGGGCTCGGGGTTGGTTCCGGCGGGGAACATGTTCATTCGCTACCGGGTGCTCGGAACCTTAGACTTCACCAACCTGCACTATCTGGTGGTGTTCAACACGAGCGGCAACGGGCAGACGCCGTACGCGCCCAATATCCAGTCGTATGTGAACTATTCGTTCATCCTCGTCTTCGGCGGCACGTCGCAAGCCGGTGCCGCGTACGCCGTGTATCAGGTCGTGAACTCCGGCACCTCGGCCGGCTTTCAGACCGTGCAGCTGCCGCAGGCGCCGCAATACGTGACGAGCTTCAACGCCAACAGCTCGGGGACGGGGAACGAGTTCACGTTCACGTTCAACCGCTTGCTGCTCACCCCGCTGGCGGGCAGCACGCCCTCGCCGGCTCCGAGCCCGACGCCCGTCGCCGTCCCGACGCTTGCCTCCGGCGTTTCCTCACAGTGGGCGATCAACGTTTTCTCCGCCGATCTCAGCAACAACCCGATCGACGCGATCAGTAACGGCGGCGTCAACGACGTCACGTTCAGCCAGTTCGCCGTGAACACACTGCAAGCGTTCGATATCCCGGTGAACAAGCCGGCGCCGCCGCCGGTTCAGGTGACGAATCTCAACGCGCAAGTGATGGCGGTCGAGATCATCAATACCCCCTAGTTAGCGTTCGTCGCAGGGCGGGTGCGCGCACTCGCAGCCGGTCTCCATCTCCTCGTCGGTCGAGTCCCGTTCGCGGCAGATCTCCGAGCAATAGGCCGCGCCTTCGGTCTCGCCCGTAACGGTACAGTGGCACATCGCGTATTCGCAAGTCTGGGTCATGCTGCTCATGCCCCGAGTGTACCCGATTTTGCGGCGGTTTACTGCCCGGTGAAGAACTGGCTCGTTGCGAACGATTGCGGTACAATTGAGGTTTGCGAGCCTAAGCCGAAGTTCAGCCCCTGCGAGGGGAACGCCAGGATGTCGAGCGTCACCGCGACCGTCTTGAGGTCTTGATTGTAGGCGACGCGGACCTCGTAGCAGTCGCCGATCACGCGCCGGAGGTAGACGGTCTTACTCTCCAGCCGCATGTGGTTCTTCCAGTCGACGAACGTCGAAAGCTGGATGTCGGAGTTGCGGCCCAGCGGCACGATCGTCTGCACGTTGGTGCGATCGAAGCCGAAGCCGGGGCCGGGCGTCCAGTTGCCGCCCAAGATCAGCGACGACGCGGGCGAGGGGCGCGTCAGCAGCTGATAGGAGATCGGCTGGGCGGAGCGATTGAAGGCGGTGCCCGTCTGCAACGAGAGCGCGTAAACGTCGCTGTTGTAGAACTTCAAGACTTCTTGCAGATTCTTGTACGCGCCGCCGATCGTGTCGAACGAAAACGGTTCGTTGCCCAGACCGTTCACGTGCTGGTTGCTGTAGCTGAGGATGTTGTCGAAGTGCTTGCCGACCGGCGAGGTGATCGTATCTTGCTGCTCGATCTGGGCCTTGAGATCGCCCGTGCCGTAGGCGTCTTGGCGCACGGTCAGCGACGAACTGAAGTCGCCGATCGGCAGATGGTAGAGCGCCGGTCCGAAATTGAATTGTGCCTCGGCGCGTTGCGTTGCCAGCGCCGCGACCGGATCGCTGTATTCGCCGATCGTAAACGTCGCCGTGTTCGGAATGCCGCCGAGCAAGTGTGGATCGAGCGAGCCGTGCGGGCGCACCAGCAGTTCGGGCAGCTTGTCGACGCCGCTGGGCGTGGTGGAATCGTATTTATCGATCGTCAGGTCGTAGTCGAGCGTCTTGCCCGTCAGGTGCGTGTCGCTGTCGAAGTGCAGCGTGCTGTTGACGCTGCTCAGGCCGTTGAACGAACTCGCGTTCGAGGTGTACGACGCGGTGATCGAGTTCGTCAGGTTCTGCGAGAACGTATACGTGTCGGTGATGCCGTAGTTGTCGGTCGTGTTTTGCGAGCCCGTCGATTGCCGTGAAAAACTGTAGTTTTCCGTGTCCTTGCCGGTCGTTTTGGTCAGGCCCAGCGCGAGCGAGAGATTCGGCGGCAGCGCGATCAGCGGGCCGTAATCGGCCTGATAAGAAAAACGCGCCGTGCCCTTGAGCGCGGGTGAAATCGTTTCCTGATCGCTGAGGTTGACGTTCCACGTGTCGGAGCCGTCGATGCGGTTGTGCAGGCGGAAGACATCGACGTCGATCGAGCGTTTGCCGTCCTTGCGCCGGAACGAGGCGACGTAGCCCAGCCCGTACCCGATCTTCGAATAGTACTCGATCCGGTAGTAGCCGTAGTAATAGTTGGTCGTGCCGAAACCGATGCGCGCCTTGACGTAGTAGCCTTCCGCTGCCGAATACCCGATCAGGGGCACGAAGCCGGTGCGGCGCACGCCGGGCTGCGTGCTCCGGCGCAGCGGAATGATCATCACGGGCAGGTAGAAGATCGCAAGCGGCCCGAGAAATATGACCACGCCGCGCGCGATCGCTTTTTCACCGGGCGTGATATCCAGCGTCTTGGCCGCGAGATGGTAACCGCCGTGCGGGTTTTCGCACGTCGTGAGCGTGGCGCGCGTGCCGTGCGTGAACCCGTTGGACTCGGTTTGCAATTCCTGCGCGGCGAAGTGCAGGCGCCCGTGATCGACGCCCTGCGTCGTCACGCCGCGGCCGTTGATCAACAGCGCGCGTTGGGTGAGCGTGTCGAAGCGGATCGAATCGGCGGTCAAGGTCGAGTCGCCGGCGCGGTTGCGAATGAACGTGTGTCCGGTTACGTCGATGAAGCGCGTGCCGTCGTAGTGCGCGTGGTCGCCGGAGAGCACGCCGTCGGCATAGATGATGTTCACGTTGCCGTCGAGGTCGAACGGCCGGCCCGGCGCGCGCGTGCCCGTCAGGCGGTCGCCGAGGATCGCGTAATCGTTGGGCCCGAGGGTCTCGCCGGGCGAGGGTGCGGCGGTCGGCGTCGCGGTGGCGCGCACGCCGGGCCGGATCGGTCCGGCCTTGGGCGTCTGCGTCGGTGTTTCCGAGGGCGCCGGCGTGACCGGCGTGATGTAGACCGGTCCGGTGCTCGCGACCGGCGTAGGCGTCGGCGTGGGCAGCGGCGGCGGGGTGGTGAGCTGGGTCGCGCTCGGGAGCGGCGGCGGGACGAGCAGTCCCGGGCCGGCCGGCATGATCGGCAGCGGCGCGGACGGGGCCGGGCTGGGCGAAGCGGACGGGGATGCGGACACCGCCGGGCTCGCCGCGGGCTGCGCCGCTGCGTCGGCCTGGGCGACGGTCTTCGGGACCGGCAGACACGGCGAATCGAGCAGCGCGAGCGCGTGGGCCTGGGCGCGCGCCTGCGCGGTCGACGCGTCGGGCGCGGCGGCCGCCGGCAGCACGGAGCCGGCGATCAGCGCGAGGGTGACCGCGATGGCGAGGGCGGCGCGCATCAGTGGTCTTCTTTGAGGATCAAGTAACCGCCGCCGGCCATCATGATGACATTCGGCAGCCAGACCGCGAGCGTCGGGTCGAGCGCGCCGTTCTTGCCGAATGCGGCGCCGACCGCGCCCAAGATGTAGTAGACGAACAACACGACGACCGAGAGCGCGATGCCGAGCGTGCGGCCCTTTTTCCCGAAGCGCACGGCGAGCGGCAACGCGATCATCACCGCGATGAACGATGCGAACGGCAGCGCGTACTTCTGCGCCAAGGTGATCTCGAGGCCGGCGAGATCGGCTCCACCGCCGCCGGTCAGCTTGCGGAATTGGATCTGATCGCTCAGGCGTTTGGCGTCCATCGCATAGGGATCGTTGTAGGCCTGGCTGAGAAACTTATCGCCGCTATCGCCGAGCGGCAGCGGAACGCTGATGTTGCGCGCCGCCACGGTGAGCGTCTGCACGGTTCCGTTGGGCAGCACGCGCGTCTGGATCGCGTCCTGCAGCACGATCAGGCCGTTTTCGATACGCGCCTTGCGCGCGGTCGTGAGGTTCAGGAACGGCGTGCCGTGGCCTTGCTCGAAGATCATCACGTTGTTCATCGTGCGGCCGTCGGCGTCGACGCTGTCGATGTAGAACGTCTTGCCGGTCGAGGGATCGTTGCGGAAGATGTGCGGCTCGAGCGGCAAGGTGTCGGTGCGGTAGACGATCTGGTAGAACGTGCGCGTCGAGATGTCGACCGCGGCCGGCGCGATCTTCTCGTTCACGCCGAACGAGACGAGGAACATCGCGAAGCCGAGCAGCAGCGGCGTGCGGCAGATGCGCAGGTACGATATGCCCGACGTGCGCAGCGCCGAGATCTCGTTGTCGGCGGCGAGCCGGCCGAAGGCCAGCAGCGCGCCGAACAGGCAGGCGAACGGGAATGCCATCGGCGTCGCCTGCGGCATGCGCGCGATCAGGAAGCGCAGGATGAGAAATGCCGGCGCGCCCTTGTTGATCAGGTAGTCGGCCGCGAGCACGAAGATGTTGGCGAACCAAAACACGTAGACGGCGCCCAGGCCGAACGCGAACGGTCCGGCGAGTTCGCGCATGATGTACGCATCGAGGATCGGCAGGCGCAGCCACGGGCGCGCGCTGCGGACATAGGCGCCGCCGTTGACGCTCGGCGCTACTGCCATTAGCGCAGCGCGGCGGTGATGCGCGCGACGTACGAGCGCGTCTCGGGGATCGCCGGGACGCCGTGGTCGGCGTCGACGGTTCCCGGACCCGCGTTGTACGCCGCGAGCGCATACGACACGTTCCCGTGGTACCGCTGCAGCAGGTCGCTCAAATAGTGGACGCCGGCTTGGACGTTGGCGTGCGGATCGAAGGCGTTGCCGGCGCCGTACTCCGCGCTCGTCCCGGGCATCAGTTGCATCAGCCCCATCGCTCCGGCCCGGCTGATCGCCGCCGGATCGCCGTGCGATTCCGCCGCGATGACCGCGTACACCAGATCGGGCTTCACGCCGTATTCGTGCGCCGCGCCCGACACCAGCGCGCTTAGCTGGCCGTGCTCCAGGGCGTGCGGGCCGCCGGGCAAGAACCCGGCCTGGCTGCACCCAAAGAGCGAACCAAGTGCGAGCGCGAGCGCCGTGAACCGGAGTGCCACCGGCCCACGTTTCGGGCGGCTCAAAGTCAAGGCCTGGGGACCGCTACCGTCGCGCCGCCCGCGGCGGCAATCGTGATCGGGCCGGGACGCGCGCCCGGGGCCGGCGGGACGAGTTGGAACTCGTACGTCTTCACGCCGCTCTGCGGCATGCGGAACGAGACGCTCTGCGGCGAGCACAAGCCGTCGGCGCAAAACGACGCGACCCAATCGCGCGCCAAGCCGCCGGCGCGGAGCGTGACCGCGGCGTCGCTCGCGGCGGCGACGATCAGGCGATACTTGAGCGTCGAGGCGAGGCTGCCCGGCAGATCGGGCCCCGTCCACGGCGTCACCGAGAGCACGGGTTTGCCGCTGCCACCGGCGAGGGCGACGGCGATCAGGCCTTCTTGCGTGCGCTCCTTGACGTTGCGCTTGAGGTTCGCGTACCGGCCCTTGGGATCGAGACGGTCGCCGTAAGCGTTCGCAACCGCGAACGCCTCGTGCGTGGCGATTGTGTTGCCGAGCGAGACCTGGACGTCGGCGTAGTCGAGCGCGGTATCGGCGACGTCGGCGATCGCGTCTTGCGTCGGTGCCTTCTTGGCGGTGCGCTCGAGCAGCGCGAGCGCGTGCTCGTACGCCGCAACGGCCTCGCGGAAGCGCTGCGTGCGCTGGTAGGCGAGGCCCAGGAGCGGCCAGCCGTCGCCGTCGGCGGGTTTGAGTTCGGTGTAGCGTTGCGCTTGCGCGATCATGGCGTCGTAATCGTGCAGGCGGTAGTAGGCGAGCGCCAGCGCTTCGACGAGCGCGGCGTTGTCCGGCTGCAGTGCGAGCGCCGCGCGGTCGTCGGTCGCTGCGTCGGCCCAGCGATTGTGGTCGCCGAGGCCGTGCGCGAGCAACGTCAACGCGGCGACGCGCTGCGCGTTCGTCGTGGCCGAGCGGCGGAGCGCGGTGCCGGCGAGGATGCGCAGCGTCCCCTCTTCGCTTTGCATGCGCTCGTCGTCGACTTTGCCGTCGTCTTTGTTCTCGAGGTCGTCGGCCGTCGCGATCGCGCGTTCGAGCGGCCCCGCGGCGAGAAGACGCGGACTGGGCGCGAGGAGCGCGTCGATCTTCGACTGTAGCGGTGAAACGAAGACGGCGTTGCGCCCGGCGCGCGCGTCGGCGATGTAGCGCGCGAGTTGCGCGGGCGTGACGCCGCCGACCCAGCGCGCGCGGATCACGCCGTGCGCGTCGACGACGATCGTGGTGGGAATGTAGGCGATCCCGAACGCGTTGTAGACGTCGGGTCCGGCGATCGCGGTCGGATACGGCACGCCCTTCGCGGAGAGGAAGGTCGTGACGATCGGCGCGGTCTCGGTCGTATCGATGCCGAGGAACGCAACGTCTTTGGCGTGCAGCTTGGCGTAGGCGTTGACGAGGTCCGGCGTCTCGGCGCGGCACGGCGGGCACCACGTTGCCCAGAAGTTCAGGATCGCCACTTTGCCGGCGATCGCCGCGTCGCCGAGCGGGGCGCCGGAGGTGAACGTGCCGCCGAGCGGGGGCGCGGCGGTCCCGACGGTCGCCGCGTGGGGCGCGGGCGCCGCACCGAGGGCGAGCAGGACGGCGAGCAAAGCCGGAATACGCATCGGTGCGCCTTCGCCGCGCGGGCCGCCGGACCCGACCAGGCCGAGGGGGCCGCCCCTGGGCCTGCACCGTAGGTTGGAGCGATGGCCCACGCAGCGAAGGTCGAGCTGAGCGTCGCGCTCTCGCGCAATGCGCGGACCGCGCCGATTCTCGATGGGCGCGTGCAGCCCGAGGGCGTGCGGCTGGTGCCGAGCGTCGTGTACCCCTCGGAGATGTTCTGGCGTCAGCTGAAGTTCGGCGACTTCGACGTCTCCGAGATGTCGCTCGCCACCTTGGCGATCGCGACCGCGCACGCGCCGACGGAGTGGGTCGGCATCCCCGTCTTCACGTATCGCGATTTCTTCCATACGCGCATCCTGGTGCGCGCGGACGCCGGGATCGCGACGCCCGCCGATCTGCGCGGCAAACGCGTCGGCGTGCCCGAGTATCAGCAGACCTCGGCGATCTGGGCGCGCGGCGTGCTCGAGCACGAGTTCGGCGTGCACGCGCGCGAGCTCGATTGGACGATGGAACGCGCGCCCGATATGAGCCACGGCGGCGCGACCGGCTTCACGCCCCCACCCGATCTGCGCTTCCGCTATCTCTCCGCCGGCACGGATATCGGCACCGAACTGCTCGCCGGGCGGCTCGACGCGACGTTGCTCTATTTGAGCGATCGCAATTTGGTGGATCGCAGCCGCGCCGATTTAGACAACGCGAGCGCGATCGTGCCGCTGTTCCGCGACCGCGCGGCCGAGGGCCGGCGCTACTACGCGAAGACGGGGATCTTTCAAATCAACCACGGCATGGTCATCCGCCGTTCGCTCGTCGAGCGCTACCCGTGGCTGCCGCTCAACCTCTACAACGCGTTCGCGCGCGCGAAGGAACTCGCCCTCGCCGATGCGCTACCCGCGCTCGAACCCTATTTCCAGCTTGGCCTCCTCGGCGACGACGCGCAAACCGCGCTCCGCGCCGATCCACTCGCCTACGGCGTGAAAGCCGCCCGTCCGGTCATCGAGACGATCGCCCGCTACGTCCACGAACAGGGCCTCGCAACCCGCGTCGTCGCCGTCGACGAACTCTTCGCCCCCAGCACCCTCGGCGTCTAACCCGTCGCGCTGACATTGGGGGCGGCAGGGCTTGCGCTGCGGTGCGCCTTACGCTGGCGTATGCCGTTCCGTTCGATCGCTGCATCCGTCATCGCGGGGAGTCTTTTCGTTGTGCTTGCGGCCGGCTGCTCGCATAGTGCGACGACGAGCACTGCGGCGCCGACGGCGACGCCGGTGATCACCGGGAATGCGGGCGCCGGCAAGCAGACGTTCGTGGCGAACTGCAGCGCGTGTCACGGCGCGACCGGCGTTGAGGGCGGTGTCGGGCCGTCGCTCAAGAACGAACGCTCGCGCAAGAACGAGGCGGCCGCGATCGCGTGGATCGAAGACCCGCAGCCCCCGATGCCCAAACTCTATCCGTCGCGGTTGACGGACGTCGATGTCGCGAACCTCGCGGCGTACGTGGAGTCGCTCTGATGAAAGAACCCCTCACCGATCGGGTCGCCGTCGTCACCGGCGCCAGCAGCGGCATCGGTGCCGCCATCGCAACGGCCTTCGCGCAGGAAGGCGCTCGCGTCGTCTTGGCCGCGCGCCGCGCCGACAAGCTCGCGTCCGTCAAGGCGAAGATCGAAGCCGGCGGCGGCCACGCGATCGTCGTGGACTGCGACGTCTCGCGCGAGGACGACATCGTCGCGCTGTTCGCCGAAGTCCAGCGCGCGTACGGCCGCGTCGACGTGCTGGTGAACAACGCCGGCCGCTCGGGCCACATGGCGATCGACGAAGCCTCGCTCGCGTATTGGAACGACGTGTTGGCGGTGAACATCACCGCAGCTTTCCTGTGCAGCCGCGAAGCGATCAAGATCATGAAGGCGCAGCACCCGCAGGGCGGCCGCATCATCAACATCGGCAGCGTCTCGGCCAAAACGCCGCGCCCCGACTCACCCGCCTACACGACCACCAAATACGCCATGCACGGCCTCACGCACGCCCTCACCCACGACGGCCGCAAGTACGGCGTCGTCGCCTCCGTGATCCACCCCGGCAACACGTTCACCGGCTTCTCCACACGCCCCGGCCCGGGCGCCGGCGCCACCCCCGCCGACTACATCATGGACTCCGCCGACATCGCCCGCATCGCCGTCTTGATGGCCACCCTCCCACCCGAAGTAAACCTCTTCGAAGCCACGGTATTGCCCAACAACATGACCTCATTCATCGGCCGCGGCTAACACCAATCATCGCGGCGCGCGTGCCCCGCTGAGCGCGCGGTGCCCCGCTGAGCGCGCGGTGCCCCGCTGAGCGCGCGGTGCCCCGCTGAGCGCGCGGTGCCCCGCTGAGCGCGCGGTGCCCCGTTGTCATCCCGAGCGTAGCGCCGCAGCGCGCAGTCGAGGGACCGCGACCAAGCTCGACGATTGCAGCGCACCACCAAGCTTGATGATTGCGGCGGTCCCTCGACTTCGCGCCTCCGCGCTCCGCTCGGGATGACAACGGGGCGTGCGTCGCTCGCGGAAACGGCGAGGTTAGGTGGGGGTGGCGCCGATGCGGGTGGCTACCGCTAGGGCGTCGCGGACGTTGTCGCCGACGCCGAGGCCTCGGTAGGCGTTGCCGGCTAGGGCGAAGGCCGGCAGCGCGGATTCGCGTTCGGTTATGGCGGCTAGAAGTGAGCGGTGGGGGAGTTTGTATTGCGGGATGGCTTGGGGCCAGGTGATCTCGTGGTAGGCGATCGGGTCCGCCGTTATGCCGAGGATTGTTTTCAGGTCGGCTTGCACGATGCGGCGGACTTCGTCTTCGGGGAGCCAGGCGATTTCGGGGTCCGTTGCGCCGCCGAGGAAGATGCGCAGGTAGGCGGTGCCGGCGGGGGCGTGTTCGGGGACGATCGACGAGGTGTAGAACGCGCCGAGGATGCGCACGCCTTGGTTGCGCGCGGCGAGGAAGCCGAAGCCGTCGAGCGGTGTTGGGACGTCGGCCGCGTGGAACGCGATGCCGACGGCGCGCATCGGCGCGTAGGGGATCTGGCGCAGGCGGCCGGCGAGGATCGGATCGGCGCCTTCGATCAAGCGCGCTGCGACGTCGGCCGGCGTTGCGACGATCACCGCGTCGGCGAACGTCTCGCCGCCGTCGTAGACGATGCGCCACGCGACGCTGCGGCGTTCGAGGCGTTGCACTTGCACGCCGGTGCGCACGCGGTTGCCGAGCCGTTCGGCGAGCCGGTCGGTGAGCGTCTGCATTCCGCCGTCCGCAAAGCTGCACAGGCTCGACGATTTGCGCGGACCCTTCATCATGCCGCGAATCACCGAGCCGGTCGCGTTCTCGGCGTCGCGCAAGCGCGGGAAAATCGCGGCCAGGCTCGTCGTCGCAGCATCGCCGCCGCTGATCCCGAGCAGCGCGGGCGCGACGAGCCGTTCCGCGACTTCGCGGCCGAAGTGGCGCTGCATGAACGCGTACACGCTCTCGTCGTCGGAGCCGCCGCCTTTGCGCGCGAACAGATCGCCCAGCGCGCGCAATTTGCCGAGCGGTGAGAGAATCGTCATCTTCAGCGCGTCGGGCGGTTTGGCGGGCAGTTGATGCAGTTTGCCGCGCCAGAAGATGAAGCGCTTCTTCGCCGCTTCGCGTGCCGGCGTCAGCGCCTCGGCGAGGCCGATCTCGGCGATCAGTGCCTGCAACTCCTGGGCGCTGGAGAGAAAGCCGCTCGGCCCCCACTCGAAGAGAAATCCGTCGAGGCTCTGCGAGCGGATCTTGCCGCCCGGCGTGCCTTCGCGCTCGAACAGTACCACGTCGTGGTCGGCACTCAGCCGATATGCCGCCGCCAACCCCGCGACGCCGCCGCCGATGACCGCGATGCGGCTCATGCGAGCACCGTCGCGGGTTTGTTACACAGCGCCGCGAGCGCGTCGATCCAGACCGGATCGGCGTTGAGGCAGGGCACGTAGGTGAACGACTCGCCGCCGGCGGCGAGGAACGTCTCGCGGCCGCGCATCTCCATCTCCTCGAGCGTTTCCAGGCAATCCGCGACGAACGACGGACACACGACGACGAGCTTCGTCACCCCGCGTGCGGGCAGCGCCACGAGTTCCTTATCGGTGAACGGTTCGAGCCAGCCGCCGCCGAGGCGCGACTGAAACGCGAAGCCGTACTCATTCTCACCCAGGCCGAGCCGCTCGGCGACGCCGTGCATCGTCGTGAGCACTTGATGCCGGTAGCACTTCGCCCAGGCGGCCGACGGCCGCTCGCAGCAATCGCCCGAGCGCAGACAATGCGAGCCGGTTGGGTCGAGCTTGCGGACGTGCCGCCCGGGAATCCCGTGATAGCTGAAGAGCAAGAACTGCGTGTCGGCCGGGATCGCGGCGCGCAGGCTGCCGGCGAGCGCGTCGAGATAGCCGGGATCGTCGTAGAACGGCGGCGTGAAGCGGTACGGCACGTTCTTGCCGGCGAGCGCGGCATCGACGGCGACCTCGACCGTTTGGGTCGAGGCCATCGCGTAGTGCGGATACAGCGGAACGACGACGAGATCGTCGAGTTCACCGGCCCGCGCGAGCAGCGCTTCGATGCCGTGCACGATCGACGGCTCGCCGTAGCGCATCGCGAGGCCGACCGGCAGACCCATGCGCGCTTCGAGTGCGGCGCGCGCGTGCTCGGAGATCACGACCAGCGGCGACCCCTCGCCGGTCCAAATCTTCGCGTAGGCCTCGGCCGATTTCGCCGGTCGCGAGCGCAGGATCACACCGCGCACGAGCGCCGCGCGCACGAGCGTCGGCACGTCGAGCACGTACGGGTCCATCAGAAACTCATCGAGATACGCGCGCACGTCGGCCGTCGACGGCGAGGCCGGCGATCCGAGGTTCACCAGCAGCACGGCTTGACGGCTCATCGGGCGAACGGGTTCTCCGCAAACCAGTCACGCGGCCGCAGAAACGCCGCCAGTTCGCCCTCGGCCGTGCCCGGCGCGGGCACTTCGTTGTACGCCCAGCGCACGACCGGCGGCAGCGACATCAGGATCGATTCGGTCCGGCCGCCGCTCTGCAAGCCGAAGTGCGTGCCGCGATCGTAGATCAGGTTGAACTCGACGTACCGTCCGCGCCGCATCAGTTGGAACGACCGTTCGCGCTCGCCGTACGGATCGAGCGCGTGCCGTTCGACCAGCGGCAAATACGCATCGGTGAACGCGCTGCCGGCGTCGGTCATAAAGGCCAGCATCTGCTCGAACGAGCGCGGTGCGGCGAAGGTCGTGCGTTCCTCGGACTCGCCGAAGCCGCGGTCGTCGAGATAATCGTAGAAGATGCCGCCGACGCCGCGTGTTTCGCTGCGATGCTTGAGGTAGAAGTAGCGGTCGCACCAGGCCTTGAACGCCGGGTAGAACTGCGCGTCGTGTTTGTCGCACGCCGCCTGCAACGTGCGGTGGAAGTGGCGCACGTCGTCGAGTTGCGGATAGTACGGCGTCAGATCGGCGCCGCCGCCGAACCACCATGCGCTGCGCGCGCCGTCGGGCGCCTGCGCTTCGAAATAGCGATAGTTGCAGTGCGCGGTCGGCGCGTACGGGTTGCGCGGGTGCAGCACCACGCTCACGCCGGCCGCGAAGAAGCCGTGGCCCTTGAGCTCGGGCCGTTGCGCGACGACGCTCGGCGGCAGGTTCGTGCCGGTCACGACCGACGTGTTCACGCCACCCTTCTCGAACACGGCGCCGTCGGCGATCACGCGCGTCGAACCGCTGCCGCGAATGCTCGTCGCGCCGTCGCTCTGCCAGGCGTCGATCAGGAAGCTCGCCGCAGTCTCGCCCGAACGCGCCGCGATCGCGCGCTCGACGTCCGTGACGCCGGTGCAGATGCGGTCTTGCAATGCGCCGACGAGTTGCGCCGCCGAGCGGCGCGTCACGGGAAGATCTTCGATCATACGGTGCGTTTGAAGTTGTGGACGGTGTCGACGAGGTGCGCGACCGCATCGATCGGCGCGTTCGGCCAGATGCCGTGGCCCAGATTGAAGATGTGCGCGCCGCCGAGGCCCGCCGTGAGGATGCGCTCGGCTTCCCCCTTCAAGGTCGCTTTATCGGCGTAGAGCATCGCCGGATCGAGATTGCCCTGCAGCGCGCGGCCCGGCAGCTGCTTGCGCGCCAGCCGCAGATCGGTGCGCCAATCCACGCCGACGGCTTCGGACGGAATTTCGGCGATCGCTCCCATCAGGTGCGAGGCGCCGAGCGCGAAGAAGATGCGCGCCGCGCCGGTATCGGCCAGTGCGTTCATGATGCGCTGGTAGTAGGGAAGTCCGAATTCCCGATACGTCG
>Ga0302157_10000933_pt1 | contig 37078 bp, 31 predicted proteins | sample I_Bog_N3_3_FD_193502 | JGI IMG/M metagenome (GOLD analysis project Ga0302157, IMG submission 193502) | Peat permafrost microbial communities from Stordalen Mire near Abisko, Sweden - I_Bog_N3_3 | ecosystem: Environmental > Terrestrial > Soil > Wetlands > Peat | place: Sweden: Abisko, Stordalen...
CAGACTCGATATGAGCCTGGCCAATCCTATGGATTGCCTGGCTTATCGCTTTGACATCGTTCTGCGCGGCCAGCGCAAGACCCACTTCGAAAACCGCTGAGGAGGCACGCGCATGCCCGTTCAACTTCTGCCTGAAACCCCTTCGCAAACCGCTGGTCCTTACGTGCATATCGGCTTGGCTCTGGAGGCCGCCGGCAACCCGCCCCGGGAGCATGAAATCTGGAGCGAGATGGCCAAGCCGAGTGCGCCAGGCGAGCATATCCTGCTGATGGGTCATGTTTACGACGGTAATGGCCACCTGATTCGTGATTCGTTCCTGGAGTTCTGGCAGGCCAACCACGAAGGCGTCTACGACAGCGATTACGACCTGGAAAAAACCTTCAACAGCTTTGGCCGCACCGCGACCACGGATGTCGGCGAGTGGACGCTGAAAACCATCAAGCCCGGCATATTGAACAATGCCGCGGGTGTGCCCATGGCGGCGCATATCAATGTTTCTCTGTTTGCCCGTGGGATCAACATTCACCTGCAGACCCGCCTGTACTTCGACGACGAGGCCCAGGCCAATGCTGTCGATCCGGTACTGAACCTGATCGAACAACCACAGCGACGCGAGACCCTGATTGCCAAGCGTTGCACGGTGGACGGCAAGTTGGCCTATCGCTTTGACATTCGTGTTCAAGGTGAAGCGGAGACGGTGTTCTTCGACTTCTGAGGTTGTGGCTTGTGTGCGGTTGCAGGGCGCTTGTCGATGCAGGCGACCCGATAATAATAAGAAGGAAATGCCTGTATGTCGTTATTAGCCCCTGTGCCTGTGATGGGCACGCTTGATGTTCAGTTGTTGATCAACACCAAGCCACTGTCCAGCTATCAATGGCGGGTGGTGCTCCTGTGTTTCCTGATCGTCTTTCTCGACGGCCTGGACACCGCGGCCATGGGCTTTATCGCCCCGGCCTTGAGCCAGGACTGGGGCATCGATCGCGCCAGCCTGGGACCGGTGATGAGTGCCGCGCTGATCGGCATGGTCTTCGGTGCCCTGGGCTCTGGCCCCTTGGCCGACCGTTTCGGGCGCAAGGTGGTGCTGGTGGTGGCGGTGTTTCTGTTTGGCGTGTTCAGTCTGCTGTCGGCCTACAGCAGCAATATCGACCAACTCCTGGCCCTGCGTCTGTTGACCGGCCTGGGCCTGGGGGCGGCGATGCCCAATGCCACCACGCTGCTCTCCGAATACACCCCGGAGCGGCTCAAGTCGTTGCTGGTGACCAGCATGTTCTGCGGTTTCAATCTGGGCATGGCCTGCGGTGGGTTTGTCTCGGCGAAGCTGATTCCGCTACTGGGTTGGCACAGCCTGCTGATGCTCGGCGGGATCCTACCCCTGGTGCTGGCCGTGGTGCTGTTGTTCCGGTTGCCGGAGTCGGCACGCTTCCTGGTGGTGCGCAATCGCGGCGTGGAGCGGATTCGCCAGGTGCTGGCACCGATTGCGCCGCTGGACGTCGCGGCGGCCACCGGCTTCAGCGTGCCGGAACAGAGGGTGGTGCAGAGCCGCAACGTGCTGAAGGTGATTTTCTCCGGAGCTTATAGCACCGGTACCTTGCTGCTGTGGCTGACCTATTTCATGGGCTTGGTGATCGTCTACCTGTTGACCAGTTGGTTGCCGACCCTGATGCGTGACAGCGGCGCGAGCATGGAGCAATCGGCCTTTATCGGCGCGCTGTTCCAGTTCGGCGGTGTGCTCAGTGCGGTGGGTGTGGGCTGGGCGATGGATAAATTCAATCCACACAAGGTCATTGGCATTGCTTACTTGTTGGCCGGCGTCTTCGCCTGGCTGGTGGGGCAGAGCCTGGGCCATGTCAGCGTATTGGCCGTCTTGGTGCTGTTGGCCGGCATGTGCATCAACGGCGCGCAATCGGCGATGCCATCGCTGGCCGCGCGCTTCTATCCCACCCAGGGCCGCGCCACTGGCGTGTCGTGGATGCTCGGCATCGGTCGTTTCGGCGCGATCCTTGGAGCCTGGGCCGGGGCGACGTTATTGGGTCTGGGCTGGAACTTCGAGCAGGTGCTGACGGCCCTGGTGGTTCCGGCGGCATTGGCGACCCTCGCGGTCGTGATCAAGGGACTGGTCAGCCATGCGGACGCGACCTGAGAGCACTTCATTGATTTTCATGAGTCCTGGAGCTGTAGTTTGAACAGACCGACAAATCAACTTTTCGATGCCTATTTCACCCAGCCGGCGATGCGGGCGATTTTTTCCGACCAGGGCCGCTTGCAGGGCATGTTGGATTTCGAAGCGGCCCTCGCGCGCGCCGAAGCCAGCGCCGGGCTGATTCCCCAGGAAGTGGTTGCCGATATCGAAGCGGCCTGTCGCGCGCAGCTGTTTGATGTCGACGAATTGGCCATCGCCATCGGCAATGCCGGTAATTCGGCGATCCCGCTGGTCAAGGCGTTGGGCAAGAAGATTGCCGTGGCCAACCCGACCGCTGAGCGCTACGTGCATATGGGGGCCACCAGTCAGGATGTAATGGACAGTGGCCTGGTGCTGCAACTGCGTTCAGCCATCGCGCTGTTGGAAGGTGATCTGGGGCGTTTGGCCGATGCGCTCGCCGAGCAGGCCACGTGCTACGCGAACACACCGCTGGCCGGGCGTACCTGGCTGCAACAGGCGACACCCGTGACGCTGGGCATGAAGATCGCCGGTTGGCTGGGCGCTATCACTCGCCATCGCCAGCGTCTCGCTGAAATCAAACCGCGTTTGCTGTGCCTGCAATTCGGCGGGGCTTCCGGCAGCCTGGCAGCCTTGGGCGATCAGGCTTTTGCGGTGGCCGAAGCCCTGGCCGATGAGTTGAATCTGCACCTGCCTGACCAGCCTTGGCACACCCAGCGTGATCGCCTGGTGGAGTTCGCCAGCCTGCTGGGGCTGATCGCCGGCAGCCTGGGCAAAGTCGGACGTGATCTCAGTTTGCTGATGCAGACTGAGGCGGGTGAGGTCTTCGAACCGGCCGCGCCGGGCAAGGGTGGCTCCTCGACCATGCCGCACAAGCGCAATCCGGTCGGCGCGGCGGTCATGATCGGCGCGGCAACCCGGGCGCCCGGGCTGGTGGCGACGATGTTCGCCGCAATGCCGCAGGAGCATGAGCGCAGCCTTGGCCTGTGGCACGCCGAATGGGAGACCTTGCCGGAGCTCTGTTGCCTGGTGTCCGGCTCGCTGCAACAAGCCTTGCAGGTGGTGCCAGGGTTGGAAGTCGACGCCGGGCGCATGCTGCACAACCTGGAATTGACCAAAGGGCTGGTGCTGGCGGAAGCCGTGAGCATTGCCTTGTCCCAGCGTATCGGCCGCGATGCGGCGCATCATCTGATCGAACAATGCTGCCGCCGTGCGGTGGAACAGGGCGAACACCTGCGCCAGGTGCTCGCTGCCGAACCGCAAGTGGCCGTGCAATTGTCTGCCGAGACACTGGACCGCCTGCTGGACCCGGCCCATTACCTGGGGCAGTCACAGCGCTGGGTCCAGCGCGCGCTGGCCGAACATCACGCTTTCAAACCTTAGAAAAGGATCCTGCAATGGACGAACAGCAACGTTACGAAGCCGGCATGAAAGTGCGCCGCGAAGTACTCGGCGATGCCCACGTGGATCGTAGTCTGGAACATCTGACGCCGTTCAATGGCGAGTTCCAGGAGATGATTACCCGGCATGCCTGGGGGGATATCTGGACTCGCCCCGGGTTGCCACGGCACACCCGCAGCCTGATCACCATCGCCATGCTGATCGGCATGAACCGCGAAGGGGAGCTGCGCCTGCACTTGCGCGCGGCGAAAAACAACGGCGTGAGCCGCGACGAGATCAAGGAGGTGTTGATGCAGAGCGCGATCTATTGCGGCATTCCCGCGGCCAACGCCACCTTCCATCTGGCTGAGGCGGTTTGGGCGCAGATGGATGCCCAGGCGTAAGCCAGTGGTTGTGTATCTCCGGCGCGACTGGAGCCGGCCCAGTCCGGGCGCCAGCCGCGGCGCCGGTGTTTATGCCTGATAGACCTTCTTCAGCAGTCTGAGCAGCTCTGCTCGTTCCTGGCTGTCGAGTGCGGAGGTGGAGTCCAGGTCGCTCTCGGCGGCGATCTGTTTCAGCTCCTTGAGCAGGGTCTCGCCGGCCTTGCTGAGAAAAATCCCGTAGGAACGCTTGTCCGGCTTGCAGCGCACCCGCACTGCCAGCGCCCGGCTTTCCAGTTTGTTCAGCAGCGGCACCACCTGGGGCGGTTCGATGGCCAGTGCCTTGGCCAGGTCGGCCTGCATCAGCCCGGGCGTCTGGTCGATGATCGCCAGGGCCGAGAACTGCGCCGGCCGCAAATCGTGGGTTGAGAGTCGCTCGATCAGGTTCTGGAACAGCTTCAACTGCGCCCGACGCATGGCATAACCGATCAGGTCGTCCAGGGCGGAGTCCAGTGGCGCTTGGGTTTCGGCGTTCTCGGCAAGGGGCTCGGGGGCGGCGGCAATCTTGGAAGACTTGGCCATTGCAGGATGGATCCTCAGGCTGGCGGTTAAGAAGACTATCTAGTTTGCCGTGGTTGCTCGGGGATAGCCATGATCTCTTGCGGATGTCCAGGCGCCACAACCAGTTCAGGGTTAAAACGAATCAAGTTAATTTTATTAATGGTTAATTGACATAACTAATTTTCAGGTTTAGTTTTTACTCATCTTCAAGCCCAGAACAAGAGAGCCCGCCATGAGCAATTACGAAGGTCGCTGGACAACCGTCAAGGTCGAAATCGAGGAAGGCATTGCCTGGGTGATTCTCAATCGTCCGGAAAAACGCAATGCCATGAGCCCGACCCTGAACCGGGAAATGGTCGATGTGCTGGAGACCCTGGAACAGGATCCTGCTGCCGGGGTGCTGGTGCTGACCGGTGCCGGTGAAGCCTGGACCGCGGGTATGGATCTCAAGGAGTACTTTCGCGAAGTGGACGCCGGCCCGGAGATCCTTCAGGAAAAAATCCGTCGCGAAGCCTCGCAATGGCAATGGAAGCTGCTGCGCATGTACACCAAGCCGACCATCGCAATGGTCAATGGCTGGTGCTTCGGTGGCGGCTTCAGCCCGTTGGTGGCCTGCGACCTGGCGATCTGCGCCGACGAGGCGACCTTCGGTCTTTCGGAAATCAACTGGGGCATCCCGCCGGGCAACCTGGTGAGTAAAGCCATGGCTGATACGGTGGGGCATCGCCAGTCGCTGTACTACATCATGACCGGCAAGACCTTTGGCGGGCAGAAAGCCGCCGAGATGGGCCTGGTCAACGAAAGTGTGCCGCTGGCGCAGCTGCGTGAAGTCACCGTGGCACTGGCGCGCAACCTGCTGGAGAAAAACCCGGTGGTCCTGAGAGCCGCCAAGCACGGATTCAAGCGCTGCCGCGAACTGACCTGGGAGCAGAACGAGGATTACCTGTACGCCAAGCTCGATCAGTCGCGCCTGCTGGATACCGAGGGCGGCCGCGAGCAGGGCATGAAGCAGTTTCTCGACGACAAGAGCATCAAGCCCGGCTTGCAGGCGTATAAGCGCTGAAACACGTGACGCACAGCCGGCGCATCCGGTTGTGCGCCGCGCTCATACCGCTTGAACGTATTCCCGATAATGACAATAAAGAGGAATCACCATGCTGGACGTGCCCCTGCTGATCGGCGGCCAGTCGTGCCCCGCCCGAGACGGTCGAACCTTCGAACGGCGTCATCCGGTGACCGGTGAGGTGGTGTCGCGGGTTGCCGCCGCCGCCCTGGAAGATGCCGACGCTGCCGTGGCTGCGGCCAAGGAGGCCTTCCCGACCTGGGCGGCCCTGGCTCCCAATGAACGACGCACCCGCCTGTTGCGTGCGGCGGAGCAGTTGCAGGCCCGCAGCGCGGAATTCATCGCGGCGGCCGGCGAGACCGGCGCCATGGCCAACTGGTATGGCTTCAATGTGCATCTGGCGGCCAATATGCTGCGTGAAGCCGCGTCCATGACCACCCAGATCAATGGCGAAGTCATTCCCTCCGATGTCCCCGGCAGCTTCGCCATGGCCCTGCGCCAACCGTGCGGCGTGGTATTGGGCATCGCCCCCTGGAATGCCCCGGTGATCCTCGCCACCCGGGCCATTGCCATGCCGTTGGCCTGTGGCAATACGGTGGTGCTCAAGGCGTCGGAACTGAGCCCGGCGGTGCATCGGTTGATTGGCCAGGTGTTACAGGACGCCGGCCTCGGTGATGGGGTGGTCAACGTCATCAGCAACGCGCCGCGGGATGCTGCCGCGATTGTCGAGCGGCTGATCGCCAACCCGGCGGTACGGCGAGTCAATTTCACCGGATCGACCCATGTCGGGCGCATCGTCGGCGAACTGTCGGCGCGTCATCTCAAGCCGGCGTTGCTGGAGCTGGGTGGCAAGGCTCCATTTCTGGTGCTGGCGGATGCCGACCTGGACGCGGCGGTGGAGGCCGCGGCCTTCGGCGCCTTCTTCAACCAGGGGCAGATCTGCATGTCCACCGAGCGTCTGGTCGTCGATGTCAAAGTCGCCGATGCCTTTGTCGCCCGGTTGGTGGCGAAGATCGCCACCTTGCCGGCGGGCAACCCCGACGCCGGGGATTGCGTACTCGGCTCCCTGGTGGACGCCAGTGCTGGCGAGCGCATCAAGTTGTTGATCGACGATGCCCTCGACAAGGGCGCCACTCTGCTCGCTGGCGGTCAATTGGAGGGCAGCATCTTGCAGCCGACCTTGCTTGACGGTGTCACCGATGCCATGCGCCTGTACCGCGAAGAGTCCTTTGGTCCGGTGGCCGTGGTGCTGCGGGGTGATGGCGATGAAGAACTGCTGCGCCTGGCCAACGATTCCGAGTTCGGCCTGTCGGCGGCGATCTTCAGCCGTGACACCGGTCGCGCCCTGGCTTTGGCCCAGCGGGTCGAATCGGGCATCTGTCATATCAACGGTCCGACCGTTCACGATGAGGCGCAGATGCCCTTCGGCGGGGTCAAGTCCAGCGGCTACGGCAGTTTTGGCGGCAGGGCGGCGATCGAGCATTTCACCCAATTGCGCTGGGTGACGTTGCAGAACGGACCTCGGCACTACCCGATCTGAGGAGGACAAGCACATGAGTTCAGAATTCAGATCAGCGCCCCGGACCGAGGCCAGTACGCCGCGTTATCGCCAAGTGTCCATCGGCCATCCAGCGGTCGAGGTCAGCGAAGAGCAGGGCATCCTGTCCATGCGCTCCCTTGAGCCCCTGGCCGAGTTGCCCAGGCGTTTGCTCGATCGCCTGGTGCATTGGGCCGAGGTACGTCCGCAACAGACCTTTATCGCCGCGCGTCAGGATGGCGGTGGCTGGCGGCGGGTGAGTTACGCCGAGATGCTGGCCAGTGTCCGTGCCATCGCCCAGGGTTTGTTGCCTTATGGTCTTTCGGCCGAGCGACCGCTGGCGATCCTCTCGGGCAACGATATCGAGCATCTGCAGCTTGCGCTGGGGGCCATGTACGCCGGTATTCCCTATTGCCCGATCTCTCCAGCCTATTCGTTGTTGTCGCAGGATTTCGCCAAGCTGCGGCATGTCTGCGATCTGTTGCAGCCGGGGTTGGTGTTCGTCAGTGATGTCGCCGCCTTCCAGCGCGCGATCGACGCCGTGTTACCGGTCGAGACGCCACTGATCAGTGTTCGTGGCGAGATGCCGGGGCGCCGGCAGAGCTGGTTTGCCAGCTTGCTGCAACAACCCGGCGGGGCCGAGGCCGAAGCGGCGTTTGCCGCCACCGGGCCCGACAGCATCGCCAAGTTTCTGTTTACCTCGGGTTCCACCAAGCTGCCCAAGGCGGTGGTTACCACCCAGCGCATGCTCTGCGCCAACCAGCAGATGCTGTTGCAGACTTTTCCGGTGTTCGGCGAAGAACCGCCGGTGCTGGTGGACTGGCTGCCGTGGAATCACACCTTTGGCGGTAGCCACAATGTCGGTATCGTGCTGTACAACGGCGGGACCTTTTACCTGGACGACGGCAAGCCCACCGTCCAGGGGATTGCCGAAACACTGCGCAACCTCAAGGACGTGTCGCCCACCGCTTACCTGACCGTGCCCAAGGGCTGGGAGGAACTGGTCAGCGCCCTAGAGCAGGACGCTGAGTTGCGCGAATGTTTCTTCTCGCGCATGAAGCTGTTCTTTTTCGCCGCCGCCGGATTGTCCCAGCGGATCTGGGACCGCCTGGACCGGGTTGCCGAAGCGCATTGTGGTGAACGTATTCGCATGATGGCCGGGCTTGGCATGACCGAGGCGGCGCCGTCCTGCACCTTCACCACCGGGCCGTTGTCCATGGCCGGGTACATCGGCTTGCCGGCGCCTGGTTGTGAGGTGCGCCTGGTGCCGGTGGATGGCAAGCTGGAGGGGCGTTTTCGCGGGCCGCACATCATGCCGGGTTACTGGCGCGCGCCGCAGCAGACCGCCGAAGTCTTCGATGAGCAGGGCTTCTACTGTTCCGGCGATGCCCTCAAGCTCGCGGATCCGCGAGACCCACAACTGGGCCTGATGTTCGACGGGCGGATTGCCGAGGATTTCAAGTTGTCCTCCGGGGTCTTTGTCAGTGTCGGCCCCTTGCGCAATCGCGCGGTGCTCGAAGGTTCGCCCTATGTACAGGACCTGGTGGTGGCCGCGCCGGATCGCGAGTGCCTGGGGGCGCTGGTCTTTCCCCGCTTGTATGAGTGTCGACGTCTGGCCGCTTTGAGTCCGCAGGCCAGCGATGTCGAGGTCCTGGCCAGCGTGCCTGTGCGCCTGTGGTTCAGCGACTGGCTGCAACGGCTCAACCGCGATGCCACCGGTAATGCCAGCCGCCTGGAATGGATCGCGTTGCTCGAAGAGCCCGCTTCCATCGACCGCGGTGAAATCACCGACAAGGGCTCGATCAATCAGCGTGCGGTGTTGCAGTGGCGCGCCGACAAGGTCGAAGCGCTGTATCGCGGCGAAGAGCCTTCCATCCTGCGTGCCGGGTCTCAACCGTGAACAGCGTGGGGCAGTATTCGAGCTTTCGCGATGTGGCGATTTTCGAAGCCCTGCGCACGCCCTGGGTCGATCTCGGCGGGGCCTTGGCCCAGGTCTCGCCGATCGACCTGGGGATCAAGGTCGGGCGCGAGGTGCTGGCCCGCGCCGCTATCGATCCGACAGCGGTGGACAGCGTGCTTGCCGGCTCCATGGCCCAGGCCAGTTTCGATGCCTACCTGCTGCCCCGCCATATCGGCCTTTACAGTGGCGTGCCGCAAGGGATCCCGGCGCTGGCGGTGCAGCGCATCTGCGCCACCGGCTTCGAGCTCTTGCGGCAGGCCGCCAGGCAGTTGGACGATGGTGTGCAGTTGGCCCTGTGCGTGGCGGCTGAATCCATGTCGCGCAATCCGATTGCCGCCTATGCCCACCGCAACGGCTTCCGGCTCGGTGCCAGCGTGGAATTCAAGGACTTTCTCTGGGAAGCCCTCTACGACCCGGCGCCAGGCCTGGACATGATTGCCACCGCCGATAACCTGGCCCAGCGTTATGGCCTGAGTCGTGAGGTGGTGGATCGTTATGCGCTGGATAGTCATCAACTGGCGCTACAGGCTCAGGCGGACGGCTGGTTTACACCGGAGCTGGTGGCGCTGGGCAATGAACGCTTTGAGCTGGCCGGCTATCAGGCTCGGAGTATCCAGTTGCCACGAGGCGTGGACCGGGTGACTCGGGATAGTCATCCGCGGCCTACCGATCTGACGGACTTGAGCCGGTTGCGCTCGGTGCATGATGGCGGCGTGCAAACGGCCGGCAACAGTTGCGCGCTGGTCGATGGCGCGGCGGCGGCACTGGTGGGGCGAGCGTCTTCGGCTTGTCGTCCGGTGCTGGCCCATTTGCTGGCCAGTACCGTGGTGGGCGTGGCGCCGGAATTCATGGGCATAGGGCCAGCGCCGGCGATCCAGTTGCTGCTGCAGCGCAGCGGGCTGGCCCTGGCCGATATCGACTTGCTGGAAATCAACGAGGCGCAGGCGGCCCAGGTGCTGGCCGTGGCCCAGGCGCTGGGGCTGGATGGCGACCGACTCAACCGACGGGGTGGTTCGATCGCCTTGGGCCACCCCTTGGCCGCCAGTGGTTTGCGTCTGGTGCTGAGCCTGGCCAGGCAGTTGCGCGAGGGTAATCTGCGTTATGGCATCGCGGCGGCGTGTGTCGGCGGCGGGCAGGGCATGGCTTTGCTGATCGAAAATCCCGAGTATCCTGGCTGAAGCAAGGCATCGCTGCCTTTGCCGGTACGCTGCCCGATCCGTAAACGGCGTCCTGCAGTTAGTCCAGACCTTGCGTTACTATGGCAACCCACCTTTCTGGAAGTTGCCTGGATGAGTAAGCCCGGTCAAACGGTGCTGGTCGCGCTGCGCAAGATGATCGCCTCCGGCGAATTGGCGGCTGGCGAACGGCTGATGGAAAACCCCACGGCGGAGCTTTTCGGTGTTTCGCGGATGCCGGTGCGCATGGCGTTCCGCACACTGGAGCAGGAAGGCCTGTTGGTGCGTTTTGGCGGGCGCGGGTTTCAGGTGCGCTCCGTCAACCCCGATGATATTGCCGGTGCGGTCGAAGTGCGGGGCGTGCTCGAAGGCCTGGCGGCGCGCCAGACTGCCGAGCGGGGGCTTTCGGACGAAGCACGGGCGAGCCTTGAACAGTGCCTGTCGCAAGGTGATCAACTGTTCGACAAGGGTTATGTGACCATCGAGGACCTTGAGGTCTATCACGATCTCAACATGCGTTTTCACCGGGTGATCGTCGAAGGCAGCCATAACCCGGCCATCGCCGACGCCCTGGCGCGCAACGACCATTTGCCTTTCGCTTCGGTGACCGCCCTGGCGGTGGACCGTGACGACATGGTTCGCGAGTACCGGCGTTTCAACTATGCGCACATGCAGCATCATTCGGTGTTCGATGCGCTGGTCAACCGCCAGGGCGCGCGTGCCGAAGCCATCATGCGCGAGCACGCCAACGCCACGTTGCGCTATGCGGAGATCTTCGGCTCGGCGGCGGCCGAAGAGCGGATGAAGGTTATTCTTCGCTCGTAATTCCAGCCTTGCCGGCTGCACTGATGGACACCTGAGCACTGACCTCGGACGGAGTCGAGGTGGGCGAGGGGAGCCTGACATCCAATTGTCATTTTTTGATCGCGAAAACGCCATGTCCCTTGAGTAATGTCGCTCTCAATGAGATCGATCTCAAGCGAGCAAAAATGACTGATTTGAAAGAGGTTGCACAACTGGCCGGTGTTTCGCGGGCGACCGCGGCGCGAGCCTTTGCCTCTCCTGAAGTGGTGCGTCCAGCGACTCGAGAACAAGTATTCGCCGCAGCGCGTGAACTGGGTTTTCGGCCCAATCGTCTCGGTCGCCAACTCCGTCTGCAAACCACCAAGCTGATTGGCGTTGTGGTTCCTAATCTGCTCAACCCGGTGTTCGCCGAGCAATTCCAGGCGATGGAGCGCGCTGCGCGCTTACGCGGTTACAACCTGTTGCTGGCAACGACCGACTACAGCAGCGAACGTGAAAGCGCCGTGGTCGAGGAATTGTTGCGTCAGCGCGTCGATGGTCTGGTCCTGACGGTCACGGATGCCGATCGGAGCCGGGTACTGCAAAGCCTTGCCAAGGAAGACACCCCGTTTGTACTGGCCTACCATCAACCCGGCCATCCTGACTACAGCAGCGTGTCCGTGGATAACCGCGCGGGCATGGCGCTGGCCACCCGTTATCTGCTGGAAGCGGGGCATTGGCGGATCGGCATGGTCGCGGGTCCCGCCTTGCAGTCCGACCGCGCTCGCCTGCGTTACGCCGGTTATTGCGATGCGATGCGTGAGGCCGGTCTCGACCGCTTGCCAGTGATCGAAATGCCCGCCCACACCCAGGCTGACTTTGCCGCTATCGAGCCGTTTCTACACGGCCCGCAAGCGCTCAGTGCGCTGGTCTGTTCCAACGATTTACTGGCAATCAGCCTGATTGCGCAACTGCGACGTAACGGCTGGAACGTACCTCGGCAGCTCTCGGTCATCGGCTTTGACGGCATCGCCATGGGCACCCAGATACACCCGACACTGTGCAGTGTCGTTCAACCCATCGCGACGCTGGCTTATACCGTGATCGATCAGTTGCTGGCGCAGATCGCCGGCGCCGCACCGGCTTCCCATTGCCTGCCTTGTCATATCCGGCCAGGCGAAAGTACTCAGTCCTACGAGGAGACATTTGATGATCCGCATCAGTAAAACCCTGGCCGCTTTGCTGCTGTGCGGCGTGGTCAACCTGGCGCAAGCCGCGCAAACGGCCATCTGCTACAACTGCCCGCCGGAGTGGGCGGACTGGGGCACCCAACTGAAGGCGATTGCCGATACGACTGGCGTGCAGGTTCCGCAAGACAACAAAAACTCCGGTCAGTCATTGGCGCAGTTGGTCGCCGAACAAGCCGCGCCGGTGGCTGACGTCGTGTATTACGGCGTTACCTTCGGCTTGCAGGCGCAAAAGGCCGGCGTGGTTGGTACCTATAAACCCAAGGGTTGGGAGCAGATTCCCACCGGACTGAAAGACCCTGAAGGCCACTGGTTTGCGATTCATTCCGGCACGTTGGGCATTATGGTCAATGTCGATGCGCTGGGTGGCTTGCCCGTGCCACAAAGCTGGAACGACCTGCTTAAACCGGAATACAAAGGCATGGTGGGCTACCTCGATCCATCAAGTGCTTTCGTCGGTTACGTGACGGCGGTGGCCATCAACCAAGCCATGGGTGGCAGCCTGGATAACTTCGCTCCAGCCATCGATTACTTCCAGAAACTGGCGAAAAACGCACCCATCGTGCCCAAGCAGACGGCCTACGCCCGGGTGTTGTCCGGTGAGTTGCCGATTCTGGTCGATTACGACTTCAACGCTTATCGGGCGCGTTACAAGGACAATGCCAACGTTGCGTTTGTGATTCCCAAGGAAGGCAGCATCAGCGTGCCTTACGTCATGAGCATGGTCGGCAATGCCCCGCATCGGGCCAATGCCGAGAAGGTCTTGGATTTTGTCCTGTCCGATCAAGGCCAGGCGTTGTGGGCCAAGGCCTACCTGCGGCCAGTGCGAGCGATAAAGATGCCTACGGACGTCGCCGCGCAGTTCCTGCCGGACAGCGATTATGCCCGGGCTGGCGTGGTCGATTACGAACATATGGCGGCGGTGCAGGAAGTCTTTTCCGCACGTTATCTGAGTGAGGTCAAGTAAGTGATGGCTTCGCAAGTCAAAGCCCGGGAAGGCCGCTCGGCCTGGACCTTAGTGCCACGCTTGCGGCCGACCGCTGCCTGGGCGCTGGCGCCGGCGGCCGCCGTGCTGTTCGCGTTCTGGTTACTGCCACTGGCGCACCTGATTGTGTTGGGTGGGCAAAGTCGCGAGGGCAGTGACAGTGGCTATTGGCAGGTGCTGAGCAGCGCGCAATACCTGGGCAGTCTGGCGCAGACCTGCATGTTGGCCCTGGTGGTGACCCTCGCGGCGCTGCTGGTGGGCGGCGTCAGCGGGGTGTTTCTCTCGCGCCAGCGCTTCTTCGGCCGTTCGGCGCTGGTCGCCTTGTTGACCTTCCCACTGGCGTTTCCCGGCGTGGTGGTCGGCTTTCTGGTCATCCTGCTGGCCGGCCGCCAAGGGCTGTTCGCCAGCCTTGGTCTTGAGCTGGCGGGTGAGCGCTGGATTTTTGCCTACTCGCTGACAGGGCTGTTTGTCGGCTACCTGTACTTCTCGATTCCGCGGGTGATTCTCACCGTGATGGCGGCGTGTGAAAGCCTGGATCGCAGCCTGGAAGAAGCCGCCCATTCACTGGGCGCGGGCCACTGGCGAGTGGTCTGCGATGTCATCGTGCCTGGTTTGGCGCCGGCGCTGGTGTCATGCGGGGCGATCTGCTTTGCCACGTCCATGGGGGCCTTTGGTACCGCCTTCACCCTGGGTACGCGGCTGAACGTAACCCCGGTAGCGATTTATAACGTGTTCACCAACTACGCCAATTTTACGCTGGCCGCCGCGCTGTCAGTGGTCTTGGGCGCGTTGACCTGGCTGGTGCTGTTGCTGGCCCGCACGTTGGTCAAACCATCGAGGACGGTCTTGTGAAGCGTTCAACACTGTTTGTCGGGCAACTGGTGTTTACCCTGCTGGTTTGCGCTTTCATGTTGGTCCCCGTGTTGATGTCGCTGCTGGCCGGATTGACGCGTAATTATTTCCAGGGGATATCCAGCGGTCTGACGTTCGAATGGCTGGTGCAAGTCTGGCAGGCCTACGCTCCGACGGTCTGGCTCTCCCTGCAACTGGCCGCAGCCTGTGCGCTATGTGTCTGTGTGGTTGGCGTGCCGGCGGCCTATGGGTTGGTACGGATGAACAATCGCTTCAGCCGCGCGTTCGAGGAACTGATGGTGCTGCCGGTCGCCATGCCCGGCCTGGCCAGCGCGCTGGCGTTGTTGCTGACTTATGGCCAGTTTGGCGAGTTTCGCAGCAGTTGGCTGTTCATTCTGGTCGGCCATGTACTGTTCACCCTGCCATTTCTGGTGCGCCCGGTGATGGCGGTGATGCAACGCCAGCATCTGCCGGTCCTGGAAGAGGCGGCGGCGAGCCTGGGCGCCGGGCCGATCCGGCGTTTCTTCAATGTGGTGTTACCCAACTGCCGGGCGGGGATTCTCGCCGGGGTGTTGATGGTGGTCACCCTGTCGTTGGGTGAGTTCAACCTGACCTGGATGCTCCACACGCCGATGACCAAGACATTGCCGGTGGGGCTGGCCGACAGTTATGCCTCGGCCAGGCTGGAAGTCGCCAGCGCCTACACCCTCATATTCCTACTGATGATCGTACCGCTGCTTATTGCGTTGCAGGCCATCAGCGCGCGCCTTTCCCGTGGAGAAAATCGATGAGTGGAACCACCATTCGCCTGCAGGGGTGCCGCAAGGCGTTCGCTGACGGCACAGTCGCCGTGCATGACCTGGACCTGAGCATCGAGGCGGGGGAAACCCTGGCGGTTCTCGGCCCGTCCGGCTGCGGTAAAACTACCACCCTGCGGCTGATCGCCGGTCTGGAGCGTCCGGATGTGGGGCAGATATTTTTTGGCGACAACGATGTCACGCACCTGCCCATCGAGCGCCGTAACGTGGGCATGGTGTTCCAGAACTACGCCTTGTTTCCGAATTTGGATGTGGCCGGCAACATCAGCTACGGCCTGAAAATTCGCGGCATGTCGCCTGCCGAACGCAACAAGCGTTGTGCGGAACTGCTGGAACTGGTCGGCCTGGATGAGCATGGCAAACGCAGTATTCACGAGTTGTCCGGCGGTCAGCGCCAGCGGGTCGCACTGGCCCGTGCCCTGGCACCGAGGCCTCGGGTATTGCTGCTCGACGAACCCTTGGCGGCGCTGGATGCGCAGTTGCGTGAGCGCTTGCGCAGCGAGTTGGATCAGTTGTTGCGCAGCCTGGGAATCACCGCCGTGTTCGTCACCCACGACCAGGGCGAAGCCATGGCGTTGGGGAATCGCATTTTGGTGATGGAGCAGGGCCGCATCGCGCAATTGGCCAGTCCGCGGGAAATCTACCAGCGGCCAGCCAATGCTTTCGTCGCCAGCTTCGTGGGCAATCTCAATGCTTTTTCAGTGATCGAGCGCACGACTGATGGCTTGAGAGTCAGTGGCGGTGAATTGCCATGGAGCGACACCCATCTGCCCGCCACCGTGTATTGCCGCCCCGAACATCTGCGGGTGATGGATTGCCGGGGGCATTTACGTGGACGTCTTGTCGGCCAGTTTTTCCAGGGGGCGCAAAGCCGTCTGCTGGTGGATGTCGGCGCCCCCCAGCCGTTGTTGGTGGACAGCACCGATGGCGTGATTTACGGGGTCGGCGCCATGCTTGCCTTGGCCATCGAACCACAAGTGTTGTTCACCCTGCATCAGTGATCAGAGATCAGTATTTTGAACCGTCCATTTCTCGTTGCGCAGATCAGCGATCTGCATCTTAAAGCCGGTCAGAAACTGACCTATGGCGTCGTCGATACCCTCGGTGCATTGCGTCGCGCTGTCGATCATCTGAACGCCAGTCGGCCGCGCCCGGATATTGTGGTGATCAGTGGCGACCTGGTGGACTTCGGTCGCCCCGACGAATATGCCGTGCTGCACCCTGAGCTCGCGCGCCTGCACATGCCTTGCTACCTGGTGCCTGGTAACCACGACAATCGCGAACATTTGTTGGCGGCATTCGCCGATCACACCTATTTGCCGAGGTCGGCCGGTGAACCACTGGATTGGGTGGTCGAGGAGCATCCAGTGCGCCTTGTCGGTCTGGATACGAGCATGCCCGGTGCCCATGGCGGCCAGTTGTTGGACAGCCAGTTGCGCTGGCTCGACGAACAACTGGCCTGTCGTCCCGATGCGCCGACGCTATTGATCCTGCATCATCCGCCGTTTATCAGTGGCATTGGCCATATGGACCGCGAGCCGTTTATCAACGCGATGGCCCTGGAGCGGCTCATTGCCCGTCACCCGCAGGTCGAGCGGTTGTTGTGCGGACACCTGCATCGGCCGATGCAGCGGCGTTTCGGCGGCAGCCTGATTTGTGTGTGCCCCGGCACCTCACATCAAATTGTGCTGGATCTGCAGCCAACCGCCCCGGCGCATTTCAATCTGGAACCGCCGGGGTATCTGTTGCATCACTGGCATGAGCAGGCGTTGGTGACTCACAACGGCGTGTTTGGTGAGTATCCCGGGCCGTATCCGTTTTATGACGCAAATGGATTGATTGACTGTTAATTAGAGGTCGAGCACCAGCAGTGGCGTTTTCGAGCGCGAGCAGCAAGGGGTGAACTGGTCGTTGGCGGCTTGTTCATCTTCGGTGAGGAACAGATCGCGATGTTCCGGCACGCCCTCCAGAACCCGAGTCAGGCAGGTGCCACAAATGCCTTGCTCGCAGGAAATCGCGATCTCGATGCCCTGGTCTTGCAACACCTGCACCACGCTTTTTTCGGCTGGCACCTCGAAGGTTTGGCCGCTGCTGGCGATCCTGATCGAGAAGCTGCCGTCGGCGCCAGTGTCGATGGGCGCGGCGGCGAAGTACTCGCGATGCAGGCAGGGCTCCTGCCAACCCGCAGCCTTGGCCGTGTCCAACACGTGCTGCATAAAGCCGCCGGGGCCACATACATACACATGAACGTCGCTTTCGGGCGCGGCCAGGACCTTGGCGGCGTCCAGCGCCGTCTCGGGTTCCTGATCGAAATGCAGGAACACCCGGTGGGCAAACGGCGAGTGTTGCAGGCGTTCGACAAAGGCCGCGCGGTCCCGCGCACGGGCGCAGTAGTGCAGTTCGAAATCCGCGCCGCTGTGTGCCAGGCGTTCGGCCATGCAGAGGATCGGGGTAATGCCGATTCCGCCGGCGAACAGCAGGCTGCGCCTGGCCTCATGGACCAGTGGAAACAGATTGCGCGGCTCGCTGATCGACAGACGCGTACCAGGCCGGATCTGCTCGTGCATGGCCCGTGAACCGCCCCGGGAACCCGGGTCCTTGAGTACGCCGATCAGGTAACGATGGCGCTCTTCGGGGTGGTTGCACAGGGAGTATTGTCGGATCAGGCCGCCAGGCAGATGCACATCGATATGGGCGCCGGCGCTGAAAGCCGGTAGTGGTTGGTCGTCGACACTGGCCAACTCGTAGCTGCAGATGTCCCGGGCTTCGTCGTGGCGCGAAACCACTCGCACTTCGATCATGTCAGTGACTCCTGTGGGGCTCGTTCCCGGGCGATCAGACGCTCCAGGACTCGGCGCGACTGCACGCCGCCGGCGTCGATATTGAGCTTGAGCAGGTTGCGCAGGGGATGGTCGAGCAGGTTCTGTTGCTGGCGTTCGAGCATCTCCAGGTCTTCGCTGAAAATCTTGCCCTGACCCTCGCGGATGCTCGCGGTCAGGGCTTCGTCCTGCGGGTTGAAATTGCGCGTCATACCCCAGAAGTACCAGATCGAGGTCTCGGTTTGCGGGGTGATGAAGTCGACGACGATGCTCGACGCCTTGAACTGCGGATCGGCGTGATAACCGCCTTTGCCGGCGTGGGCCACGCCGACTTCGATCAGCACATGACTGGGGGGGCTGAAGCGGCAGATCTGCCAGCGGTCAACCGGCACATCATCGGCCAGGTTGTTGCCGCGCAGGGCCATGCGCCAAAAGGGTGGTGCCATGATGTTTTCCATGTGGCGGGCAGTGATCACCTCGTCGCCCTCGACCGTGGTGATCGGCGCGACCTCATCGATTTCCTTCTGGCCGATGCTGGACGCATGCACGTAGGTTTCGTGGGTCAGGTCCATCAGGTTGTCGATCATCAGGCGATAGTCGCACTGGATATGAAACAGACCTCCGCCATAGGCCCACTGATCGCTGATCGCCCATTCCAGATGAGGGATCAGCGCCGCGTCGGCCTGCTCCTGATCGCCGGGCCAGACCCAGACAAATCCGTAGCGCTCGACCACGGCAAAGGTCTTGTTGCAGGGGAATCCCCGGACCCGCTGCCCTGGCATTTCCACGGTCTTGCCATCGCAACCCATCACCAGGCCGTGATAACCGCACACCAGCTGGCCGTTTTCGACGTATCCCAGTGACAGCGGAGCGCCGCGATGGGGGCAGAAGTCCTCGACGGCCGACACCTGGCCTTCATGCCCACGGTAAAAAACCATCTTTTCACCACAGATCTGACGGCCCAGGGGCTTGTCGAGTTCATCAGGCGTACAGGCGACGTACCAGGTGTTTTTGAGATACATGGCGATTCTCCCAGCTTTTTTGTATTTAGTGGATCCATTAGGTTGTTTTACTTTGGATTAGTCAAACAAAAAAATCATTTATTCAATTTAATGGATCCATTGATGGATCGCGCGAATGCCTGACAGGCGTAGCGGGAAAGCTATTTGTTTATTGAGTAAAATATTTTATTGACTAAGTAAATGTGCTTGATCAATCATTTCCCTGCATCTGCTCTCACGCAGAGTCATTTCCAGGGGCAACCCCATGAGTCAGAACCACCTGCCTTTGCTGGCCAGTCTTTATGTCGAGGCCAATGAGTCTTCAGTCGACGGACCTGTCGCGCCGTCACTCATGCAAGGTTTTCCGGCCGAACCGGAACATCGCGTCACCTGGTCCAACTGGATGAGCCCGCCATTCAACCAGTGGGGGTTTCGCAACCTGGCACGCCTGCGTCCGTCCATCGACGTGCAGGCCAACCCTGGTACGACCGGTGTCTTGAAGGAGGCGCCGCTGGCGCTGGATGAGCTGAATTTCGTCAGTGAATGCGGCCTGGGCATCAGCGTCATCGATCACCTGGTGGCCAGTCACACCGACGCATTCCTGGTGATGCAAGGCGACACGGTGCTCTTCGAGCGGTACTTCAACGGCCAGCAGCGCCGGGATCGGCACGCCATGTTCTCGGTCACCAAGTCGCTGATCGGCACCCTGGGGGAGCAACTGGTCTGCGAGGGCACCCTCGACCCGGCATTGCCCGCGGTGCATTACGTGCCGGAGTTGCTGGGCGGCGCGTTTGCCGATGCCAGCGTGCGGCAACTGTTCGACATGGCCGTGGGCATCGAATACAGCGAGGTCTATGACGACCCCAATTCCGAGAGTTCACAGTATGGCTACGCCTGCGGTTTCCAGCCGGCCCCGCCGCAGTACGCTCAGTTCGAGTCGCTTTACCAGTACCTGCCGTCCCTGCGAAAGCGCGGTGAACATGGTGGTTTTTTCCACTATGTGACCGCCACCACCGAAGCCCTGGCCTGGGTGATGGAGCGCGCCTCGGGCAAGTCCTGCGACCAGTTGCTGCAAGGCATCTGGAGCCAGTTGGGTTGTGAGCGCGACGGCTACTTCATGGCCGATCCCTGGGGCCGTGGCGTGGCGGGAGCCGGTTTCAGCGCCACTCTGCGGGACATGGCACGTTTCGGCCGCCTTTTGGCCAATGAGGGGAGGCAGGACGGCCGGCAGTTGCTCTCGAGCGAGGCCATCGCGTGCATCGTCAGCGGTTCCGATCCGGCGATCTACGCCGCGAACCCCGAGTTCTCCAAATGGACACCCGGCGCGTCCTATCGCAGCCAGTGGTACGTCTTCAACGACCACAGTCAGGCGCTCATGGCCGGTGGCATTCATGGCCAATACCTGTTCATCGACAAGCCATCCGGCGTGGTGATCGTCAAGCAGTCATCACTGCCCGATGCCGTCGGCCCATTCGATGCCGACAGCGTGCGCATGCTGCGCGCCATCGCCGGCCATCTGAGTCGTTGAGCTCCGCCTTAAAACAACAACGTTGCGAATCGATTCACTCGACCCGAAGGGGTCTTGGCGGCGTACTGCGCCGCCGCTCAACTGCCCTGTAACAACAATAAATCACACAGGAGCTTCACTATGTTTCCCATGATGCGTTTTTCACGCGCGCTATTGGCGGTCGGGCTACCCCTGGCTACCCAGGCGGCGATGGCGGGCTACACCTTCGAGGATGGCGACCTCAAGGGGGAGGTCAATCTCACAGCCGGCGCAGCGACGCTTTTCACTCGCAATGTCAACTTCGGTAGCGGCCGGATTGATATGCGTAACGGCCGGAACGGCGGTAGCAGCATTGACTGGCAGGAGTTCTACGTGAAACCCGGGGTCAAGCTCGAGTATGCGGTGCAGCCGGATTTCAGTCTGCTGGGCGGTGGGTCGCTGGTGGCGGCGAAGACCTTGGGCGATGGTGACGCTGGTGGTTTCACCCGTAGTTCCGACGGTAAGGCGGCGACAGAAGAACTCTACGGCGGTTTTCGCCGTGGCGAGTGGACGTTCACTGCCGGTCGCCAGAATTACCTGATCGGCACCGGCTTCATCGTCATGGACGGTAACCTCGACCAGAAAAAGGACGGTGCCTATTGGCTGGGTCCCAGGACGGCCTTCAGGGATTCGGCGATCCTGGCCTGGGACCATGCCTCCCTGAAAGCCCAGGCCTTCACCTTGCGCACCGATGACGATCTGGGGGACTTCCGCATGACGGGCGCCAACCTGGATTACAACCTCGACGATCAGGTGACGTTGGGGGCCATGGCGATGAGGGTCAATGCGCTGGGGCCCAGGGGCAGTACTCTGCCGCAACGCCGTGACGGGATGCTGGTGTATAACCTCAGAGCGCTCAATGCGAAAGTCCCGGGTGTGGCGAACCTGACCCTGAATGGCGAATACGCCCTGGAGCGGGGCAGTGGCGAAGGCGTGGATTACGATGCCAATGCCTGGTATGGCCAGGCGGATTATGCCTTCAACACCTTGCCACTGACCCCGGTGATCGGCTATCGCTATGCGAGCTTTTCCGGCGACAACAACCTTTCCGATAACCGCCAGAAAGCCTGGGACCCTTTGAGCAAGGGCTTTGTCGATTGGAGCACCTGGCTGATTGGCGACGTGGTCGGCAACTACCTGCTGTTCAACAGTAATGAAAACGTTCAACAGTTCTCGCTCAAGACCCACCTCAACGAAGCCCTGACCCTTGGCGCGATCCACTACCAGTTCTGGCTGGATGAAAAAAACTACCTGGGCGCGGCGGTCAGCGATCGACGCTTTGCCGACGAGAGCGTCGTCTTCCTCGATTGGACCGCGTCGAAATCGCTGTCCACCTCGCTGTCCTATAACTGGGTCAAGCCGCTGGCGGCAGCCAGGCAGGTGTTCGGCGACGATCAGAAGTTCAGCGCGCTGGAACTGTATTTCACCTACCGCTACTAAGTGCCGCGAGCCTTTGCGGCCGCGCTGGAGTGTTTCATCATGAACCGTCTTTTGCGTAACACCTTGCTGAGCGCTGTCGTTTCGCTGTTGGCCAGTGGTTTGTGCCTGGCTGAAGAGCGGACTGTCCGGATCTACAACTGGATCGAGTACCTGCCGCCCGAGATCCTGAAGAGTTTTCAGGAGGAAACGGGCATCCGCCCGATTTACGATGTGTTCGACAGTGTCGAGACCCTGGAGTCCAAGCTACTGACCGGCAACTCCGGGTACGACGTGGTATTCCCGAGTAGTTCCAACCTGAGTCACTTGATCGCCGCGGGTGCCATCGAACCCCTGGAGCGCAACCAGTTGCCGAACTGGCAGCACCTGGACCCGGAGTTCATGAAATCCCTGGAGGCCGTGGGAGACTCGGGCAATCGCTACGCGGTTCCTTACCTGTGGGGCACCACGCTGATCGGCTATAACGTCGACAAGGTGCGGCAGGTCCTGGGCGCCAATGTGCAGATGAACAGCTGGGACATGATCTTCAAGGAAGAGAACCTCGCCAAACTGGCCAGTTGCGGCGTCGGTTTTCTCGATGCAGCCAACGAGATCGTGCCCATCGCCTTGCACTACAAGGGCCTCGATCCCAACAGCCAGAAGCGTGAGGACTACCCGCAGGCCCAGGCCGCGATGATGAAAATTCGCCCTTACATCACCTACTTCAATTCCTCGCGCTACGGCATGGATCTGGCCAATGGTGATATTTGCGTCGCAGTGGGCTGGTCAGGCGGCGTAGCGCTGGCCAAGCAACTGGCCGATGCCGCTGGCAAGGGGGTCAAGGTCGAGATGGCATTGCCCAAGGAAGGTGCGCCAATGTGGTCGGATGTGATGGTGGTGCCGGTCAACGCGCCGGATGCCAAGGAGGCCCATGCGTTCATCAACTACATTCTGCGACCGGATGTGATCGCCCGGATCAGCAACAAGATCGGTTACCCCAACCCGAACAAGGACGCCACCGCATTGGTGAATGCCGATATCCGTAACAACCCCAATATGTATGTGCCGGACGAGGCGCGTAAAACGCTGTTCGCCCTGCAACCCATGCCGGCAGCCATGGAGCGGATCCGCACCCGCACCTGGACGAGCATCAAGACCAATCGCTGATCAAGCCTGGCTGCCGAGTCTCGGCTCAGGCGTGCATGCCCTGGAAGAGCAGGGCGGTGATGCGTCGGACCTGGTTGGAATGAGAGTCCATGTCTGGCGGCTCCTGATTGACCAGCCGCAGCAGTTGAAGGTGCGCATAGTCATTGAGCAGGAAGGCGGCGGTCTCGACGTTGAGGTCGCCGCGCAGCTTGCCGGCCTGCTGCAGGTCCCTGAGCAGGCCACTGATTTCCGAGCGCAACGCATCGTTCATGGCACGGTAGCCTTCGGGCAGTTCATTGTCGCCACCAAACAGAATCAGCGGCAGCAGTTCGCGCCAGAGACTGGGGTGCATCACTTCCAGGGCGTAGCGGGTCAAGAGCTGTTCCAGGTAGCACAAGGTGTCGACCGGATCGTCCATTTCGGGGATCTGGCTGCGGGTGTCCTTGAGGGCACGCTGGTCGGCGGCGTGCAGGATTTCCAGGATGATTTCCTGCTTGTTGCCGAAGTACTTGAACACCGTGGGCGCCGAGACCCCGGCCTGGTTGGCGATCTGTTCGATGGTGGTGTTCTGGAAGCCCTGGTGCTCGAACAGCTCCACTGCGGCCTTGCTGATGGCCTGGCGGCGCAGGACTTTCTGGCGTTCACGCAGTCCAGTCACGGGAGGTCCTTCTAGATGGGCGGGTACAAAAGCCAGCAGGATAATCGATTATCTTTGTCGCAAAAATACTTTATTAAATAAAGCTTATCCGCACATGCCCTCCAGGCCCGGCACGGGGCTTTAAATTGGCCGGTTCCGGCGCGAACCGAGGCCACTTCGGGTGGTGGAATGTAGAGGCGCGGCCTGAGTCAGGCCGATGCCTGTTGGTACTTTTTCAGGCGATAGGCAAACTGCGCCCGACTCAATCCCAGCAAGCGCGCCGCCGCCGCCAGATTGCCCGCGCTGTGTTGCAGCGCTTCGTCGATCAGGCGTGACTCCAGTCCTTCGATGGAGAAACCCTGCTCCAGCCGGCTCAAGGTTTCCAGCAAGGCCGCACGCGGCTGTGTGCCGGAGGGATTCTGGTTGATGGCCGCCAGGCTGCCGTTGTTGTCCAGGGAATACAGCTCCTGGGGGATGGGTTCGTTGCGAAACAGGTGGACCAGGTCAATGGCTTGGCCATCTTCGCTGGCGATCAGGCCGCGCTCCACCAGGTTCTGCAGTTCCCGCACGTTGCCGGGGAAGTCGTAGCGCAGCAGCGCCTTGAGCGCGCGCATGGTCAGCCCGGCGGGCTTGCGCCCGTAGTCCTGGCAGAAGCGTCGCAGGAACGCATTGATCAGCAACGGGATATCGTCGCGTCGCTCGCGCAGCGGCGGCAGGGTGATGGGGAAGACGTTCAGACGGTAGAACAGGTCCTCGCGAAAGTCGCCAGCCGCTACCGCTTTGCGCAGGTCGACGTTGGTCGCCGCCACCACTCGCACATCGACCTTGATCGGCTGACCGCCACCGACGCGTTCGATCTCGCGCTCCTGCAAGGCACGCAACAGCTTGCCTTGCCCAGGCAGGCTGAGGCTGGCGATTTCATCGAGAAACAGGGTGCCGCCGTGGGCCCGTTCGAAGCGTCCGGGACGCGAATGGGTCGCGCCGGTATAGGCGCCGCGTTCGACGCCGAACAGCTCCGCCTCGATCAGATTGTCCGGGATCGCGGCGCAGTTCAGGGCTACGAAAGCTGCCTGATGGCGTGGGCTGTACTGATGCAACTGACGGGCAAACAGCTCCTTGCCAACCCCTGACTCACCGCTGAACAGCACCGTTGCGGGTGTTGGCGCTACGCGTTGCAGGGCGAGGGTGGCGGCATTGAAGGCCGCACTGGCGCCAATGGGTTTGGGGCCGCTGGACAGCTCGTTGTCATCCTGGGGCGCGGGTGCCGGGGCTTGGTGCTGCCTGAAGGGGGCGTGGGTCGGTGATGCCGTGAGATAACTCAGGTCCTGTTCGACATCGCCCCATTGCTCGGCGGTCTTGCCGACCACGCGGCAGGTCTCGTGGCCCATGCCCCGGCATTCGACTTCCCGGAAGATCACCAGGCGCCCGAATAGCCCACTGACATAACCGATGGCATAGCCCAGTTCGGTCCAGCACACCGGGTCCTGGCCGATCCCGTAGGCGGCGATATGTTCGTCGGCTTCGCAGGAGTGATGCCAGAGGAACTCGCCTTCGTAGAAACCAGAGTCGGCATCGAACTTGAAGTGCAGGGGTTCGACCTTGGTCATGCCTTCAAGGGTATGCAGGCGTGTGCCAGCGGAGAAGATCGCCGCGGCATCGGCGTCCGGCCAGCGCTCGCGGATCAGTCGGGCATCCCGTGCGCCGGACAGGTAGCCGGTGCGGGTAAACAGGCCACGGGTCTGTTCCAGTCCCTGGCGATCGATGATCTCCCGACGCAGTGCGCCGAAGGATGAGCTGTGCAAGAGCAGCATGCGCTGATCATTGAGCCAGATGCGTCCGTCGACCGGGGAGAAGAACAGGCACTCGGTCAGCTCGGCCAGGGTCGGTGAGTTGCCCTCCGCCAGTTGGGTACTGTCGCCCCTTGGCGAGAAATGTTCCTCCGATACCGCGAGATCCGGGAACAGCGAATGGGGATTTTTCATTGTTATGCCCCTGGGCGAGTCGACTGATCGAAATGATCAACTGCAATAATAGTTATTAAACATAACTTTATCATTTGGACAAGTGCCGCAAAATCGGGCGCTCGCCGGGTCTATCGCTCTGTCCGCAGGTATTGCGCGCGAACCTGCAAGCCAGAGCCTTCGCGGCTTGAAGAACGGCGCGCTGGCGGAAATCGGCATGGCCCTTGCTCTAGTGCTTTCACCACGCAGACGACTTCAGCGCCTCAGCAAGGCGGTGTCGGGCGATGACAAACACAAGAGCCGTGAGGCCGAAATGGCGGTAAGTGAACCCTCTGATTTGCTGCAGGACGAGTTGTGGTGTGAACGTATTTTCACCGGCGACTGGATACGCCCGTTGGGCGGCAGCAATAGCGTATATGAGCCGGCCACCGGTGAGGTGCTGACGGTGACCGGGCTTGCGGATGCGGCGGACATCGCCTTTGCCAGCCTCAGCGCTGCCCGCGTGCAGCCGGCCTGGGCGGCATTGGGGCCACGGGAACGTGCGGAGATCTTTCGTAAGGCCGCCGCACTGGCCCAGCAACATTTTGCCGAGTTGGCGCTGTATATCGCCCGGGAAAGCGGCGGCAGTCTGTTCAAGGGGGAACATGAGGTCAGGGAGGCGATCGTCTTGCTGCATCAGGCGGCGGGTCTGCTGTCTCAACCCCATGGCCTGGTTCTTCCCAGCGAGGCGGGGCGCTTGTCCTATGCCCGCCGCTTGCCCCACGGTGTGGTCGGGGTGATTTCCCCGTTCAACTTCCCGCTGGTGCTCTCACTGCGCTCGGTGGCGCCAGCGTTGGCGGCCGGCAACGCCGTGGTGCTCAAGCCCGATCCGCAGACCCCGGTCAGTGGTGGCTTCATCATTGCCCGGCTGTTCGAGGCAGCTGGTCTGCCCAAAGGCCTGTTGCAGGTGTTGCCGGGCACAGCCGTTGCCGGTGAGGCGCTGTGCCGCGACCCGCATGTGCGGATGATCGCGTTCACCGGTTCCACCGCCGCGGGCCGCAAGGTCGCGGAGGTGGCGGGGCGTCATCTGAAGAAAGTCGCCCTGGAGTTGGGCGGCAAGAACTCGCTGATCGTGCTCGAAGACGCCGATCTCGACCTGGCGGCCAGCAATGCCGCCTGGGGCGCCTGGTTGCATCAGGGGCAAATCTGCATGGCCACCGGACGCATCCTGGCTCATGAATCGATCGCTGAAGAACTGGTCCGTCGATTGGCCGAGAAAGCCCGGACGATCACGGTCGGCAATGCTGCTCGTGGCGAGGCGGTGCTGGGGCCTTTGATCAACAAGCGCCAGTTGCAACGCGTGCATGAAATCGTCACGGACAGTTTGAGGGTGGGGGCAAGTCTGGAGGCGGGCGGCGAGTTTGACCAACTCTTCTACCAACCCACGGTACTTTCCGGCGTGCGTCCGGGCATGCGTGCGTTCGACGAGGAGATCTTCGGACCGGTGGCCACGGTGGTGAGTTTCGCCGACGACGAGGAGGCCATCGAATTGGCCAATCGCACCGAGTACGGCTTGTCCGCGGGAATCATCTCGCCTTCGCTCGGGCGTGCGATGGCGATGGGCGAGCGACTCAATTGCGGCCTGCTGCATATCAACGACCAGACGGTGGCTGATGAGTGCATCAATCCATTCGGCGGGCGTGGCAGTTCGGGAAATGCCGGCAGCGTTGGTGGTCCGGCCGACTGGGACGAATACACCCAATGGCAATGGGTGACGGTCAAGGACACCGCGCCGCGCTACCCGTTCTGAGCAAGACAGGTCGACGCGAGCGGTCGGCCAGATGAATACACAAAAACAATAAGAGGACACAACATGAAGCTCGACAACAAGATTGTGCTGGTGACCGGGGTCTCCTCGGGTATCGGCGCCGCCACCGCAAGCCTGCTGCGCAGCCACGGCGCCCAGGTGATCGGCGTGGATCTGAAGGCTCCGCACATGACCCTGGACGGCTTTGTCCAGGGCGACCTGGGCAGCGCCGAGAGCATCGACCGGCTGTTGCCGCAGCTACCCGCACGGATAGATAGCCTGTGCAATATCGCCGGAGTCCCGGGTACCGCCGACCCGCAACTGCTGGCGCGGGTCAACTACCTCGGCCTGCGCCACCTCAGCCGCGTGCTGCTGCCGCGCATCACGGCGGGGGGCAGCATCGTCAATATCGCCTCGATCCTTGGCGCCGAGTGGCCGCTGCGCCTGGAACTGCACAAGGAGCTGGCGCGCATCGAGGGTTTTGCCGCCGCGCAAGCCTGGCTGGCCGGGCACCCGGTACCGGACCAGACCTGCTACCAGTATTTCAAGGAAGCCTTGATCGTCTGGAACTATCTGCAGGCCCAGCCCTGGTTTCTCGAACATTCGGTGCGCATGAACAGCGTGGCGCCGGGCCCGGTGTTCACCCCCATCCTCGGCGACTTCGTGAGCATGCTCGGCGAGGCCAGGACCCAGGCCGATGCCCATCGCATGAAGCGTCCTGGTTATGCCGATGAGGTGGCGGCGGTGATCGCCTTCCTGTGTGCCGACGAGTCGCGCTGGATCAACGGCGTCAACCTGGCGGTCGATGGCGGATTGGCCTCCACCTATATCTGAAACGCAAACCTGTAAGCAGCGGCGCAGGCCGCTACCCGAGCGTGTTGGCTGGCGCCATGCGTGCAAAGCCATGCCGAAAATAAAAATAATGAGGAGCGTCCATGGACAACGTAATAGGTGGCTTTCGTTTTAAACATTGCGCCCTGTTTCTGGCGTTATGCAGCACAGGCGCGATGGTTGAAAGGGCGGAGGCCATGCAATTGGACCTCGGTGATTCCGACTGGAAACTGCGCTGGGACAACACCATCAAGTACAGCCAGGCCTGGCGCCTGCAGGGGCAGGACAGCCGCCTGACGAATGCACCGACCGCCAACGGTCTGTATCCCTCGATCCAGGGCCAGGGCGATAAAAACTTCGGCACCGGCCTGGTCTCCAATCGCCTGGACCTGTTTTCCGAAATGGACCTCAGCCGGAAGAACTACGGGCTGCGTGTGAGCGGCGCGGCCTGGTACGACGATGTCTACAACAAGGAAACCGACAGCAGCGAGCAACCGCATTTCCTCAGCGATACCCGCAAGCTCAATGGCCGTGACGCCGAAATCCTCGACGCCTTTGTGTTCCTGCGCGGTGATCTCGGTGAAGACTCCCAGGGAGTGGTGCGCCTGGGGCGGCACAGTCTGGTCTATGGTGAAAGCCTGTTCTACGGTGGCAACGGTATCGCCAACGCCCAGGGGCCGACCGATGTGGTCAAGTTGCTCAGCGTGCCGGGGACCCAGTTCAAGGAGATCCTGCGTCCGGTCAACCAGATCTCCGGGCAGTTACAGATCAACCCGCAACTGTCGGTGGGGGCTTACTACCAGTTCGAGTGGGAACGCTCCAACCTGCCTGGTGCCGGCAGCTACCTGAGCGATACCGACGCCATCGGCTACGGCAGCGGTTCGCTGCATGAAGTGTTCGGCAATGACACGGTGAACGCGGGCGATCTGAAACCGAAAAACTCGGGGCAGGGTGGTATGCAGATCCGCTTCAAACCGGCCGGGACCGAGCTGGAGCTGGGTTTTTACGCCGCGCAATATCACGACAAAACCCCGATCGGCCTGTACGCCTACCTCGACGGCCCGGCCGCGGCGGCCACCGGGTTGCCGATCCTGAGCACTTATCGTCAGGTCTATGCCGAAGATATTCGCACTGCCGGCATGAGCTTCTCCACCGCCCAGGGCCCGTTCAACTTCGCCGGTGAAACCTCGATTCGCTGGAATGCGCCGCTGGTGAGCAATCTGCAAGTGGTGACCCCAGGCATGTTGGCGGACGGCGGTGACCACTCGCTGTTTGCCCGAGGCAAAACCGCCCACGCCAACCTCTCAGCGATCTATCTGTTGTCGCCGACGGCCTTCTGGGACGGCGGTTCGGCACTGGCCGAGCTGGCCTGGAACCGCACCCTGAGCATCACCGAGAACGCCGCGGCCCTGGACGCCAATACGACCCGTGACGCCACGGCGCTACGGGTGCTGGTGGAGCCGGCGTATTTCCAGATTATCGACGGGATCGACCTGACTGTGCCGATCGGCATGGGCGTGGTGCTCGACGGGCGCTCTTCGGCGGTGAACAAGTCGGGCTTCGGCAACACCCACTCCGGCGACTGGAGTGTCGGGCTCAAGGCGACCTATCTGCAGCGCTGGGATGTCGGCCTGAACTACGTGAACTTCTTCGGCGCCCCGAAAGCCGGGCTGCGCGAGGACGGCAACTTCAGCTACGGACAATCCCTGGCCGACCGCGACTTCATTTCGCTCTACGTGAAAACCTCATTCTAATAAGGTGGATTTGCCATGCGCAACCAAGCTTTTTTCAACACCTGCGTCCTGACCCTGGCCCTTGTCGGCATGAGCCTGGCGCAGGCGGCGGTGTCGCCCGAACAGGCTGCACGCTTGAAGTCGGAACTGACGCCCCTGGGCGGCGAACGTGCCGGCAATGCCGATGGCAGCATCCCGGCCTGGGAAGGTGGTTACACCAAGGTCGCGCCGGGCTACAAAGCCGGTGAAAAACGTCCCGACCCCTTCGCCGGGGAGAAACCGCTGTACACGATCAAAGCCGCGAATATGCAGCAGTACGCCGGTGAGCTGGCCGAAGGCACCAAGATTCTATTGAAAAAGTACCCGGACTATCGTCTGGATGTGTACCCGACCCACCGTTCGGCAGCCGCTCCGCAATGGGTCTATGACAACACCGCGAGGAATGCCACCCGCGCCACGCTGGACGTCGAGAGCGAGAAAGTCAGCGGCGCCTATGGCGGTATCCCATTCCCGATTCCGGACAACGGCGCGCAAGTCCTGTGGAACTACCGATTGTCCTGGCAGGGCGGGGACACCATCAGTTCACCGTTCGACACCTGGCTGATGACCGCGGGGGGCAAGAAGGTCCAGGCCACCCGGGCGCTGTACACCTACCAGTTTCCCTATTACATCGAAAACGGCAGCCCGGAAAATTTCTCCGGCAAATACCTGATCGGCAAACTGTTCACCGAGCTGCCGTCGTCCAAGGCCGGCGAAGGCCTGATGACTCACTGGGACCTGGACCCGGCCAACCGTGCGGCCTGGCAATACCTGGTCGGTCAGCGCCGGGTGCGTCGGGCGCCGAATATTGCCTATGACACCCCGGACTTCGTCACCTCCGGTGTCGGCCTGTTCGACGAAGCCTTCATGCTGTTTGGGCCAACTGATCGTTATGACCTCAAGCTGATGGGCAAGAAAGAACTGATCGTCGCTTACAACAATAACCGTGCCGGTCTGGCCAAGAGCGATGATCTGGTCAAACCGAACTTCCTCAATCCCGACCTGGTGCGTTGGGAGAAGCATCGGGTCTGGGTGGTCGAGGCCACGCTCAAATCCGGCAAGCGCCATGTGGTGCCGCGTCGGACCTACTACATCGATGAGGATTCCTGGCAGATCCTGATGGCCGACGGTTATGACGCCCAGGGCAAGCTGGGTCGCCAGATGTATTCGCTGACGCTGCTGGCGCCGGACCTGCCGGCGCTCACCGCGCAGGTCATGTGGGGCAGCTACAACCTCGACACCGGTGCCTACTTCCTCAACTCCTCGAGCAATGACCTGGCGGTTCAGTACCAGAAAGTTGCGAAACCTTCGGCGTCCTTCTTCACACCGGATGCCATGGCCAACGAAAACATGCGTTGAACCCTGGACGGCCGCGGTGGGCAATAGGCTCGTCGCGGTCGCCAGTGACTTTCCAGGCGAGATAAAGACATGAACGTTGAAAAAAACTTTGCGCGCTTTGGCTGGCGCTGGGGGACCTGCGTCCTGGCGTTGTACCTGTTGGCGAGCACGCCTCTTGCGGTGCAGGCAGCGACGTTCGCGGCACTGCAGCAGCCGGCACTGCCCACCGCCAAGGCCCCCCGCGCGGTATTGCTCGGTTTGGCCCGGGCCGGGGATCGTCTGGTGGCGGTCGGTGAGCGCGGCATCGTGCTGCTCTCGGACGACTCGGGGAAAAGTTGGCGTCAGGCCAAGGTGCCGGTCAGCGTCAGCCTGACGGCGGTGCAATTCGTCGATGTCGAGCAGGGTTGGGCGGTAGGGCATCTGGGGGTGGTACTGCACAGCGAGGATAGGGGCGAAACCTGGCACAAGCAGCTCGATGGAGAGGCTGCCGCCGCGTTGGCAGTGCAGAGCGCACAGCACGATATCGATCAGCCGGGCGGTGCCGGCAATCTGGAGCAGGCGCGGCATTTACTGGGCGACGGACCGGACAAACCGTTTCTTGACCTGTACTTCAGCGATCGGCTGCATGGCTACATCGTCGGTGCCTACAACCAGATCTATCGCACCGACGATGGTGGACGAAGCTGGCTGCCTTGGATGTCGCATGTGGACAATCCACAAGGCCTGAACCTCTACGGCATTCGTGCATCGGGCAACGATCTGCTGCTGGTGGGGGAACGCGGCCTATTGTTGCGTTCCAGCGATGCCGGGCATTCGTTCCAGGCCTTGAAATCGCCTTATGACGGCAGCTTTTTCGGTCTGCTCGGCACCCGTGGGGGCGCGTTGATTGCCTATGGTTTGCGCGGCAACGCCTGGTGGTCGGATGACCGTGGCACCAGCTGGCGACGCCTTGACACCGGTGTCGAGTCAACGCTGGCGAGTGCCATCGAACTGCAGGACGGCAGCCTGCTGCTGGCCAGCCAGGGCGGGGAACTCCTGCTCAGCCATGACCAGGGTCGCAGTTTTGACAAACGTCAGAGCCGCAGCGGCGCGACGGTCGCCGCCGTGCAACAGGTGGCCGACGGCAGTCTGGCCAGTGTCGGCTTGAGTGGCGTGGCCGCCGACCAGGATCCGCAGGCCTCCGGTAAACCTTGAAACTTCACGGTGTAGCACTATCGGGCCATGGCCCGTGCAACAGGAGTCAGACTTGAAAGACGACAAAACTCAAACCGTGATTGGCCGCCTGGAGGACTTCGACCAGGCTTCGGGTAATTTCGCCGAGCGGGCGATCTTCAACCACCGGCCCTGGGTGATCCTGCTGTGTCTGCTGGTGACCCTGGTGCTCGGCTGGCAAGCCACGCGCATCGGCATCAACGCCAGTTATGAGAAAACCATTCCTACCGGCCACCCCTATGTCGCCCACTTCCTGGAGAATCGCAGTGAACTGAGCGGCCTGGGCAACTCGTTGCGGATCGCCGTGGAGGTCAGACAGGGTAGTATCTTCACCAAGGACTACCTCGACACACTGGCCAGGCTCAACGACGAGCTTTACCTGCTGCCGGGCGTCGACCGGCCTTACATGAAGTCGTTATGGACCCCGACCACGCGCTGGACCGCGGTGACCGAAGAGGGACTCGATGGCGGCACGGTGATCCCTGACGACTACGACGGGTCTGTCGCCAGCATCGAGCAGGTGCGAACCAACGTCGCCCGCTCCGGTGAGGTCGGTCAGTTGGTGGCCGGCAACTTCAAGTCCAGCGTGATTTTCGTGCCCTTGCTCGAAATCAATCCGCAGACCGGCAAAGCCCTGGACTACGGTGAGTTTTCCCGGCAACTGGAAGCCCTGCGCAGCAAGTACCAGAGCGATGACCTGCGGATTCACATCACCGGCTTCACCAAAATCGCCGGCGATCTGATCGAGGGGCTGACCCAGGTCCTGCTGTTCTTCGTGGTGGCGGTATTGGTGACTGTGGTGGTGCTCTATGGCTACACCCGTTGCGCGCGCAGCACCCTGGTGGTGGTGACCTGTTCGCTGGTGGCGGTGCTCTGGCAACTGGGTCTGCTCGCGACCCTCGGTTATGAGCTGGACCCTTACTCGGCGTTGGTGCCGTTTCTGGTGTTCGCCATCGGCATGAGCCATGGCGCGCAGAAGATGAACGGCATCATGCAGGATGTCGGGCGCGGTACCCACCGGGTGGTGGCCGCGCGTTACACCTTCCGCCGACTGTTTGCCGCCGGTATGACCGCATTGCTCTGCGATGCGGTGGGGTTCGCGGTGTTGCTACTGATCAATATCCGGGTGATCCAGGACCTGGCGATCACCGCCAGCCTCGGCGTGGCCGTGCTGATCTTCACCAACCTGATTCTGCTGCCGATCCTGCTCAGCTATATCGGTGTCAGCCCGGCAGCGGCGCAACGCAGCCTGAGTTCGGAAACCGCCGAGCTACAGGCCCGGATCAAGCATCCGTTGTGGCGTTTTCTCGATCGGTTTACCGGACGGCGCTGGGCCATTAGTGCCATGCTCGGTGGCCTGCTGCTGGCGGCGTCCGGTTTTGCCGTGAGTCTGCACCTGAAGATCGGCGATCTCGATCCCGGTGCCCCGGAGTTGCGCGTCGACTCGCGCTACAACCGTGATGCGCAGTTCATGACCGGCAACTATGCGGCCAGCTCGGATATTTTCGTGGTCATGATCAAGACGCCGGAAGATCAGTGCACCCGCTATGCCAGCCTGTCCGCCGTAGATGCGCTGGCCTGGCGGCTGGAGCAACTGCCCGGCGTGGAGTCGACCACCTCGATGGCGGCGTTGAGCAAGATCGCCACGGTCGGTTACAACGAAGGCAATTTCAAATGGTATGAGCTGATCCCCAATGACGGCGCACTGGGCGCGGTGCAGACCCGGGCACCACGGGAGCTGTTCAATCAGGGCTGCTCGATGTTGTCGCTGTACGTTTACCTGGCCGATCACAAGGCCGATACCCTGAGCCGGGTGGTGGAGGCCAGCGAGCAATTTATCGCCGGGCATCCGGTGCCGGAGGTCAAGTTCATGCTCGCCGCCGGCAGCGCCGGGATCGAAGCCGCGACCAATATCGTGGTGAAAAAATCCATGCATGAGATGCTGTTCTGGGTGTATGGCGCGGTCAGCCTGTTATGCCTGCTGACCTTCCGCAGTTGGCGTGCCACCCTCTGCGCGATGCTGCCGCTGATGCTCACCTCGATTCTTTGCGAGGCGCTGATGGTCGCCCTGGGGATGGGGGTGAAGGTGGCGACACTGCCGGTGATCGCGCTCGGCGTGGGCATCGGCATCGACTATGCGCTCTACGTCCTGAGCGTGATCCTGGCACGGATGCGGGCCGGTGACAGCCTGGCCCAGGCCTATTACCAGGCGCTGCTGTTCACCGGCAAGGTGGTGCTGCTGACCGGTATGACACTCGCGGTGGCGGTGTCGACCTGGGCTTTCTCGCCGATCAAGTTCCAGGCCGACATGGGGATCCTTTTGGCCTTCATGTTCCTGGTGAATATGCTCGGCGCCTTGATCCTGCTGCCGGCACTGGCCTGGTTGTTGCTGCCGCGCAAGGTCTTCGCAAAAAAGCCTGAAGCAAGTCTGCTGGCGCAGTGACTCAAGTGCACCTGCGGCCCGAGGCACGGGCCGCAGTCCAACTGCAATCACTAGCGAATCATCACTGACGTGAGCTCGGTGTAATCCTCGATAAAGGATTGCTTCAGCGTACTGCGCGTCTGCGCTCTAGCCGAACTTCACCAGGTTCAAAATTGCCAGCGGGCCGCCCGGGAACTGCACGAGACGACCTTCAGATTCGCCTCCCAGGTCCACGGTGGCAAAGCCCAAGCGTTCGGCGAGATCGCTGACGGTCTTCTTCGCAGCGGCATCTTCTCCCGAGACAAATAGCACGCGGCGGCCGCCCTCGGCTTCGGGATCGGCATCCAGTAAAGGTGCTACCAAATGGTTGAAGGCTTTGACGACGCGAGCACCGGGTGCCCACTCGGCCACGGCTCGGCTGGATGCGCGACCGCCAAGGTCAACGGCCTGGTAGGACGGTACTTCGACGGCATTGTTGGCATCGACCAAGATGCGACCATTCCAAGGTCCGAGATCTTTTAGCGCGCCTTCCAAGCGATCCCAATTGACCGCGACAAATACCAGGTCGGCCTGGGATGCTTCTTGAAGGCTCACGGCTTTGATGTGCGGGCCGAGCTCTTTGACCAGATCCTGCAATGACTGCGGGCCGCGGCTGTTGGCAATAGTCGCGTCGATGCCATGGCGGGCGAGTTTGCGAGCGATAGCCGAGCCGATTGCGCCTGCGCCGATAATTGAGATGCTCATGATGGTTCCTTTAGATGATGGGGGAGCAATGTTTGCTGAGTTCAATTTAGGCGCTTTCAGGTGTCAGTGTTAGTTGTCGTCCGGTAGTATCTGTTTCAAGCATTGCTTGAAGGTGAAATGATGGAGACGCTCGCAAACCTGGAGTCTTTTGTGCGCAGTGCCGAGACAGGAAGCTTTTCGGCGGCCGGGCGTCGATTGGCATTGACGCCTGCGGCGGTCAGCCGCAACGTCGCGCACCTGGAGCGCAACCTCGGCGTGCGGCTGTTCCAGCGCAGCACACGCGGTTTGATGTTGACCGAGGCCGGTGAACGCTTCCTGGTATCGGTACAAGGGGGGCTCGACAGTATTCAAGGCGCGATTGCCGACATCACGGTCAATGCCGGACAACCTTCCGGGGTGCTGAAGCTGAATGCCGCGCCAGGGTTGGGGATGGAATACTTGCTACCACTGATGCCCGAGTTCCTCGAACGCTATCCGGCAGTGATACCGGACTGGACCTTCGATAACCGTCCGCTGGACCTTATCGCTGGAGGCTTCGACGCTGCGATCGGTGGCGGATTCGACTTGCCGCTTGGAATGGTTGCGCGCGAACTGGCAAGGATTCATGTCATTGCGGTGGCGTCACCGGCGTTTATGCAAGGTAAAAATCGCCCTAAGGATCCCACTGAGCTTTCAGCGCTCGCCGGGCTGGCAATGCGCTCGGCACTCAATAACCGCGTGCGTACGCATGTCATGCGAAACGGGGCTGGAGACGAGATGACTGCGGTGCAAAAGCCGATTATGTTTATGAATGATCCGGACGCTGTGTGTCGCGCCGCACTGCTGGGCCTTGGCGTCTGTCTGATTGCCATGCCCCACGCGCTGCCACATTTGAAAAGTGGTGCTTTGGAATGGCTGCTACCTGATTGGCATTGTGATTTCGGTCCGATTTCACTCTACTTCGCCAGCCAGAAACTGCTACCCGCCAAGACCCGCGCTTTTGTCGATTTCGTCACGCAAGCATTTCGTACGCAGAAACTTGCAGAAGTTTTTTCTGGCAAATTGCGGGCGCCATAAATTTTGGCGAAGACACCAGTGTCGGCTCCGATGGCACCTGCCTGGTATCTGTTGGTGGCCATATGCGTCAGCCTGTTCGCGCTGATCCCCGGATTGATAGCGAAAACAGCGCCCGCCAGCGGTTGGTCGCTCAGATCTCCACCAGGGCGAATCGAGGTGACATAACCCGAGTCAGCAGCACCTGGAGTGGCTCAATCTGCAGCGGGCTGTTGATCCTGGTGCCCAGGCGCTGGCGCTACTCAATGGCTTCATAGGGCAGCCCGACATAGTTTTCGGCAATCGTCTTGCGTCCGGCGGCCGAGCCTGTGAAGTAATCGAGTTCGCTCTTCTGGAGACGCTGGCCGAAAACGTCAGTCTCGGGGAAACGGTGGAGGATCGAGGTCATCCACCAGGAAAAACGTTCGGCTTTCCAGACCCGACGCAGGCAGATTGACGAATACTTCTGCAGCAAGTCGGTGCGACCCTCGCGATAAACCTTGAGCAGGATCCGGT
>Ga0302157_10000940_pt1 | contig 36938 bp, 32 predicted proteins | sample I_Bog_N3_3_FD_193502 | JGI IMG/M metagenome (GOLD analysis project Ga0302157, IMG submission 193502) | Peat permafrost microbial communities from Stordalen Mire near Abisko, Sweden - I_Bog_N3_3 | ecosystem: Environmental > Terrestrial > Soil > Wetlands > Peat | place: Sweden: Abisko, Stordalen...
CCCGGGCGCACCCACCAGCTCGAGGGAGACGTCGTAGGGGCCGTGGTCGGCCACCGCCCCGGGGTCGATGACCTCGTCGGCCCCGAGGGCCAGGACGGCGGGGCGGTGGTCGGCCGAGCGCACCGAGGCCACCACGTGGGCGCCGGCGGCCCGGGCCAGCTGGACGGCGGCCGTGCCCACCCCGCCGGCCGCCCCCGAGATCAGCACGCGCTCCCCCACGGCCAGGCCGGCCTGGGTGATCAGGGCGTCGTAGGCGGTGGAGAAGGCCTCGGGGAACCCGCCGGCCTGCTCCCAGGGGACCCCGTCGGGCACCCGCAGCACGATCGACTCGGGGACCACCACCCGCTCACCCTGTCCCCCGCCCCCGGTGATGGACATGACCCGGTCGCCCAGGGACAGCCGGTGGGTCCCGGGGCCGAGGCCCACCACCTCGCCGGCGAACTCCAGGCCCGGGATGTCCGCGGGGGCACCCGGGGGCGCCGGGTAGCGACCCTGGGCCTGCATGAGGTCGGCGGCATTGATGCCGGCCGCCGCCACGGCCACCACCACCTCGCCCGGGCCGGCCTCCGGATCGGGGTGCTCCCGCCACTCGAGGGCCCCGTCGATGATGGTCACGGCGAACATGGGCCCACAGTAGACGGGGCGTCCCCCGGTCCCGACAAGGGGGAATCGATGACAGGGGCACCCTGCCCTCGTAGGCTGTGGACCAGGAGGTCACCGTTGATGACAACCGAAGCAGCGCCGGGACCAGACGGCCCGGGAGCCGCTCCCGGGGGGGCCCTTCCCCAGGGGTCCGTGCTGGCCCAGGGTTCCACGCGCCACGACATCGGCCTCTATATCGCCGAGGGCGCCGCCGGCCCCACGGTGGGCATGGTGCTGCACCGCGTGCTGGCCCGCTCGGCGCGCGCCTTCCTGCTCAACGATCTCAACGAGGAGGTGCTGGACCGCCAGCGGCGGCGCCAGCCCACCGGGGCCTCGGGCCACGGCGGCTATGACCGCCCGGCGTGGGCCCAGACCGCCACCGAGCGGAACGACAAGGCGGCCCGTCGGGCCTCGGAGTTCGACCGCATCCACCAGAGCCGGGTGGCCCTGCGCCGGATCCGCTCGACCCTGCGCACCTTCCGGCTGGCCGTCGACCCGGCCTGGGGCACCGCCCTCCGGGCCGAGCTGGCCTGGTACGCCGGGGTGCTGGGCGAGACCCGGGACCTCCACATCATCGAGGAGCTGATCCGCGACAAGGGGCCCAAGGTCCTGAGCCGGGCCAACGTCGACCGACTCGACGCCGTCCTGGCCGACCAGCGGGCCCGGGTGGCCGTGGCGCTGAACGCCGAGCGGGGCGGGGCCCGCCGCTTCCAACTCACCGAGCAGATGATGGTCCTGTGGGACGGGCCCCACTTCAACTCGAAGGCCGGACTGGCGGCCAACGAGGCGCTGCCGGCCATGGTCCAGCGGGCCTGGCACGACCTGCGGGGCGCCGCCCGCACGGCCCGCAAGCAGCCCACCGAGGTCAACCTCCACGCCCTGCGGATCCGGCTGAAGGACCTCCGCTACGGGTGCGAGACGGTGGCGCTGGTCGAGGGCGGCCCGGCCAAGAAGACGGCCAAGGCCGCCGAGCGCCTGCAGACCAAGCTCGGGGACGTCCACGACGCCCGCTTCTGCGTCGACTGGCTCCGGGCCGTGGGCAACGAGCGGCCCGAGCTGGCCGAGCCGGTCGAGGCCCTGGTGTCCGTGGAGCGCGAGGCGGCGGCCGACGCCCGCAAGGGCTGGAAGCGCGAGCTCAAAGAGGTCGAGCGCCGCTGGCGGTCCTGGCAGGTCTGAACGGCGCCCTGCCTCCCGGTCCCGGGCGGCAGGGCGGGATCAGGGGGTGGGCCGGTTCACACCCACGTGGTCCGCCTCCCACAGCTTGATGCCCCCGAGGATGCCGGCCGAGTTGTCCACGATGGTGACGTCGTCGTCCAGGTGGTCCCGCGTGACCCGGCGCGAGTTGCCCCCGCCGATGTAGAGGTGGTCGAAGAACATCAGGGCCCGGAGGTTGGTGATGGCCTTGCGGACCCGCTTGTTCCACCGCTCGTCCCCGATGTCCTTGCGGGTGGCCTCACCCAGCTGGTCGTTGTAGGTCTCGCCCTTGCGGAAGGGCTGGTGGGCGATCTCCAGGTGGGGCATGAGGGCGCCGTCGTAGAACAGCCCCGTTCCGAAGCCGGTGCCGAGGGTGATGGCCAGCTCCAGACCCGTGCCGGTCACCACCGCCGCCCCCTGGATGTCGGCGTCGTTGGCCACCTTGGTGGGGATGCCGAACGCCGTGGTCAGGGCCGAGGCCAGATCGAAGTGCGACCACTGGTCGAACAGGTCGTCGTCGACGGCGCTGCCCGGACCGTGCTTGGTCGAGAAGTGCGGGGCCGACAGGACCAGCCCGTCGCGGACCATGCCGGGAAAGCCCACCGAGGCCCGCTCGGCGGTGGGGAGCGGGGCGGCCAGCTTGGTGAGGGTGGACACCAGCTTCTCCGGCGGCATGGGGTAGGTGGTCGGCACCTTGACCCGGTCGGCGGCCATGGCGCCGTCGGCGCTCAGCACCGAGGCCTTGAGACCGGTGCCGCCGATGTCCACGGCCAGGGTCAGCGGGTGTCGGGGGCCGGCGGCGTCACTGGCCGGTACGCCGTCGGTGACCGGGGACTGCTCGTCGTCACTCATGCCCCCACGCTAGACACCCGGTGACCCACGGGCGAGCGTGGGGACCGATGGGCGCCTCGATCCGGCGCGTCACGCTGCGCCTCCACCGCTGCGTCGCACCCGAACCCGCACCCGGCGGGTGGCACCACCGTGCGGGGCCGGGGCCGTGCCGGTAGCGTCCACCACCGTGACCGACTCCCCCTGGACCGGCGACGCCTGCTCGCTGGTCGACGCCTTCCGCCGGGGCACCATCACGCCGGTCGAGGCCCTCGACGCCTCGCTGGCCGCCATGGCGGCGTCGGAGCTGAACGCCTTCAGCCACGTGGACACCGAGGCGGCCCGGGCGACGGCCGCCTCCGCCGACGTGACCCTCCCCTTCGGCGGCGTCCCTGTGGGCATCAAGGAGCTCGAGCCGGTGGCGGGCTGGCCCTTCACCGAGGCCTCGCTGGTCTTCGCCGACCGGGTGGCGGCACGCGACGCCACCCAGGTCACCCGGCTCCGGGCCGCCGGTGCCGTGCTGGCCGGCCAGACCACCGCCTCGGAGTTCGGCGGGATCAACTGCACCAGCACCCGGCTGCACGGGACCACCCGCAACCCCTGGGACCCCGAGCGCACGCCGGGCGGCTCCTCGGGCGGGTCGGCCGCCGCCGTGGCCGGCGGCCTGGTCCCCCTGGCCAGCGGGACCGACGGGGGAGGGTCCATCCGCATCCCGGCCGGGTTCAGCGGCCTGTTCGGGCTGAAGGCCACCTACGGCCGCATACCCCGCGGCCCCGAGGTCCTCCAACCGCCCCTCACCGTGGTGGTGGGCTGCGTGTCGCGCTCGGTGCGGGACACGGCCCGGTGGTTCGACGTGTGCAACGGCTTCGACCCCCGCGACTCCCTCAGCCTGCCCCGGGTGGAGGGGTGGGAGGCCGGCCTCGACTCCTTCGACCTGGCCGGCAGGCGGGCCGTCATCGCCGTCGACCTCGGGGCAGCCATCGTCGAGCCCCGGGCGGCGGCCCTGGTCACCGGGCTGGCCGAGACGCTGATCGCCGCCGCCGGCCTGCAGAGGGTCGATGTGGTGGTCGACCTCCCCCAGGGGGGCCTCGAGTGGGCCATGTCCAACGTGATCGGCCTGGCCGGGGTGCTGGGCGACCGCTACCCGGACTGCAACGACGACCTGACCCCCGAGATCCAGCTGGTCCTGAACCTGGCCACCCACCACCTCACCGTGCAGACGGCCGGGGCCACCGACATGTTCCGCATCGAGGTCAACGAGCGCATGGCCGACCTGTTCGAGCAGACCGACTTCGTCTTCGCCGCCACCAACCCCGACGTGGCCTTCGGGGCGGCCGGGCCCATGCCCACCACGGTGGGGGACGTCGACCTCATCGCCGAGTACGGCTTCAACCGGGCGGTGGGCAACAACGGGGCCCTCACCATCCCGGCCAACCTCACCGGCCACCCGGCGGTGTCCATCCCGGCCGGCACGGTGGACGGCCTCCCGGTCGGGCTCCAGGTCATCGGCCGCCACCACGAGGAGCAGCTCCTGTTGGACCTGGCCCGCGTGGCCGAGCGCGAGCGGCCCTGGCCGCTGGTGGCACCGACAGCCCCGGCCTGACACTGACAGGCAGACACCGACGAACACTGACCGACCGGCGCCGCAGCGGCGCCCGAACCGAACCGAGAGGACACCCGAGCATGGACGTCGACCTGTGGATCCCCACGGCCAACCCGTTCTGCACCCCCGAGGTGCTGGCCGTCATCGGCCGTGAGGCCGAGCAGCGCGGCATCGGCACCCTGTGGGTCGGCGAGCACGTGGTCCTGTTCGACGAGTACGAGTCGTCCTACCCCTACGCCGCCGACGGCCGCATCCCGACCCCGCCCGGCTCGGGTCTGCTCGAGCCCCTGTCCACCCTGTCGTTCCTGGCCGCCCACACCACCACGGTCCGCCTGGGCACGGCCATGGTCCTGCTCCCCCAGCGCAACCCGGTCTACACGGCCAAGGAGGTGTCCACCCTCGACTGGCTGTCCCACGGGCGGGTCGACTTCGGCATCGGCGTGGGCTGGCTGGAGGAGGAGTTCAACGCCGTCAACGTGCCGTGGCCCCACCGGGGCCGGCGGACCGACGAGTACCTCGAGGTGCTCACCACGCTGTGGTGCGACGAGACCTCGGCCTACGAGGGCGAGTTCTACTCGCTGAACCCCTGTGCCATGTTCCCCAAGCCCGTCCAGGAGCCCCACCCGCCCATTCACATCGGCGGGGAGAGTGACGCCGCCCTGCGCCGGACGGCCCGGGCCGCCCGGGGCTGGCACACCTTCAACCGGACCCCCGAGGACCTGGCCGAGCCGCTGGCCACGCTGGACGGGTTCCTGGCCGACGAGGGGCGGACCCGTGACGACGTCCGCATCACCGTGTGCCCGTACTTCCATCCCCTGGACGCCGACATCGCCCCCCGCTACGCCGAGGCCGGGGCGGACGCCGTGGCCGCCCTGCTGCTCCCGCTGGACACCGACTCGGTGCTGGCCGCCTTCGACGCCCTCCAACCCGTGCTGGACCGGGCCGCCTCGCTCTGAGCCAGGTCACGCCCGAGCCGGTCCGGGACCGGACGGTCAGCCCCGCATGGCCACCGGCAGGGACTCCATGCCCCGGAGGACCACGTTGTGCTTGTAGGTGACCTGGTCGACGGCCAGGGCCAGGTCGGGGGCCCGGCGCACCAGGGTCCCGAGGGCCACCTGGGCCTCCATCCGGGCCAGAGGGGCACCCAGGCAGTGGTGGGTCCCGAAGCCGAAGCCCAGGTGGGTGTTGGGGGTGCGGCCGACGTCGAAGCGGTCGGGGTCGTCGAACTGCGCGGCGTCCCGGTTGCCCGAGGCCAGCAGCAGCATGACGAAGTCGCCCTGCTCGAACCGGGCCCCGCCGACCTCGACCTCCTCGGTGAGGACGCGGCCGGTCAGCTGGACCGGTGACACGTAGCGGAGCATCTCCTCCACCCCGGTGCGGGTCACGCCGGGGTCGGTGCGGAACCGCTCGAGCTGGTCGGGATGGCGCAGCAGGGCCAGGGTCCCCCCGGCGATGAGGTTGACCGTGGTCTCGTGGCCGGCCACCAGCAACAGGATGCAGGTGGACAGCAGCTCGGGCTCGCTGAGGGTGGTCCCACCGTCCTCCACCTGGACCAGGCCGCTCAGCAGGTCGTCACCGGGATGGCGCCGGCGCTCGGCCAGCAGCTCGAAGAAGTACTGGGCGAACTGGGCCACCGCCTGGCTGCGGGCGTCGATGACCTCCGGGGTGAGCAGGAAGTCGGGGTCGAGGCCCCGGGCCAGGGCGTGGGACCACCCCTTGAACCGCTCCTCGTCCTCGACCGGCACCCCGAGGAGGTCACAGATCACCCGGACGGGCAGGGGGTAGGCGAACGCCTCGACCAGGTCGACCCGGCCGGCCTCCAGGGCGGCGTCGAGGAGCCCGTCCACGTACTGCTGGGTCCGCTGGCGGAGCGCCTCCACCACCTTGGGGGTGAAGGCCTTGGACACCAGGCCCCGCAGGCGGGTGTGGTCGGGGGGGTCCCGGAACAGGAACGGCCGCATCTCCACCATGGCGGCGGCGACGGGGTCGTCCTCGGGGATCGGGGTCCGGAAGCCGGCCGGCATCCGGTCGACGTCCAGGTTGAGGCTGTCCGAGCTGGCCCGGCGGTCCCGCAGGACGGCCAGGCAGTCCTCGTAGCGGGCCACCACCCAGAACCCCAGGTCGTTGCGGTGGATGGGGGCCCGCGCCCGGAGGTCGGCATAGAGCGGGAAGGGGTCGCTGGCCCAGGTCGGATCGAAGGGGTCGAAGACCGGGCCGGCGGTGGCCGGGTCGGGGGGAGCGGGGGCCACCGACCGATGGTACCGACTCCGGGTGGCCTCGGACGGGACGGGCGCTCCGATTGTCGCCCCCCTGCGGCCTCCCTACTGTGGTGGCCGTCCGCCCCACCCGAAAGGTCCCCCATGCCCCAGCCCGTCGTCCTCATCACCGGAACCTCCTCGGGCATCGGCCTGGCCACGGCGGTGGCCACCGCCCGGGCCGGCTGGGCGACCGTCGCCACGCTGCGCAACCCCGCCGGCGACGGCGCCCTCCGATCAGCGGCCGAGGCGGCCGGCGTCGAGATGGACATCCGGGCCCTCGACGTCACCGACGCCGCGGCCATCGGGTCGTGCGTGGAGGCGGTGGTGGCCGACCACGGCCACCTGGACGCCGTGGTCAACAACGCCGGTGCCGGCCACATCGGCACCATCGAGAACGAGGACGTGGACGCGGTCCGCCGGGTGATGGAGGTCAACTTCTTCGGGGTGGTGGCCGTCACCAAGGCCGTCCTGCCCCACCTCCGGGCCACAGGAGGGCGCCTGGTCACCGTCAGCAGTGTCGGCGGTGCCGTCGGCCAGCCCTTCAACGAGGCCTACTGCGCGGCCAAGTTCGCCGTCGAGGGGTTCCTGGAGAGCCTGGCCCCGGTGGCCGCCACCGTCGGGGTGGGGGTCACCATCGTCGAGCCGGGGCCGGTGGCCACCGAGTTCGTGGCCAACGTGGGCGTCGACCCGGCCGTGCTGTTCGCCGAGGCCGGTCCCTACGAGCCCGCCCTGCAGGCCTACGTCAGCCACGTGACGGCCGACTTCTCCTCCGACGCCGCCCAGACCGGCGACCAGGTGGCCGAGGTGGTGCTGGCCGCGCTGACCGACCCGTCACCGGCGGTGCGGATCCAGACCAGCCCGTGGGCCGAGCGCTTCGTGGCCGCCAAGCTGGCCGACCTCGACGGCGCTGGCGTGCAGGCCGTCACCGGCAGCTGGGTGCGGTAGGCCCGGGCCGGGGAGCGAGACCTCAGGCCGGCGGTTTGATGTAGGCGTAGTCGCAGCGGTAGCCGTGGGTGGCACCTCTCACCGGGGGATCGTCCACCCGCTGGAACGTGCCGTTGACCAGCTGGCCCATGAGGTAGCAGTTGCTCAGCGCCTTGGTGACCGGATCACTCGGCCCCACGATGCCGTTGCCGTCGAAGGTGGTGATGGCGCGCAGGGCCTTCAGCAGCGAGCCCCGGCTGGGATGGTGGCCGGCGTTCTTCAGGCCCTCGGAGAACAGCTCGGCCGAGAGCCAGCCGTACAGGGTGAACAGGTCGGGTTGGAAGCCGGGCGAGGCCACGTGCACCCAGTGGAGGAAGGTGGCCACGGCCGGGAGCACCGCCTTGTCACCCCCCAGGTACAGCGACTGGTTCTGCTCGAGGTAGTCGCCGTCGACGTTGGCCGCACCTCCGGCGTCGGCCACCAGCGTGTTGGTGTAGGCCGTGGCCCCCAGCACCACCACCGGGTGGTAGTCCTGCTGTTGGAGGCTGTTGATCAGTGATGAGGCATAGGCGGCCGGGAGCTGGTCGACGAAGAGCATCTTCACGCCGGCGTCCTTCATCTGGATGACGTTCTGGGTGAAGTCGGTCTGCGACAGGGAGTAGGTGGGCTCGTACACGACCTTGTACCCGGCCTTCTCCAGGGCGTATTTCTCCCCGAGCCACCCGGGCAGTGCGGACGGCAGGTCGTTGACCAGGGTCCCCACCGCGCCGATGTCCTTGGGGAATTTCTTCTTCAGGTACTCGAGGGGCCCGAGGTTCCATCCGTCGGACGCCGGGGCCGGACTGAACACGTTGGGCAGGACGTAGGTGTGGGGGTCGAGGACCACGGCCACGTCGGGCATGCCGGGGTTCTGGGCCAGGACGGCCCCGCCGTAGCTGTCCTGCAGGGAGAATCCTCCGACCAGGGCGAAGTCGTGGTCGATGGCGCTCTGGACGCCCTGCTTGTTGCCGGCCCCGCTGAAGTTGTCGTCGACCGAGTCGACGATGATCCGGCGGCCGTCGACCCCGCCCTTGGCGTTCACGTAGGCGGCGTAGGCCTGGGTCCCGACCAGGGCACCCTTGGCCAGGCCCCCGGTCAGCGTCGAGACGTTGGCCACGTGCACGCTGGTGGAAGAGATGCCGGTGTGGTCGGCGTAGGCGCTGGCCGGGATGGCCGGGTCCTTCGACGCCGTGCCCCCCGTACTGGCTCCCGATGTCGTAGCGCTGCACGCCACCAGCCCCAGCACCGACAGGGCCGCCAGCCCCGTCACCGCGCAGCGCGTCATCCACTGTCTTGAAGCCACGTCTCCCCCTTGGTCGTGGTCGGTCCTTTCGGGCCTGGCCGTCGGCCGGACCCGTCCTTACGCTTGTGTCGGGTGCGACGCCGTTCCCTCCCGGCGGACCCCGGCACCCCCCGGTGATCGGCACCCCCCGGTGATCGATACCGCGCCGTCCATCGATACCGCGCCGTCGATCGGTGACTGCCCGGCTACCCCGAGCTGTCCGCCAGCCGCTCGGCGTCGGCCAGTGCCTCGTAGCCGGCGTTGTATCCCGGGATGAAGGTGATCCCCGGGCCGCCGTAGCATCCGGCCCCGGCCAGGTAGAGGCCCTCCAGGGGCACGGGCATGTCGCTCCACCCCTTGGGCCCCGGCCGGTAGGGACCCATCAGCTCGGGATGGAGCAGGCCCTGGCAGAAGTCACCCCCGGGACAGCCGAACATGGTGTCGAAGTGGAAGGAGGCGAACGTGGTGTGGCGGATCAGGATGTCGGGGAAGTTCGGGGCCATGCGGGTGAGCTTCTCGATGACCCGGGCGGCCATCTCGTCCTTCAGGCGTCCGTGCTGGCTCCGGTCCACCTCGACCGGGAAGTAGAAGGCGTAGGTGCTGGCCGCGTGCTTGCCCTCGGGCGCCAGGCTGGGGTCGTGGATGCTGGGGATCTGCATCCCCATGGACGGGTTCTGGGGGACGAGGCCGCGGCGGCAGTCCTCCCAGTCCTTCTGCATGTCCTCGGGTGAGCCGAACATCCCGAGCGATCCCTGCATGCCCGGCTCGTTCAGGAACTCGTAGGGCGCCACGTACTCGGGCAGCCCGTCCAGGGCGAAGTGCATCTGGACGTAGGCGGCCCGGTGGTCGACGTCGGACACCCGGGCCACCAGGTCGGCGGGCAGCGTGTCGGGGTCGAGGAGCGTGGTGAAGGTCACCCCGGGGTCGAGGTTGGAGATGACCATGGGTGCGCTGATGGTCTGGCCGTCCCGGAGCTCCACGCCGGCCACCCGGTCCCCGTCCACCACGATCCGTGCCACGTCGGCCCGGAACCGGAGCTCGCCCCCGTGGGACTCGAACATGGTCCGCACCCGGGCGGCCAGGGTGCCGATGCCACCCTCCAGCTTCTTCATCATCTCCATCCCCGGAGGAGCGGCCAGGGCGAAGGCCAGGCAGGTGGCACTGCCCGGGGTGTAGGGACCCCGGTAGGTGGAGTTGACGGCCAGGAAGGCCAGCATGCCCCGGAGCATGGCGTGCTTCTCCTTGTCGGGGAAGCACCGGCCGATGACGTCCATGGCCGACCCGAACAGCATGTCGGTGATGGCCGAGCGCTCGGCCTCGGAGGTGGCGCAGGCGTACATCTCGTCGAGGGTCTTCGGTGGCTGGCGCACGTCGAACCGGCCCAGGGCCCGGGCCGGGGCCTCGCTCCAGGCCAGCAGGTTGGCCATCCCGACCATGGCATCGGCCCCGTGCTTCTCGTCCAGGTGGGTCATGAACTGCACGGCGTCCCGGTAGAAGATGAGCGGCTCGTCACCCGGCGTCCCCAGGTTCACCGACATGACCTCGCTGTCCACGGTGGGACAGTCGTCGAGGCCCAGGTCGGCGCTGATCTCGGCGGCCATGGGGAAGAGCACCGACCCGGCGATCTCGAACCGGAACCCGGGGAAGAGCTCGACCGTCGAGGCCATGCCCCCGCTGTAGTGGTTCTTCTCCAGGCACAGGGTGCGGAGCCCGCCCCGCTGCAACAGGGCGGCGGCGGTCAGGCCGTTGTGGCCCGCCCCGATGACGATGGCGTCGTAGTCGCTCATGAGTGGTGACCCTTCTGTCGGTTCAGCGGTCGGACGGGCTCAGCGGAAGTGGGAGGTCTGGTCGGAGAGTGCGAGGTCGTCGGCCTGGTCGGGGTGGAGGAACAGGGCCCGGGTGAACAGGTCCTCCTCGGTCTCCCGACGCTCGGGGTCGTCGACGCACACGTCGATCGGGCACACGTAGGCGCACATGGGGGTGCTGTTGAAGCCCACGCACTCGGTGCACAGGGCGGGGTCGATCTCGTAGATCTCGCCCACCAGGCTGATGGCCGAATTGGGGCACTCCGGCTCACAGGCGTGGCAGGTGATGCACTCGTCGGTGATCAGGATCGCCACAGTGCCCCCCGGCCGGCGTAGGTCATCGCCGTCAGTGTGGCAAGGATGGCCTGATATGTCAAGACTGACATATTTACGTCACTACTGACTGTCAGAACTGACATGATCGTGTCAGTCTCCTAGTCTGGGAGTTACATGCCGACCACGACCAACCGCCACGAGCTCCGCCGACAGGCCACCCGCGACGCCTTGCGGGAGGTGGCGCTGGCCAAGTTCGCCGATCAGGGGTTCGACAACGTCACCGTGGCCGAGGTGGCCGCCGAGGTGGGTGTGACCGAGCGCACCTTCTACCGCCACTTCCCGACCAAGGAGTCCATCCTCTTCCAGGACTACGAGAGCCGCCTCGACTGGCTCGCCACCGCCCTGGCCGTGCGCCCGGCCGACGAGCCCATCTTCGACTCCGTGCTGGCGGCCACGCGCAGCTTCCCCTACGACCTGGAGATCGTCCACCAGGCCGCCGTCCTGCGCACCAGCCTGATCAGCGGACAGCGCGTGGCCGATCACCTCCGGATCGTGCAGGCCTCGTTCACCGAGGTGTTCATCGACTTCATCCGCACGCGCCTGCCCGATCGCCCCGACATCGACCTCTTCGCCGCCGTGGCCGGCAACTCGCTGGCCGGGGCCCTGGTGGCGGCGGTGGAGGTGTGGGGCCAGACCGGCTGCACCGAGGACGTCGAGGACCTGGTGAACCGGTCGGTGGACATCCTCCGGACCGGCCTGGTCGAGTTGGCGTGACCCACCCCACGCGGTAGGCCCCCTACCCGCACGGGGCCGGGGGATGCGGCCGGGCCCGGGCCGCCAGCACCGGGTCGTCGAACCAGGTGCGCAGGCGCAGGCGGGCCGGGGGGAGGTCGCCGTAGACGAGGACCCCGCCACCGGGAGGGATCCGGCGCAACGCGTCCCCGGGGGCCAGCGGCCGCAGGGCCGGCGAATGGGTGGTGCTCGGCCCGGCCGGGCCGCCGCGGGTGGTGGCCGGCAGGAGCAGCTCCTCGTCGCCGATGAGCCGGCTGGCGTGGTCCAACGTGGCCGGGTCGGAGATGCCGGAGAGGAACAGCTTGGCCCGGTGGTTGTTCACCACCGTGGTGGCACGGGGGCCGTAGCGGGCGGTGATCTGGGACAGGTCGTGCCAGATGGTGACCAGCTGCACCCCGTGTCCGGCGGCCGTCGACGCCAGCGCGTCGAGGTCGGGGAGCGGGGCGATGTTGGCCGCCTCGTCCAGGACCACCAACAGGGGCGGGTCGAGGGGCCGGCCGGTCCGGGTCACGTGGTCGTAGACGTGCTCCAGGATCTGACGGACCACCGACACGAACAGCGGCGTGAGCCGGCGCTGGTCGTGGGCCGGCGCGCACAGGTAGAGGGTGTTGTCGCCGGCCACCAGCCGGGCCGGGTCCACCGTGCTCCCGTCGGCGGCGTCCCCGGCCCCGGACATCCCGGCCAGCGGCTCGAGGACGGTCTCCACCGTGGTGTAGATGGAGCTGCGCTGCCGCTCCTCCTTGGCGAAGGCGGACAGGGCCGCCTGTCGGGCCTCGGGCACCCCCGAGGCGGCCAGCAGGTCGAGCACCTCGGCCTCCTCCTGGGTCTCGACCCACCGGATGACGTCGTCCAGGCCCCGGCGTCCGAAGGCCGCCGCGAAGAGCAGGGGGGCGAGCAGCCTGGCCGCCGTGGCATACCAGAAGTCCCCGTCGCTCATGGTCCCGATGGAGGACCGGGCCACCTCGGTCAGGCCTGACGCCGCCCGCCGGGCGCCCGGCCAGGTGGCCGAGGCCGGGAGCGGTGACCAGGTGGCCGGGGCCACACCGGTGGACCCGGTGGCGCCGGAGGGGTCGAAGCAGTGGACGGTGCCCCGGGTCTCCCGATGGGACGCGGTGTGCTCCATGAGGTCGGTCTTGACGCTGGACGCCACCACCGGCCCCTGCCACTCGAGGATGGCCGGCACGGCCAGTCCCGACGTCTTGTGGGACTGGGTGGGCCCGAACACGATCACCGACTGGGCCCGCTCCGCCGCCACCACCCGGGGGCCGGACAGCCCGAGGGCCAGGCGACCGGCGGGGACCGGGGGTGACGCGCCCGGGCCCGCCCCCCGGCGCCGCTGCCCCACCGACAGCAGCCGCAGTGCCCGCATTCGGTGGTGGCGGCCCACCACCAACGCACCGAGCTCCCTCCCGCCGGCCCAGTGCGCTCCGGAACGGCGGGGCACCGGGGCCTCACGTCGACCCGGGTGGGTGGGCCACCGGGAGGGACCGTCCGGGCGGTGCCCGCCCGACGACCGTGGACCCGGGCCGCCGGTCCTGCGTGTCGACCGGTCGGCAGGGTGCCGGCCGCCACCGAGCAGTCCGGCCACGGCGAAGGCGCACAGGCCCACGGCGGTGGTCACACCGGACGGCAGCAGTGCGGGGTGGACCACCGCGTCACCCGCCCCCGACCTCGGGTCGGGGGCGGTCGTCCATGGCCTGGTCGGTGTCGGTCAGCCACCGCTCCCCCGGAGCCAGGTGGTGCTCGACCAGGAACGACCGCCGGCCCACCTTCCACAGGGCGGTGCCGCGGCGCAGCTGGGTGACCAGCTCGCCCTCGGTCTCGCTCAGGCCCAGCAGCTCACCGGTGCGGGCCACCTCGCCGGGGGACTGGGCGTAGACCACCCGGGTCTCGGAGTCGGCCAGCAGCCCCTCGGCCAGGGTGACCTGCTCGGAGCCGGCGGTCCCCACCGAGCGCAGGTCCGACAGCCGGTGGAGGACGGCGATGTTGGAGACACCGAGGGCCCGGGACAGCTTCCACGACGACTGGAGCCAGCGGGCCACGCCCAGGTTGGAGAGGATGGCCCACGCCTCGTCGACCACCATGATGATGCGGTTCCGGTGTCGGGCCCGGACCGCGCTCTGCAGCCAGGCGGCAGCGCAGGCCATCAGGACGCCCAGCGCCGACGAGTGGTAGACGGCCGACAGGTCCAGGACCACCAGCGGCCCATCCAGCCGGAGGCCGGGCGTCGTCGGTCCGTCGAACATCCCGCACAGGTCCCCGTGCACCAGACGCCGGAGCTCCAGCGCCACATCGCGCCCGTCCTCCATCAGGTCCGGACGGGTGGTCCGGATGGCCAGTGCCGACCCCGACGAGGGATCGAGCAGGGCCTCGACCACCTGGGGCAGCGTGGGCGCGCCGATCGACGCCCGTCGGGCCCGGGCGGTGGCGTCGTTCACAGCCGCGTCCACGGCCGCTCGCTCGCGGGGCAGCAGGTCGCGGGCCAGGCACGCCTCGGCCAGCGAGGTGGTCAGGGACACCCGGCGCCTCCGGACCCCGTCCTCCCGACCCCCGCCCTCCCCGTCGGCCGCCTCCGGTCCCGGGGGATCCCCGTGGCCGTCCCGTCCCTCGGCATCGGTGTCCAAGGGGTTGAGCCGGACCGACCCTCCGGGCCGCAGGGCCACGGGGACCACGCCCCAGGCCTCGGCCAACGGGCCGTACTCGCCCTTGGGGTCCACCACCCAGGCCTCGCGCCCGAAGACCGCCTGCCTCCAGAGGTAGGTCTTCACGAACGAGCTCTTGCCCCGACCGATCTGGCCGAAGACCACCATGTTGGGATTGGTCACCACGCCGCTCCGGTAGAGGGCGAAGGGGTCGTAGACGAAGGAGCCGCCCAGCACGTCGCGACCGATCAGGACCCCCTCGTGCCCGAGGCCGGACTCGCTGACCAGCGGGTAGGCCGCGCCCAGGTGCCGGGTGGTGGCCACGTGGGCCGGGACGCGCGGCCCGGTCACCGGGTCGCCGGCTGTCGTGGCCCGGTCATCGGGTGGCCAGGCCCCGGCCCAGCGGGAGCGAGCAGGTGAAGGCCACGTCCTGTTCGCCGTAGAGGAGGCGGAGCTCGACCCGGCACTGGCCGGCGGCCTGCTCCACCACCGAGCACGCCTCCCGGAGCTCGGCCCGGCTGTCGGCGGTGACGGTGACGTACCCCGAGAACCGGTACTGGGCGTGCCCGTCGGCGAGCTCGACGTCACGCTCGTCGACGCTCTGCTGCTCGCGGGTGTGGCGGGCGGTGACGAGGAAGCCGCTCCGGCGCCGGAGCTCGCCGTCGGCGATGTCGGCCGTCCGGGCCTGGGCCACCTGCCGGGCGGCACGCCCGGGACTGACCGGCTCCATGGTGAGGGCGATGGTCCGACGAAGGGGCAGGAACAGCAGCGGGCCGAGGAAGTCCGGCGTGACCTCCACGCGGGGCCACTCCGAGATCCAGTACGTGGCGTGCCAAGTGGCGTCGGTGCGGACGGCGTCCCAGTGGGACTCGACGGCCACCGGCCAGGGCCAACCCGGGGCCCCGTCGTCCGGCCCACCGTGGCCCCCGTGGTCACCCTCCCACCCGCCGGCCGGTGACGAGTCCGGCACGCGGCAGGAGGACTCGCGGATGACCCGGGCCAGCGATGCGGTCCCGAGGACCCCGTCGACGATGACGTCCGTGCCGTCGAGGGCGCGCTGGAGCGACTGGACCTCGCGCCCCAGCACCGCCCCCAGTCCGGCCCGGCCGCCGCCCGAGGCCCGGATGGCCCGCGCCGAGTGCGAGGTGTGCAGCGACAGGGCCACCAGCACCCGGTGGCGGCGGCTGGACGGCGACGACCGGTCCACCAGCTCGTCGTAGGACCGGCCGGCGACGGAGTCCGGGCCGAGCACGCCGTGGTCGGCCCGGTGGCGGCGCACCGCACCTCCGTCGTCGGACAGGCAGGACTCGATCCACTGGACCCGGTGCACGTCGGACCCCTCCCGGGCCATGGACGACAGGACGCGGGCCCAGGCGGCGATGGCGGCGTCCTGGTCGCCGCGGCCGAGCAGGGCGAAGCTGTGGCCCCGGACGGCCACCACCGCCGTGGCGGTCCGGGCGGCCCGGTCGACGACCACGCCCATGGCCGGGGACGGACGCTCGGACCCGGACGGCGCGGCGACCAGGGACAGCCCCTCGAGCGTGGACCAGCGTGTGCCGGCCCGGGCGCCGTCCCGCCCGGGCCGGCTGACGCCGGTGATCCGTCCCGACCCGCCGTCGAGGCCGGCCACATGGCCGGACAGCCGGGCCGTCGACACCTGGCGCCCTCCGGTGGTGGACCGCACGGCCCGGCGCACCAGGAGGGGCAGCCACTGCTCGCCGGTACGCCCGCGGACCGGCCAGAACGACGCCGCCACCGAGAGGCCCACCGCCAGGACCGCCCCCGACGCGCCGGCCACCGTGGGGTCGGCGCGGAGACAGACCACACCGACCACCAGGCCGGCGGCCACCGAGGCGATCTGACCGCCGCGCCAGCCGGCGATGACACCGCGTCGCTCCAGGGGAGGGAACCGGTACCCGACGGCGTCGCCCCGTGCCCGGTCAGCCACCCGGGTTGCCCTCTCGGTCGCCGGACGGCGGTGGTCCGGGGTGCCGGGGGAGGGCGATCAGGCGCACCCCCAGGTCGTCGCGTCCGAGGGCGTGGTCGGTGACGGCCCCGCTGGCCCGGGGGAGGGACCGGAGCGGTCCCGGACCCGGCCCACCCGTTCGGCCCGGCCGACCGGTGTCGGCGGTGGGCGGGTCGTCGAGCTCGGCCATCATCCGCGCCACTTCCGCCGAGGCCTCGGGATGGGCCGGGTACTTGGGGATCCCCCATCCGGGGGACCGTGTGGTCCCGACCCCGGTCGACTGGGCCGACGGGACCACCCCACCCAGGGGACCGTCCGACCCGGACCCTCCGGATCCGTCACCGCCACCTCGTCCGTCCGGGCCGCCACCCGCACGGCTGCCCCCACCCCCGCCGTTCCTCCCGCCGCCGCCACCGCCGCCGCCGCCACCGCCGAGCCCGAGGAGGGAGCCCGCCCGTCCCCCCGGGCTCCCACCGGACGCACCGGAGCCCACCCGCGAGCCACCGAAGCCGGCGGCGCCGGCCACCGAGCCCTCGGCCGTCGCCCGCATGGCCACCTGCGCCAGGCTGCGGACGGGTGTGGTCACGTGCTGACGGGCCCGCGCTCCCACGCCCTCGAGGTGGCCGACCGCACCGGCCTCGAGGAACGGGAGCAGGCGGAAGAGCGCCCAGGGGGACAGGGCCGCCAGCATCAGCAGTGCCGCACCGGCCAGCACGGCGGTGAACCCGCCCCCTCCGGCGCCGCCGGCGCCGGCCAGGGCCCCGGCGGCCAGGCTCAGGACCGAGACGATGACGAACTTGCCCAGGATGAGGGCGACCAGCGTGTCCACCAGGCGGCGGCACCAGTGGGAGATGGCCGGCCAGGCCAGGCTGGCCAGGGCCAGGGGCAGGAAGAGGACGGCGACGTAGACGGCCGACGACCGGATCAGCAGCTCGATCCAGACTAGGACGGCACCGACGACCACGGCCAAGGAGCCGAGGAACAGGACGAAGGTCGGCACCCCCGGGGGACCGGCGCCGGCCGCACCCGACAGCGCCAGGCTGACCGATCCCATGAAGTGTCCGCCGTCGATGCCGGCGCCCCGGGCCACCGCCGCGCTCATGGCGTCGGTCACGGCCAGGCCCAGCTCCACCAGCTGGACGGCCACCGCCGTCAGGACCACGGCCAGCGGGACGTGGACGATGACGGCCCGGACCAGGGTGGAGGCGCTCTGGCGGTAGATCGACTGGATGATCCCGCACAGGAGGAGGGGCACGATCACCACCCCGGCCAGTCCCGCCATGGTGGCGTAGTGGGTGGCGAACCACGGCGCCGACAGGTCGACCGACGTGGTGGAGTCCAACACCCCGCCGATCTGGGTCAGCACCCAGGTGGCGCCGTCGGACACCCAGGTGCCCAGGGCGCTCAGCACACTGTCCACCCCGAAGCCGGCCACCGACCCGGCCACCGAGCCGGCGGCGCTGGTGATCCCCGAGGCCACCTGACACACCGGCCCCAGGCCGGCGGTGGCCAGTGCCGCGGCAGCCGACGGGCACGACGTGCCGGGCACGGAGGGCAGGCTCCCGATGACCGTCACCTCAGTGCACGCCCTGGCCGGCGTGGAAGAAGAAGTTCACGATGGCGGGACCGGCACCGATCAGGAGTGCGGCCAACCCGGAGATCAGGACCGCCCGTCGTCCGACGTAGGTCTGCTGGTAGTTCTGCCCGTGGGATCCCAACGCCCAGGCCGCCGCCCCCACCACCAGCCCCACCAGGGCCAGGGCCAGGGCCCACCCGCCCAGCCCGTCCATCAGCTGTTGGAGCAGCTGCCCCCCGGGGAGGTCGTTGGTGTTCGGCGTGAGCTGCACGTCGGCGAGCCGGCCGGCGATCGCCGGCATGAAGGGGAGGAGTCCGTGGGGGGCCATGGGGTCATCGTAGGGACGGGTCCATCATATTTCAATATGTTTCATGTATTTTCATGTCTTTTCGTTACACCCGAGAGAAACCCCACCATGGGCACGGTGGCCTGTCATGCTTAGGCGGTGAAGCACGACGTGATCGGGTACATCGCCGCCGGCGTGGTCTTCGTCCTGGCGGTGCTGATCGCGGCGTGGCTGGGACGCCGGGCCGGCCGGCGGAGCCTGCAGCAGCGGCTCACCGCCCTGTCCAACCGGCTGGGCGTCCAGCCCCCCGACGAGGGGGGCGTGGAGCCCGTGCTCAGCCACCTCGAGCGGGTCACCGGCGAGGCGGCCGAGGCGGTCACCGAGGCCAGCTCGGACGCCATCCGCCTCCGTCGGGCCCTGGACACCCTGCCCCAGGGGGTGATCGTCTGCGACGAGAACGGCGAGGTGGCCTTCCGCAACGCCCGGGCCGTCGACCTCATGAACAACCGGCACGGTGACGCCCTGGCCGCCCAGGCCGTCACCGAGCTGCTGGAGGGGGCGTGGCGGGACGGGATGGCCGAGCGCACCCTCGACCTCTACGGGCCCCCCCGCCAGACCCTGATCGTCCGGACCCGGCTGATCGACGACGGCCGGCGGCCCCTCGGCGTCATCGCCATCATCGAGGACGTGTCCGACCGGCGGAGGCTCGAGGAGATCCGGCGCGACTTCGTGGCCAACGTCAGCCACGAGCTCAAGACGCCCATCGGCGCCCTCGGGCTGCTGGCCGAGACCCTCACCGTCGAGCCCGACCGGGCCGTGGCCCAGCGGCTGGCCTCGCGGATCCACACCGAGGCCTTCCGGGTCAGCCGGATCATCGACGACCTGTTGGACCTCAGCCGCATCGAGTCCGAGGAGGCACCCCCGCGGGAGCCCATCTCCATCAACCTGCTCATGGCCGAGGCGGTCGAGCGGGTCAGATCAGCGGCCGAGCAGCGACGCATTACCATCGAGCTCGATGAACCGGAACCGCCCATCCACGTCCTGGGTGACCGGCGCCAGCTGGTGTCGGCCATCCACAGCCTCCTGGAAAATGCCGTGACCTTCTCGTACGAGGACAGCCTGGTGCGCGTGGTGGGGAGCCAGGTCGACGGGGAGATCCAGCTGTCGGTGGGCGACACCGGCGTGGGGATCCCCGCCCGCGACCTCGAGCGCATCTTCGAGCGCTTCTACCGCGTCGACCACGGCCGCAGCCGCGACACCGGCGGCACCGGGCTCGGCCTGTCCATCGTCCGCCACGTGGCCAGCAATCACCAGGGCCGGGTGGAGGTGGACTCACGCGAGGGCGAGGGGTCCACGTTCACCCTCATCCTCCCGAGCCCCCCGGTGTACTCGGCATGAGCGCCAAGCGCTCCTCCAAGGCGGCGGCGTCCGCCCCGGCCGAGCCGCAGCCGGTGCCCGAGGACCAGTCGCAGACCAAGGTGCTGCTGGCCGAGGACGACGAGTCCTTCGTCGACGCACTGGTCATCGGCCTGGCCCGCGAGGGCTTCGACGTGACGGTGGCCCGCGACGGCAACGAGGCCCTCAAGCTGTTCGACGAGACCGGGCCGGACCTGGTCCTGTTGGACCTGATGCTCCCCCGGCTGTCGGGGATCGACGTCTGCCGCTCCATCCGGGCCCGCTCGTCGGTGCCCATCATCATGGTCACGGCCAAGGGGACCGAGATCGACACCGTGGTGGGGCTGGAGGTGGGGGCCGACGACTACGTGGCCAAGCCCTACCGCCTCCGGGAGCTGGTGGCCCGCATGCGGGCCGTGCTCCGCCGGACGCCGGCCGGATCCGAGCCCGGGGCGCCGGGCGCGTCAGCCGGGCCCCCCGCCGGGGTCGAGCGGCGACGGAGCGGACGGACCGACAGCGGTGAGGGTCCGGTGGAGGTCCGCGGCAACGTGCTCGAGGCCGGGGGCATCCAGATCGACCCCGACCGGCACCTGGTGTTCATCCGCGGCGAGGACGTGCACCTCCGGCGCAAGGAGTTCGAGCTCCTGTCGCTGCTGATGGAGAACGCCGGCCGGCTGCTCACACGCGACGTGCTGATCGACCGCATCTGGGGCTCGGACTACTTCGGCGACACCAAGACCCTGGACGTCCACATCAAGCGGCTGCGCAGCCACGTCGAGGAGGACCCGTCCACACCCAAGCTGATCACCACCATCCGTGGGGTCGGCTACCGGTTCGACGCGCCACGCGACTGACCGCCCGGCCCGCGCTGGCCGCTCAGCCCGGTCGGGGAATGACCGTCTGGCCCCGCAGGTAGGGCGCCAGCACCTCGGGCAGCACCACCGAGCCGTCGGCCTGCCGGCCGGTCTCCACGAGGGCGGCCCAGATCCGGGCCCAGGCCAGGGCCGACCCGTTGAGGGTGTGCACCAGCACCGGGCCGCCCCCGCCGGCCGGGCGGTAGCGGATGTTGGCCCGGCGGGCCTGGTAGTCGGAGCACCAGCTGACCGAGGAGACCTCCAGCCACTGGTCCACCCCGGGCGCGTAGACCTCGAGGTCGAAGGTCCGGGCGGCCGAATTGCCCATGTCGCCGGCGCACAGGTCGAGGACCCGGTAGGCCAGGCCGAGGTCCTGCAGCAGCCGCTCGGCCCGGGCCACCATGGCGGCCAGCAGCCCGGGGGCCTGGTCCGGGGTGGCGTAGGCGAACAGCTCGACCTTGTCGAACTCGTGCACCCGGAGGAGGCCCCGGGTGTCGCGGCCGGCCGCCCCCGCCTCGCGGCGGAAGCAGGCCGTGGCCGCGGTCAGGCGAAGCGGCAGGTCGGCCTCTTCCATGATGTCCCCGCGCCACATCGAGGTGAGCGGCACCTCGGCGGTGGGGATGGCCCACAGGTCGTCCCGCTCCAGGTGGTAGGCCTCCTCCTCGAACTTGGGGAGGTGCCCGGTCGACACCATGGTCTCGGTGAGGACCAGCGTCGGCGGGCGCACCTCCTCGAACTCGTCGCTGTGGCTGTCCAGGGCGAACGAGGTGAGGGCCCGGAGGAGCCGGGCCCCGAAGCCGCGGTAGAGCGGGAACATCGATCCGGACAGCTTGGCCCCGCGCTCCATGTCCAACAGGCCGAGCTCGCTGCCGATGTCCCAGTGGGGCACCCGCTGGGCCTCCGTGTACACGGGGGCCTGGTCGGGCCAGTGGCGGGCCTCCACGTTGTCCTCGGGACCGTCGCCGTCGGGGGCGTCGGGAGCCGGCAGGTTGGGGAGGTAGAGGAGGGCGCGGTGCACCGCCTCGTGGGCGGACTCGGCCACGACGTTGCGGGAGCGCTCCTCGTCGCCCAGTGCCCGGCTGCGGGCGGCCAGCTCGTCGGCCACGGCGGTGTCGCCCGAGCGCCGGGCCTCGCCCACCTGCTTGGAGAGCGCCTTGACCTCGGCGCGCAGCTCGTCCCGCTGCCCGATGGCGGCGCGGGCCGCGGCGTCCAGCTCCACCAACCGGTCGATCTCCCCCGGGTCCACGCCGCGTCGGCCGAGTGCGGCCTTCACCGCGGCGCTGTCCTCTCGCACCAGGCGGATATCGATCATGACGGACAACGGTAGCGTGACCACCCGTGGACGACGCTCACCACCGGTCCGACGACGGCCCACCCGTCGGCGGCCGGTCCGGATCCGCCCCTGCCGTGGTCTGCGACGACGTGGTCATCCGCTACGGCGACACCCTGGCCGTCGACCGGCTCTCGTTCGTGGGCCACGCGGGCCAGGTGGTGGCGCTGCTCGGCCCCAACGGGGCCGGCAAGACCAGCACCGTCGAGGCCCTGGAGGGCTACCGGCCGGTCACCGGGGGGACCGTGCGGGTGCTGGGGCTCGACCCCCGGCACGACCACGCCGCCCTGGTCCCCGACATCGGGGTGATGCTCCAGAACGGCGGCGTCTATCCCATGCTCGGCCCGGCCCAGGTGCTCGACCTCTTCTCCCGCTACTACGACGACCCGGCCGACCCCGGTGCGCTCCTCGACCAGGTGGGGCTGGGCCCGGTCCGGCGGACGCCGTGGCGGCGGCTGTCGGGCGGGGAGCAGCAGCGCCTGTCCCTGGCCCTGGCCCTGGTGGGCCGGCCCCGCGTCCTGTTCCTCGACGAGCCCACCGCCGGCGTGGACCCCGAGGGGCGGCTGGCCGTGCGGTCGATCATCGCCGACCAGCGCGACCGGGGGATCTGCGTCGTCCTCACCACCCACGAGCTGACCGAGGCCGAGCGGCTGGCCGACCGCGTGGTGATCATCGACCACGGGCGGACGCTGGCCGAGGGCAGCCCGGCCGAGCTGGCCGCGGGCACGGCCGACGGGTCCATCCGCTTCACCACCGAGCCGGGCCTCGACACCGTGGCCCTGGCCTCGGCGGTCGGGCCCGGGACCACCCTCGACGAGGAGCGGCCCGGGTCCTACCGGCTCCTGCCCCCACCGGGGACGGCCTCACCGTCCGCCGTGGCCACCCTGGCCGCCTGGCTGGCCGAGCGGTCGCTGGCGCTCGGTGACCTGCGGACCGGCCAGTCACTCGAGGAGGCCTACCTGGCCATCACCGGTGGGAGGGGCACGGTCGGGGACCCCCCTCCCGACGGGGCCGATTCCCCCGATGGCGGGCGGGGTGGCGATGCCGGCCGGGGCCGGGGCCGCCGGTCCCGCCGCAGCGGGGCGGCCCGGTCGGGTCCGGGCACCGGGGCATGAGGGCGCTCGCCGCCCAGCTCCGGGCCGAGGTCACCATGCTCTTCACCAACGGGGAGACGGTCCTTTTGACCCTGGGCATCCCGGTGGTCTTCCTGCTCTTCTTTTCGGCCGTCCACGTCCTGCCCACCGGCACGAAGCACCCCGTCGACTTCCTGGTGCCCGGGATCCTGGCCCTGGCGGTCATGTCCACCGCCATGACCGCCCTGGGCATCGGCACGGGATTCGAGCGTGGCTACGGCGTGCTCAAGCGGCTGGGGTCCACCCCCCTCGGCCGGCCCCGCCTCCTGTCGGCCAAGATCGTGGCCATCATCGCCGTGGAGCTGCTCCAGGCCGGGGTGCTGGTGGCCGTGGGCTACGGGCTGGGCTGGAACCCCGGGGGACCCTCCGGCGCCGGCGCACTGGTGGGGGTGGCCGTCGTGGCCATGGTCCTCGGGACCGTGGCCTTCGGCGGGATCGGGCTGCTGCTGGCCGGCACCCTCAAGCCGCTGGTCAACCTGGCCGTGGTCAACGGCCTGTTCGTGGTGCTCCTGCTGCTCGGAGGCATGCTCATCCCGCTGGGGAAGCTCCCGGGGTGGCTGGCCGGGGTGGCCACGGTCCTACCGGCGTCGGCCCTGGCCGACGCCCTCCACCGGACCCTGGGCCAGGGAGCGGCGGTGTCCACACGGGACTGGATCGTCCTGGTGGCCTGGGCGGTGGCCGCCCCGCTGGTCGCCGGCCTCACCTTCCGCTGGGAGTGAGGCACCCACGCTGTGGTCCGCCCCCGCCGGGCGTGGAGGCCTCCTAGCCGTGGGTGGCGCCGAGCCGGTGGAGCCAGCCCATCAGCTCGGCCGAGGTCTTGACCGCCCCGAAGGTGTGGCCGATGACCGTGCCCGTGGCGTCGATGTAGAAGGTCTGGGGCAGCCCGTAGAGGCCGTACTTCCCACTGGACACCTGGAAGTTCTGGTCCACCCCGACCGGATAGGTGATGCCCGCCTTGGTCACGAAGGCCAGGGCGTCGCTGGTGCGGTCGTTGACGTCGACGCCGATGAACTGGACCGAGGAGCCCTTGGCCTGTTCGGCCGCGGCCGTCCGGGCCAGCAGGGGCGTCTCCTTCTGGCACGGGATGCACCACGAGGCGAAGAAATTGAGCACCACCGGGCGGTGGGCGTCCGCGCCCAGCACGGCGAGGTCCACCGGCTCGCCGCCGGTCAGCGACGGGAGGGAGAACCCCGGGGCCCGGCTGCCGATCCCCACCACCGGGCCGGACGCTCCCGAGCCCGACTTGGACGACGGGGCCAGCACCACGAACAGGAGCACGGCCAGGGCCACGGCGATGACCGAGCCGATGAGCAGCGAGCGCAGGGCGCGGGGCTTGAGGAGCGGCAGCGGGAAACTCTGCGGCGCTGTGGCCGGCGTCGGCGGGTCGCTGGGCTCCGGGGGTCCGGGCTCCGGCGGCCCGGTCAATGCTTGACGAAGATGTCCACGGCCATGACCACGAACAACAAGGTGAGGTAGGTGATCGAGTAGCTGAACAGCTGCATGGCCGCCTTGGGGGTGGCCCGCCTCCACAGCCGGACGGCCATGACGATGAAGACGGCCCCGAGCACCGACGCCCCGACCACGTAGAGCACGCCGAGCTTGGCCACGGCGGCCAGCAGCAACGACACCCCGACCAGGATCACGCTGTAGACGAGGATCTCGCGGGCGGTCCGCCTGAAGGTGGCCACGGCGGGCAGCATCGGGACGCTGGCCGCCTGGTAGTCGTCTTTGTACTTGACGGCCAGGGCCCAGAAGTGGGGGGGCGTCCAGACGAAGATGATGGCGAACATCACGACCGGGGTCCACGACAGGCTGTCGGTGACCGCCGCCCACCCGACCAGGACCGGCACGGCCCCGGCGGCCCCGCCGATGACGATGTTCTGGCTGCTGGTCCGCTTGAGCCACAGCGTGTAGACGAAGACGTAGAAGAGGGTGGCGGAGATGGCCAGCACGGCCGACAGCAGGTTGACCCAGCCCCACAGCTCCACGAAGGCCACCACCTCGAGCGTGACGGCGAAGATCAGGGCGTTGCGGGGGGTCACGGCACCGGTGACCAGGGGGCGCTTGGCGGTGCGGTGCATCAGCTTGTCGATGTCGCGGTCGACGAACATGTTGATGGCGTTGGCGCCGCCGGCGGCCAGCGCCCCGCCGAGGAGGGTGGCCGCCATCAGCCACACCGGGGGGAGGCCCCGCTGGGCCACGATCATGGTGGGCAGGGTGGTGATCAGGAGAAGCTCGATGATGCGTGGCTTGGTCAGCGCCACGTAGGCCCCGACGCGCGTGGAGACGGTCCGGCGGGGGACAGCCACCAAGGAGAGAGCCATTGGCCTGACACTAGTGCGAAGCCCGCTCGGGGTCACGGTGGGCGGTGGACCGGTTCCCGGAGTGGGGGCGCCCCGGCCGCCCACGCCGCACCCCCCGGCGGGGCCGGTACCATACGGACCGGTGTCCTCCCTGCGTATCGGCCCCCGGCCCTTCCTCCTCCTCTGCCGGATCACCCTGGCCACGGTGGTGCTGAACGTGGTGACCGGTGCCGCCGTCCGGCTGTCCGACTCCGGATTGGGCTGCCCCGACTGGCCCACCTGCTCGAGGAGTCACCTGACCCCGCCCCTCAGCATCCACCCGGTCGTCGAATTCGGGAACCGCCTGGTCGTGACGCTGCTGGTGGTGGCCTGTGCCGTCACCGTGCTGGCCGCGTTCCGGCGCAGCCCCGAGCGCCGTGACCTGCGGTGGCTGTCCATCGGCCTCATCATCGGGGTCCTGGGGGAGGCGGTGGTGGGGGCCGTCGTCGTCTACAGCAAGCTCAACGCCTACGTGGTGGCCGGCCACTTCCTGCTGGGCATGGCCCTGCTGGGGGTGGCGGTGATCCTGACCCTGCGCGCCAATCACGGCCCCGGCCGGGGCATACCGGCGGTGAGCACGAGGGCGCTGTGGCTGAGCCGGGTGCTGATCGGTCTGCTGGTCCTGGTCCTGGCGGCCGGGGCCACCACCACCGGGGCCGGGCCCCACGCCGGCGGCAAGGGGGCCAAGCGGATCCCCATCGGGCTCGAGGACATGACCAGGATCCACGCGGAGATCGTCATCACCTCGGTGGTGGTCCTGTTGGCCCTCGTGTGGGTGCTGTGGCGTGACAACGCCCCGGCCCACGTGCAGGACGACGGCCGCGTCCTCCTCGGCGCCATGGTGGTCCAGGGCATCATCGGCTACACCCAGTTCTTCACCCACCTGCCGGCGGTGCTGGTCGGCGTGCACGTGCTGGGGGCATCGCTGGTGTGGTCGACCCTCCTGTGGTTCCACCACGGGCTGAGCGACCACCGGCCCGAGGTCACCACCGGCAGCGGATCGGACACCGGGGCGGCCGGGGACACCGGGACGGCCGCCGCACCGTCCGCCCACCGTGGGCAGCCCACCGGGCCGGGGGCCGACGCCGTGGTGGAGCGGGTGTGACCCCGGCCTCGACGGTGCCGGCGGGCGCCGAGCCCGAGGGAGACGTCCTCGTCGACGTCGACGAGTCCCAGGAGACCGACACACCGTGGCTGGTGATCGTCTGGAACGACCCGATCAACCTGATGTCGTTCGTCACCTACGTCCTCCAGAAGCTGTTCGGGTACTCGAAGGAGAAGGCCACCCAGCTCATGCTGGACGTCCACACCAAGGGGCGCGCCGTGGTGTCCTCGGGGACCCGAGAGCGGGCCGAGCTCGACGTCTACCGCCTCCACGAGCACGGGCTGTGGGCCACCATGGAACAGTCCTCGTGACCGCCCCATTCCGGCGGCGCCGCGACGGCCGGTACGTCGTCAAGCTCGACCCGAGCGTGCGGGCCGTCCTCGCCACCCTGGCCCAGCAGCTGCTCCCGACGCTCGACTCCGACGAGCCCATGACCCGACGGCTCTTCCCCCCGGCCTACACCGACGCCGACCGCCACCAGGAGGAGCAGGACTACCGCACGCTGGTGGACAGCGCGCTGGTGGGCCATCACCAGCAGGCCTTCACCGTGCTGGCCGAGACGGCCCGGGCCGAGACGCTCAGCCCGTCCGAGTTCGGGGCCTGGCTGTCGGCCATCGAATCGATTCGGCTGATCATCGGGACGCGCCTCGACGTCAGCGAGGAGATGCCCGAGCCGGCGGCGGACGACCCCTCGGCCCCCGAGTTCGCGCTCTACGAGCTGCTCGGCCAGCTCCAGTACCTGATGATCGAGATCCTGGCCTCGGAGCTGCCCCCGGAGGGACGGCCCGAAGGGATCCTGTAATCCACCTGCTAATCTCCAAAAGCCCTGATCGGGTTGGAGCCCCCATCGTCTAGCGGCCCAGGACGCCGCCCTTTCAAGGCGGTAACACGGGTTCGAATCCCGTTGGGGGTGCAACATTCCCCAGCGCCAGTGCTGGTTGGGGACCTGTGGTGCAGTTTGGAGTGCACGCCGGCCTGTCAAGCCGGAGGTCGCGGGTTCAAATCCCGTCAGGTCCGCCACCTCGGTTCGCCGAGGCGAGGTCGGGTAGCTCAGTTGGTAGAGCGCGCGCCTGAAAAGCGTGAGGTCACCGGATCGACGCCGGTCCCGACCACCACACCTGTCCCGTTTCGGCTGGGACAGGGGCCGGAGTGTCCCTCGGGCCCGGCGGGCGGGTGGCCCCGTGAGGGCGTTGCTACCCTTCTCCGGTGCCCGACACCCCGGTCGACCATCCCCTCCTCCCCGAACTCGGGTTCTACACGCTGGCCGGTCACGCCGAGTCGTCACGGGACCTCCTCGACGAGGTGCGGAAGGCCGAGGAGCTCGGACTGGGCTCGGCCTTCATCTCCGAGCGGTTCGACAAGAAGGAGGCGGGTGTCCTCTCCGGTGCGGCCGGTGCGGTCAGTGAGCGCCTGTCCATCGTCACGGCCGCCACCAACCACAACACCCGCCACCCGATGATCACCGCGGGACTGGCCCGCACCATGCAGAGCCTGACCGGGGGTCGCTTCGTGCTCGGCCTCGGACGCGGCATCCCCCTGATCCAGGACACCTACGGGATGAGTCGGATCACCACCGCCGAGCTGGAGGACTTCGCCGGCATCATGCGGCGCCTGTTCCGGGGGGAGGCCATCATCGGCCACGACGGGCCGGCCGGCGCCTACCCGGTCCTCTACCTGGCCGCCATCGACGAGCCGCTCCCGCTGGGCCTGGTGGCCTTCGGCCCCCACTCCCTCGAGCTGGGCGGCCGTTGCTTCGACCATGTCATCCTGCACACCTTCTTCACCGAGGAGACCACCAGGCGCTGTGTCGCCACGGTCAAGGAGGCGGCGGCCCGCGCCGGGCGCGACCCGGCGGAGGTCACGGTGTGGTCGTGCTTCGCCACCATCGGGGACCACATCCCCGAGGACCTGGCGCTCATGAAGTCGGTGGGCCGACTGGCCACCTACCTGCAGGGCTACGGCGACCTGATGGTCAGGACCAACCACTGGGACCCGGCGGTCCTCCAGCGGTTCCGCGAGGACGCCGTGGTGTCGGGCTTCCTCGGCGGGATCGACTCGACCGCCACCACCGGGCAGCTCGAGCACATCGCCACCTTGATCCCCGACGAGTGGCTGGCGGCCAGCGCCACCGGGTCGCCCGAAGCGTGCGCCGCTGCGGTCCGGGGACAGCTGGCCCTCGGGTGCGACGCCGTCATCCTGCACGGCGCCACACCCCTCGAGCTCGAGCCGATCGTCGGCGCCTACCGCTCGGCGGTCTGACCGGCCCCGGACCAGACCTGGCGGAGGCCCGCCCGGCGGGGCCCGGGCGCAGGTGGGCGGGTGTGTGGGTGTGTGGGGTCGGTCCGGGGGGCGGCAGAGGGGTGGACGGCTGCCTGGACCAGGCCACATCCGGCTCCGGGTCTCCCGTCCGGTGACATTTCTCAGAGCGACCCCGCCCACGACTGGGAATCCCCGTACCCGGGAATATCCCTCACCCCTTGACGTTACACCTATCGCGATATATCGTTATTGTTCATAAGCGATCGGCGACACTCGTTCGATCCCCGCCCGGGCCGTCCACCGGACAGGCCGGGGCGGACAGGAACCCGACATCTACAGAAGGAGACACACAATGCATGGACACAAGAGATTTGATCCGACCACTGACGACGGCCCACGGTTCGGTCCGGGTTTTCCCTCCCGGGACGAGCACGGGGACCGGCATGACCGCTTCGGCGGCGGTACCCCCCGCGGACGCGGGGACGGCAGAGGACGGGGACGCGGACGGCGCGGTGGGTTCGGCCCGGGCTTCGGCCCGGAGTTCGGTCCCCCCATGTTCGGGCGCGGCCCCAAGCGGGGACGCGGCGACGTGCGGGCGGCCATCGTCGCCCTGCTGGCCGAGGAGCCGATGCACGGCTACCAGATCATCACCGAGCTCACCGAGCGCAGTGGTGGAGCCTGGCGGCCCAGCCCCGGTTCCGTCTACCCCACCCTGCAGGCCCTCGAGGACCAGGGACTGGTCTCCGCCGACAAGGCGGAGGGCAAGCGGGTCTTCAGCCTGACCGACACCGGTCGGGCCGAGGCCGAGGCGGCCGGTGACGGCCCCGCCCCCTGGGAGGAGGCCGCCCGTGGGGCCGACCGTTCACTGGTCGACCTCCGGCGCCTCATGAGCGAGGTGGCCGCGGCCACCATGCAGGTGGGCCGGGCCGGCAGCGAGCAGCAGGTCCGGGCGGTGGGAGAGATCCTGAGCGCCACCAGGCGACGCATCTACCTGGTGCTCGCCGACGGGATCGAGTCCGAGTCCGACTCGGACTCGGGAACACCCTCGGGGACCGATACGGGCGGCGACGCCTGACCGCCGGGGCCGACGCCCCACCCCGAGCCTCATCCCCGACGCCTGCCCGGTCTCACCGGGTAGGCGTCGGGTCGCGTCGGGAGCCGGTGGCCCTCAGCCGCCCTCGTAGCCGAAGCCGAGGTCGGGCGCGGTGAGCAGGGCCCGGAACGGGATGCCTTCGGCCGCCGCCATCTTCTCGACCGTCCCGCCGCGGTCGACCACGGCCACCAGCAGCACGGGCACCGCCCCGGCGTCGACGACCGCATGGGCGGCCTCGAGGAGCGAGGTCCCCCGGGTGACGGTGTCCTCGGTGATGACCACCCGGTCGCCCGGGTCGAGGGCGCCGGCGATCCGCCCCCCGCCGCCGTGGTCCTTGGCCTCCTTTCGCACACTGAACGCCTTCAGCAGGCGTCCGCGGGTGGCGGCCACCCCGGCGGTGACGAAGGCCACCGGGTCGGCCCCCATGGTCAACCCACCGATGGCCTGGGCGTTGTCGGGGATCACGGACAGCACACCGTCGGCCACCAGGACCATGGCCTCGGGCCGGCAGACCGTCTGCTTGGAGTCGATGAACCAGGTGCTCGTGCGGCCGGACTTGAGGGTGAAGTCGCCCCGCTTGACCGAGTGCTCCAGCAGGTGGGCTCGCAGCGCCTCGAAGGCGGTGGGGGGCAGCGCGCTGCTCACGGCTCCGTCGCCCCGGCGGCGTCGGTGGGCCAGAAGGGGGACCCGGTGAACTCGACGCCACGGGCGCCCGGCGCCACGTGGCCGATGACCGACGCCCCCAGCCCCGCGCCGTGCAGGGCATCGAGTGCCCGTGCCGCCTGGTCGGGGTCGACCACCACGATCATGCCCACCCCGAGGTTGAAGACCCGGGCCATCTCGTCGTCGTCCACCCGCCCGAGCCGGCGGATCTCGGTGAAGATGGCGGGCACCTCCCAGGTCGAGCGGTCGATGACCGCCCGAAGTCCCTCGGGCAGGACCCGGGGCACGTTGCCGGCGAAGCCCCCGCCGGTGATGTGGGCGACGGCGTGGACGCCGTCGGCCCCGTCGACGAGCGTGGCCCCGATGGCGGCGCGCACCGCCGGCGTATAGATCACCGACGGCCGGAGCAGCTCGTCGGCCAACGAGACCTCCGCCCCCGGCCAGGCCGGACCGTCCAGGGGCAGGGCGGCCCGCTCCAGCAGCACGTGCCGGGCCAGCGAGTACCCGTTGCACCGGAGACCCGGCGAGTGCAGCCCGATCAGCGCGTCCCCGGGCCGGACGTGGGTCGACCCCAGGATCCTCGAACGTTCGACCACGCCGACCGCGAACCCGACCAGGTCGAACTCGCCGGGCTTCATCACGCCGGGGTGCTCGGCCATCTCGCCGCCGAGGAGGGTGGCACCCACCTGCCGGCACCCCTCGGCCACCCCGGCCACCAGGTCGGACATCGGGGCCGGCTCGACCGCCCCGGTCGAGATGTAGTCGAGGACGAAGAGCGGTTCGGCACCCTGGCAGACCAGGTCGTCGACGCACATGGCCACCAGGTCGATCCCGATGGTGCCGAACCGGCCGGTGGCCTGGGCCACCAGGGCCTTGGTCCCCACCCCGTCGGTGCCCGACACCAGGACCGGATGGGGGTAGGCCCCGGTGTCCAGGGCGAACAGCCCGCCGAAGTCACCCAGTCCGCCGAGGACCTCGGGGCGGAGGGTGGAGGCCACCAGCGGCTTGATCAGGTCGACGGCCCGCTCCCCGGCGTCGATGTCGACACCGGCTCCGGCGTAGGTGGCGGGGGCGGGAGGCCGGGCGGGGACCGGTCCGCCGGGATCGGACGCCGGCCACGGGATGGTCGGCGGGGGGGAGGGTGGGGTCGGTTCCGGATCGGATCCGGTCACGCCTGCGTACCGCTGGTCACGCCGCTCAGCTCGGCCCGGTCCGAGAACTGCACCGGCACGGGCACCGGGTAGTTGCCGGTCAGGCAGGCATCGCAGAAGCCCGCCCCCGGCGCGTCGATGGCCTGGACGAGGTGGTCGAGCGTGAGGTATTCGAGGGAGTCGACGTCGAGGAACTCGACGATCTCGTCCAACGTCTTGATGGAGGCCAGCAACTCGTTGCGGTCCGGGGTGTCGATCCCGTAGTAGCAGGGCCAGCGGAACGGAGGGGACGAGATCCGCAGGTGCACCTCGGTGGCCCCCGCCTCCCGCAGCATGGTGACCATGGCCCGGGTGGTGGTGCCGCGCACGATGGAGTCGTCCACCACGATGACCCGCTTGCCGGCGATGTTCTCGCGGAGGGGGTTCAGCTTGCGCCGGACCCCGTTGGCCCGCTCGGCCTGGGTCGGGGCGATGAACGTGCGGCCGATGTAGCGGTTCTTGACCAGGCCCTGGCCGTAGGGGATCCCCGACGACAGGGCGTAGCCCTCGGCGGCCGGGACACCGGAGTCGGGCACCCCCATCACCAGGTCGCCGGCGACCGGCGCCTGGGTGGCCAGCAGCTGGCCCATGCGACGGCGGGCGCCGTGCACCTCGTTGCCGTACAGGGTGGTGTCGGGCCGGGCGAAGTAGACGAACTCGAAGATGCAGAGCTTCGGATCGAGCCGGTCGTCGGAGAAGGGCCGCTCGGACCGGACCTCCTTGCCGTCGATGACCACCATCTCGCCGGGCTCGAGCTCGCGGATGAACGTGGCCCCGATGACGTCGAGCGCCGGCGACTCCGAGGCCAGCACCCAGCCCTGCTCGAACTCCTCGGTGGCCTCCAGCCGGCCCAGGCACAGGGGGCGGAAGCCGTTGGGGTCCCGCACGCCGATGAGGCGGTCGGCGTCGAGGAGCACGAAGGAGAAGGCGCCCTCGACCGAGGGGAGCACCTCGAGCAGCGCGTGCTCCAGGTCGTCGCCCACCTCGGCGCGCGTCCGCTCGGGCAGCTCGGGGGGGAACGACCGGCCCAGCAGCTCGGCCACCAGGTCGCTGTCCGACGAGACGAGGCCGGGCAGCATGCCGATGCCCTCGGCCAACTCGGCGGTGTTGGTCAGGTTGCCGTTGTGGCCCAGGGCGAAGCCGGCCCGCCCCACACCGCGGAATACGGGCTGGGCGTTCATCCAGTCGCTCGAGCCGGCGGTCGAGTAGCGGGTGTGGCCGATGGCCATGTGGCCGCGCAGACCGGACAGCTTGCGCTCGTCGAACACCGTGGTGACGAGGCCCATGTCCTTCAAGACGGTGATGGCCTCGCCGTCACTGACCGCCATGCCGGCCGACTCCTGGCCGCGGTGCTGAAGGGCGTAGAGGCCGTCGAAGGTCAGGTGTGCCACAGAGCGCCCCGGGGCGTAGACCCCGAAGACTCCGCACGCTTCCTTGGCCTCCATCATCGGTTCGTCACCGCACACACCGGGGGTCGTCGGGTTCGTCCTTGGTCACGATTAGGCCACAGATCGACCTCACCGTGCCAACCCAGCCTAGTGGGGCCGGGGCCGGCGCCACCGCCGTTGGGGTCGGGGCACCCGTGGAGGCCCGGTCACCGACCGGTAGCGTCGCGGTGCGTGATCGACCTGCACACCCACTCGGACGTCTCCGACGGCAGTGACCCCCCGGCCAGGATCCCCGAGTTGGCCGCCGAGGCCGGGTGCAGCGCGGTGGCCCTGACCGACCACGACTCGTTCGCCGGGATCGCCGCGGCGCGCCGGAGCGCGGCGGCCCTCGGGATCCGGCTGGTCCCGGGGTGCGAGGTCTCGTGCCGTCCGGTGGCCACCGGGGGCCTCCACGTCCTGGTGTACTTCGTCGACGACGACGGGAGTGAGCTCGGCGCCGAGCTCGAACGGCTCCGGGCCGACCGCCGCGAACGGAACCTGGCCCTGGCCGACCGTCTGGTGGCCCTCGGGGTGCCGATCCGCTACGACCAGGTGGTCACCTTCGCCGGGGGCGAGGCCGGGGTGGGCCGACCCCACTTCGCGGCGGCCCTGGTGGCCCTGGGCGCGGCCGACTCCATCGATGACGCCTTCGAGCGCTACCTGGGCAACGGCCGAGCTGCCTATGTCCCCAAGGGACGGCTGGACGGGCCCGACGTGGCCCGCCTGGCCCGCGCCTCGGGCGGCGTCGCCGTCCTCGCCCACCCCTACAGCACCGGGCTGGTCGGAGCCGAGCTGGCCCAGCTGGTGAGCGAGCTGGCCGAGGCCGGATTCGGGGGGATCGAGGCCACCTACGGCCGGTACTCGCCGCGACAGCGCCAGGAGCTCGGCCACCTGGCCCGCCGCTTCGACCTGGTGGCCACCGGCGGATCGGACCACCACGGGACGTCCAAGCCCGACCTCACCGTCGGGACCGGACGTGGGGACCTGAAGGTGCCCGACGCCGTGCTCGGCCAACTCGAGGAGCGCCGCCCCGGGGACTGACCGGTATCGGTGGCCGGTATCGGTGGGCCCGGTGCTCCGGCCGATCCGGGTCGTCGGGGTCGGCGCCGGCCGGGGCCGCGGGTGGCGCAGTGGCGCAGTGGCGCAGTGGACATGACATCGGTACGCACTAGTGAAAAGCGATGCGCCGATGTCGACCCAACGGTCAGGGCCGGCGCGTCCCCCGGGTCAGTTGGTGACCGGTGCCAGGTCGTCGAGGAACGACGGCAGGCGGCCCCGCCACGCATCGACGGCGTCCGACACGCCGATGTCGACCAGCCCCTCGATGACGATCCGGTCACCACCGGCCTGTCCGAGCACCCGGAAGCCCACGCCGGCCTCGGCGGCCCGGGTGATGAGCTCGGCCCGGCGCGTGGTGCACACCACCACCCGGGACGGCGCCTCGGTGAACAGTTCGTGGTGGTCGCTCACCCCACCGACCTGGAGCCCGATGCCGGATCGCACGGACAGCTCGGCCAGCGCCACACCCAGGCCGCCCCCGGACACGTCGTGGATGCCGGCCACGAGCCCGTCGCCCCCGCTGACGCCCTCCGCCACGGTACCGGCGACGAAGTCGACCAGCCTCCGGTGGCCGGCCAGATCCAGCGCGGGCAGGGTGCCGTTCCGGTGGTCACGCCGCTCGACCGCCCACCTCGACCCGGCCAGTGACGGTGGGGTCCGGTGGGCCGTGGTGGCACCCACACTGGCATCCAACAGGATGAGGGTGCCCCCTTCGACCAGGGTGATCCCGGGCGGTCGGGCCTCCAGGCGGTCGATCAGCCCCAGCACCCCGATGACCGGGGTCGGGTCGATGTCGACGCCGAAGCTCTCGTTGTAGAGGCTCACGTTGCCCCCGATGACCGGGAGGCCGAGGGCCAGGCAGGCCTCCGACATGCCGTCGATGGCCTCGGACAGCTGCCACATGACCTCGGGATGCTCGGGGTTGCCGAAGTTGAGGCAGTTGACCACGGCCATGGGCCGTCCGCCGGTGCAGGCCACGTTGAGCGCACCCTCGGCCACGGTGGCCGCCGTCCCGGCCCGGGGGTCGATCGAGCACCAGGTGGGATTGGAGTCGGTGGTGAGCGCCAGGCCCCGCGCACTGGGCGGGAGGCCCGGGGCCGCCAGCCGCAGCACGGCGGCGTCACCGCCCGGGCCTTCGACCGTGTTGAGGAAGAGCTGGTGGTCGTACTGCCGGTAGACCCAGGACGCATCCGACAGCAGGGCCACCAGATCGGACCCGCAGTCGACCGGCGCCGCCAGCGACCCGGGATCATCGGCCCCGCGGGCGTCGTGGTCCCCGGGCCGGGCCAGCGGGCGCCGGTAGAGCGGGGCGTCCTCGCTCAGGGCACCGGCCGGGACGTCCCCGAGCACCGCACCGTCGAAGCCGTCGAGGATCCGTAGGCGGCCCGGCTGTCCCGCCGGCGGCTCGGTCACCCGGCCGACCACGGCGGAGCGCACCTCCCAGCGCCGGCACACCTCCTCCACCCGGGCCAGGTCGTCGGGCCGGACGATGGCCAGCATCCGCTCCTGGCTCTCCGAGGTCATCACCTCGTAGGGCTCCATGCCGGGCTCACGGCGGGGGACGGCCGACACGTCCACGTCCATGCCCACGCCGCCCCGGGCCGCCGTCTCGCTGGTGGCACAGACCAGCCCGGCCCCACCCAGGTCCTGGATCCCCACCACCAGCTTGGCGTCCAGGAGCTCGAGGCAGGCCTCGATGAGCCGCTTCTCCTCGTAGGGGTCGCCCACCTGCACGCTCGGGCGCTTGGCCGCCTCGGCGTCGGCGTCCCCACCCCCGAAGCCGGCCGAGGCCAGCACGCTCACCCCGCCGATGCCGTCGCGACCGGTGGACGAGCCGAGCAGCACGGCCAGGTTCCCGACCCCGGTGGCCGCGCCCAGGACCAGGCGCTCGGTGGGCAGCACGCCCAGGCACAGCACGTTCACCAGTGGGTTCTGGGCGTAGCACCCGTTGAAGGTGAGCTCGCCCCCGACGGTGGGGACCCCGACCGAGTTGCCGTAGCCCGAGATTCCGGCCACCACCCCTTCGATCAGCCACTGCTGGCGGGCCTCGCCGGGGTCGCCGAAGAACAGCGGGTCCATGACGGCGATGGGACGCGCCCCCATGGTGAAGATGTCACGGAGGATGCCGCCGACACCGGTCGCCGCCCCCTGGTAGGGCTCGATGGCCGAGGGGTGGTTGTGGCTTTCGATGCGGATGGCCACGGCGATGCCGTCACCGGCGTCGATGACCCCGGCGTTCTCCCCCGGGCCCACCAGCACGTGGGGCGCCTCGGTGGGGAGCCGGCGGAGGTGGACGCGCGACGACTTGTAGGAGCAGTGCTCGCTCCACATCACCGCGAACAGGGCCAGCTCCAGATGGTTCGGTGCCCGGCGGAGGATGGCCTCGATCTCGTCGCGCTCGCCGTCGGTCAGACCCAGGGCACGGTGGAGTGGCTCGCTCACGCCCCGAGCGTACCTGCCGACCGGCGCCGTCCCGGTGCTCTGTGACCATTGCCATACCGGTCATAGACGGAGCGGGAGCCCGCCCACACAGCCCAGCTGGTGACGGCCCTTCCCGGGAATGGCACCGGACTCCGGTCACCGATCAACCCGTCCGATGACCGGCGGTATTCGATATCCGGGTCGCCCCGGTGCGGCGACCTCATCACGGGCCGGAGCCGGTGCCATGCAGGCCGTTCCACCCCGTGTTGGGGGCACGAATACACGGCATCAGAGCCACCCGGGCACCAGCGTGCGGGGTCGGGATCTCCCGATATTCGGCGGTCGGACCAGGCCAATCCGGTCGATCCCTACTTCAGCAATGGGGTATTTCGGCCATGATGCACCGTCCGGGTTGCCAACAATGGAGTTCTCTGGGAAGCTCTCTGCATGGCCGCCCCCACCACGACGAAATCACGTAAAAAAACACCCATGTCGGACGATCACAAAGCTGCACTCGCACGAGGGCGTGAAGAGGGTCGAGTGGTGCGACGTTA
>Ga0302157_10000948_pt1 | contig 36838 bp, 29 predicted proteins | sample I_Bog_N3_3_FD_193502 | JGI IMG/M metagenome (GOLD analysis project Ga0302157, IMG submission 193502) | Peat permafrost microbial communities from Stordalen Mire near Abisko, Sweden - I_Bog_N3_3 | ecosystem: Environmental > Terrestrial > Soil > Wetlands > Peat | place: Sweden: Abisko, Stordalen...
GCATGTCGGGTCCTCCGTTGAGTGCGGGGAGGCGGGGATGGTGCGGTCTTCGAGCAAGGCGGAGATCTCCTCTCGGCCCCCCTCTCCGGCCAGAAGCAGGATCGCCTGGGTCAGTGCGCGGTAGAGCGCGGCGGTGTCGGGGCGCTTCCTGAGGGCTTCGAGGTGGGCGGCGACGGTGGCGGTGTCGCCCCTCACCACCGGACCGGTGAGGGCCGCCCGGGGACCGACCCGGCGGGCATTGGCGAGTGCCCCCTCCATGAGGGAGACCAGCGCCTCCTCGGCGGCGGGCGGCTCCAGTCCCGCCGCCACCAGCAGCTCGGTGGCCGCGGAGAGCAGGGCGAGGGGGGCGTTGCCCGCCAGCACCGCGGCGGCGTGGTAGAGGGCGCGGGTTCCGGGGGTCAGCTCTATCGGCCGCCCGCCGAGATCATCGGCGAGGCCGCGGAGCGGTGCCTGGAGGGCGGGATCCGCTTCGATCGCCATCAGCGCCCCCCGGAGGAGGGGAGCCGATTCAACGCCGGCGAGCGCCTGGAAGGGGTGCAGGCAGCCGATGGTCGCCCCGGTCACCCGCAGCGCCGCCAGTGCCTCGAGCCCGAGGCTGGCGCTGCAATGGGCCACCCCGTGACCGCTCAGGTCGGTACCTCCGGCGGCCACCGAGGCGGCGACCCCGGCAACGGCGGTGTCGGGGACGGTGAGGAAGGTCAGGTCGGCGGCGAGGATCGCCGCCAGCGGGGTGGGTGCGGGCCGGGCACCGACCCGTGCCGCCAGGAGGCCGGCGCGCCCCGGGTCCCGGCCGGCGATGGCGGTGACGGGGTGGCCCGCCGCAGCGAGCGCGGCGGCCAGGGCGCCGCCGGCACGCCCGGCGCCGACGACGGCGATGGTGGCCGGCCAGGCAAGCGGAATGGCACGCGGGGCCGCCATCTCGACACGCGGGGCTGTCACCGTCTCGGTCACCTCTGGATCCAAGCGGGCTGGGTATGCCCGTCCGGCTCCGCGCCACGCCCAGCGCCTCGAGGCGCCGGATGGCGTCCCCGGGCACGCGACCTTTCGGAGGGGATGGGCCGGTGATCAAGTGTACCGCGGGCCTGGGGCGGGCCCCGCCCGCCTCAGCTCAAGAGGGGCTGAAGAACCCGGCTATCGGGGCCGGGGGGCGACCAGCGAGAGGCCGAGAAGCCCAGCGTAGAGGATGTCCCAGCCGAGCACGAGGAGGTAGACGGCCCGCTCGGCGGAGACGGCGTCGGCGAGCTGGCTGAGGGCGGAGACGACGCTCACCAGGGTCAGGACGAGCAGGACCACCCGGAAGATGGCGAACTTGGCCAGCCAGGCGAAGAGCGCGGTCACAGCGAGCAGGGCGGCGACCAGGACGGCCACCTCGGGGCCCAGATCCACGGTGCGCGTCACCATCCCTGAGGCCGTGCCCTGCTCAAACGTGACGTGCGGGAAGAAGATGCCCGCCAGCATCAGGAGCACCGCGACGAGCACGGACGGCACGGCGATGGCGACGCGCACCCAGAGCACCCAGTCCGTGCCGCTCCTCACCTCGGCGGCGGGATGTCCGGCGTACCCCCCGGAGACCCAGTCGCTGGGGGGCGGGTAGGCGGCACCGGCCGACGGGTAGCCACCGGATGGCGCCATCTGGGCGGCGACCGCGGGATCCCAAGCCTGATCGACTCGAGCACCCATCGGGGTGATCAGGGGCGCGCCGCACGCGCGACAGTTCGTCGATCGCCCAAGTGGCTGCCACAGCCAGCATCTGGGACAGGTGACGTCCGGCATCGACGCGAGTGTCCCAGTCCGCGATCTCTCGGCGGTGAACGATCCGGTCGCGGATCGGTTGCAGCCCGTCCCTGGAGCGGGCTGGCGGACACCCGTCCCCTGTGCCCGGTCCGGGTCAGACCCCGGCGGCCACCTCGCCCAGCTCAGGCCCGGCCGGCTCCTGCGTACCCTCGATCTCGTCGATGATCCGCTTCATCTCGGCCCCCTCCATGGTCTCGACCTCGGTCAGGCGCGCGGCCAGCACGCGGAGGATGTGCTCGCGACGGCGGAGGACCTCCTTGGCCCGGAGGAAGGCGGTCTCGACCAGGTGGTGCACCTCCTGGTCGATCTCGGAGGCGATGTCCTCGGAATAGTTGCGCTGCTCGCCGAGGTCGCGGCCCAGGAAGACCATCTCCTGGCGCTCGCCGAAAGTGCGGGGGCCCAGCTTGTCGCTCATCCCCCATTCGGTGACCATCTTGCGAGCCAGGTCGGTGGCCTTGCGGATGTCGTCGCTCGCCCCAGTCGTGATGTTGGCCTCGCCCAGGATGAGGTCCTCGGCGCAGCGTCCCCCGAGCATCTGGGCGAGCTGGTCGAGGAGCTCGGCCTTGCTGACCAGGTACCTGTCCTCGATGGGCAGCGAGAGGGTCCAGCCCAGGGCCATGCCGCGGCTGACGATGGAGATCTTGTGCACCGGATCGGTGTGCTCCAGGCTCATCCCGACCAGGGCGTGGCCCATCTCGTGATAGGCGATGGTGGCCTTCTCGTTCTCACTGATCATCCGGCTCTTGCGCTCCGGGCCGGCGATCACCCGGGCGATCGCCTCCTCCAGGTGCGGCATGCTGACCAGCTTCCGGTTCTGGCGCGCAGCCAGGATGGCCGCCTCGTTGATCAGGTTGGCGAGGTCGGCCCCCGAGAACCCAGGCGTCTGCTTGGCGAGGACCTCGAGGTCGACGGCCGGGTCCAGCGGCTTGTTCCGGGAGTGGACCTCCAGGATCGCCCGACGCCCGCGGATGTCGGGACGGTCGAGCATCACGTGGCGGTCGAAACGTCCCGGACGGAGCAGGGCGGGGTCCAGGACGTCAGGGCGGTTGGTGGCGGCGATGACGATAACGTGGGTCGCGGTCTCGAACCCGTCCATCTCGACGAGCAGCTGGTTGAGGGTCTGCTCACGCTCGTCATGGCCGCCGCCCAGGCCGGCGCCGCGCTGGCGACCGACGGCGTCGATCTCGTCCACGAAGACGATGCAGGGGGAATTCTTCTTGGCCTGGTCGAAGAGGTCGCGCACCCGGCTGGCGCCCACCCCGACGAACATCTCCACGAACTCCGAGCCGGAGATGCTGAAGAAGGGCACGCCCGCCTCCCCGGCCACCGCCTTGGAGAGCAGGGTCTTGCCGGTCCCCGGAGGGCCGACCAGGAGGACGCCCTTGGGGATGCGGGCGCCCACGGCGGTGAACTTGTCCGGGTACTTGAGGAACTCGACGATCTCGCCGAGCTCCTGCTTGGCCTCGTCGACCCCGGCGACGTCCATGAAGGTGATCGACGGCTTGTCGCCGGCGACCAGCCGGGCCCGGCTACGCCCGAAGGACATCGCCTGGTTGTTCCCCGACTGGCTCTGCCGGAGCATCCACCAGACGAAGAACACCATGATCCCGACGAGCACCAGCGTCGGCAGGAGGCTGATCAGGACGTCGGACAAGCTGCTCCCATCGTCTGTGTAGTTGGTGTAGCCGGCGGTCTGGAATTCATGGGTGACCTGGTCGCTGTCGCCGATGGTGGTGGTATAGAGGCTCCCCGCATTGTCATACCAGGTGACCGTACTCCCGTCGCTGCTGATGTGGGTCTCGTCACTGCCGCTGTTGGCGATGGCCTTGGGCGCGGTGTGGTTGGTCTGCCAGAGCTGGATCGCCTGCTGCAGCTGGCCGCTCGACATGGTGGTCGACGGAGTGCCGGAGCGGCCGTAGAAGACCAGGAGGATGACCACGACCAGGAGTACGCCGAGCATCCAGGAAAAGGGGCGCCGGGTATTGCGCATCCGATTCAGTCTATAGCAGGGGCTCCGAACTGCGCGGGAGGCGCGATCGAGGAGTGACAGGCTTGTTCCCGGTCGCCGCCGGCCCGGCCACGCCACCTCCCTCCAGGAGATCGCGCTGCCGTAACGCCAGGGTGACCAGCCGCCGCCGCGCTCCCGGGAAGACGCCCTCCAGGGCGGGCAGGAGGTCGTGGCGCACCCGGCTGCGCAGGAAGCGGGGATCGCGGTTGCTGGGATCGTCAACGGGCTCCAGACCGAGGGCCGCGCAGTAGTCCAGGGTCGCCTGGCGCCAGACGCGGAGGAGGGGGCGGGCGAGCCTCCCCTCGCGCTCCGCCATCGCGCGCAGGCTCCAGGGGGTGGCGCTGGTCAGGAGGCGCATCAGGACCGTCTCCGCCTGGTCGTCGGCGGTGTGGCCAAGGGCGATGGCGGTGGCACCGAGGCGGTCGGCGACCGCGGCGAGCCCGGCGTGGCGGGCCCGGCGGGCCTGGTCCTGGAGCGAGGGGCCGCTCTCGACCTCCACCCTCACCGCCTCGAAGCCGAGGCCGAGCCGGCCGGCCAGCTCCGCGACCGGTCCCGCCTCAGCCGCGGACCCCGGCCGCAACCCGTGGTCAACGTGGACGACGTGGAGGCGCCAGCCGCGGGGCGGGGCCAGCCGCGCCAGGGCATCGACCAGTGCGGTCGAGTCCGGCCCGCCGCTGCAGGCGACCACCACCGTCTCACCGGCGCGGAGGACACCGCGCCGATCGGCCGCAGAGGCGACGGCGCGACGGACCCGGCCGACGGCGGCCACCCGCTCACCGGGGGGGAGCTGCCGGGCCCACGTGGCGGTACCTGGGGTCGAACCAGGGACATACCGGGTATGAGCCGGGCGCTCTACCACCTGAGCTATACCGCCGGAGGGGGCGCCGGGGGCCGGACGCTCGACAGCTGCGACATCGGCACCGACGCAGGAGGGAGGAGTGGTTGCGGCGGCTGGATTCGAACCAGCGACCTTCGGGTTATGAGCCCGACGAGCTTCCACTGCTCCACGCCGCATCGGCAGCATAGCGCGGGCCGGGCGCTGCACGCCGGACTTGCGCGGGCAGAGCGCGCCAGGCTGGAGTTGCGCGGGGTCCCAAGTTGCCGGCGACCTCGGGAAGCGGGAACCGCCTGGTCGCGACCGCTGGTCCGGGGCCCCGCTGGGCCGGCGGTCGTCAGGGGGTCGGGGACGGCGACACGGCGACCGGGGTCGGGCTGGCCGGCACCAGGCTCGGCAGCGGCGGCGCGGGCGACGGCGTCGGGGTGGGCGTCGGGATGGGGGTCGGGACCGGGGTGGGGATGAAGGTGGGGGGCGCGGCGTTGAGGCCACCCGAGGAGGGCGCGGACTTGGCGCCGGGGTCGAGGACGTAGATCTTCTCGCCGGGCAGGTGGTAGCCGAGCCTCCGCGCCTGATCCTCCAGCCACGGCGAGCTCTGGGCCTCGGTGACCTCCTGGGCGCGCTGCGAGATCTGCGCGGTGAGGGCGGCGTTGGCCTCCTGGAGCTGGGTCACCCGAGCCTGGGCGGCGTGGTCCGTGGCGGCCGCGCCGTAGAGCGCGTAGGCGACCCAGCCGCAGGCGACCGCGACGACGAGTGCGAGGATCCGTCGCGCCGTGAAGGGGCGGGGTCGCTGAGGACCAGGGACGTTCATTGCGGGCCTTGGGGGACGTGGGCGGGAATTGGCCGCGGGACCCGTAGTCTGCTACGACCTCCCCGAAACCGCAACGGGTCTGCGAATACTCGTCGCGCCTACGCGGTCGCCTCCCAGCGCCGGCGCCACTCGTCTGGGCTCAGATCGTGGAGGTCAGCGCCGTCGGCGCGCGCCGCCGTCTCCAGCGCCCGGAAGCGGTCGGCGAAGCTGACGGCCCGCCCGCGGAGGGCGTCCTCGGGATTGACCCGGAGCTGGCGGGCGAGCGCGACCGCCGCGAAGAGGAGCTCCCCCATCGCCGACTCCAGGTCGCGGCTCGCCGGGGGCGGGGACGGCGAATGGCCGGCCACGGTGCCGGCGGTGGCCGGCTCACCCGCCCCCGGCTCGTCGAGGCCCTCCCCGCTGGCGGTGTCGGTGGGGGCCGGCGACCAGTCCGCCCCACGGTCGGCCCTGGCCGGCGCCTCGGTGGCGAGAGCCGCGAGCGCGTCGACCCCATCCCGCAGCCAGGCCAGGGCGGCGGCGACGGTGGGGGTCTCATCGAAACCGACCCGGGCGGGCCGCTTCTGCACCCCCTGGGCAAATGCGAGCGCCGGCAGGGCGTGGGGGACGCCCTCCAGGAGGGAGAGACGCTCCCGCTTCTCGATGCGCTTCAGCTTTTCCCAGTTGACGACCACCTCCTCCGCGCCGGCGACGGTGGTGGTGCCGAAGACGTGGGGATGGCGGTGGACCATCTTGGCCCGGGTGGTCTCGGCGACGTCCCCGATGTCGAAGCCGTCGGGCCGCTCGGCGGCGATGGCACAGTGCATCAGCACTTGGAGGAGGAGGTCGCCCAGCTCCTCGCGGAGGGTGGCCGTCCCCTGCGAGTCGATCGCCTCCAGGGTCTCGTACGTCTCCTCCAGGAGGTACGGACGGAGGGATCGATGAGTCTGCGCTCGATCCCAGGGGCAGCCGCCGGGCGCCCGCAGCCGCTCGATGACCTCATTGAGCTCGCGCAGCGACTGCACCGCCTCCTCACGCATCGCAACCTCCCATCTGGATGGGGGAAGCCCCAGGGTGAGCTCCTCCATCCCTCACCGTCGATCCCGTCGCCGGACCATCCACCAGACGAATGAGACCACGATCCCGACCAGCACCAGCGTCGGCAGGAGTTGGAGCAGGACGGTGGTCACGTCGCTCCCTCATTTGGTGGAGATGGTCAAGCGGGCACGGGCTGGCGGGCCCGGGTCAGCCGGCCCAGCTCCCGGAGCACCCCCAGGAGCACGCCCTCCCAGTCCGCGTCCGGCGACCGTCCGGGCGGCGGAAGGCAGTAGATGCGGGTCGGCGAGGTCTCGATGTAGGCCCGGAACTGGCGGGCCACCACCTCGAGGTCGAGCCCATGGCCCGAGGAGAGCTGGATCACCGCACCGATCCGCCCCGAGACGCCGCGCGCGCCGGCGATGCCGGGGGCGAGCCGCGGGCCCGCCTCGCCGCGCCAGGTCTCCACGCCCTGAGCCCCGGCGGCGACGGCGAGCAGCCGCACCCGCAGCGAGAAGACGAGCGCCTCCGCCTCCGGCGGCATCGGTCCGAAGCGGTCGGCGAGACCCCTCGCCCTCCGCTCCAGCTCCGGCTCGGTGACGCAGGCGGCCAGGTCCTGGTAGCAGCGCAGCCGGAGCTGCTCCTCCCCGATGTAGCCCGGGGGCAGGAACGACGCCTGGGGCAGCGATACGGTCACCTGGGCCGGCAGCTCGGCCATCGGCCGGCCCTGCAGCGAACGGACAGCCTGCTCCAGGAGCCGGTTGTACATCTCCAGGCCGACCGCCGCGATCTCGCCGTGCTGCTCCTCCCCCAACAGGTTGCCGGCACCGCGGATCTCCAGGTCGCGCATGGCGAGCTTGAATCCCGCTCCGAGGTCCTGCAGCTCACCGATGACGTCGAGACGCTTGTCGGCACGCTCACTGAGGGTGCGCTCCGGCGGATAGAGGAGGTACGCGTAGGCGCGCTGCCCGGCGCGTCCGACTCGCCCTCTCAGCTGGTAGAGCTGGGCCAGGCCCAGGCGATGGGCGTCGTCGATGATGATGGTGTTGGCATTGGGGATGTCCAGTCCGGACTCGATGATGGTCGTGCAGGCGAGCACGTCGACCTCGCCCTCCACGAAAGAGTGCATCACCGATGCCAGCAAATCCTCATGCATCTGCCCGTGCGCGACGGCGACGCGCGCCTCGGGCACCAGCTCACGCAGCCATTGAGCCTCTCGGTCGATGGACTGCACGCGGTTGTGGACGAAGAAGACCTGGCCGCCCCGGGCCAGCTCACGGGTGAGCACCTCGCGGACGAGCGAATTCTCGCGTGCGGTGACATAGGTCTTGATGGGCTGGCGCTCCTCGGGAGGCGTCTGGATGACCGAGAGATCGCGGATGCCGGCGAGCGCCATGTGCAGCGTGCGCGGTATCGGCGTCGCCGAGAGCGAGAGCACGTCGACGGCGACGCGCAGCTCCTTGAAGCGCTCCTTCTGGAGGACGCCGAAGCGCTGCTCCTCGTCGATGATGACCAGGCCCAGGTTGCGAAACTCGACGTCGCGCTGGAGCAGACGATGGGTGCCGACCACGATGTCCACGGTCCCCGCCTTGAGCCCGAGCAGGGTCGCTCGCTGCTCCTCCTCGGTGCAGAAGCGCGAGAGCTGCTGAACGATGACCGGAAAAGGCCGGAGGCGCTCCGAGAAAGTCAGGAAGTGCTGCTGGCAGAGCACGGTGGTGGGCACCAGGACGGCCGCCTGGCGCCCCTCGGCAACCGCCTTGAACGCCGCCCGCAGGGCGAGCTCGGTCTTGCCGAACCCGACGTCACCGCAGACCACCCGGTCCATGGGTCTGGACGCCTCCATGTCGCGCTTGATGTCGTCCAGCACCAGCATCTGGTCCGGGGTCTCCTCGAAGGGGAACGAGCCCTCCAGCTCGCGCTGCCAGTCGGAGTCGACGGAGAAGGCGTGGCCGGGCGCGGCCTCACGGCGCGAGTAGAGGTTGAGCAGCTCGCGGGCGACGGCCTCGGTCCGCTCGCGCACCCGCCGCTTGGTCCGCTCCCACTCGCCGGTGCCGAGGCGGGAGAGCGCGGGGTGGGCGTCGGATCCCCCCACGTAGCGGTCGATCCGGTCGAGGTGCTGTACCGGGACGAAGAGGCGATCGCCGTCGGCGTACTCGAGGAGCATGTACTCCTGCTCGGTGGTGCTCCCGGGGGTCTCGGCTGCATCCGCCGCGGCCGGCCCACGGTCGGCGCCGGATGGGGCTCCGGCCGTTCCGCCGGAGCCGGGGGTCTCCGCCTCGGAGACGCGCCGCATCTCGATGAAGCGGGCGACGCCGTGGTCGCGGTGGACGACGAGATCCCCGGGGGCGAAGTCGAGGACGAACCCGGGTGCCGCCGCCCGCCCCGCGGCTGCCTTGCGGGCGCCCCGGGCAGAGGTCGACTCGGCACGCCGCGCCCCCCGGGCGAGCGGGGAGCCGCGCCGCTTCACGGCACCGAAGAGCTCGTGGTCGCTGAAGACGGCGATCCTCAGATCGGGCATCCGGAACCCCGCGGACACCTCGCCGGCGGCGACCAGCAGCGCCCCCGCCGGTGCCGGGAGAGTGGCGGCGTCGGGGTCGTCGACCATGGTCGGCACCAGCCCGGCGTCACCGGTCAGCTCCTGCACCCTCCCCTCCTGCCGGGAGACGATCACGCAGCAGCCGCCGCCGGCCAGCTCCTGGCCGAGGGCCGCGGAGAAGACGTCCCAGCGGCCGGCGTAGGGCTCGGCGCCCCGCCAGCCGAGGTCGGCCGCTGCCACGCCCTCCGTGCCCTCGACATCGCCAGGCACCAGGTCGACGGCGCGGCTCAGGTTGGCGTCGAGGACGCCCACGTCGAGCAGGCCACTCCGGGCACCGGCGGGCAGCTCACCCCGCGCCTCCTCCTGCTCGCGGAGGCCTTCGATCTCCTCGAGATGACGGACGGCCGCGCGCCGAGCCCGCTCCACACCACCGGCGACCAGCACCAGCGCCCCCGCCCCCAGGTGGTCAAAGAGGCTGGCTCCCTGGTTGAGATACGGGGCGAAGAGGTCGACGCCGTCGTCGTAGACACCCAGCTCGAGCTGGGCCAGGTCCTGCTGCCACTGATCGCGAACCTCGGGCCGGCAGCCGCCGATGTCGAGGGCGGCAGCCGCCTGTTGGGCCCGGCGGATAGCCGCGGCGCTCAGATCGAGCTCGCGGGCGGGCAGCAGCCGCACCCGCTCGAGCCGGGCGACCGAGGTCTGGGTGTCGACGTCGAAAGCCCGGACCTCGTCGACCTCGTCGCCAAACCACTCCGCCCGCCAGGGGCGGCCGCGATCCAGGCCAAAGGCGTCGACGATGCCGCCCCGCACGGCCATCTCGCCGGGCGCGGTGACCGCGGTCACCCGCCGGTACCCGAGGTGGACGAGGCGCTCGATGATCGCGTCGCGGCCGATCCGGGTACCCCGACCGATCTCGCCGATGCCGTCGAGCGCGGTGGTGGGGAGGGTGGGGCGGAGCAGCCCGGCCGGGGAGGCGACCACCAGGGCCGGCTCGCCGTCACGGAGCAGGGCAAGGGTGGCGATCCGGCGACGGATCACCTCCTCCGACGGGGGGATGCGGTCAAAGCCGGGGGTGTCCGCGGCCGGCCAGAGGCCCAGCCGCGCCTCGCCACCCCAGAGACGGGCGTCGGCATAGACGGTCTCCGGGTCGGTCGCAATCACCAGGACGTGCCCGGAGGCACGCCGGCGGGCCCACCAGGCGATCAGCCCGACCGCGGCCGAGGGGACCCCGCCGAGGATGCGCAGGGAGCCGTTGGCGAGCGCGGCCAGGGGGGCCACCTCGTCCAGGCGGGAGGCCAGCGTGGGCGCTCCTCCGGCGGGCAACTCAATCACCCGGTGACGGTGCCTCAGGTGCGTCGGGTCCGGAGGGGAGAGTGCGGTTGTACTCGTTCATGGCCCGCTCCAGGCCCTCGCGCACGATGCAGGCCACCGCGTCGGCGGCGCGGCCGAGGATGGCGGGCAGCTGCTGCCGCTCCTCGAGTGTGAAGGGGTCCAGGACGTGGTCGACGGTGTCCTCGCCGGGAGCGGGGCGCCCGATCCCGACCCGCACCCGGATGAAGTCCGGCGTCTGCCACGACTCGATCAGCGAGCGGACGCCGCGATTGCCTCCGGCCGAGCCGCCGCGCCGGAGGCGGAGGCGGCCGAAGGGGAGGTCGACGTCGTCGTGGACCACCACCACGTCGGAGGTCGGAACGCCGAGGACGCGCACGAGGTGCACACCCGCTCGGCCGCTCAGATTCATGAAGGTGGTGGGGCGGGCGAGGACGACGTCGAAGCCGTCGACGGTGCCCGCGCGCACCTTGGCGGGCCCCTCGCGCCGCGCTCGGGCGAACCGGCCCCGGCCCTCCAGCTCGTCGAGGACCATCCACCCGCAGTTGTGCCGGGTGTGGGCGTACTCGCCCCCGGGATTGCCCAGGCCGATGATCAGAGTTGCCATGGCTCTCGCGACATCAGTGCGGGGCGAGCTCAGGGACGTCCTGCCCCGGGAGCAGCCGCCGGGTCTCGGCGGTCATCGCCCCAGCCCGCTCCGGCTCGTCGTGGTCGTGGCCCAGACAATGGAGCAGGCCGTGGACGGCCAGCAGGCGGAGCTCTTCGGCGGGGGCCGCGGGATTCTGGGCGGCGGCCCTCTCCACCGAGATGGCGACATCGCCCACCCATTCGCGCCCGTCGCCCGGGAAGGCGAGGACGTCGGTCGCGGCATCCACCCCGGCGTGGAGGCGGTTGAGCCGGCGCAACTCCTCGTCGTCGGTCAGACGCACCGCCAGACCAGCACGGGCGGGCACGCCGAGGACGTCTCCGCTGAGGCGGAGCAGGGGGCCGACCCGGCCGTCGCGGACCAGGGCCAGGCTCGCGGCGTCGAGGGTGGGCGAGCGGTGGATGGTCACCCGCATGGGGAACTCATGGTGGCGCAGAAAGAAAGGGGCTCGCCACGTGGCGAGCCCGAAAATCTGGTGATGACGGCGTCAGCCGGCTTTCGCCCGGCGCTTCCGGGCGGCCACCAGCTTGCGCTTGCGGCGGACCGAGGGCTTCTCGTAGTGCTCGCGGCGCCGGACCTCCGAGAGAATGCCGTTCTGCTTGATCTTCTTGTTGAAGCGCCGCAGCGCGCTCTCAAAGGTCTCGCCTTCGCGGACCTTGACCTCCGACACGGTTGGGGAATCACCTCCTCGACGCCGCCACCGGCGGCCTGAGTCATGCGGACACCGCTCGTCCACCGAAGGGGCGGGGGGCGCCGGCATGGCCGCCGCGCTCACCGCGGGCTCCAGCCCTGGCCGAACGGAGGCATCACTCTAGCAGGGTGCGGAAGCACCCCCGACGGTCCTGCCGCCCTCCCGCCAGCAGGCGTCCGGCTGGATGACCGGCACCCTGCAAACAGATGTACGAACCATCAGGTATCATCGGCGGATGCTCGATTTCCCACCGGAGGCGCCGGCTGACGCCGGGGACGGGGCGGCGGGCAGCGTTGCCGTGGAGCCGGACGAAAGCGGGGAGGTCCGGGCGGCCGGCGGCGCTCCCATGGAGCCGGACGAGAGTGGGGAGGTCCAGGCGGCCGGCGGCGCGCCCGTGAATCTGGACGAGGCGCAGCGGCGAGCCGTCGATCACGGCGCGGGGCCCTGCCTGGTCCTGGCCGGACCAGGCTCCGGCAAGACGCGGGTCATCGTCGAGCGGTTCCTCCGCCTGATCCGGGAGGGCACGCCGGCGGATCGCCTGCTGGTGCTCACCTACACCCGCAAGGCCGCCACCGAAATGCGCGACCGGGTCGAGCGCGCCCACGGCCCTTTCGAGGGTGACCCGCCCCTCCTCAACTACCACTCCTTCGCCCAGCGGGTGCTGCGCCACTGGGGCTGGCGGCTCGGGATCTCGCCGGCCTTCCGGATCGCCGACGAGGCAGAGCGGTGGCTGGTGGTCGACGGCATCCTCGGCGAGCTGCGCCCGACCACCCTCTACAACCCGCTCCGCTCCCATGACCTGGTCGACGCCATCCTGGACGTGATCGAGAAGGCCAAGCAGGAGCTGGTCTCGCCCGAGGATTACGCGGGCTGGGCCAAGGCCCGCCTGGCCGGGACCGGCGCCAGCCTGGAGCGCGAGCTGCTGACCCGCCACGCCGAGTGCGCGGAGGTCTACCGGCGTCTGGAGGCGACCTTCATGGAGCGGGCCGTCCTCGACCACGACGACACCATCCTCTACGCCGAGCGGCTGCTGCGCGAGCACGCGGACGTCCGCGAGGCGGTGGCCGGGGCCATCGACCACGTGATGGTGGACGAGTACCAGGACACCAACTACGCGCAGGCCCGCCTGGTCGAGGTGCTGGCCGGCGAGCGGGGCAACATCATGGTCGTCGCCGACGACGACCAGTCCATCTACAAGTTCCGGGGCGCGTCGCTCGCCAACCTCGACCGCTTCGCCCGCATCTACCCGACCCACGAGAGCGTGGTCCTGGACCGCAACTACCGATCCCACGAGGAGATCGTCGAGACGAGCCGGGCCATCATCGGGGCGGCCCCCCCCGGTTCCCGCATCGAGAAGCACCTGGTCGCCGACCGGGGCGCCGGTGGTCAGGTGGAGGTCTGGCGGGCCGCCGACGAGCGCGGCGAGGTGGTGGAGGTGGCCGCCGAGTGCCGGCGCCTGATCGACGCCGGAGCGGACCCGACCGGGATCGCGTGGCTCTTCCGGCGCCACGAGGACATGCAGGCGGCGACCCGCGCCCTCCAGGAGGCCGGGGTGGCCTACGTGGTCCACGGCGGCCGCGGATTCTTCCAGCGTCGCGAGATCAAGGACCTGATGGGACTCCTGGACGCGGTCCACGATCCCGGCGACTCTCAGGCTGTGCTGCGCTGCCTGCACCTGCCCTCCTTCGCGGTGAGCAACGCCGGGCGGCTCGCGCTCGGCCAGGCCGCCCGCGATCGCGACCTCCCGCTCACCTCGGTGATCACTGGAGAGCTGCCGGAATTGGGCGCGGAGGACCTGGCGATCGCCCGCCGGCTGGTTGACCTCCTGGTCGACCTCCACGCCCAGGCCGCCCGGGACGATGTCCGCGACGTCTTCTACGCCGCCCTCGAGGGGAGCGAGTTCCTCGGGGTCCTGGATGACGCCGAGCCCCTGGCCCGGGCTCAGATCGGAGCCAACCTCAACAAGTTCGGCGAGCTGCTGGAGGGCTTCGCCGACTGGAGCAACGATCGCAGCCTGGCCCTGGCGCTCCGCTACCTCGAGATCCTGCGCAGCAGCCACGCCGCCGACGAGATCGCGGCGGTCGAGGCCACGACGGTGGGGATCAGCCTGCTCACCGCTCACGCGGCCAAGGGTCTGGAGTGGCCGGTGGTCTTTCTCGGACGCTGCACCGAGGAGCGCTGGCCGGGGATGGGCGGCTTCCCCGCCCGCCTGACCCTCCCCGACGAACTGGTGCCGGAGCCGGCTCCGGAGGGGGAGGCGAGCCGAGACGAGGAGCGCCGCCTCTTCTACGTGGCAGCGACCCGGGCCCGGGACCGCCTCGTCATGGTCCATGCCCGCCGCTACCCGCACTCCTTCCGCGACGAGCGGCCGAGCCCCTTCCTGGCCGCCCTGGACGGAGCGGCATGGGTGTCCCGGCGGACCATCGAGGGCAGCCGGCCACCCGCCCGCCGCCAGCCCGCCGCCGCTGCGGGCCTGCCCACCGCGACCATCCGAGCATCGGTCTCCGACCTGGCCGCCTTCAAGGACTGCGCCCGCCGCTACGCCTATCGGAGTGTCTACCGCCTGCCAGTGCCGGCCTCGCCCCAGCGCTGGTACGGGACCCTGGTCCACACCGTCCTCCAAGCCCTGGCGGCACTGCGCCAGACCGGCGCCGGCGCCGGGCCCGACGAGGCGGCCCGGCTGTGGGCCGAGGCGTGGGAAGCGTCACGGGGCCCCAAGGGTGCCCATGCCGACCTGCGCAGCCTCGGCGAGAGCCAGCTCCGGCGCTACGCAGCCTCACCCGGGTGGAGCGACGCCGAGACCCTCATGGTCGAGCAGCCCTTCACCCTCGGGGTCGGCGCCGGTGACGTGACCGGCCGGTTCGACCGCATCGACGCCGGGCCGGGCGGGGTGCAGGTCGTCATCGATTACAAGACCGGGCCGCCGCGCGAGGAGGAATCGCTGCGCAGGGACCTTCAGGTCCGCGCCTACGCGGTGGCACTCGCCCGCGAGCAGCACAGCGACGAGGCCACGGTCGAGCTGCACTGGCTTCAGACCGCCGAGGTCAGCCGGATGACGTTCGACTCCGTCGCCCTGGGCCGCTTCCACTTCCAGGTGGAGAGCACGGCCCGCGAGCTGGCCGAGGCCCGGCGCACCCACGACTTCCCGCCCAGACCGAGCAGCTGGCGCTGCGGGCACTGCGAGTTCCGGACGGTGTGCGACGAGGGGCGGGAGCAGTAGGGGCGGGAGCAGGAGCGGGAGCGGGAGCGCAGAGGCGGCAAGATCACGCTCCGATCTCCAGCCGGGGCGCCGAGATCTCGGAGGCGGGTTACGCCGGGATCACGTCGCCAGGCCCGAGGGCGTAACCCCCGCACCGCCGGCGTCCTCCTTCGGCTCGGCTTCGTCGATCCAGGCCAGAGGGCAGCGGGGCCCCTCGGAGTCGTCGACCAGGAAGGGCAGGCCGTTGGCCGACGTCTGGCGGACCGGCACCACCCGGAACCCCGCGCAGGTGAGGGGTTGCCCAGCGAGGTAGGCGGGGCAGTCACCGGTCGCGGTCGGGCCCGTGCAGAGGTCGACGACCCGCCGCGTGTGCGGGTCGAGCAGGAGGAAGAGCCGGTCCGCCGGAGTCGTGATACCCATCTCGGTGCCTATCTCGATGCCTGTCTCTCAATCCCCCCAAAGCATCGTCCACCGCCACCCCCTCACTGGCCATGGCCATAAGCCCCAGGCCCTTTAGAGGCCGAGGTCACATGACAATGTGATCGGAGGCCCGTAACTTGTAAAGTTACAGAGACGCGATCCGGGGGCGCCTTGGCCGGTGCCCCCGCTCATCTTTCGGAGGGACCAGTGAACAGCCCGGCGCCCTACCTGCACTGGGGATTCATCCTCATCTCGCTGCCCAACCTGCTCCTGATCGCCGTGATGGTGCTGCTCTTCGTGGTCGCGCTCATCGCCCCCTTCCCGCACAACGCCGCCAAGCACCGGGACGACGACAATGAGTGAGGCGAGCGGCGCTGGATCGGGCCCGGGCCCTCTCCCGTCCGCCGCGGGCTCCCCCGGCAGCTCATCCACGGGTTCCTCGGCAGTGCGAGACAAGGGGTGGACCGCGGCGCTGCGCGGCCGCCTGGACGGCCGTCTCCCCCTCGAGGAGGTGCTGCCCACCCGCCAGCCGGCCTTCGTCGGCTCCTGGGTGTACGTCTTTGGCGTTGTGACCATCGCGGCCCTGGTCTGGGTGCTGGTGAGCGGATGCGTCCTCGCCTTCATGGGCTCGGCCTGGTGGCACACCTCCAACCTGGGGCACTTCTTCAACAGCATCCATTTCTGGTCGGTGCAGATGTTCTTCATCTTCATGGTGCTGCACCTCTGGGGCCAGTACTGGGGCGCCGGCTGGCGCGATGGACGGGCCAAGACATGGATGGTCGGGGTGGTGCTCTTCCTGGTCAGCATCGTCACCGCCTTCACCGGCTACCTGATCCAGCAGAACTTCGACTCCCAGTGGATCGCTGTCAACGCCAAGGACGCGATTAACGCCACGGGATTGGGTGGCTTCTTCAACGTCCTCAACTTCGGCCAGATGTACGGCATCCATGTGATGCTGTTCCCGATCGCGCTGACCCTGCTGGTGGTGCTGCACATCGTGCAGGTGAGGAGCCGGGGAGTGGTACGGCCGATCGGTGACCCCTACGCACCCGCCAGCGGCGAGAGCGTCTCCCGGGGAGCACCCCGATGAGCGCTCGCCGTCCCAAGATCGACAAGGCCGACTACTACCGCGGGATCCGGATGGCGCCGTACGACCTGGTCAAGGAGATCGCCATCGCCACGATCGGCGTCCTGGTGGTGGTGCTGATCCTCTCGGCGGTCCTCAGCTCCCCGGACGTCCCCTCGGCGACCATCCAGGCCTGGGCCAAGTCGGACCCGGTGGATTTCGTGACCACGGCCGCGAGCGAGCTTTCCAGCCAGAGCGACGTCGCCCAGTACGGGCCCCCGTACACATCCGGTAACGGCTCGGTGCAGAGCATCGGCCCGATCGAGCCGCAGGTGTGGGCCGGAGTGCACGTCGCGGTCAACGCGCCGCTCGACTTCGTGCTCCAACCCCTCTCACAGTCCACAGTCGACGACGAGACCCTGGCCTCAGCGCTCACCACCTTCAACGATGCGAGCGCCGCCCAGCAGGGGAAGTGGCTCACCGCCTACAACCAGGCGCTGGGCAGCGCCAAGCTGGTCGACACCGAGGTGTCGGTGCCGGGCGGTGACTACGGTCCCGTGGCAGTGCTGATGAGCCGGCTGCTCACCCTCGCGCGGAGCGGCGGGCTGGACGCGCTGCTGCTGACCAGCGACCACTTCTACCAGACCGACTACAGCAAGCCGCTCCTCTTCCTGAGCGACGGCGGCTACTTCCCGGGCCTCGCCCAGGTGCAGGACCTGACCGGTTCGCAGTGGGGAATGATGAACGAAACGGGGCGGTATCCCGGCCAGGCGTGGCTCTGGCTCTTCACCCTCTGGTACCAGATCCCGCCCTTCAACGCGGCGAGCAACGGCGACCTGCTGGTGGTCGTGATGATGACCCTCCTCAGCGTGGGTCTCCTGCTCGTCCCCTTCATCCCCGGGGTGCGCGACATCCCGCGCTGGATACCCGTTCACAAGCTGATCTGGCGGGAGCATTATCGGAACGTGCAACGTGGGGAGACGAAGTGAGCGACCAGTTGGCGGATTGGCGGGAGACCAAGCTGTCGCGGCTTCGCGCGCTGATCAAGCAGGCCGACCCCGAGACGGTGGAGGAGGCGAAGTGGAAGAAGCCCTCTCAGCCGGAGGGGGTTTCGGTGTGGTCTCACCTAGGTCCGATCTGCACCGGCGAGACGTACAAGAGCGTCGTGAAACTCACATTCTTCAAGGGAGCCTCGCTGAAGGACCCTTCGGGGCTCTTCAACTCAAGCCTCGAAGGCAACACCCGGCGGGCCATCGACTTCCACGAGGACGATGAAATCGATGAGAAGGCTTTCGCGGCTCTCATTCGAGCTGCCGTCAGCCTGAACCGGTCCTCGACCCACCGCTAGTCAACAGCCAGCCAGGGAGTGAGCGACCGGCCACCCGCAGCAGCGCGCCAGGGTGTCCTCGAGGCTACGAGATGCCGGCCTCAGGGCCACTCGCTGGGCTGACTCTCCTTGCGGCGGGCGACGAAGGCGGCCACCTCGGCGCGCCTCTCGAGGCCCAGCTTCATGAGGATGTTGGAGACGTAGTTCTTGACGGTCTTGTCGGCGAGGTGCACCCGCTCGGCGATCTGCCGGTTGGTGAGCCCCTCGGCGACCAGGGCCAGGATCTTGCGCTCCTGGGGGGTGAGGTCATTGATGATGTCCCCGGGGGTGACCACCTCGCCGCGCAGCCGGGCGAGCACGCGCTCGGTGACCTGGGGATCGAGCAGCGAGTGACCGCCGGCGACCTGCCGGATCGCACCGATCAGGTCAGTGCCGTGGATCTGCTTGAGGATGTAGCCCGACGCCCCGGCCATGATCGAGGTGAAGAGAGCCTCGTCGTCGGCAAACGACGTCAGCATCAGGACGTGGGTCTCGGGGTGGGCGGAGCGGATCTCCCGGCAGGCCTCGATTCCGGAGCGGCCCGGCATGCGCACGTCCATCACCACCACCTGGGGATGCAGCCGGGCGACGGCCTCGAGAGCGGCGTCCGCATCTCCGGCCTCCCCGATCACGTCCAGGTCGGGCTCGGTCTCGAGAAGCCGCCGAAGGCCCAGTCGGACCAGTTCATGGTCGTCACAGAGCAAGACGCGAATGGAGTCTCTGGATTCCATGGCGGTGAATTCTACGCTCATGGCTACTCGACCTTGCCCCGAAGGGACCCCATGGGGGGGGTCCTCGGTCACGAGAACTCGGGTCCGCGAGGCCCTTGAGGGTGGGGCCGCGCGAATCGGGGGCGGCCTGACGGACCGCAGCCCGGGTGATCAGCCCCCGGCGCCGCCGGTGCCCCCCCGGCGCCGGGCCGGGTCGGTAAGCGCCACGATGCAGAGGACGAGGGCCACCACCGCCATGGTGCCGGCCAGCCAGAGGCACGCCAGACCCCACTGCTGCAGCGACATCAGCGCTGCCCTCTCATCGCAGAACGGCGGGTGGCGACGCGGAACATCCCTTGAGGCTCACGGCGCGGCGGCTGTGCGCCCCGATGGTCCGCCTCCGACCCCTGGCACCGGAAGGGCCACACGACCCCATGGGTCGGGACCTGGTCACGGCGGCAGGGCAGGCCAGCGCCCCTCATGGCCGCCTGGCCCCACCAGAGTAGTGACCTTTTCCCCTGGCCCAGAGGGTCACGGCGCGGAGATGCTCCCAGCGTTGGTCCCAGGAACTCGTAGTTCCGAAGGCCTGACCGTTACGACCCGTCCGAGCTCCCTGCGACTCCAGGCGCCGATGGTGTGGGCTCTCCCCGGCGCTTCCGGTGGCCGCAGGGAGCGAGGCGGGAACGGATTCCGCCTCGTGGCGGACGCGCACCCGAAAAGGTGACGCCCATGTCGAGGCCGAGGCCCATCGTCTCGGTGACCATCGGCCCACGACATCCAGCGGCCATTTTCCGTAGGCTGGGACGGTGACAACCGATACCGCAACCCCACCACCGATCTCGCTCACTTGGAGCGCCGACGCCGCCCTCATCGACGGGGCGGCCATCACCCTCCGCCCCCTCACGCCCGGCGACATCGAGCTGCTCCGGAGCTTCTTCGCCTCCCTCTCGGGCGAGAGCCTGCGGCTCCGCTACTTCTCAGCCAGCCACCAGCTGACCGAGGAGGAGCTGACCCGTCTCACGACGAGCGACGCCGCCACCCACACCCACCTCGGAGCGTTCCACGCCGGATCCGTGGTCGGCGTGGGCGACTTCAGCGTCTCGGCGCCCGGGGAGGCCGAGGTCGCCTTCGTGGTCAGCGACGAGTTCCAGGGTCGAGGCGTCGCCTCGCTGCTCCTCGAGTACCTGGCGGAGGTGGGCCGCGCGGTGGGGATCACCCGGTTCCGCGCCGAGACCATGGCCGAGAACCTGCCCATGCTCGAGGTGTTCCGCCACGCTGGGTTCATCGAGCGGGTGGGGACGCCCGAGGCAGGTGTGGTCGGGGTCAGCCTCGACATCACTGACATCCGCGGCGTGAGAGCGGCGAGCGGTGAGCGTGAGCGGCTCGCGTCGGTGGCCGCGCTGCGCGGGGTTCTCGAGCCCAAGAGCGTCGCCGTCATCGGCGCGGGGCGCGCCCCGGGCGGGATCGGCCACGCGATCCTCCGCAACCTCATCCAGGGCCCCTTCAACGGCCGCGTCTACCCGGTCAACAAGACCGCGGACAACGTTTCGGGCGTGCCCGCCTGGCCATCCATCGGCGCCATCCCCGGCAAGGTGGACCTGGCAGTCATCGCCGTCCCGGTCAACGCGGTCCTCGGCGCGGTCCACGAGTGCGGAGCCGCCGGCGTCGGCTCCCTGGTGATCATCAGCTCGGGCTTCGGCGAGACCGGCTCTGAGGGCGCGGCCAAGGAGCGGGAGCTGCTCGACGTCGCCCGCAGCTACGGCATGCGTCTGGTCGGGCCCAACTGCATGGGCGTCATCAACACCGACCCCAACATCCGGCTCAACACGACCTTCGCCCCCAGCCAGCCCCCGCCCGGGAACATGGCCTTCTTCACCCAGTCGGGCGCTCTCGGGGTGGCGGTCATCGACGAGGCAGCGAGGCTCGGGATCGGGCTCTCCGGCTTCGTCTCCGCCGGCAACAAGATCGACATCTCGGGCAACGACCTGCTCCAGTACTGGGAGCAGGACGACCGCACCGACGTGATCCTTCTCTACCTCGAGTCGTTCGGGAACCCGCGCAAGTTCGCGGAGATCGCCCGCCGGGTGTCGCGGCGCAAGCCGATCATCGCGGTGAAGGGTGGCAAGAGCTCGGCGGGAGCGCGCGCCGCCGCCTCGCACACCGCGGCGCTGGCCTCCCCCGACGTATCGGTCGACGCCCTCTTCCGCCAGTCGGGAGTCATCCGGGTGGCCTCGCTGGAGCAGCTGTTCGACGTCGCGCGGGTGGTGGCCACGGCGCCCCTGCCCGCCGGCAACCGGGTCGGCGTGGTTGGCAACGCGGGCGGCGCCGGCATCCTCACCGCGGACGCCTGCGAGGCTGCCGGGCTGACCCTGCCCGAGCTGAGCGCGGAGACCACGAAGCGCCTCCGCGAGGTCCTCAACCCCGCCGCCGCCATCGGCAACCCCATCGACATGACGGCGATGGGTGGCCCGGAGGAGTATCGCGCGGCTCTCCAGGCGGTGCTCGCCGACCCGTCGGTCGACTCCGTGATCGCCATCTTCACCCCGCTCCACACCGATGCCATCGGGATCGCCGATGCGATCCGGACGGTCGCCCACGAGGCCACCAAGCCGGTCCTGGCCGCCGTTTTCGGGGAGGCACAGGAGCGCCTGCGCGCCAGCCGGGACATGCCCGTGTTCACCTTCCCCGAAGCTGCCGCCTACGCTCTCGGCGCGGTCGCCGAGTACGCCGCCTGGCGGAGGCGTGACCCCGGGACCGTGGTCGTGCCCTCGGACATCGACCTGGGCGCGGCCCGGGAGATCGTGCAGAAGGCGCTCGCCGCGAACCCCGAGGGCTGCCAGCTCGGGCCCCTCGACGCGGCCGCTCTGATGCGGTCGGTGGCCGTCCCGGTGGCGATGACCACCCGGGCCGACACCGCGGACGAGGCCGTCGCGGTCGCCGAGGCGATGGGCTATCCCGTGGTGCTCAAGGCGGCCGCTCCGGACATGGTCCACAAGACCGAGCGAGGCGGCGTCCTCACCGACATCGCCTCGGCCAAGGCGCTGCGGACGGCCTTCGACACCATGCAGGCCCGCCTCGGCGACGAGATGGGTGGCGCGATCGTCCAGCCAATGCTGGGCGCGGGTGTGGAGACCATCGTCGGCGTCGTGCGCGACCGCCACTTCGGGCCCCTGCTCGTCTTCGGCTCCGGTGGGACAGCCGTCGGGCTGACCCATGACCAGGGCTTCCGGGCGGTGCCGCTCACCGACCGCGACGTGACCGAGCTGATCCGCGAACCACGGGGCTCGGCGCTCCTCTTCGGGTACCGGGGGACCTCCCCCTGCGACACCGACGCGCTCGCCGGGATCATCCAGAGGATCAGCGCCCTGGTGACCGCGCTGCCGGAGATCGCAGAGATGGATCTCAACCCGGTGATCGTGAGCCCCTCGGGCGCGGTCGCGGTCGACGTCAAGATCCGGGTGGAGGCGGTCCCGCATGACCCGGTCGTCGGGGCACGGCACCTGCGCCGCCCGGGCTCGACCAAGCACTAGGAGGCTGCCCCGGGAGCCCCGGGGCCAAGCACCAGGAGGCTGCCCCGGGAACCCCGGGGCAGCCGTCGGCGTACCCCACCCGGAGGCGGGAGTGGGTACCTCCTACCCTAGGCAGTGAGGACCTCCGGCCCTGGCCCCGCCTCTCTGCGGCCGGGAGAATCGGCCCCGAATGACCCTCGATCTCGCGCGCTGGCAGTTCGCAATCGTCACCGTCTTCCACTTCTTCTTCGTCCCCATGACCATCGGGCTGGCTTTCCTGGTGGCCGTCATGCAGACCCTGGCGCTCGTCCGCAAGGACGAGACGTGGGACCGGCTGAGCCGCTTCTTCGGCCGGATCTTCCTGATCAGCCTGGCCGTCGGAGTGGTCACGGGGATCGTGCTCGAGTTTGAATTCGGCCTGAACTGGTCGGCCTTCTCGATCTTCGTGGGCAACATCTTCGGTGCCCCCCTCGCCATCGAGGGCCTGCTGGCCTTCTTCCTCGAGTCGACGTTCATCGGCCTGTGGATCTTCGGGAGGGAACGCCTCTCCCCCCGCGTCCATCTCGCGACCATCTGGCTCGTCAGCATCGGGACGATCCTCTCCGCGTTCTTCATCCTGGCCGCCAACGCGTGGATGCAGCACCCGGTTGGCTACGCCGTCGAGGGTGGCCAGGCGGTGCTCACCAACTTCTGGGCTCTGCTCGCCAATTCGACGCTCTGGGTCTCCTTCCTGCACACGGTGCTCGGCGCCTTGGCGACGGGCGGTGCGCTGGCGCTGGGCATCAGCATCTGGCGGGCCCACCGCGCCGCGGCCGACGGCGTGGAGCGCGCGGCGTTCCGGCGGGCCACGGCTTTCGCAGCCGCCCTGGTGCTGGTCACCGTGGTGCTGACCGCGATCGTCGGCGACTTCCAGGCCCGCCTCATGGACGTCCAGGAGCCGATGAAGATGGCGGCCGCGGAGGCCCTCTACAACACCCAGAACGGGGCCAGCTTCTCGCTGCTCACCATCGGCAACCTGAGCGGCCAGCCGATCTTCCAGATCCGCGTGCCCCACCTGCTGTCGCTGATCGCCGACCTGAGCTGGAATGGTCAGGTCATCGGGATCAACCAGATGCAGGCGACCGAGGCCGCCAGGTACGGAGCCGGGAACTACGCGCCGGTCCTCTGGCTGACCTACTGGTCCTTCCGGACCATGGTGGGCGCCGGCATCCTGATGATCGCGGTCTCGGCGTGGGGGGTCTGGCTCTGGTGGCGGAAGCAGCTGGCAGCAAGCCGGTGGTTCCGCCGCGCCGCCCTGGCCGGCATCGGGCTGCCGATCATCGCCAACGCCTCCGGCTGGATCTTCACCGAGGCCGGGCGGCAGCCGTGGATCGTCTACGGCCTGATGCAGACCGCCAAGGGCGTCTCGACGGTCGGCGCGGGCGACGTGGCCCTGACCACGGCTGCGTTCGTCGCCGTGTACACCATCCTGGGCGTCCTCGCCGTGGTGCTGGTGCTGCGGGCGGCCCGCCACCCCTTCGACGAGATCGGGGAGCCCGGCGACGACGCGGAGCCCACCCCCGCCCCCGGACTGGTCTACTGAGGAGCCTGGGGTGGCCACCTACACCGGACTGAGCGCTCTCTGGTTCTCCCTCATCGGGCTGCTGTGGGCCGGCTACTTCTTTCTCGAAGGGTTCGACTTCGGCGTCGGCATGGTGAGCCCACTGGTGAGCCGGGACGACACCGACCGGCGTCTCTGCATGAACGCGGTCGGGCCGGTCTGGGACGGCAACGAGGTGTGGCTGCTGGTCGCCGGCGGCGCGACCTTCGCCGCCTTTCCGCTCTGGTACGGGCTGCTGTTCCAGGGCGCCTACCTCGCCCTCTTCCTGGTGGTCTTCGCCCTCATCGCGCGGGGCGTCTCCTTCGAGTTCCGGGGCAAGTTCGACGACCCCCGGTGGCGGCGGGTCTGGGACGTCGCCAACTTCGCCGGCAGCCTGGTGGCCGCCCTCATCTGGGGTGTCGCCTTCACCAACTTCGTCCATGGGCTGCCGCTGTCTGCGGCCGGCTACACCGGTGGCCTGATCGGGCTGCTCAACCCCCTGGCGTTGGTGGGCGGGCTGGCCGCGCTCGCGGTCTTCGCCTTCCACGGCTCCGTCTTCCTCTCGCTCAAGACGAGCGGCGGGCTGATGCAGCGAGCTCAGCGCGTGGCCCGGGTGGCCGGCGGTGCCGCCGTCATCCTCCTCGCCGCCACGGTCGCCTGGGTGGCGGCGGCCGGCCGGCCATGGCACACGCTGGCCGGCGCGCTACCCGGCACCATCCCGCTGGCCCTCGGCGCGCTCGCCGTGGCCGCGCTCGTGATCGCCGCCCTCCTCGTCATCCGGGGCAGGGACGGGCTCGCCTTCGCCGGCACCGGCGCGGCCATCCTGCTCACCATGGGAGCGGTCTTCGCGTCGATGTATCCGGCGGTGATCCCGGCGAGCAACGGGGCTGCTCTCGCCCTCACCGTCGGGGCCGCCGCCTCACATCCCTACACCCTCGAGGTCATGACGGTGGTGGCCGGGATCTTCACCCCCCTTGTCCTCCTCTACCAGGGCTGGACCTACTGGGTCTTCCGGCGGCGCCTCCAGCGGCCGGCCGCCGTGGCGACCGCGGCTCCCGGCGCCAGCGGCGGCTGAGAGCGTGCCCGCCGGCACCGGCATCGCCGGGAGAGCGGCGGGAAGCGCAATCGGGCCGGTGGAGCGCCGCCTGCTTCGGGAACCGGCGGTGCGGCGGTCGGTGGCCGTCTCCGTCGCCATCGGTCTGATCTCCGCGGCGACCATCGTCGTGCAGGCCGTGGCGCTGGCCGCCCTGCTGGCCGGAGCCATGGGCTCCGCGACCGGGTCCGTCCTGCCGCCGATCCTCTGGCTCGCCGGGTCGATCGCCATCCGCGGCCTCTGTGCCCTCGCCGGCGAGCTGGTCGCGGGGCGAGGCGCCGAGATCGCCAAGGCGGAGCTCCGCGGGCGGTTGCTCGGCGCGGCGCTGCGCCGGGCGTCCGGTGGCGGCGCTGACGGCGGCGGGGTGGGCGGGGGCGACGTGGCGACCATCGCCGGCCGTGGCATCGACGCCCTCGACGCCTACATCGGCCGCTGCCTCCCCGACCTGGTGCTGGCCGCCGCGGTGCCGATCGCCCTGGTCGCGGTGATCGGGGCCCTGGACTGGGTGTCCGCGATCATCGTCGCGACCGTCCTCTGCCTCTTCCCAGTGTTCGGCGTCCTGGTCGGCCGGTCGAGCGGCCGGCTGGCGGCGCGGCGCTGGAACCATGTGGAGGCGTTCGGCAGGCAGATCGCCGACATCTTCGAGGGGCTGCCGGTGCTCAAGGCGTTTGGGCGCAGCACCCGCCAGCGGGAGCGGATCGCGGAGGCCGCCGAGGGGCTCCGCCTGGCCAGCCTCTCGACCCTGCGCGTCGCCTTCCTCTCGGCGCTGGTGCTCGACACCCTCGCCTCGGTGTCGGTGGCCCTGGTGGGGGTCCCGCTCGGACTGCGGCTGCTCTCCGGATCGATCCACCTCGCGCCGGCCCTGGCGGTGCTGATCGTGGCCCCCGAGGTCTTCCTGCCCCTGCGCCGGGCCAGCGCCGAGTTCCACGAGAGCACCGAGGGCCTCGCCGCGGCGCGCCGGGCGATGGATGTCATCAGGGACGGCGACGGGGGGCGAGAGGGAGGCGGGGCGCCCGGAGAGCGCGGCGATGCCCTCCGGGCCGGCGGCGGTGCGACGGCGGGGAGTCCTGGGCCCGGCGATCCGGCGCGGGTGCCGGTGGCGCTGTGCCGGGTGCGGGTCGAGCTGCCCGGGCGACCGGAGCCGGTGCTGGACGATGCGTCGCTCACCATCCTGCCGGGAGAGAAGGTGGTCCTGGTCGGGCTCAACGGTGCCGGGAAGTCGACCACCCTCTCCCTTCTGCTCGGGTTCATTGCCCCCTCGAGCGGAGCCGTGACGGTCGGGGGGATGGACCTGCGCGGCCTCGATGCGCAGGCGTGGCGGCGCCGGCTCAGCTACCTCTCCGAGCGGCCGACCCTCATCACCGGCTCCCTGGCCGAGAACCTCCGGTTGGCCGATCCCGCCGCCGGGGACGCCCGGCTGCGGGAGGTGCTCGGCCAGATGGGCGCCGGCGATCTGCTGGCAAGCCTGCCCCAGGGACTGGACACGCAGCTCGGAGTGGGCGGGCGCCAGGTCTCCGCCGGTGAACGCCAGCGGATCGCGCTGGCCCGGGCGGTGCTGCGCGACGCCTCCCTCCAGCTGCTCGACGAACCGACCTCCCACCTGGACGACGCGACGGAAACGACCGTCGTCGAGGCTCTCGACCGTGCTCTCTCGGGGCGCAGCGCCCTCATCGTCACCCACCGGCAAGCGGTGGTGAGGCTGGCCGACCGCGTCGTCACGCTGGAAAGGGGACGCTTCGTGGCAGCGGATGGTGCGGATCTCGCCGGGGCCGCGGCCGCCGGCCTCCCGGGGCCGCTGTGGTGAGGCGGGCAGAGGACCGGAGGTCGAGCGCGCTGCGCCTCAGCCGGTCGGCCGGACCGCCGGCCCGTCGCGATCTGGGAACGGCCGCCGGGGCCGGAGCACTCTCGGCGGCGTGCGCGATCGGCCTCCTCGCCACCTCGGGCTGGTTGCTCACCCGGGCCTCTCAACGACCGCCGGTTTTCGACCTGGCCGTCGCCATCGGCGCAGTGCAGGCGTTTGCGCTCGGACGGGGGGTGACCCGCTACATGGAGCGGTTGGCGGTTCACGGCATCTCCCTGGAGACGCTCTCCCGGCTCCGTCTCTGGCTGTATGACACCGTCGAGCCGCTGGTCCCCGACGGCCTGCGCGCGGCGCGTACCGGCCCGGACGCGGCCGCCTCCCGGGCGGCGGGCTCGCTGCTCAGCGGATTCGTCGCCGACACCGAGGACGTGACGGAGGCCCTCGCCAAGAGCACGACGATCACGATCGACATGGGCGCCAGCATCCTGCTCGGCACCGCGGTCGCCGCTCTGCTGGACCCCGTCGCCGGAGCCATCCTGCTCGCCGCCACAGCGGGGGTGATCGCCGTCTCGATTCTCGGCGCTCGGATCGGGCGATCCGCAGCCGGGAGGGGGGCCACCATCCGCGCCGAGCTGGCCGACCAGGTCGTGGAGACGGTGCGCTCGGCGCCCGAGCTCGTCGCCTTCGGCCGCCAGGACCTGATCACCGCGCGGCTGGAGGACGCGCGACGCCGCGCCCGCACCGCTGCGCTTTGGCAGGCTCTCGGCAGGGGCATCGCACGCGCGCTGGCCACATGGGCCGCCGGTGCGGGGCTCATCGGCGTCGTCCTCGCCGGCCTTGCCGCCCATCGGGCCGGCCAGCTCTCAGGGATCATGCTCACGGTCCTGGTCCTCGTCTCCGTCGCAGCCCTCGATCAGGGATCACTACTCCCGGCAGCCCTGACCGGACGGGCTACCGGGAACGCGGCCGCGAGCCGCCTCGCCGAGCTGGCCCGGCTCGAACTGCCGGTCCGCGAGCCGCTCGCCGACGCGAGCCCACCAGTCGGAAGGGGCGGCGCTGTGCTCGACCACGTCGAGGTGCTGGCTCCGGGAGCAAGGCGAGCCGCCTCGCGCCCGGCCCACGCCGTCCCGACGGCCCCCGTCCCGACCGCCCCCATCCTTCACGATGTCTCGCTCACCGTGGCGCCGGGACGCCGCGTCGCGCTGATCGGCCGCAGCGGGGCGGGTAAGTCGAGCGCGCTCCACGTCCTCCTCCACTTTCTGGAGGCCTCCTCGGGGAGTGCCCGCATCGGGGAGGTCGATGTCCGGCTGATGACCCGCACCGGGATGGCCCGTCAGGTGGCCTGGCTGGCCGAGGAGACCCATCTCTTCGCAGCCACCGTGGCCGACAACCTGCGGCTGGCGCGGCCGGAGGCGGCTGAGGACGAACTGGTCGCCGTCCTCGATCAGGTCGGCCTGGGGGCCTGGTACCACTCGCTGCCCGGTGGCATGGCGACGGTGCTCGGGGCCGGGGGACGGGATCTGAGCGCCGGCGAGCGCCAGCGTCTCGGCATGGCGCGAGCGCTCCTCTCCGGCGCCGAACTGCTGCTCCTGGACGAGCCAACGGCACACCTCGACCCCTGGTCGTCGGCTCATGTGATCGCCGAGCTGCTCGGCTCGGCGGGCTCCCGTTCGGTGCTGGTCGTGAGCCACGAGCCCGGGGTCGCCGGCCAAGTCGACGAGATCATCACCCTCGACGCGGGGCGCGTCGTGCCCAGTATGCCGACGGCCTGACCTGGTCCCACCGGGCCGGGTGCACTTCGACCCTGGTGTGTCAGGCCCAACGCTGCGATGGTGGGGCCGCCCCGCCAGATGATCCATCACATGCCTCCCACCGACAACCTCCGTCACCTCCACGACCGGCTCCGCAGCGGGGTCGCGTTGGTCTCGAAGCTCGAGGACCTGCTCCGCGAGCGAGGCAACCCGGGAGCCAAGCTGGCGGCCTTCGCTCGGGTGTCCGACTACCTCCAGGACGTGGTGCTTCCCCATCTGCGAGCCGAACGGGTGGCTCTCTACTCCGAGGCCGCCCGCCTGGCAGGGATCGACCAGCGGCTGGTGAGCCGGCTCGACGACAACTGGGAGGAACTGGAGCGCTGCGTGGCCCGGGTCCTGCACGACCAGGCGCGCCTGCGGGGTGGCGTGCACGACAGTGCCGGCTGCCGGCGGCACATCGCGACCCTGGTCCGGCTCCTGCGTCGCCACCTGCAAACGGTGGAGGACGAGCTCCTGCCGTACCTCGACCGTGAGCTCTCCGACGGGGATTTGTACCGGCTCTATGAACGCATCCAGGAGGTGAGCTTCGACGAGGAGCTCGCCGGCAGGGTGCCGGCCGGAGCGGAGGCGGCCGTGGCGGCAGCCCGGCGGCTGCGCGACGGTCAGGGGATCGACTCCGAGCTCTTCTTCCTGGGCGAGTACGTCAGCGATCCCCAGCTCGTCGAGCGCACGGTCGCCACCACCATCGAGGCCTGCCGCCTGCTGGGTTCAGCTGGTCTCGCCGCGCATCTCTCCATCGATCCGACCGCCATCGGGCTCCTCTCCGACGCCGACGCCTGCCGGCGCAACGCCGAGCGGATCGCCCGCTCCGTCGCCGAGCAGCCACTGGGTCGCCTGAACCTGGTGATGCTGGACATGGAGGATCTGACGCTCGTCGAACCGACCCTCCGCCTCCACCGCGAGTTGCTCGCGCTGGGCCTGCCGGCCGGCATCACGCTGCAGGCGAGGCTGCGGCGGACAGCCGACGATATCGGCCCGCTCCTGGGGCAGCCGACCGCGGTGCGCCTCGTCAAGGGTGCCTTCCCGCTGGGCCCCGAGCACGACCACCAGGGCGGACGCGCGGTCAGCGCCGCCTATCTCGCCCTGGCCACCAGGATGCTGGCGCCCACGGCGCGTGAGGCGGGACTGCGGCCCATCTTCGCCACCCATGACGGGACGCTCATTCTCCGCATCGCCGCCCTGGCGCAGAGCGAGGGGTGGGCGATGGATCAGTTCGAGTTCGAGATGCTTCTCGGCGTCCGCATGGACCTGCAGCGCCGGCTTCGCAGCGAGGGCTTCTCGGTGCGCGCGCACCTCCCGTTCGGCACCGCTGGGCTGACGTCCACGCTCCCAGAAGGCGGACATCCCGCCGAGGCCGTGCACCTGGGGGAGGCTTAGAAGGGTGCGGACGAACCCTTCTTGCGGGTACCGGCCCCCGGGACCCTGGGTCCTTCGGCTCTGCCGGAGAGGGGGTCGCGGACCGTAGCATGGTGGTCATGACCGCGGTGAACCAGAGCGGGAACGCCGGTGCCGAGCCGGCAGCGGCGCCCTGCCACGACGATGTCTGCATCACCTGCTCCGACCAGGCGGTCCCCAGCCGGGTGCTCGAGCTGGGCGAGCTCGGCACAGCCCTGGTGGACACCGGGGCGTCCCGAGAGCTGATCAGCATCGCCCTCGTCGACGCCGCTCCCGGTGACACCGTGCTGGTGCACGCCGGGGAGGCGATCGCCGTGGTCGCGAGGATCTAGCCGTGTGCCTGGGCATTCCGGGTGAGGTGCTCACCCTCGACGTGGAGCGGCCCGGCATGGCCACTGTCAACGTCGGCGGGGCACGCCGGCAGGTCAACGTGATGCTGATCGAGGAGGACGGGGTGGCGCCCGGCGACTGGGTGCTCATCCACGTGGGTTTTGCGCTCGCCAAGATCGACGAGGAGGAGGCACAGGTCACCCTCTCCTACCTGGAGGAGATGGGCCAGGCCTACCGCGACGAACTGCACGCACTCTCCGAATCGCGGATCGACTGATGGGCCCGGGAGGGATGCGCTTCGTCGACGAGTACCGCGACCGTGAGAAGGCGCAGGCACTGGCGGCGAATATCGCGACGCTCGTCGAGCCGGGACGTCGCTATGGCCTGATGGAGATCTGCGGCGGGCACACTCACACCATCTATAAGCACGGCATCGAGGACTACCTCCCGGAGGAGGTGCAGCTCGTGCACGGGCCGGGGTGCCCGGTCTGCGTGATCCCCATGGGCCGGGTCGACGACGCGATCTGGATCGCCGAGCAGGAGGGCGTCATCATGACGTCGTTCGGTGATCTGCTCCGCGTCCCCGGTGCCCGCGGCTCCTTCCTGGACGCCAAGGCCCGCGGCGCCGACATCCAGATGGTGTACTCGCCGCTCGACTCCCTGAGGATCGCGCGCAACAACCCGGATCGGCGGGTGGTGTTCATGGCCATCGGCTTTGAGACCACCACCCCCTCGACGGCGATGACGGTGCTCCGGGCCGCGGCCGAGGGTCTCGAGAACTTCTCGGTCTTCTGCAACCACGTCACCATCATCCCGGCGCTCGAGGCCATCCTCGCGTCCCCGGACCTCCACATCGACGGTTTCATCGGTCCGGGCCACGTCTCCACCGTGATCGGGTGCGAGCCGTACCGTTTCATCGCCGAGAAGTACGGACGTCCCTTCGTGGTCGCCGGCTTCGAGCCCCTCGACATCCTCCAGGCCATCCAGATGCTGCTTCTCCAACTCCGCGACGGCCGCTCGGAGGTCGAGAACCAGTACACCCGCGTGGTGCCGTGGGAGGGAAATCAGAAGGCGCTGCAGGCCATCGACGAGGTGATGGAGCCGCGTCCCACCTTCGAGTGGCGTGGGCTCGGCTGGATCCCGGACTCGGCGATGCGCATCCGCGAGAAGTACGCGCGCTTCGACGCGGAGAGGGTGTTCGACGTTCCCGCCATCCGGGTGGCCGATCCCCCGGCGTGCCAGTGCGGAGAGGTCCTGCGCGGGATGATCAAGCCATGGGAGTGCAAGGTGTTCGGCACCGCGTGCACCCCGGAGACACCGATCGGCACCTGCATGGTCTCCTCGGAGGGGGCCTGCGCCGCCTACTACAACTTCGGGCGCTTCACCCGGCTGAGAGTCCGGCAGGCGGGCTCGGCATGACCCAGCGGACCGAGCAGGAGGTCCTGGAGCGGATCGAGCGGATCCGTCGCCGCCGGCCGAGGATCACCGACGAACGGATCACGCTCTCGCACGGCTCGGGCGGCAAGGCCACGCACACCCTGATCGACGCTGTCTTCCTGGAAGCCTTCCGCAACCCGCTCCTCGAACCGCTGGAGGACCAGGCTGTCTTCTCCGTGGGAGCAGAGCGGCTCGCCTTCACCACCGACACGTACGTGGTCTCACCGCTCTTCTTCCCCGGAGGGGACATCGGTGACCTCGCCGTGAACGGCACCGTCAACGACCTGGCCGTGTCCGGAGCCAGGCCGCTGTACCTCTCGGCAGGATTCGTCCTGGAGGAGGGCTTCCCGATCGCCGACCTCCGCCGCATCGTCGCCTCGATGGCCAAGGCAGCGGGGAGCGCGGGAGTGCAGATCGTCACCGGCGACACCAAGGTCGTCCAGCGGGGAAAGGCGGACGGCTGCTTCGTCAACACGGCCGGGATCGGGGTGCTGGAGCGGCCCGTGCGGCTCTCGGCCGGAGCGGCCCGACCCGGCGACGCGGTCATCGTCTCCGGACCGGTCGGAGATCACGGGATCACGATCATGCTGGCGCGCGGCGAGCTGGGCATCGAGTCCGACCTGCGCTCCGACACGGCGCCGCTCACCGAGCTGATCTCTCTCTTGCTGGACGCCGCGCCGCAGACGCGCTTCGTCCGCGACGCGACGCGCGGGGGGGTCGCGACCATCTGCAACGAACTGGCTCTCGCGTCGGGGGTCGCCGTCATCCTCGACGAGCAGTCGATCCCGGTGCGGCCGGAGGTGCGCGGAGCCTCGGAGATCCTCGGCATCGATCCCCTTTACGTCGCCTGCGAGGGACGCTTCGTCGCCGTCGTCGCCGGAGACGAGGCCGAGGCCGCCGTGGGGGCGCTGCGCTCCCATCCCCAGGGTGCAGAGGCCGCGGTGATCGGACGGATCGCCGACGACCCACCGGGGCTGGTCCTGGTGACGACCGGCTTCGGGGGGATGCGCATCATCGACATGCTGGTGGGCGACCCGCTGCCGCGCATCTGCTGAGACCGCGACCTCCCCGACGGCGGCCACGGGCAGGCTACGATGTCGCGCCGTGAGCTACCTCGACATCGCGTGCGTGGTCATCCTGGGGCTGGCCCTCCTGCACGGCCTGCTCAAGGGGCTCTTCCGGCCGCTGATCACGTGGGCCTTCATCATCGCCGGCGTCGTGGTCGGCTTCGGCCATCCGGGCGTGGCCGCCCGCTTCGCCCCGAGCCCCAGCTGGCGGCCGCTGATGGGTCTGGTCGTGGTCGTGGTCTTTGCCGTGGTCGGATTCCTGGTGGCACATCTGATCGCCCCCCGCATCTACCGCCTCATCCCCGGGATGGGCGCCCTCGACCGTCTCGGCGGCGCGGTACTGAGCGTCGTGCTGGCCCTGGTGATGATCTTCATCCTGTTGAACGGGCTGGTCACGCTCGACCATGCGACGGCATCCATCGACGGCAGCGCCGCCGTCACGGTGGCGGAGCTCCAGACCATTCAGCGCTCCGTGGCGAGCAACCCCTCCACCTCGATCGCGCTGAGCCAGTCGCAACTGGAAGCGCTGGAGGACCAGGTGGAATCGGGATCGTCCCCGACGCCGGGCGCGGACGTCGGTCAGCTGAGCACGGTCCTCGGTGTGCTCCGCAACGTCCACATCCAGATGGTGCGGAGCAAGGTGGCACCGGTCATCTTCAAGCTCGGCGAGAGCATCCCCTTCCTCGGCAACGGGCAGACCTGGCCGGCGAGCTGAGGGATCCAGGTCAGACGAGACCGGCGGCGTCCCGTCCCCCGGCCACGGCAGCCTGCCCGAGGCTGATGCCACCGTCATTGGATGGCACCCGGGAGTGGGTGAGCACCCGGAAGCCGCCGCCCTGAAGGCCGGCGCGGACCCGCTCGGTGAGCAAGACGTTCTGGAAGACGCCACCGGAGAGCGCCACCACCTCGAGCCCGGTCGCCGCGCGCACGCGCCGGCAGGCGGCCACAGCTGCGTCGGCGAGGCCATTGTGGAAGCGGGCGGCGATCACCGGGGCCCCCACGCCCGCCCGGACGTCGGCGACCACCGCCCGCACCAGGCCGGCGGTCGCAATCTGGAAGGGCTCGCCCTCCTCGATCTCCACCGGGTAGGCGGAGGTCTCCGCCAGATCGGCCAGCTGCTCCAGCTCCACGGCCGCCTGGCCTTCGTAGTTGATCTGATCCCGGACCCCGATCAGCGAGGCGACGGCGTCGAAGAGGCGGCCCGCGCTGGTCGTGATCGGGCTGGCGGTCCCCGTGCGCGCCAGGGCGCTGACCGTCTCCCAGCGGTCGTCGTGGTCGCGCATCACGGCGAGACCGGCGGGAGGATCGTCGCCAAACGCGGCGACGAGATACGCCGCCGCCATCCGCCATGGCTCCCTGATCGCCATGACGCCGCCGGGCATCGCGACCGGGGCGAGATGGCCGGCCCGCCGGAAGGAGGTGAGATCGGCGACCAGGATCTCCCCCCCCCACATCGAGCCGTCGGTACCGTAGCCGAGACCGTCGAAGGCGACGCCGATCGCAGGTCCCACCTCTCCGTTGTCGGCGAGGCACGACGCGATGTGGGCGTGGTGGTGCTGGATCCCGACCCGGTCCACGCCGTCCAGGTCGAGGGCGAACTTGGTCGAGAGGTACTCCGGGTGCAGGTCGTGCGCGACCACCTCGGGGTGGATGTCGAAGACCCGCATGAAGTGCTCGATCCCCTCGGTGTACGACTGGAGGGTCTCGTAGTTCTCGAGGTCGCCGATGTGGTGCGAGACGAAGGCCCGCCGGCCCTTGCCGACGCAGAAGGTGCTCTTCAGCTCCGCGCCGCAGCCGAGCACGGGTCGGGGAAAGGCACGGGCGACGGTCACCGGCTGGGGGACGAAGCCGCGCGAGCGCCGCAGCGGTGTCTCCCTCCCCCCCATCACCCGGATGACCGAGTCGTCGGTCCGCATGTGGATGGGGCGGTCGTGAGTGAGGAAAGCGTCGGCGATGCCGCGCAGGCGGATCAATGCCTCCTCGTCGCGGTAGGCGATGGGCTCATCCGAGACGTTGCCACTGGTCAGCACAAAGGGAGCACGGAGGTCGCGCGCCAGCAGGTGATGGAGCGGGCTGTAGGGGAGCATCACTCCGAGGGAGCGGTTTCCGGGAGCCACCGCGGCGGCCACCGGAGCGCCGGCGGCCCGCTGGAGCAGCACGATGGGACGCCGAGGGGAGGTCAGGGCATGCGCCTCCGCGGTGCCGATGGTTCCCAGGGCTCGGGCGCCGTCCAAGTCGGCGACCATCACCGCGAACGGCTTGTCCTCGCGATGCTTGCGAGAGCGGAGAGCGGTGACGGCGGGCTCCTGGCTGGCGAGAGCGGCCAGGTGATAGCCACCCACCCCCTTGACGGCGAGCACGCCGCCCGCGGCGAGCAGCTGGACGGCGGTCGAGACCGGGTCGCCGGCGATCGCCGCGCCGTCGCGATCGATCAGGCGCAGCGACGGGCCGCAGGCGGGACAGCAGATCGGTTGGGCGTGGAAACGGCGATCCACCGGGTCCTCGTACTCACGCCGGCAATCCGCGCACATGGCGAACCCCGACATGGTGGTGAGCGGCCGGTCGTAGGGAACGTCGCGGATGATCGTGAACCGCGGCCCGCAGTTTGTGCAGTTGATGAAGGGATGGCGAAAGCGCCGATCTCCGGAATCCAACAGCTCGGCAAGGCAGTCGTCGCAGGTCGCGGTGTCCGGGGAGATCAGGGTCTGCCGCTCCCCGCCCGGCTCGCTCTCGACGATGGTGAAACCAACGCCGCCGGTCCGGTCGATGACCTCGGTCTCGACGCGATCGATGACCGCCAGCGGAGGGGCATCGCCCTCCAGCGCGGCCAGGAACCGCTCCAGTTCCCCCGGAGCCCCCTCGACCTCGATGAAGACCCCGGTGGTGTCGTTGCCAACGAGACCGGAGAGGCCGCCCGCGGATGCCAGTCCGTGGACAAAGGGGCGGAATCCGACCCCCTGCACCACCCCCTCCACGCGAACGCGAAGGCGGTTGCGGGGGGCGGCGGAGAGCGGCTGCGGATCCATGGGATCTCACCATATCGACCTGGGGCGAGCCGCGGGGCCGCGCACCCGGATCGCATCCTCGTCCGCGCACCGAAGGTCCTGTTTAGACTGGGGGCCAGCGACCCTGGTGACCCCCCAAAGCAGAACGGCAAAGTGAGGAATCGTCATGATGGCGGCCGCAGCTGAGAGCCTCACCCCCCCGCCTCACGGGGGTCGTTTAGTGGCTGAACGCCTCCGTGCCCACAGCGTGGAGGCGCTCTTTACTCTGGGGGGCGGCCACATCGTCGAGCTGCTGGACGGCTGCATCGACGCCGACGTCCGGGTCATCGGGCTGCGCCACGAGTGCGCCGTCACGATGGCGGCCGAGGGCTTTGCCCTCGCCACCGGCCGGGCCGGGGTGGCCGCGGTGACCGCGGGTCCGGGCTTCACCAATGCGCTCACCGGGTTCGCAGACGCCGCGGTCGGGAACGTGCCGCTGATCCTGATCGGCGGACGGACCGCGCTCAAGCGACGCGGCCGGGGAGCGGTGCAGGACATCGACCAGGAGGGGATGGTCGCCCCGCTCGCCAAGTGGCGCGCGGTGGCCTACAACGCGCAGAACCTCCAGCGCCTCACCGACGAGGCCTTCCATCAGGCGGCCAGTGGGCGCCCCGGCGCGGTCTATCTCGAGGTGCCTCACGACGTGTTCATGGCCCGGCAGGAGCCGGCCCCGGGGCATTGGGGTTTCCCGGCGTCGCCGACCCGGCCCGCTGCCTCGCCGGCTGAGCTGGAGCGGGCGCTCGAGGCCCTCAAGGCCGCCTCCCGCCCCGTGGTGCTGGCCGGAAGCGGCAGCTTCTGGTCAAGCGCGGGCGAGGAGATCGCCGCCTTCTGCGCCGCCGCCGAGATCCCGGTGACGACGACGAGCGCCGCGCGCGGCCTGGTCGCCGACTCGCACCCCTGGTGTCTCGGCTCCCTGGTCCACGCGGGCACGGCGGTCGCGTCGGCGGACTGCGTGCTGGTGCTGGGCAGCGCCTTCAACGGCAACCTCGTATACGGCGGCCCCCCGCTCTTCAATGACGAGCAGCTGCTCATCCAGGTCGACATCGCCGGCGACCAGGTGGGCGGCAACCGGCGCGCGGACATCGCCGTCCAGGGCGACGTTCGCGAGGTCGTGATCCAGATGCGGGAGAGCGGCCTGCGCAGCCGCTCCGGGCGTGCCTGGCTGGAGCAGGGCCGCGAGCTCGTGGAGATCTCACGCCAGATGTGGGATCAGCAGATCGACGGCTACCAGGGGACGCTGGTGCATCCCGGTGCCCTGGTGCGCGAGGTCGCCGCGTTCGCTCGCGAGGCGTGGGGCGGGGCGTCCACCCTGGTGGCGGACGGTGGTGACACCCTCACCTGGGCGCTCGC
>Ga0302157_10000949_pt1 | contig 36816 bp, 39 predicted proteins | sample I_Bog_N3_3_FD_193502 | JGI IMG/M metagenome (GOLD analysis project Ga0302157, IMG submission 193502) | Peat permafrost microbial communities from Stordalen Mire near Abisko, Sweden - I_Bog_N3_3 | ecosystem: Environmental > Terrestrial > Soil > Wetlands > Peat | place: Sweden: Abisko, Stordalen...
GATGTAGCGTTTGTCGAAATTGAACCTGATGCCGATGACTTCGTGGCCCTGCCACTGGCCGCGGCACACGACACCGGTGTCCGGGATCGACGCCGCATCCGAGCCGACGCGTGGTCCGGTGAGCGCGAAGCACGGAATCTCCTCGCCGCGCGCCAGTCGTGGCAGGTAGTGGTTCTTCTGCTCTTCGGTGCCGTAATGCAGCAGCAGCTCCGCCGGTCCCAGGGAATTCGGCACCGCCACGGTGGATGCGCAGGTGACGCTGCGGCCCGCCAGCTTCACCAATACGCTCGAGTGGGCATAGGTGGAAAGTTCCAGGCCGCCGTAGCGCTTGGGGATGATCATCGCAAAGAAGCCATGCGACTTGATGAACTGCCACACTTCCGGCGGCATGTCGCCGCGCCGGTGAGTGATGTCGAAGTCATCGAGCATGCGGCACAGCGTGTCGCACGGACCGTCAAGAAACGCCTGCTCCTCCGCCGACAGTTTTGGCGGCGCGGCGGCATGCAATTTGCGCCAGTCCGGGTTGCCGGTGAACAGCTCGCCTTCCCACCACACCGTCCCGGCCTCGAGCGCGTCGCGTTCGGTCGCCGACATCGGCGGCAGCAGGCGCCGGTAGGTGCGCATGAACGGCCGGCTGATCAGCGCGATGCGCAGTGGACGCAGGGTCAGCAGCCAGAAGCAGGCCAGCAGCAGCCACAGCACGCCCTGCCAGGCGCCGGCCGGATGACCCAGCACGCTGTAGGCTACCAGCAGCACCGTGAAGGCGATGGTGAAGGACAGCAGCGGCAGTCGCCGGTACGCCAGGTACAGCACCGCGACGATGAAACACACGGTGATGATGGCGCCAATCATGGATCAAGCTCCTGCCGCGGTAACGCGGCTCGCGCGGACGCGGTTCGCGCGCCGAACTATAGCCCGTCGCGCGCCGGCACGCGCGCTTCAGGCGCCTAGCAGCTCGCGCACACCGTCACGCTCCTGGCGCAGCTCCGCGGCGCTCAGATCCATGCGCTTGCGGCTGAACTCATCGATCGCCAGCTCCGGCACGATGCGGTAGACGCCGTTGCTGCAGGTCACCGGGTAGGAATAGATCAGGCCGGCCTCGATGCCGTAGCTGCCGTCCGACGGGATGCCCATGCTGGTCCAGTCCCCTGGTGCGCTGCCGTGCATCCAGGTGCGCACGTGATCGATCGCCGCGGAGGCAGCCGATGCCGCCGAGGAGGAGCCGCGCGCCTTGATGATCGCGGCGCCGCGCTGCTGCACCGTGGGGATGAATTGCTGCTCGATCCAGGCCTGGTCTACCAGGCCGATTGCAGGCTTGCCCTTGACCTGCGCGTGGCTCAAGTCCGGGTACTGGGTCGATGAGTGGTTGCCCCAGATCGTCAGGCGCACGATGTCGTTGACGTGGGTGCCGGTCTTCTGCGCCAGCTGCGACAGCGCGCGATTGTGATCCAGGCGCGTCATCGCGGTGAAATTGCCCGGCGCAAGGCCTGGGGCGTTGCGGCTGGCGATCAGCGCGTTGGTGTTGGCCGGATTGCCGACCACCAGCACCCGCAGGCTACGGTCAGCCACCGCGTCCAGCGCCTTGCCCTGCGCGGAAAAAATCTGCGCGTTCGCCAGCAGCAGATCCTTGCGCTCCATGCCCGGACCGCGCGGCCGCGCGCCCACCAGCAGCGCGACATGGCAGTCGCGAAACGCAACCCGGGCGTCGTCGGTGGTGACGACCTTGTTCAGGGTCGGAAAGGCGCAGTCATTGAGTTCCATCGCGACGCCGCCGAGCGCCGGCAGCGCCGGCGTGATCTCCAGCAGGTGCAGGTTGATCGGCTGCTCAGCGCCGAGCATCGCCCCGGAGGCGACGCGAAACGCCAGTGCATATCCGATTTGGCCGGCAGCGCCGGTGATGGCAACGTTCAGGGGGGTCTTCATGCAGGCTCCGGGCGCGAAAAGAGCGCGGATTCTACTAAGAAGTTCCACCAAGAAGCGCTGTGTCCATTGCGGATAGAGGCGTTTGCGTTGCGCCGTGCGCGCAGTCGCGGGTGGTGTCAGTGATGGTTGAATCATGGTTCAAAATGGGTCTGAACGTGGTTTTGGCGGCTCACCGGTCTCCAGATTGCTGCCAGGTGTTGACACACTACTAGTGTTGTAGTTAAATACAACACCAGTACTTAAGCACACCTAAGGAGCATCGAACATGAACAGCAACATCCACAATCTGATCCCCGGCAAGGCGCTGCGCCGAACGATCTGCGCCGCCCTGGCGCTGTCGATCACCGGCCTGACGACCGAGGTCATCATTCATTCCGCCGGCCAGCATGAATACGGCATGGCGGCCATGCAGCAGGCGCCGCCGGCTCACCGCAGCCCGCAAGACAGCGCCCCCGATATGCGGGACTCGATCGTGATCGCGCGCTCGCGCTGATCAACCCACTCCGAGCGGGGATCGACGCGCGGTTTGCTACAGTCGGAAACGCACGTGAACACTGAGACGCAATGGGATAACAGCCAGCCGATCTACCGGCAGTTGCGCGACCGCGTGGTCGCGATGATCCTCGAAGGCGTACTCAAGGAAGGGGACCCGCTGCCGTCGGTCCGCAACGTCGCGGCCGAATTCCGGCTCAATCCCCTGACCGTGCTCAAGGGCTACCAGCAGCTGGTGGACGAGCAGCTGGTCGAGAAGCGCCGCGGCCGCGGCATGTATGTGAGCGTCGGGGCGACCGCTGCGCTGCGCATCGAGGAGCGCCGCCGCTTCCTCGACACCGACTGGCCCAGGATCCGCGCGCTGATCGTCCGCCTGGGCCTGTCGGCGGAAGAGCTGCTGCAGCCGCCTGCCGCCACACCGGCGCCTGCCACACCGGCGCCTGCCGCGACCCCGCCGCCTGCCACCACCCTGACGCCTGGCACCGCCGATAACAAGGATGAAAGCGATGGCCACGATCATTGAAGCGAAGAATCTCAGCAAGCGCTACGGCAGCTTCGTCGCACTCGACGACGTCAGCTTCAGCGTGCAGCCCGGTCGCATCGTCGGCCTGATCGGCCGCAACGGCGCCGGCAAGACCACGGCGCTCAAGACCATCCTCGGGCTCACCACCTACCAGGGCAACGTCCAGGTGCTGGGCATCGAGCCGGCGCGCGACCGCAACGCGCTGATGAGCCAGGTGTGCTTCATCGCCGACGCCGCAGTGCTGCCGCGCTGGCTCAGCGTCGCGCACGCGCTCGACTATGTCGCCGGCGTGCATCCGCGCTTCGATCGCAAGCGTGCCGAGCAGGTGCTGGCCGCGACCGACATCCGCCGCAGCAGCCGCATCGGCGAGCTGTCAAAAGGCATGATCACCCAGCTGCACCTGGCGCTGATCCTCGCCATCGATGCGCGCCTGCTGGTGCTCGATGAGCCGACGCTTGGGCTCGACCTGATCTACCGCCGCCAGTTCTACGACACGCTGCTGAACGACTACATCGACCAGGAGCGCACCATCCTGTTGACCACCCATCAGGTCGAAGAGGTGGAGAACCTGCTGACCGATGTGCTGTTCATCGATCGCGGACGCGTGGTGCTGGACGCGGCAGTCGATGACCTGGCGACGCGCTTCCAGCAGCTCACGGTGGCGCCGCAGCACCTCGAGCAGGCGCGCGCGCTCAACCCGTTCTACACGCGCGAGCTGTTCGGCCGTACCATCATGCTGTACGAAAACCTGCCAGCCGACAGGCTTGACGGCCTCGGCGAGCTGCGCACCCCCGGCATCGCCGACCTGTTCGTCGCCAAGATGCAGGTGGACGCCGCGCCGGTAGCCGCCTCGCAGGGCGCCAGCGCGCAGGGTGCCAGCCCATGAACGCACTACTGACACAGGTCCGACGCGAGTTCTGGGAACACCGTGCATTGTGGATCGTCCCGGTGGTCATCGCCGCGCTGATGCTGCTGGCCGCCGCGGCGTTCGGCCGCATCCAGCTCGACCTGGGCGAGCCAGGCATCCATGTCGATGGACCCACCCCCAAGTCGCTGGTCGAGATGCTGGTGCTGGGGTGGGAGCTGCCGTTCCTGCTGGCGGCCGCGGTCCAGGGCACCGGTTACCTGATCGACTGTCTTTATGGCGAGCGGCGCGACCGCAGCATCCTGTTCTGGCGTTCGATGCCGGTGAGCGATGCCAGCACGGTGCTGATGAAACTGCTCACCGGCCTGGTGCTGGTGCCGCTGGGCGCGTTCGTGATTGGCGCGGCGGTAAGTCTTGCCGGCAGCGTAATACTGTTACTGCGTAACCACGACCTGGTCCTGAATGGCCAGCATGTGATGGCACTGTGGAACATGCTGTCGTGGCTGCGCATGCAGGGCATCGTGTTCTACGGGCTGCTCGCCGCGCTGCTGTGGTACGCCCCATTTGCCGCCTACCTGATGCTGGCGTCGGTCTGGGCGCGCCGCTCGCCCTACATCTGGGCCGTGGCGCCGCCGCTGCTGCTGCTGATCCTGGAGCACATGATCTTCGGCAGCAATTACGTCGGTCGCATCCTGGGCGGCCAATTCCACGAGTTTCTGCACCTGGCCTACCGGCTGGATGAGTACAGCGCTTTCGACGCGCGCGGCACGGTACGCGCGCCGCGCAGCGGCGGCGACTTCGACATCAGCTTTACGATGCATCTGCTCAGCCCCGGGCACCTGCTCGCGAGCCTGCGGCTGTGGATCGGGCTGCTGGCGGCCGCCGCGATGACCGCACTGACGATCCGCGTGCGCCGCTACCGCGACGAGACCTGAAGGCGCCGGCTGCTCGCGCATCGGTATGACAGTGGCGCGCCAACGCTGCTAGCATCGGAGGCGACCGCCAACCGCCAACCGCAAGACCAGGGAGCATCGCGTGGATCAGCCGACCGTGGCCGGGCGTGGGCCGATCGCTGTGGATGTCGAGGCCGGCAAGCGCTATTACTGGTGCAGCTGCGGGCTGTCGACGACGCAGCCGTTCTGCAATGGCGCACACCAGGGCAGCCGCTTCACCCCGCTGGAGTACCTCGCCGAGCGCACTGGCCGCGTCTATTTCTGTGCCTGCAAGCATTCCGCCAGGGCGCCGCTGTGCGACGGTACCCACAAGACGCTGCCCTGATCGACCGAAGCGACGCACGCATGCACGCGACGCACGCATGTACCTGACAGCGCGGCGCGATGCAGATCAGCTCAGCGTCACGCTCAGCGGCGAGTGGCGCTCGCAGCGATTTGCAGACATCGAGGCCGAGTTCGGCGCAGTAGACTTTGCCGGGGCGCGCAGCATGCACGTCAGCACCGGCCAGGCGCAGTTCGACCTGACCGGGGCCTGGGTGCTGCGCGATTTCCTGGAGCGGGCGCGCGCTGCTGGACTCACGGTTGAATTGGACCCGCCGCGGCCGTCCACGCTGGCACTGGTGGAACGCTGCCAGATCGGCCAGCCGCCCCATCCCCACCATCACATCGAGTGGCTTGAGCCGGCCACGCACGCGGTCGAAGGCCTGGGCCGGCGCGCGGTGCTTGGCTTGCACCAGGTCGCCAGTGGCGTGAGCTTCCTCGGCCGCATCAGCGTCGCCGGCGCCGGCGACCTGATGCGGCTGCGGCTGCGGCCGGTGTCGGTCGCCCGCCATGTCTACGACACCGGGGTCACAGCGGTACCGATCGTGTCGCTGATTGCGTTCCTGATCAGCGTCATCCTGGCCTACATGGGCGCACAGCAGCTGCAGCGCTTCGGCGCCGACATCTTCGTGGTGGACCTGGTGACCGTCGGCGTGCTGCGCGAGCTCGGCGTGCTGCTGACAGCGATCATCGTTGCCGGCCGTTCGGGCAGCGCGTTCGCCGCCGAGCTCGGCGTGATGCAGCTCAACCAGGAGATCGACGCGCTGTCGGCGATCGGTGTCGATCCGATCGAGGTGCTGGTGTTGCCCAGGCTGGTCGGCCTGGTGATCGCGCTGCCGCTGCTGGCGCTGGTGGCTGACCTGATCGGCCTGGTCGGCGGCGGGCTGCTGTGCCATGCGCTGCTCGATATGCCCCTGGTGCAGTACCTGAACCGTGCGCAGAGCGCGATTGCCAGCACCACGTTCTGGGTCGGCATCGTCAAGGCGCCGGTATTCGCCTGCCTGATCGCGCTCTGCGGCTGCTTCTGCGGCATGAGCGTGCGCGGTTCCTCGCGCGAGCTCGGCCGCCTGACGACGCTGGCGGTGGTGCAGTCGATCTTCTTCGTCATCCTGGTCGACGCGGTGTTTGCGGTGGTGTTCATGGAGCTGGACGTCTGATGGCCGCGCTGCTGGAAGTGCACGGGCTGGTCAATCGCTTCGGCGCGCAGCTGGTGCACAATGGCCTGGACATGCAGGTGAACGAGGGCGAGGTGTTCGGCATCATCGGCGGCTCGGGTGCCGGCAAGTCGGTCCTGCTGCGCACCATCCTGGGACTGCGCCGGCCCAATGCCGGCAGCGTGCGCTTCCTTGGCCACGAGCTTTCGGGCATGAGTCCAGCGCAGTTGCATGCGCTCAAGGCCAGCTATGGCGTGACCTTCCAGGAGGGCGCGCTGTTCAGTTCCCTGAACGTCAGCCAGAACGTGCAGCTGCCGATGCTGGAGCACCTGCGGCTGACGCCGCGCGCGCTCGACGAGCTGGCGCTGCTGCGGGTGCGGCTGGTCGGACTGCCGGCCGAGGCCGCTTCCAAGTACCCAGCGCAATTATCCGGTGGCATGATCAAGCGCGCGGCGCTGGCGCGAGCGCTGGCGCTGGATCCGGTGCTGCTGTTCCTGGACGAGCCGACGTCGGGACTGGACCCGATCAGCGCCGCGGCATTCGACGACCTGGTGATTTACCTGCGGCGCGAACTCAAGCTTACGGTAGTGATGATTACCCACGATCTGGATAGCATCTTCCGCACCTGCAGCCGCGTTGGCGTGATCGTCGACGGGCACATGATCAGCGACACGCTCGAGGCCATCGTGCATAACCCGCATCCATGGATACAGTCCTACTTCCACGGCGAGCGCGGCCGCCTGCGCGAGAGTAGCCATGGAGCGTGAGGCCAACTACCTGGCGGTAGGCGGATTCGTGCTGCTGGTGGTGGTGATGGGCGTGCTGTTCGTCTACTGGTACTCGGCCAGCAGCGACCATCGCTTCTACGTGCGCTACGAGATCTATTTCGACGGCAGCGTCAACGGCCTGTCGCAAGGCGGACCGGTGCGCTACCTGGGCGTGGACGTCGGCCGTGTGGTGCGCATCCGCATCGATCCACGCGCCGCCAACCGCGTGCAGGTGGTTGCCGAGATCGACGCCACCACCCCGATCTCCGACCGCACCCTGGCGCAGCTGTCGCTGCAGGGGATCACCGGTTTGCTGTATATCGACCTGGAGCAGCAGCGCACCGATGACAGCGGCCGGCGCATCCTGTCAGCCGTGCCCAGCGAGCGCTACCAGGTGATCCGCTCGTCGCACTCGGACTTCGACCTGTTCCTGAGCAGCCTGCCCGACCTGACGGCGCGCCTGAACGGGCTGGTGGATCGTTCCACGCGGCTGATGTCGGATAAGAACATCGCCGGTATCGAGCGCGTGGTGGCCAATCTCGATCGCGCCACCGCCCGGCTGCCGCACACCGCCGAAAACCTCGACAGCCTGGTCGATGAGTTGCGCGGCACCGTCAGCGACGCCCACCGGGTGATCACCGAACTGCATGCTGCCACGCAAAGTGCCAGCGTCGACTTCCTGGCCGCGGTGAAGCAGCTGCGCGCCACCAGCGACAATCTGGAACGCGCCAGCGGCACCCTCGATGCGTTCGTCGCCGAGAATCGCGAGCAGATCAGCGGTTTCGTGCGCGGCGGCCTGCCGCAGCTCGAGCTATTGCTGCGCGACAGCCGGTCCGCGGCCCAGGAGATCCGCGACCTGTCGCGCAGCCTGCGCGACAACCCGTCGCAACTGCTGTACCAACCGGCCGCCAATGGCGTGGCGATACCGCCTTGAGCGGCGCGCGCAGCACGCTGACGGGGTTGCTCGCGACGTCGCTCGTGGCGTTGCCAGGGTGCCTGCTGCTGGCCGGCTGCAGCAGCTGGTTGAAGAGCAATCAGCCGGTGTCGCAGGTCTACGTGCTGCGGCCGGCGTGGGCCGCGGGCGCTGCCACCTCGATGGCCGCCAGTCCAGCCACCGCCGCCTCGCCCGCCGTCACTCCGATCGCTGCCACCGCCACGCTCCAGGTGGAGTTTCCGATCGCGGCGCCAGGACTGGCGACCGACAGCATCGCCGTGCTGCGCTCCGGCGAGCGGCTCGACTATTACAGCGCGGCGCGCTGGGCCGGCGCCGCACCCGGCATGCTGCAGATGCTGGCGGTCGACGCGTTGCGCGCCACCCACCGCTTCGCGATGGTCGAGTCGGATGTCGGGCCGTTTGGCAGCGAGTACGTGCTGAGTCTGGAGGTGAATCACTTCGAAGCCGAATACGGCGCGGCCGGTCCGCCGACCGTGCATGTGGCGCTGGTCGGTACCTTCGGCAAGCGCGGTAGCCGCGATGTGCTGGCGAGCTTCGCTGCCGACAGCCGCGTCAGCGCCGATGCCGACCGCCTGCAGGCGGTGGTCGCGGCCTTCGAACGCGCTACCGGGGATGCGCTGTCGCAGCTCGCGGCCGAGGTGCCGGTCCCCGTGCCGGCGACGGCGCGGAAGGCTTCCAGCGCTAAAGAATGAGCTGCCAATAAGCCACGTCAATCCAGTGATCAAACTTGCATCCGACTTCCTTGAAGTGCGCGACTTTCTTGAATCCAAATTTCTCATGCAAATGGACACTCGCCTCATTCGGCAGCGCGATTCCGCCCATCACCGCGTGCACACCATGCGATTTAAGCGCAAAACGGCCATCTCAGAGCGGTATTTGACGGCCAGATAATAATTCCATAGAATTGGAATTATGAAATCGCATATTGCGCTCGCGAGCCTCGCGGCCCTGGCCCAGGAATCGCGCCTCGCGATCTTCCGCATGCTGGTGAAGCGTGGCCCGGAAGGCTACACGCCGACCGATCTTGCCGAGAAGCTCGGCGTCCCGGCGCCAACGCTGTCGTTTCACCTGAAGGAGTTGCAGCGCGCCGCGCTCATCGAAGTGCGTCGCGACGGCCGCTTTCTCTACTACCGCCCGAATCTTGAGTCCATGAACGAGCTGATCGGTTTTCTTACGGAGAACTGCTGCAGCCTCGCCGACCGAGGCTGCGCGCCGCAATGCCAGCCCGCTGCAACCGAGGCTCCGCTGCCGAAGCGGCACCGCGCATGAAACGCTTCCATGTCCATCTGTCCGTCCACAATCTCCGGCAGAGCAGCCGCTTCTATTCGAGTCTGTCTGGCACCGAACCCGACGTGACAAAGGACGACTATGCGAAATGGATGCTCGAGGATCCGCGCATCAATTTTGCGATATCCAGCCGTGGCCAGACACCCGGCGCAGACCACTTGGGGCTGCAGGTGGAGGACGATGGGGAGTTGCACGAGCTGCGCAAGCTGCTCGCCGGCGCGCCCTGAGCAGTGAGCAAGGCTGCAGAACCGCTGATGCGTCGCCTGACGGCCGAAGGCCTGGGATCGTTGCTGCTGGCAGCAACTGTCGTGGGTTCGGGCATCATGGGGGAAAGTCTTGCTGGCGGAAACCTGGCCATTGCGCTGCTGGCAAACACGGCGGCGACGGTGGCCGTCCTGGGAACACTGATCGCGCTGCTTGGTCCCGTGAGTGGCGCGCATTTCAACCCCGCTGTGTCGCTGATCGAGGTCCTGCGGGGCCGGCTGTCGTGGACCGACGGCATGTGTTACTCGCTTACTCAGATCGTGGGCTGCTGCGCCGGTGCGCTGCTGGCGCACGCCATGTTCGAGCTGCCGCTGTGGCAGGCATCGGCGCATATTCGCACCGGCCCCGCACAATGGCTGGCGGAGGCGGTGGCGACCTTTGGGCTACTGCTGGTGGTCATCGGTCACCGCCGTTCGGAGGATGCCGCATGGATGGTGGCCGCCTGGATTGCCGCGGCGTACTGGTTTGCCGCCTCAACTTCCTTCGCAAATCCTGCGATCACGATTGCACGCGCCCTGACCGGCACATTCTCGGGAATTCGCCCCGCGGACGTCCCCGGATTCATCGTCGCACAGTTCACGGGCGCGCTTGCAGCGCTGGCGCTCGCCCGCGCATTGTTCCCGGTGCGCCCGGAAGCCGTGGCCCCCTTCGAGCTCGAGGCGCCGGCCGCGCCGGGAAAGCCTGTCGAGGTGCCCCATGGCTGACGCGCCGGTCCCGGTCACGATCTATCACAATCCCGCCTGCGGCACGTCGCGCAACACGCTAGCTCTGATTCGCAATGCGGGCGTCGAGCCGACCGTCGTCGAGTACCTGGTGACACCGCCCGATCGCGTGACACTGGAGTCGTTGCTGGCGCGAATGCAGATGCGGCCGCGCGAATTGCTGCGGGAGAAAGGTACCCCGTATGCCGAGCTCGGACTCGGGGCCGACCATTGGACTGATGCGCAGCTCATCGCTCAGATGCTGGCGCACCCGCTCCTCATTAATCGCCCGATTGTCGTCACACCCTGGGGCGTGAAGCTGTGTCGACCGTCGGAGGCCGTGCTGGACATTCTGCCACTGCCCCAGAAGGGCCCGTTCAAAAAAGAGGACGGAGCACCACTAATCGACGCCGATGGCCGGCGCGTCCTCGGAGCCGACTGAGCCAGTGGGAGAGTCAGCGATAGCCCGTAGTGCTCAAAGCCGCTCACGGGTCAGAACACCCTGGCGGCTCCGGCCGCCTTCGCCGCCTGGCCGCCACGTGCTCCAGGCGATGAGTACCAGCAGCGCGGCTTGCAGCGGCAGGCGCAAGACCAGCGCCCAGTACGGCACGGCGGGAAATAAATCGGGACGCTGCAGCATGTAGATGTGCGCCGGGGTCACTGCGAGCGTGAGCACGAACAGACCGATGCCGGCGGCAAACCGGGTCGGCCGCAGCAGCAGGCCGGCTGCACCCAGCAACTCGAATACACCGCTGACCAGCACCGTGAGACGTGGCCACGGGATATAGGGCGGGACGATGCGCACTTCCAGATCCGTGGCGGCGAAGTGCGCGATGCCGCCGATGAAGAACCACAGAAAGACGACACCTAAGCCAACAAGCCTGCCCCGGCTCAAAATACGCTCGCTGGCCATGTTCGGAGCCTAGCTGGGAGGCCGCAGGATTACAAAAATGCGCTAGCGTCCTGGGTGACGGTCAGGTGACGGCAACTGCTGCTGATCAACACCAGTATCTTGCATCACAAGGTACTGTGCGTTAACCTATAGCCAGGTGAACAGCACATGACGGAATCGCTGCAGGTACAGCTGAAGAAGGGCGCGCTGGAACTGTGCGTACTGGCACTGTTGTCGCGCCAGGACTCCTACGCCTATGAACTCGCCAGCGTACTGGCGGCGGATGTGGGCATGGGCGAAGGCACGATCTATCCGCTGATGCGCAGGTTGCAGGTCGACGGCCTGGTGAAGACCTACCTGGTGGAGTCGGCGAGCGGACCGTCGCGCAAGTACTACAAGCTGACGCCGGCAGGCCGCACCGCATTCACGGCACAGAAGGCGGAGTGGCAGGAGTTTGTATCGTCGATCAACCGCGCACTGGGAGGCTCAAGATGACACGAGCGGAATTCATCGCCCAACTACGCCGTGCCCTGGCGGGCATGGCGCCGAAGGAAATCGACGACATCATTGCCGACTACGGCGCGCACTTCGACGAAGGCGTGGCGGCCGGCCGCCCGGAGGCGGACGTGGCCGCGGCGCTCGGCGATCCGCAGCGCCTGGCGCGCGAGTTGCGGGCGGAGGCCGGACTGCGGCGCTGGGAGGCGCAGCGCACGCCGACGGCACTGATCGGCGCTGTTGTGAGCCTGGGCGGCATGCTGGCGCTGGATATCTTCATCCTGCTGCCGGTGCTGTTCGCGTTCGGCGTTGTTGCCTTCGTGCTGGGCATCCTGTTGTTTGCGGGCGGCGTCGCCGGACTTGGGCTGCTGCTGGCGGGGCTGCTGCACTGGGACGGGGTGAACGCGCTGGCGCACGCCACCGCCCACGCGCTGGCCGGCATCGGGCTGATCGGCGGCAGCCTCGGCGTCGGCGCGCTGCTGTGGCTGGTGCTCGAAGGGCTGGTGAAGCTGCTGGGCCGCTATGCGCGATTGCACTACCAGGTATTGAAACCCGCCGTTGGCAACACTTGAATCGGAGCTATCCATGACACGACTACTTCCCCTGGTGGCGATTGGCGGCATTGTGACGGCACTGGTGTGCCTGCCACTGGCGGCGACGCTGTCGCACCGCGCCGGCGGCTGGTCCTGGACCGGCCCCCATCACTTCAGCTGGTCCGATGACGACGATGCCGACAGCGACAGCGACGATGACAGCGGCAGCGCGCGCAGCAGCCGCGGCGCAACCGAGACACGCGATTTCGCCTGGAGCGGTGACACGCTGACCATGGATATTGCCGCCAACCTGCACTACCAGCCGGCGCCGGAGTGGCATCTGTCGATCCGCGGTCCGCGGCGCGTGCTCGATCGCATCAGTACGGACGGTGGCCGCATCCGTCTTGCGCGTTCGTATCATCATATGAACGGCGTGCTCGAGGTCGAGCTGTCCGGTCCGGCGCTGCGCGACGTCAGGCTGAACGGTTCCGGCAAGCTCACGCTCGAGCAGCTCAAGCAGGACGCGCTGACTGTCGCGATCCACGGCAGCGGCTCGGTGCGCGCCAGCGGCGCGGTGGACACGCTGAACCTGGACATCATGGGTTCGGGCGATGCGTTGCTGGAGCAATTGGCCGCGCACTCCAGCAAGACATTCATCGCCGGCAGCGGCTCTGCCGATATCGCGCCGATCGACGCCGCCGACATCTTCATCGCCGGCTCCGGGGATGTACGCCTGCACACGCATCCGAAGCGCCTGACCTCCAAGGTCGCAGGTTCGGGCCAGGTCATCGAGCTGGCGCCGGGGCAGGCGACTTAGCGCATGGTCACCATTTCCTCGGCGCTGGTGGGGTGGATCGCGACGGTGTCGTCGAAGTCGCGCTTGGTCGCGCCCATGCGCAGCGCTACTGCGAAGCCCTGCAGCATCTCATCGGCGCCCTCGCCGATCACATGGATGCCGACGATGCGCTGCGTCGGCCCGACCGTGACCAGTTTCATGTGCTGGCGCGGCTTGCGCGTCGTGAGCACGTGATACAGCGGCAGGAAAGATGAGGTAAACACACGCACCGCGTCGCCGTAGCGCGCGCGCGCGTCAGCTTCGCTCAAGCCGACGGTGCCGATCGGCGGATGACTGAAAACCACCGATGGTATGTTTTCATAGTCCATCTTGCGTCCCTTGTGGCCGCCGTACAGCCGGTCCGCCAATCGCCGGCCAGCGGCGATCGCCACCGGCGTCAGTCCTGCCTGCGGCGTGGCATCACCGAGCGCGTACACATGTTCGACGCTGCTCTGCTGCCATTCATCGGTGACCACGTGGCCAAGCCAGTCGACGTCAACCCCCAGTCGATCGAGGCCCATGTCCCCGGTCAGCGGCGCGCGACCCACCGCCCAGATCAACGCATCGAAGCCGCCGAGCACGCGGCCGTCTTCTACCGTGAGTTCGAGCATGCCCGAGGCGCCGCGCTGCAACGATTTCGGTACCGCGTCGGTCGCGAACTCGACGCCTTCATCGCGCATGATCTGCATCAGTGCGTCGCCCAGCATCGAATCGAAGTGCCGCAGCATGCACTCGTGCCGCAGCACCACGGTGGTACGCGAACCCAGCGCCGAAAAAATGCCGCTCAGCTCCGCGGCGATGTATCCGGCGCCCACCACCGCCACGCTGTCGGGGCGGGATTCGAGCTGGAAGAAGCCGTCCGAGCTGATGCCGAGTTCGGCGCCCGGCAGTTGCGGGATGATCGGCCGGCCGCCGCTTGCCAGCACGATGTTGTCCGCCGACACGACGCGCTCGCCGACCTGCACCGACTGCGCCGCAAGCAGCCGGGCGTGGCCGCGCAGTAGTTCAATGTGTTTCTCGCCCAGCTTGCGTTCGTAGAGGCCGTTGATGCGTGCGATGAACTCATCGCGCAGTTGCTTGAGCAGCGCCCAGTCGTGGCGGGACAGTGATACATCAAATCCATAGCCGGCCGCGTCGCGCAGCCCGTGCGCCAGTTCACCGGCGTTCCACATGACCTTTTTCGGCACGCATCCCACGTTCACGCAGGTGCCGCCCAGGCGCCCCTGCTCGACCAGCAGCGTGCGCGCGCCATACTCGGCCGCGCGCTGGGCGCAGGCCAGTCCGCCGCTGCCGCCGCCGATGACGATCAGGTCAAAGTCAGATTCCATGTCAGGAAACCTCGGATCTTTAGCTTTTGTTGAAGAATGATCATGTTACACCGGCGCGTCATTGCTAAAATGACCGACTGTCATGCCTTGAGGCCGCAACCATGTCCGTAGTCATTGCCGATGATCCGACCAATAATCCGCTGCTTGAAGAAAGCCCGCTGCCGCGCTTCGACGCCATCCGGCCCGAGCACGTCGAGCCGGCGATCGCGCGGCTGATTGCCGAGCATCGTGCCCGCGTGGCGCAGATCGAGGCGGTGGCCGACCCGACCTTCAGCACCGTGGTCGAGCCACTGGAGGAACTGCGGCATCGGCTGAGCCGGGTGTGGTCGCCGATCGGGCACTTGAATGCCGTGATGAATTCAGAGCCATTGCGCGCGGCGTACAACGCCTGCCTGCCGATGCTGTCTGATTACCACACTGACCTGTCGCAGAGTGAGGCCCTGTATCGGGCCTATGCGCTGATTTCCGAGCGCGAGGGCCCGACACTCGATGCCGTCCAGCGCGAGGTGATCGAGCACGCGCTGCGCGAGTTTCGCCTGGCCGGCGTCGCGCTCGATGCTGCGAGCAAGGCGCGCTTCAAGGCCGTGATGATGGAGCTGTCGCGACTGTCAGCGAAGTTCGAGGAGAACGTGCTCGATGCCACCAATGCCTGGTCGCATCATGTCACCGACCGCGCGCTGCTCGCCGGCCTCAACGATGCGATCGTCGAGCAGGCGGCGCGGCGGGCGCGCGACAAGGGCGTGGATGGCTGGCTGTTCGGGCTGGATCAGCCGAGCTACGTGGCGGTGGTGACCGATGGTGAGTCGGAGCAGCTACGGCGGGTGTTCTACGAAGCCTGGTCCACACGCGCCTCCGACCAGGGGCCCGGTGCCTGCAATTTCGACAACACGGTCGTGATGAACGACATCCTGCGGCTGCGGCACGAAGCGGCACAGCTGGTAGGCTTTGCCAGCTACGCGGAATATGCGCTCGCCAATCGCATGGCGCGCACGGTACCCGAGGTCATCGGCTTCCTGCGCGAGCTGGTGCGCACCGCCAAGCCGGCCGGCGCCGCGGAATTCGCCGAGCTGGAGCAGTTCGCGGGCCGCAAGTTGAATTCCTGGGACGTCACCTTTTATTCCGAGCGCCTGCAGCAGAGCCGCTATGCGGTGACGCAGGAGGAGCTGCGCGACTACCTGCCGCTGCCGCGGGTGCTCGAGGGACTGTTCGAAGTCGCCGAAAAACTGTTCGACGTGCGCATCCGCGAGCGCACCGGCGTGCCGGTGTGGCATCCGGACGTGCGCTACTTCGAAGTGCAGACGCCAGCGGATACGCCGGTAGCCAGCTTCTACCTGGATGCGTATGCACGACCGCACAAGCGCAGCGGCGCCTGGATGGATGACTGCGTCGGCCGCAAGGGGCTGAGCGGGCACACCATCCTTCCGGTCGCCTACCTGGTGTGCAATTCGATGCCGCCCGGCGATGACCGCCCGGCACAGCTCACGCACGACGATGTCGTGACGCTGTTCCACGAATTTGGCCACGGCCTGCACCACATGCTCACGCGCGTGAACTACCCGAGCCTGGCCGGCATCAACGGCGTGTCGTGGGACGCGGTCGAATTGCCCAGCCAGTTCATGGAGAACTACGCCTGGCAGAGCGAGGTCCTCAATCGCATCTCGGCGCACGTGCGCGACGGCAGGCCGATCCCGGCCGACAAGCAGCGCCAGCTGATCGCAACGCGCAGCTTCCAGGCGGGGCTGCAGACGCTGCGGCAGGTGGAATTCGCGCTGTTCGACATGCGATTGCATGCCGAATTCGATCCGGCGCGCGGCGGCCGCGTGTACGAGATCCTGAACGAGGTGCGGCACGAAGTGGCGGTGGTGCCGGTGCCGGAGTGGAATCGCTACCCGCATGGCTTCGGGCATATTTTCTCCGGCGGCTACGCCGCCGGCTACTACAGCTACAAGTGGGCCGAGGTGCTGGCGGCGGATGCGTTTGCCGCATTCGTCGAGCGCGGCGCTTTCGATCGCGTCACGGCGCGTCGCTTCCTGGACAGCATCCTGTCGCGCGGCGGCAGCCGCGACGCGCTCGAGGCCTTCGTCGAGTTTCGCGGCCGCAAGCCGCAGGTGGCGGCGCTGCTCAAGCAGTACGGCATCGCTGCCTGACGCGCACGCGATGACCGCCAACGCCGGCAAGGCGCGGGCCTGGCTGCTCGGCAGCGTACTGCTGGGATGCGCCAGCCTGGCGTGCGCCGCCGAGCCGTCAGCTGTGCCCGCAACGCCTGCGGCACCCGCAGCCCCCGCGCCGCCCGCAACAGCTCCTGCGCCCGACTGGCCGGACAGCTTCGTAGCGCGGCTCGAGACGCTGGCGTTGCTGCAGACGCTGAACGCGGAACTGCTGAGCCATGACAGCGCCACGCTGACGCTCGAGCACTGGTGCGGCAGTCACCAGCTGGCATCGCCAGCGCACATCGCCGCTGAACGGGTTGCCGGCATCGAGCAGCCTCCGAGCGCGCAACAGCGCCTGGAACTGCGCGTCGCCGCGACCGACACAGTGCGCTATCGCAGGGTGCGGCTGCGTTGCGGCACCCTGGTTCTGTCGGAAGCGGATAACTGGTACGTGCCCGCGCGGCTGACCGCAGACATGAACCGGCTGCTGGATACCAGCGATACGCCGTTCGGCCGCGTGGTGCAGCCATTACATTTCCAGCGCCATACGATCGTCGCGACACTGCTGTGGCATCCGCTGCCCGAAGGCTGGGAGTTGGTGACGGCGGCTGGGAGTATGGCGACTGCGAGCGACAACCCCGGCAGGCTGATCGCGCCGGCCGCAGTGCTGCAGCATCGGGCGCTGCTGAGCCTGCCCGACGGCACACCATTCAGCGAGGTGGTGGAGACTTATAGCGGCAATGTGTTGGCGTTCGAGCTGCCCCAATCCGTCCCGCCGCCCCGGCCGTAGGCGGCATCGGCCATGCGCGACCCCGGGCGTCACCAGGTGCGCGCGCGCTGCCACGCCAGGCCTGCGCGTAGGCAAGGCCACACCGCCGAGGTCGGCGATATTCTCGCCAGTGTTGCCTTCCTTCCAGCGCGGCTGCCGTTCGTCGATTCCGAGCAGCACATGATCGCGAAACTCGAAGCGGGCATCGACGAACGAATGCGACAGTAAGCGTGCCGCGCTGTCGGCCACCGTGAACGCCATCCACCCACATCACTCGCGGCGACATTAGCACGACGGCACGACGCTACAATGCCGCGGTCGACCAAGGGAGGATTCCGATGAACAACAATTTCGACACGATTAACCACGCCAAGAACGAACTGATCGACCTCGCCCTGCGTTTCGGCCCCAAGGTACTGGTGGCCGTGCTGGTGCTGGTCGCCGGTGTAATGGCAGCACGCTGGGTCGGACGTGCGACCGGGCGCGGGCTGGCACGCATGGAGCTCGAGCCGCCGGTCCGCCTGCTGATCGTGCGGCTGGTGCGTGTGCTGGTATTCGCACTGTTTGCGATCCTGGCGCTGCAGAACCTGGGCGTGGAGCTGCTGCCGCTGATTGCCGGGCTGAGCATCGCCGGCGCCGGCATCGCGCTGGCGACACAGGGCATCCTCAGCAACGTGTTCGCGGGCCTGACCATCATCTTCACCAAGCCGTATCGCGTCGGCGACTACATCGAGATCGTCGGCGTGCAGGGCCAGGTGCAGCTCATCACGATATTCAGCACCACGCTGCTGCACGCGGACCGATCGCATGTCGTGGTTCCCAATCGCAAGGTGGTCGGCGAAATCCTGCACAACTTCGGTCGCATCCGCCAGGCGGAGGTCAAGGTCGGTGTCGGCTACGAGGTCGACCTGCCGCAGGCCATCGCCGCGATCCAGGAGCTGGTGGTCGCCAACGCGCGAGTGCTGGCAGACCCGGCGCCGCAGGTGCAGATCATCGCGCTGGCCGAATCGGTGGTGCAGATAGCGGTCAGGCCGTGGGTCGCGGTGGCCGATTACCCGTCGGTGCTCGGGGAACTGAACCTTGCGGTGGTGGAGACCTGCCGCCGCCGCGGCATCTCGATGCCGTTTCCGCAGCGCACGGTGCACCTGATCGGCGCGCGCTGAGCGGCGCGGCGGCGCCCCTTCAGACCGCCTCGGCCTCTTCCCGGCCGCGCTGGCGCGCCTCGGCCTCGCGCCGCGCCTGCTCGATCTGGTCGAGCACCGCGCCGAGGTCCGCCTCGCCGAGCTCCTCGGTGTAGCGGCCGGTGAGGGCGGTCTCGGGCGTCAGTGCACCGGCCTGGTACAGCTTCCAGATTTCCTGCGCGTACTGCGTCTGCAGCAATTCCGGGGCGCCGCGCGCAAATGCCGCGCGCATGTTGTTGACGTCGCGCTCGAACATGCTGAACGCATTGTTGTTGCTGGCCGCGGCCACCGCCTGCGGCAGGTCGATGATCACCGGGCCGCTGGCATCCAGCAGCACGTTGTACTCGGACAGGTCGCCGTGAATCACGCCGGCGCACAGCATGCGCACGATCTGCGTGATCATGAACGCGTGCCACGCCCGCGCCTGCTCGTCACTCATCGCAACGTCATTCAGGCGTGGCGCCGGATCGCCGTTGGCGTCCACCACCAGCTCCATCAGCAGCACGCGATCGTAGACACCATAAGGCGTGGGTACGCGCACGCCGGCGTTGGCCAGGCGGTAGAGCGCGGTGACCTCGGCATTGGTCCACTCGCTCTCCTGCATGCGCTTGCCGTGGCGGCCGCGCTTGCTCATCGCGCGGGCGTCGCGGCTGCCGCGCGTCTTGCGGCCCTCCTGGTAGGCCGCAAGCTTGTGGAAGCCGCGGTGCTCGGCGTCCTTGTAGACCTTGGCGCAGCGGATGTCCTGGCCGCAGGCGACCACGAAGACCGACGCTTCCTTGCCGCTCTTGAGTTGTCGCAGGACCGCATCGATCCTGCCGTCGTCGATGAGCGCCTGCAGGCCCTTGGGGGTTTTCACCCTGCGTGCGCGGCCGTCATTACCGGTTCTTCTTCTTTTCCGCCTTGGCAGCCCTCTTCTGCATGAGGTTCAACGCCGGTTTCTTCTTGGTTTCCTTCTTGCGATCGATGCCCTTGCTCATGTCATGTACTCCTGCGGGCCGGTGGTCGTAGAGTGGATACGGCCCAAGTCCTGCAGTTTAAGGGTAAATCGGGCGCAATGGGTGCTAATCGCGCTGCGCCAGCCGGTAGCCGACACCGGTTTCGGTGAGCAGCCAGCGCGGCCGCGCCGGATCGGGCTCGAGCTTGCCACGCAGCTGCTTCATGTAGACGCGCAGGTAATGGGTCTGCTGCGCGCTGCCCGGTCCCCACACCTGCTGCAGCAGCGTGCGGTGGGTGACCACCATGCCGATGTGCTGTGCCAGCACCTCCAGCAGCCGGTACTCGGTCGGCGTCAGGTGCAACTCGCCGCCGCGCTCGTCGCGCGCACTGCGCGCCGTCAGGTCGATGCGCCAGCCGCCGATCTGCAGCAGCGCGCCGGCAGCGCCGGCGCCGGCCGTGTGGCGCAGGGCGACCTGCACCCGGGCGATCAGCTCACGGGCGCCGAACGGCTTGGTGACGTAGTCGTCGGCGCCGGCTTCGAGCGCGCCGACCTTGTCAGCCTCGTCCGAGCGCGCCGACAGCACGATGATCGGCACCCGCGACCAGCTGCGTACGCCGCTGATCACCTCGCTGCCGTCGCGGTCCGGCAGGCCGAGGTCGACGATCAGCAGGTCGGGCTTGTGGGTGCGCGCTTCCACCAGTGCGCGCGCTGCGCTGTCGGCTTCGAACACACGGAACTTTTCCAGCTCCAGCAGCGTGCGCAGCACCCGGCGCAGCTGCGGCTCGTCCTCGACCACCAGCACCGCGCGGCTGGCCAGCGTCATTGCGACGCCAGGATCTCGGACGACAGCCGCTGCTCGGCCATCGCCGGTGCGTTGGCCGGCAGCGGCAGAGTAAAGCGCAAGGCGGCACCGTGCGGTGCGCGGTTCTCGGCCCAGATGCGCCCCTTGTGCAGCGCGAGAATAGTGCGGCAGATCGCCAGTCCCAGGCCGATGCCGCCAACCGCGCCTTCGGGCGCGCCGCGCTGGAATTTCTCGAACAGGATTTCAGGATCGGCGCCCGCCAGCCCTGGACCGTCGTCCTCGATGCTGATTTCCACCTGGCGCGCCAGGCGCTGCGCGCGGATGCGGATCAGGCTGCCCGGCGGCGTGTACTTGCCGGCGTTGTCGAGCAGGTTCTCCAGCACCTGTTCGATCAGCCGCCCGTCGATCGGCAGCAGCGGCAGGGAATCCGGCAGCTCGATCACCACCCGATGTCGGCGCAGCCGCGTCTCCAGCCGATGTAGCGCCGTGCCGACCAGGTCCTCCAGTCCGTACAGCTCGATGCGCGGCTGGATCGCCCCGGTCTCCAGCCGCACCAGCTCGAGCAGCGTGGTGATGCGATCGCTCATGCGCTGTGCCTCCTCGCTCACGGAAGCCGCGAGCGCGCCACGATCGGCCGCGCTGAGCACATCGAGATTGCCGGCCAGCGTAGCCGCGCCGGCCGCGATCGTCGCCAGCGGCGTGCGCAGGTCGTGCGAGATCGATGCCAGCAGCGCATTGCGAATCGCCTCGCTCTCCGCCCGCACCTCTGCCGCCTGCGCGTGCGCGGCAAAATCGGCGCGCTCCAGCGCCAGGCCGATCTGCGCGGCGAATGTCTCCAGCAGCCGGAACTGCTCCGGCAGCGTCACGCGCCGCGGGTTCTGCGGCAGCAGCGCAAGCACGCCAAACGCCCGTTCGCCGCCGGCCAGCGGCAGGTACAGGCCGGCGGATCCGCTCAGCGTATCAGTACCGATTCCCGCGGGCTTGCGATGATCGAATACCCACTGCGCGACTCCGAGGTCGGCCCCGGTATAGGACACATCGAGCAGGCCGGCGCGCGGGTAAACGACATTGCCTTGCTCGTCGGCCAGCAGCAGTACGGCGCGGCTGGTGAATACCTGGCTGACATGGCGCACCGCCACTTCCGCCATGGCCTCGCCGCCGCGCGTTATCGCCAGCTGCCGGCTCATTTCATACAGCAGCGTCGTGCGTCGTTCGCGATAGCCGGCGATGCGCGCCTGCTGGCGTACGTTGGCGTTGAGCGTGCCAATGATCAATGCGACCGCCAGCATGATCGCGAAGGTGATGAGGTACTGCACGTCGCTGACCGCGAAACTGAAGCGCGGCGGCACGAACACGAAATCGAACGCCGCGACTCCCAGCACCGAGTTCAGGATCGCGGCGCGGCGGCCGCCATAGACCGCGACCAGCGCGGTGGTCAGCAGGTAGATCATCACCAGGTTGGCCTGCCCCAGTCCCGGATACAGGCCGTAGAAAATCCAGCACACGGCGGTCGCGACCAGCGTCGACAGCACTGCCAGCAGGTAGCGCGGCCAGAGTTGCTTGCCGGAATCCCCCGCCAGCACGCTGTCGGGCGCGCCGACCGCAGTGCCGGCCGCATCCGCGCCGCCGTGACGCGCGATCACGATGACGTCGATGTCGCGGCTGGCATCCAGCAGGAAATCGGTGGTCGAGCGGCGCAGCAGGCGGCGCCAGCGCGGGCGCCGCGCCGCACCTACCATGATGCGGCTGACATTGCGGGTGCGTGCGTACGCCAGCAGCTCGACGCCGGCCGCTGCACCGCCCAGCGTAATGGCCTCGGCGCCCAGGGATTCGCCCAGCCGCAGCACCTCGATGCGCCGATTGCGCTCGAACTCCGACAGGCGCTGCAGCCGTGGCGTCTCGACGAATACCACCAGCCACTCGGCGCCGAGGCGATCGGCAGCACGCTTGCCGGCACGCACCAGTTGCTCGGCCTGGGCGTCCGGTCCCACCGCGACCAGCAGCCGCTCGCGTGCCGCCCACGAACCACGCACCGATTTCTCCCGGCGATAGTCGCGCATCGCCAGGTCGACGCGATCGGCGGTCTTGCGCAGCGCCAGCTCACGCAGCGCGATCAGGTTGCCCTTGCGGAAGAAATTCTCCAGCGCACGCTGCGCCTGCTGCGGCAGGTACACGCGGCCTTCGCGCATGCGTTGCAGCAGCTCATCCGGGGGTATGTCGACCAGCTTGACTTCGTCCGCCTGGTCAAACACGCGGTCAGGCAGCGTTTCCAGCTGGCGCACGCCGGTGATCTGCCAGACGACGTCGCTGAGGGATTCCAGATGCTGCACGTTGACGGTAGTGAACACGTCGATGCCGGCATCGAGCAGCTCCTCGATGTCCTGCCAGCGCTTCTCGTGCCGCGGCGGCGGATCGCCGCCGCTGAGGTTGGTGTGCGCGAGCTCATCGACCAGCAGCAGCCGAGGCTTGCGCGCCAGCGCGGCATCGAGATCGAATTCGCGGCGCGCGCTGCCGCCAAAATGCATCTGCAGCGGCGGCAGCTGAGTCAGTCCCGCGAGCAGCCGTTCAGTCTCCTCGCGGCCGTGCAGCTCCACGTAGCCGACCACGACATCAACGCCTTGCGCGCGCTGTCGCTGCGCCGCCTCCAGCATCGAATAGGTTTTGCCGACTCCGGCGTTGGCGCCGAAGAATATGGTCAGCCGTCCGCGCGCGGCCTGCGCCTCGGTGTGCTGCACCTGGGCCAGCAACAGGTCCGGATCGGGCCGGTGATCGTTCATCCGGAGATTAGTGTACCGCCTAAGCTCACCGCATCGCATCCAGCGCCAGGTTCAGTTCCAGTACATTGACGCGCGGCTCGCCCAGCACCCCCCACTGCGGCGGTTGCGTATGCGCGTCCACGATTGCCGCAAGCCTTGCCGGATCGATGCCGCGTGCGCGCGCGACGCGCGCCAGCTGGTAGCGCGCAGCGGCCGGACTGATGTGCGGATCCAGTCCGCTGCCGGAAGCGGTGACCAGCTCGACCGGTACCGGCAGGGTGTTGCCGGGATCGGCCTGTTGCAGCGTCGCCAGCCGCGCCTTGACGGCATCGAACAGCGCCGGGTTGGTGGGACCCAGGTTCGAGCCTGTCGAGCCGATGCCGTTGTAGGGCTGCGGCGTGGTGGCCGATGGTCGCGGCCAGAAATACTTCGGGTCATCGAACGGCTGGGCGAGCAGCGCCGAGCCGACCAGCCGCTCGCCGTGAACGATCAGCGAACCGCCGGCGGTGCGCGCGCAGCACAGGCTGGCAATTCCGGTCACCGCCAGCGGATAGACGATGCCGGTCAGCACGCTGAAGGCCAGCAACAGCAGCAGCGCAGGCAGCAGGACTTTTGACATGACGGTACCTAGAGAGATGCGGTGCAGCGGCGGATATGCGCAGCGGCGGCGCAGGTGTCGCGGGCGGCGTTCATATGCCGTGCAGCGCGGCCAGCAGCAGGTCGATCAGCTTGATGCCGACGAACGGCACGATGATGCCGCCCAGGCCGTAGATCAGCAGATTACGCCGCAGCAGCGCCTCGGCGCCCACCGGCCGGTAGCGCACGCCGCGCAGCGCCAGCGGGATCAGCGCCACGATGATCAGCGCATTGAAGATCACCGCCGACAGGATCGCGCTGTTGGGACTCGACAGGTGCATGATGTTGAGGCTGTTGAGCTGCGGATAAGTCGTTGCAAAGGCCGCCGGGATGATCGCGAAATACTTCGCGATATCGTTGGCGATGCTGAATGTGGTCAATGACCCGCGCGTGATCAACATCTGCTTGCCGACCTCGACCACCTCGATCAGCTTGGTCGGGTTGGAGTCCAGGTCCACCATGTTGCCGGCTTCCTTGGCCGCCTGTGTTCCCGTGTTCATCGCCACCGCGACATCGGCCTGCGCCAGCGCCGGCGCATCGTTGGTGCCATCGCCGCACATCGCCACCATGCGACCCTGCGCCTGGTGCTCGCGTATCAGCGCCAGCTTGGCCTCGGGCGTCGCCTCGGCCAGGAAGTCATCGACGCCGGCCTCGGCGGCGATGGCCGCCGCGGTCAGCCGGTTGTCGCCGGTGATCATCACGGTGCGGATGCCCATGCGCCGCAGCTCCGCGAAGCGCTCGCGGATGCCGCCCTTGACGATGTCCTTGAGTTCGATGACGCCCAGCGCGCGCGCGCCGTCGGCCACCACCAGCGGCGTGGCGCCCTGGCGCGCCACGGCTTCCACCGCGCGCTGCAGTTCCGGCGGCAGCATGCCGCCCTGCTGCTGCAGCCACTTGCCGATCGCGTCGGCGGCGCCCTTGCGGATGCGCCGGCCATCGAAGTCCACGCCGCTCATGCGCGTCTGGGCACTGAAGGCAATGAACTGCGCCCCCAGCGTCTGGATGTCGCGGCCGCGGATGCCGTGCTGCTGCTTCGCCAGCACGACGATCGAGCGGCCTTCGGGCGTTTCATCCGCCAGCGACGACAGTTGCGCCGCATCCGCCAGCTCCTCGGGACTGACCTCGGCAGCCGGGATGAAGCGCGACGCCAGCCGGTTGCCGAGCGTGATGGTGCCGGTCTTGTCGAGCAGCAGCACGTCGACGTCGCCGGCCGCCTCGACCGCGCGCCCGGAGGTCGCGATCACGTTGGCCTGGATCATGCGGTCCATGCCGGCGATGCCGATCGCCGACAGCAGGCCGCCGATGGTGGTCGGTATCAGGCACACCAGCAGCGCCACCAGTACCGTGATGGTAATCGGCGCGCCGCGGCCGGCGGCAGCCACACTGTAGAGCGAGAACGGCAACAGCGTCGCCGTGGTCTTCAGGAAGATCAGCGTCAGTCCGGCGAGCAGGATCGCCAGCGCGATCTCATTCGGCGTGCGCTGGCGCTTGGCGCCTTCGACCATCGCGATCATCCGATCGAGGAAGGCCTCGCCCGGATTGGCAGTGATGCGCACGTGCAGCGTGTCCGACAACAGGCGCGTGCCGCCGGTCACCGCCGAGCGATCACCGCCGGCTTCACGGATCACCGGTGCGGATTCGCCAGTGATGGCGCTCTCATCCACCGACGCGGTGCCCCAGACGACTTCGCCATCCCCCGGGATGATGTCGCCGGCCGCCACCAGCACGACGTCGCCGCGCCGCAGGCTGGCCGATGCGACCTGCTGCGCCGGCTGGTCGGTGCGCGCGTCCGGAAAGCGCAGCGCCGGCACGTCGCGCTTGCTGGAGCGCAACGAGGCCGCCTGCGCCTTGCCCCGGCCCTCCGCCAGGCTCTCGGCAAAATTCGCGAACAGCAGCGTCGCCCACAGCCACAGTGCGATCGCCAGCACGAAGCCCGGATCGCCCTCGGCGGCGAGCCCACCGCCGAGCATCGCCAGCCAGATTCCAGTGATCAGCACACTGCCGACCAGCACCACGAACATCACCGGGTTGCGCCACTGCACCCACGGCGCGAGCTTGATGAACGAGTCCCGGATGGCGATCTTCACCAGCGGCGGATCGAACAGCGGACGGGCGCGGGCGAGCGTGCTCATGCAGGTTCTCAGGCGGCGCTCATAGCGCGCGGAACTGCAGTTCTTCGATGATCGGCCCGAGCGCCAGGGCCGGGAAGAACGCCAGTGCGCCGACGATCAGCACGGTGGCGGCAAGCAGCACCACGAACAGCGGCGTGTGGGTCGGCAGCGTGCCGGCGCCGGCCGGCACCTGCTTCTTGGCCGCAAGGCTGCCGGCGATCGCCAGCACCGGCACGATCAGCCAGAAGCGCGAGGCCCACATGACGATGCCGAGCAGCGTGTTATAGAAAGGCGTGTTGGAGGACAGGCCGGCAAACGCGCTGCCGTTGTTGTTGGACGCCGAAGAGAACGCGTACAGGATTTCGGAAAAGCCATGCGCGCCGGGGTTGCCGACCGCGGCGCGGCCGGCGGCCACCGATACCGCGATGGCGGTTGCCACCAGCGAGAAGAACGGCGGGATCAGGATCACCAGCGACGCCATCTTCATCTCGAACGATTCCAGCTTCTTGCCGAGGTACTCCGGCGTGCGGCCGACCATCAGCCCGGCGATGAACACGGCGATGATCGCGTACACCAGCATGCCGTACAGGCCGGAACCCACCCCGCCGAAGATCACCTCGCCCAGCTGGATCAACCACATCGGTATCAGCCCGCCGATCGGTGTGAACGAGTCGTGCATCGCATTGACCGAGCCGTTAGAGGCCGCGGTGGTGGCGGCGGCCCACAGTGCGGAACTGGCAATGCCGAAGCGCGTCTCCTTGCCCTCCATGTTGCCGCCCGACTGCAGGCTCGAGTGTTCCTGTGCGATCGCCGTGGGATAAGCCGGATTGCTGCGGCCTTCGGCCCAGGCGGTCAGCCCGAGCAGCGGTAGCCACAGCACCAGCATTGCCGCCAGCAGCGCCCAGCCCTGGCGTGTATCGCCGACCATGCGGCCAAAGCTGTAGCACAGCGCCGCCGGTATCAGCAGGATCGCCAGCAGCTCGAGGAAATCGCTCAGCGGCGTCGGGTTTTCAAACGGGTGCGCCGAGTTGGCATTGAAGAAGCCGCCGCCGTTGGTGCCCAGCTGCTTGATGGCGACCTGGCTGGCTGCCGGCCCGAGGGGAATGTCCTGGGTGTCGACCCGCACGGCGTGCGTGAGCGCGTGGCCCTGCGCATCCAGCACCGGGGTGCCGGCGGCATCGGTCAGCGGCTCATCGACCGTGATGGGGTTGATGAGCGCCGCGCTCTGGTAGGGCCTGAAACTCTGCACCACGCCCTGGCCGGCCAGTACCACCGCCAGCAGCAGCGACAGCGGCAGCAGTACGTACAGCGTGCTGCGCGTCATGTCGACCCAGAAGCTGCCGATGTGCTGGCTTTGCCTGCGCGTAAAGCCGCGGATCAGCGCCACCAGCACCGCGATCCCGGTCGCCGCCGACAGGAAGTTCTGCACCGACAGTGCCAGCATCTGCGTCAGGTAGCTCATGGTCGACTCGCCGCCATAGCCCTGCCAGTTGGTGTTGGTGACGAAGCTGACTGCGGTATTGAACGCCGAGTCCGGCGTCACCGCGCTCATATGCTGCGGATTCCAGGGCAGCTGCGCCTGCCAGCGCTGCAATGCATACACTGCCAGCGCGCCGAGCGCGTTGAACGCCAGCATCGACAGTGCGTACTGCTGCCAGCTCATCGACTCCTGCGGATCCACGCGGCACAGGCGGTAGAGCGCGCGCTCCAGCGGCCCGCACCAGCGCGTGACCGCACCGGTGCCATCGAACACGTTCGCCATGTACAGGCCCAGCGGCTTCACCAACAGCAGCAGCACGACCAGGTAGATCGCCAGCTGCAGCCAACCCGAGGTGCTCACGCCGAGGTGCTCATGCCGGGACGCTCATGGCTAGAATTTCTCCGCCTTGAGCATTGCGTACAGCAGGTAGCCGAGCAGGCAGAGTGTCAGCAGCAACGCAGTCCAGTAAAGGACGCTCATGACAACTGCACCGCGCGCATCGCCGCTGCCTCGGCGCTCATGGCTGCGGGCGCAGCTGCTGGCACAGCGCGATCGCACCCCAGGTCAGCAGCGTCAGCACGACAATCAGTCCAATGAACCAAAGATCCATGCCCGGCTCCCGCGCGGTTGGGGCCCATATGCTGGGTGCCGGCGCATAAAAATGTCGTAAAGATACCCGCGAGCGGCGCTATTGTTGCCCGATGCAGATCGTCACCTGGAACGTCAATTCGCTGCGTGTGCGCCTGCCGCAGCTGCTCGAATGGCTGGCCGCCAACCAGCCCGACATCGTCGCGCTGCAGGAGACCAAGGTGACGGATGCCGACTTTCCGGTAGCGCCGCTTGCCGCTGCCGGCTACCAGGTGGCGTTCAACGGCCAGAAGACCTACAACGGCGTCGCGGTGCTGGCGCGCGCGCCGCTGACCGAAGCGGTGCTCGGGATCCCGAGCTTCGACGATGCGCAGCGGCGGGTACTGGCGGTGAGCTGCGGCGCGCTGCGGGTCGTGAACCTGTACGTGCCCAACGGCCAGTCCATCGACACGGACAAATACCAGTACAAGCTGCGCTGGCTGGCGGCGCTGCGCGCGTGGCTCGCCGCCGAGCTGGCGCGCTATCCGCAGCTGGTGGTGCTCGGTGATTTCAACATAGCGCCCGAGGATCGCGACGTGCACGACCCGGCGGCCTGGGCCGGCTCGGTGCTGGTGAGCGAGCCGGAACGCGCGGCACTCGCCGAGCTGATGCACATCGGACTGGCCGATGTGTTCCGACGCTTCGATCAGCCGGAGCAATCATTCAGCTGGTGGGACTATCGCGCCGGCTCGTTTCGCCGCAACAACGGACTGCGCATCGACCTGATCCTGGCGTCGCCGACGCTGGCGCCGCGCTGCACCGCCAGCCGCATCGACCGGCTGGCGCGCAGCGGCGAGCGCGCCTCGGATCACGCGCCGGTGATCGCCAGTTTTGACATATAGCAGCCGCCGCAGGCGAGAGCGCCTCGATCACATCGTGCAGCGATGTTATGTCGTGAATGCAGGCCGCCGCGTTGGGTCGTCAAGTTATGTCGCACACATATGTCGTGAAAGTGTGCGCCGTGTCGCAGGTGCGCCGCCGCAGGCTGCCCTAGACTTTCGCGAATCACGGCCCTGCCCAACGAACGCAAACCGCTCTCCTGATATCTTGGCGCAGACATGGCCAGCATCCGCCGCAGCGACTACGACATCACCAACACTGTGCGGGTCAGCTCGCCGCAGGCAGTGCTGCGCGCGGTCGAGCAGCTGCTGGTCGCCACCTGGCCGGACATGTCGCTGGCGCCGGTGGAGCGCGCGTTCGCCGATTTCGATGCGCTGTTTGCCGGCCGCATGCCCGGATTCTCCGGCGTCGACACGGTGTATCACGATCGCCAGCACACGCTCGATGTAACGCTGGCGATGGCGCGGCTGCTCGCCGGCTATGAACGACAGGTCGATGCCGCGCGCCAGCTTTCATCGGAGCGCGCCACCCTCGGGGTGATCCTGGCGCTGTTCCATGACGTCGGCTACCTGCGCCGCAGCAGCGACCGGGAACAGGCCAACGGGGCGGAATTCACGCTCAATCATGTCAGCCGCGGCGCCGAATTCCTGGCGCATTACCTGCCGCAGATCGGCCTGCCGCAGTGGGCCGACGTCGCCGCGCAGATCATCCACTTCACCGGCTACGAGCGGCCGTTCGACCAGATCCTGACGCACGATGCGCGCGATACCGCGCTTGGCCACCTGCTCGGCACCGCCGACATGATCGCGCAGCTGGCGGATCGCTGTTACCTGGAGAAGTGCCGCGACCGGCTGTATCCGGAATTCGTGCTCGGCGGCGTGGCGATGTCGACCGCCGATGGCGCGCGCGCAGTGCGCTATGCCTCCGGCCTTGACCTGCTGCGCCAGACGCCCGCATTCGTGGCCAACACCCGCGCCACGCGCCTGGACAATCGCTTCGGCGGCGCCTACCGCTACCTCGACGTCCTGTTCGACGGCCACAATCCGTACATCGAGGCGATCGATCGCAACATGAACTATCTGGAACAGATACTGCGCAGCGAGAGCTGGCGCATGCTGCGGCGAAATCCGCCGCTGCACGCGGCCGATCCGAACACGCTCGGCAGGGTGCGCAGCCTGATGCTGGGCTACTTCAAGAAGGCCTGGCTGCAGGATTGAGCCGCGCGGCTGCCAGCGCCGCGGCCACCGGCGCCGCCAGCGCCGCAGCCGCCAGCGCCGCCGCCGTTGGCTGCGCGACCGCGCAAACATAGCGCGCGTGAATATCGGCAAGCTGCCGCAGCACGACCTCCCGTCCAACCAGTTCGCTCGGTTCCAGCGCTGCAGCCAGCACGGCCACCGTCAGCGCCGGCAACGCTGCGCCCGAAACTGGTGCAAAGCTCAGGTGCCACGGTTCCGGCCGCACGCCCCCGCGATCGCGGTCGTACGGCAGGAAGAAACCGAAATCCTGGCAGTGCCGCGGCAGCCACTGGCCGAGCCGGCCAAATAACCCCTGCGGAGCATACTCCTGCGGCAACAGCTGCGGCCGCTGCCCTTGCGTCAGAGCGGCGCGATCGATGACGTCGATCTCGGTGCCCCAGTGGTGGCGGCTGGCACCTGGCAGCGCCGACCACATCAGGATCGCGCGCACGATCTGCTCCGCGGTCATAACGGCCACGTCCAGCGCGCGGCCATCCTGGTCGAGCAGCGGCCGCCGACCCTGGAATTTCTCGTTCCAGATCGTCAGCTGCTGCTGGAAGCTGCGAAAGCTGGAGACCGCGACCAGATCTATGTCACTGTGTGCAGCTGCCGCGCGCAGGTGAAGGAATGCGGCGGCCGCGTCAGGGTGCAGGACGCACGCTGCGCTTCCGGTGCCGCCGGTGCCTCTCGTGCTATTGGGCGCATCCAGTGCCACATCGGGGACATCGAGCACGTGGCTGCGCACACGCCCAGTCAGCTGCTCGGCACTAAGGACGGTCATTTTTGGTAGCCGCGGCGGCGTACATGCGGCATTATTCTAATGTTATTTATCCAAGGGAGGCCGGATGAACGGCCCGCGATTCAAGTATCTGCTGCTGATCATGTGCAGCGTGTTCCTCGGGGTAGCGGCGCTGCTGGGCTACCTGGCCCGAAGCTACGACATGCCGTTGTCGGTACTGCTGTTGTCAGGATTATTCGCCGCATTCGCCGTGATGCTACCCGGCTTCTGGTCATGGCGTCAGCGCCAGCGCCTGGATCGCGCAGTGCGCGGCCTGATCGGCGCCGCCGAGCAGTTCAGCCGCGGCGAGTTTCACCAGGCGCTGGTGAGCACCCGCAGCGACAAGATCGGCGAACTCGAGCATGCGTTCGAGAACATGCGCCTGGCGCTGCGTAATACCACCTTCAATCGCAACTACCTGCACAGCGTGCTCAACAGCATGACCGATGCGGTGTTCGTCACCGCTCCCGGCGGCAGCGTGCGCATCGCCAATGAGGCGGCCTGCCGCCTGACCGGGTATGGCGATGACGAGCTGATCGGCATGAACCTGGTGACGCTGCTCGACCAGGGGGACAAGCTCGGCGCCGATCCGCTGCAGGTCGCGCGCGAAACCGGCGAGACGGTGCTGCGTACCCGCGCCGGCCAGACCATACCGGTGTCATTCATCGGCTCGACCGTCGCCACCGAGGATCCGGAATTCGAAGGCGAGATCTACGTCGCGCGCGACATCACCGAGCGCAAGCGCGCCGAGCGTCGCATCCGCTACCTGGCGCGCTACGATGCGCTCACCAAGATCCCCAACCGCATGCAGTTCCAGCACCTGCTGCAGCAGGCGATCGCGCGCGCGCGTCGCAGCGGCCAGGGCGTGGCGATGCTGTACGTGGACATGGATCGCTTCAAGGAAGTCAACGACACCTTCGGCCATGCCTCGGGCGATCGCGTGCTGGAGGTGCTCACCGAGCGGCTGACGCGCGTGCTCAATACCGAGGCGGTGCTCGGCAGGCTGGCGGGCGATGAGTTCGCGCTGTTCGTCGACAGCGTCAGCCAGGATGCCGAGGAGGCCGGCGGCCAGGTCGCGCAGCTGGCGCGCACCGTGCTGCATGCGGCCGGCGAGGCGTTCCACATCAACGGCCAGGAGGTGTTCCTGACCGTCAGCATCGGCATCGCGCTGTGCCCGCGCGATGCGGAGAACGTGATCGACCTGATCCGCAACGCCGACGCCGCGATGTACTACTCGAAGCAGAACGGCGGCAATACCTACGCGTTCTATTCGCCCGAGATGAACGCGGCCGCGGTCGAGCGGCTGATGCTGAAGAGCAAGCTGCGGCGCGCGGTCGAGCGCGACGAGTTCGTGGTGCGCTACCAGCCGAAGGTGGACATGCGCGACGGCCGCGTGGTGGGCGCCGAGGCACTGCTGCGCTGGCGCCTGCCCGGCCATGGCGACATCCCGCCGGCCCAGTTCATCCCGATCGCCGAGGAGAACAACCTGATCAGCGCCATCGGCGAATGGGTGCTGGAGCGCGTGTGCATGGATTTCCGTGCGCTGCGCCGCCATGTGGCCGATCCGGGGCGCATCTCCATCAACCTGTCGCTCAAGCAGCTCAAGCAGGCGAGCTTCATCCTCAACTGCCGCTCGGTGTTCGAGCGCCACGAGGTGCCGACCAGGAACCTGGAGCTGGAGATCACCGAGACGACCCTGATGGCCGATCCGCGCCGCACGGTGCAGATGCTCAACCAGTTGCATGATATGGGACTGCATCTGTCGATCGACGATTTCGGCACCGGCTATTCGTCGCTGTCAGCGCTGCAGCAGTTTCCGATCGGCACGCTGAAGATCGACCAGTCATTCGTGCGCGACTCGGCCGATGATCCGGCCGATGCGGTGCTGGTACGCACGATCATCGACATGGGCCACAGCCTTGGAATGGAAGTGGTCGCCGAGGGCGTCGAGTCGGTGCGCCAGCTGGAATTCCTGCACGCCAGCCGCTGCAATTTTGCCCAGGGGCAGCTGTTCGGCCAGGCACGCAGCATCGACGAGCTGCTGCAGCTGCTGCAGGCGCAGCAGTCCGGCCGGCCGGCGTTCGCCAACCTGCTGCCGGACGCACCGGCGGCGCTGCAGCCGATATCGGCCTGAGCCCAAGGCAGCGCCCGGCAGGCACACTGCGCGCATGCGCGCGTTTCCATACCGCTGGCTCCTGCGAGTGCTGCTCGTGGCACTGCTGTTCGCCTGGGCGGGGATCGCGTTATGGCAATCCTACAAGCGACTGCCGCCAGGCGTTCAGATTGCCGGTAGCTGGCACAGCGCGCCGGCCAGCGAGGTACGATTCCTGAGCGACCTGACGGCCGCCGACGCCACCGGCGCGCCGCTGCACCAGCGCCAGATCAACGCCGAGCTGCTGCGCATGATCGGGCAGGCGCGCGATTTCCTGGTGCTCGATGGCGGGCTGTTCGGCGATCTTCCGGCCGCAGGCCCGGGAGCGTCGCGCATGCGTGCCGCCGCACCGGTGGCCGCGGCGCTGACCGACGCGATACTGCAGGCCAGGCAGCTGCATCCCGGGCTGCTGGTGCTGTTGCTGGTCGATCCGGCCAGCTCGCGCCTGAACATCGGAACCGCGGCGCTGCAGCGCTTGCGCGCCGCTGGCATCGCCGTGGTGCCGGTCGATGTGAGCAGGCTGCGTGCGCCGGATGCCACCTTTGCGGGCCTGTGGCAGCTGTGCTGCAGCTGGTGGACGCCGCTGGCCGCCGCCGGCGACTGGCCCAATCCACTCGGCGTCGGATCCGCCGGCGTCTCGTTCGGCCTGTGGGGCGATACGCCGGGCTATCAGCGCAGCCATCGGCAGCTGCTGATCGGCGATAACGGCGCCGGCCGCCTCACCGGCATGGTGTTCTCCCGACCGCTGAACGCCGAGGCGTCACTGCATTCCGCCGTGGCGCTGCAGCTGACCGGCGGCAGCCTCGAGCCGCTGCTCGAGTCGGAGTTCGTAGTAGCGCAGTTCTCCGGCTGGAGCGGCGGTGGCGACATGCAGGAACACGCGCAGCGGCTGTTCGAACTGCGACACCATGGCGCCGCAAGCGCGATCAGCAGCACGACCAGCGGCGGCAGCGCCGATACAGCCCGGGTGCGTGTGCTGAGCGAGGCGTCGATCGCCGATGAGCTGCTGCAGCGAATCAACGCGGCCGGCAGTCACGACAGCATCGAGATTGCGGCCCTGTACCTGTCGCAACGCGACCTGGTGCGCGCACTCATCGATGCCGCCTGGCGCGGCGCCACCGTGCGTGTGCTGCTGGATCCCGGCAAGGACGGCTACGGCTTCGAGCGTTCCGGCCTGCCCAACCGGCAGGTGGCCTCGGAGCTGCTATCGGCCAGCGACGGCGCCGTGCGAGTGCGCTGGTACCGTACCCACGGCGAGCAGTTCAGTCCCGGCTTCGCGCTGGTTCGCAGCGCCGGTCGCGCCTGGTTGATGGTCGGCACCGCCGAGCTCAGCCGCCGCGACCTGGATGATTTCAATCTCGCCGCTGCCTTCATCGCCGAGCTGCCGGGCACGGCTGCAGCCAGCATCGATGCGCTCTCCTGGTTCGACACACTTTGGTACAACCGGGCGGCGGGCGGCACCGAGTACAGCAGCGATGCCGACGTCTATACCGACGCCTCGCAGCTCGACTACTGGCAGTACCGGCTGCTCGAGGCCAGCGGCGCATCATTCGACTGATAGTCCCACCGCGTCAGACGCACGGCAATTTCGCGCCGTCGCATTTTGTGCTCTGATTCACTCGGAGCGTAGCCCTGCAACAGCGCGAGGAACAGCAGTGAAGATAGGAATGATTGGCCTGGGAAGGATGGGATCGAACATGGCGCGTCGCCTGATGCGCGCGGGACATGGCTGCGTGGCGTTCGATTTCAGCGCCGCCGCCGTCAAGGCGCTGGCGGCGGACGGCGCCACGCCAGCCGCATCGGTCACCGACCTGGTGGCCAAGCTGCCGACGCCGCGCGTGCTGTGGATGATGGTGCCGGCGGGCGCCGTCGACTCCCTGCTGGAGAAGCTGCTGCCGGTACTCAAGGCTGGCGACATCGTCATCGATGGCGGCAACTCGCACTACGCCGACGACATGCGGCGCGAACAACAGTTGAAGCCGAAGGGCGTGCATTACATCGATGTCGGCACCAGCGGTGGCCTGTGGGGACTCGAGCGCGGCTACTGCCTGATGATCGGCGGCGATGCCGAGCCGGTGAAGCAGGTCGAGCCGATCCTGGCGGCGCTGGCCCAGCCCAGCGGCGAATCCGGCGCCACCTCGAGTACCGCCAGCCAGGGCTACCTGCACGTCGGTTCCTGCGGTAGCGGACATTTCGTCAAGATGATCCATAACGGCATCGAATACGGCCTGATGGCCGCTTATGCGGAAGGCTTCAATCTGCTGCACCATGCCGGCCAGCCGCGCGAGAGCGGCGCTGCGGATGCCGAGACCGCTCCGACGCGCGCGCAGCTGCCGAGCGACATGCATGCCAAGCTCGACCAGGTGGCGGAGCTGTGGCGCCACGGCAGCGTGGTGAGTTCCTGGCTGCTCGATCTGCTGGCCAGCTCGCTGGCCGAGAGCCCGGGTCTCGACAAGTTCGCCGGTCATGTGGCCGACTCGGGCGAGGGCCGATGGACCGTGGAGGCCGCGATCGAGGCCGGGGTACCGGTGCCGGTGCTGGCGACCGCGCTGTTTGCGCGCTTCAGCTCGCGCGGCGAATCCGAATTCGCCAACCGCACGCTGTCGGCGATGCGGCTGGGATTCGGCGGGCACCAGGAAAAGTCGGCGTCGCCGGGCGCGGCGGCCGCCGCTGGCGCCACGGCTCCCGCTGGCGCCGCGGCTGCCCCGGCCACGCCGGCTGCCTGAACGCCGCGTGGCGCCGCTTCCGCACTCGGACGCCTTCGTTTTTTTCGGCGCCACCGGCGATCTGGCCTACAAGCAGATTTTTCCGGCGCTGCAGGCGCTGGTGCGACGCGGCCAGCTCAATGCGCCGATCGTCGGTGTCGGCCGATCCGGCTGGACGCGCGAGAAACTGACCGAGCAGGCGCGCGCATCGGTCAAGGAGCACGGCGTCTACGACGAGCAGTCGTTCAGCCGGCTGGCGGCGCTGATGACCTACGTCGATGGCGATTACCAGCAGCCCGATACTTTCACGCGGCTGCGACAGGCGCTGGGAGCGGCGCGCATGCCGTTGCACTACCTGGCGATACCACCGAGCCTGTTCGCCACCGTGGTCGGCGGCCTGGCGGCCGCCAAGTGCGCCGTCAACGCGCGGGTGGTGCTGGAGAAACCCTTCGGCCGCGACCTGAAATCGGCGCGCGAACTCAATGTCATCCTGCACAAGTCCTTCCCGGAGGAGGCGATCTTCAGAATTGATCACTACCTGGGCAAGGAGCCGGTGCAGAACATTCTGTATACCCGATTCACCAACGCCTTCCTGGAGCCGACCTGGAACCGCACCTATATCCGCAGCGTGCAGATCACGATGGCGGAGGACTTCGACGTGCGTGGCCGCGGCAAGTTCTACGAGGAAACCGGTGCGATCCGCGACGTCATCCAGAACCACATGCTGCAGGTGCTCAGCAGCGTGCTGATGGACGCACCGCTGCAGGGTGCGGCCAATTCGATGCGCGATGAGAAGTCGCGGGTGTTGCGGGCGATACGGCCACTGGATGCCAACAGCGTGGTGCGCGGCCAGTACCACGGCTATCGCTCGGAGGAGGGCGTCGCGGGCGACTCCCAGGTCGAGACCTACGCTGCGGTCAAGCTGTACGTCGACAGCTGGCGCTGGGCCGATGTGCCGTTCTATATCCGCGCCGGCAAGTGCCTGCCGGTCACCTGTACCGAGGTGGTGGTGGAGTTTCGGCGTCCGCCGCGCGAGGTGTTCGGGGAACTGGTGCCGAGCCTGTCGAGCCACCTGCGCCTGCGGCTGAACCGGGAGGTGCTGATCGCGCTCGGCATGCGGGTCAAGGTACCCGGCGAGCGCATGGCCGGTGAGGACGTGGAGCTGATCGTGACGCGCCAGCCTGGTGATGCGCTGACGCCGTACGAACGCCTGCTGGGCGACGCGCTGCGCGGCGATCCCGGTCTGTTCGGACGCCAGGACGCAATCGAGGCGCAATGGGCAGTGGTCGATCCGGTACTCGGCGATGTCACGCCGGTCTACGACTACGCGCGCGGCTCGTGGGGCCCGCGCGAATCACTGCGGCTGATC
>Ga0302157_10000950_pt1 | contig 36798 bp, 36 predicted proteins | sample I_Bog_N3_3_FD_193502 | JGI IMG/M metagenome (GOLD analysis project Ga0302157, IMG submission 193502) | Peat permafrost microbial communities from Stordalen Mire near Abisko, Sweden - I_Bog_N3_3 | ecosystem: Environmental > Terrestrial > Soil > Wetlands > Peat | place: Sweden: Abisko, Stordalen...
GATGGTAGGGAGTACATTGCCGGTCGGGGTGGGAGCCATGGCGAGAGCGTTGATGTACAGGATGTCCGGCCCCGGGGCGTTGGTCTGGTACTGAAAGGGTCCGCTCAGGATGCTGGTGACCCGGCCGCCGGTCGTGTGCACATAGGGCAGAGCATTGAACTGCGACGACTGCTGCGCGGCGCAGACCCCCGAGACCATGCCCAGAAGGCAGCAGAGTATACAGCGAAGGATGCGACAGAAGCGCGACATGGGAGCACCGGCCCGAGAGCGCAGGGCGAGGGAGGACATCTGCCAATTTACCACGCGCGCCGTACGGTGTACGAGGCTGCCGCAAAGCGCAAAGCCCGCGGCTGTGGCAGAATGCTAGAGTCTACTTTGCTTTGTTTTGGCCGTTCCTTCTGCCGGACGCGCGGCCCGGACACTGCCTGCGCAGGCCGTCGCGCAAGAAGTGCGGCGCGGCAACCCGAGGCCCATGAACCTGCCCAACTCCATCACGCTCAGCCGCATCGCCAGTGTGCCGCTGCTGATGTGGATTCTGTCGCCAGCCTTCCCCGCCAACCACGCGGTCCACGGCCTGGCAGGCGGCGAACAGGAACTGATCGCCTCCGGCGTCTTCATCCTGGCCTCCATCACCGACGGCCTGGACGGCTATCTGGCGCGCCGCCGCAAGCAGATCACCACCCTGGGCATGTTGCTGGACCCGCTGGCCGACAAGCTGATGATCACGGCGGCCTACATTATTCTGGTCGCGTACAACCCGCGCGTTGTACCGCCCTGGATCGCCGTCATCATCATCGGCCGCGAGTTCCTGGTCAGTGGCCTGCGCTCCATCGCGGCGTCGGAGGGCTTCACGATCGACGCCAGCGAGATCGGCAAGCTGAAGACGGTGATCCAGATCGTCTCCGTGGTCGCCGCGATCCTGGCCCACCACTGGGACTACTGGCTATGGTTCCCGACCAAACACGGCGGCGGCTTCGTTGTCGCCGTGCATATGATCGCCATGTGGGCTATCTACTGGATGACGATCGTCTCCATCATCTCGGCGGTGGATTATTTTGTCGGCTTCTGGAATAAGATCGACCACGTCAGCGAGCGGGCGCGCACGCGGCGCAGCTCGGTGCTCAGCCGCCGCAAGGCCAAGCGCGAAGCCGCCGAACACCCCTCGCGCATCGGCTAGGGGATCTTCCGTCTGTGCAAAGCGAATCCGCTCTATCATCGTCTATGTGGATAAGAACTGACAGCGGGAGGGAATGACTGTGTTGCGAGTGATTGCCGGTTTTGCGTTTTCGATTCTGGTGGGCCATATCGTGCTCTGGTTGTTGATCGAAAAAACTCTGTGGCCCTTTGTTCGCAAGCACCATCCACCCGACCCGGACCACCAAAAGTCCCGCTTGAGCTGGATGGTCGGCATCCTGGAGAGGACCATCTACACCGGCGCATTCATGCTTCCCGGCAGCGGGATTCAACTGGTCGCGGGCTTTCTTGCGCTGAAGGTCGCGTCCCGATGGCATAGCTCCTCCGGTCCGCGCTCCACGGTGGACAGCGATAACATCTGGATGATCGGGACATGCCTCTCGGTGCTGTTTGGCTTGATCGGAGCGTGGATTGCCCTCGGCCATCTGCCCACGCTCGCCAATATCAAGACCATCAACCCCGTGCAGTAAGCGTGGCCCGTATAGCCGCACGCAGCCCGCGGTGTAAAGTCGAGTCATAGGGGACTGCCATGAGCAGCAACGCCAATCCAGCTCCGCCGCTGCGCAAGACCGCGCTCAACGCCACGCATCGCGCGCTTGGCGCAAAGATGGTCGACTTCGGCGGATGGGAGATGCCGGTCGAGTACTGCGGCCTGATCGCCGAGCACATGGCCGTGCGCACTGGTGCCGGACTCTTCGACGTATCGCACATGGGAGACATTCAACTTCGCGGGCCGGGATCGCTGGCCGCGGTGCAGAAGCTGTGCATGAACGACGCCTCGAAGCTGGCGGTGGGGCAGGCGCAGTATTCTGCCATGCTCACGCCGGATGGGACGTTCGTTGACGACGTGGTGGTGCATAAGCTGTCGGACAACGACTATCTAATCGTCATCAACGCAGGCACGCGCGAGAAGGATGTGGCGTGGGTACGCAAGCAGATTGGCTCGATGCCGGGCATCCACATCAGCGATTACAGCGACTACTACACGCAGCTCGCGATTCAGGGGCCGAAGGCCGCGGCGACGCTGGCCAAGCTGACCGACACGGATCTGAGCGCGATCAAGAACTACTGGTTCACCTATGGCAGGCTGGTCTTGAAAGACGGGGGCGGGCTGCACAACGTGATGATTGCACGCACCGGCTACACCGGCGAGGATGGATTCGAGATTTATATCCCCTCCGACGAGCCGACCAGCGCGCGCGTGTGGGGAGAGATCCTCCATGCTGGCGCGGAGTTTGGCATTCTGCCCTGCGGATTGGGCGCGCGAAACACGCTGCGCCTGGAGTCGGCGATGGCGCTCTACGGCCACGAAATCTCAGACACCATCAACGTCTTCGAGGCGAATCTCGGTCGCTACGCCAGGCTCGATAAAGGCTCGGACTTCGTGGGACGCGACGCGCTGGTGGCGATAGAAGCTGCCGGTGGGCCAAAGCGCAGACTCGTTGGGCTGGAGATGATCGAGCGCGGCATCGGGCGGGATGGCTACCCCGTCTTCACTGTCGCCGGTGAGCGCATCGGACAGATCACTAGCGGCTCGCCCGCGCCATTCCTGAAGAAAAACATCGCGCTGGCCTATGTGCCCGTGCAATTCGCCACTCTCGATGAGGTCGTCGCCGTGGAGATTCGCGGCCAATTAGTGAAGGCAAAGGTCGTGGCAACTCCGTTTTACAAACGACCGAAACAATAGATCATTCAACCAAAGTGAATAGGAGATCCCGATGCAGTTTTTAGTCCTGACAAGACGCCGCATGGAAGCGTATCCCGCCGAGCAGTGGACGCCGGAGCTGATCGCGGCCGAGTCGCAGCGCGTGCGCGAGATGTACGTCTCAGGCTCACTGCGCTCCATCTGGCGGCGCAAAGACATGCCGGGCGCGGCAATCCTCTTCGAGGCCGCAAGCGAAGATGAGGCGCGCGCGCTGGCATCGTCGCTCCCCCTGGCCCAGCGCGGGATGATTGAGTTCCCTCTCATCACACAACTGGAGCCCTATCCCGGATTTGGGCCGCGCTGAAGCTGCGATTTCCGCGCGGTTTTTCTTCTCACCCCACACTACAATGAACGCTGGAGAACGCAGATCATGCCCTATCCCACGAATTACAAGTACACCAAGGAACATGAGTGGATCTCGGTGGCAGGACTCGCCGGGACCGTCGGCATCACAGACTACGCGCAGAGTTCGCTGGGCGACATCGTCTTCGTCGATCTGCCCAAGGTGGGCGATGTGCTCGAAGCGGGCAAAATCTTCGGCTCGGTGGAGAGCGTGAAGGCGGTCAGCGACCTCTTCTCGCCGGTCTCCGGCACCGTGACGGCGATCAACGAAGAGCTGAAGGAAAAGCCGGAGTGGGTCAACGCCGACGCCAATGCGACGTGGATGTTGAAGCTCGACCTGAAGGATGCGGGAGAGCTTGGTGGGCTGCTTTCGGCGGCGGAGTACGAGGCCTTCATCGCCGAGGAGACAGGAAACTAAGGATGCGTTATCTGCCCAAATCGCCCACCGATCGCAAAGAGATGCTTGCGGAGATCGGCGTCAAGTCCATCGACGATTTGTTCGCCACGATTCCGGCGGAGTATCAACTGCATCGCGATCTCGCCATTCCGCGCCAGCACTCGGAATCGGAGATCGTCGACCGCTTCCGCGCGTTTGCCGGGAACAATGCGACGGGCTACGCCAGCTTCCTCGGCGCGGGGGCGTATCGCCACTACCGGCCTGTCGTCATCGACTCGCTCGTCCAGCGCGGCGAGTTCCTCACCAGCTACACGCCCTATCAGCCGGAGATCGCGCAGGGCACGCTGCAGGCCATGTTCGAGTTCCAGACGATGATCTGCGAGCTGACTGGGATGGAGGTTGCGAACGCGTCGATGTACGACGGGTCGACCGGCGCGGCCGAGGCGATGATGATGGCCGTCCGCATCACTGGACGCGACAAGTCCGTAGTTGCCCGCACCGTCCATCCCGAGTATCGCGAGGTCCTCACCACCTACGCGCAGCATCAGGAGATCCCCATCGCCGAGGTGGGCTACGCGGCCAATGGTCGCGTCGATCTGACCGCTCTGGACGCGGCAATAACGAACGAGACGGCTTGCGTACTCATCCAGTCGCCCAACTTCTTTGGGACGATTGAAGACGTTGCCGCGATTGCCGCGATTGCTCATGCGAAGGGCGCTCTGCTGATTGTTTCGATTGCCGAGGCCATCTCGCTCGGCATCGTCAAGCCGCCCGCCGAGGCTGACATCGTCTCGCTGGAGGCGCAGTCGTTTGGCGTTGCGGTGAGCTACGGCGGGCCGTACTGTGGCGTCATCGCCTGCAAGGAAAAGTTCATGCGCCAGATGCCCGGGCGCCTCGTCGGCGAGACCAAGGACGCCGATGGCAAGCGCGGCTATGTGCTGACGCTATCGACGCGTGAGCAGCACATTCGGCGCGAGAAGGCGACGAGCAACATCTGCACCAATCAGGCGCTGGTCGCGCTGATGGCGACGATCTTTTTGACGGTGTATGGCAAGCAGGGGCTGCGCGAGTTGGCCGAACAGAATCTGGCCAAGGCGGATTATCTCAGCAGCGCGCTCACCGCAACCGGCAGCGCGAAGGTGCTATTCGACGGCGCGCCGCGTTTCCACGAGTTCGTCGTCGAGCTACCGGCTTCGGCGGATGAGGTGAATGCCTCGCTGCTGGAGGAGAAGATCATCGGCGGGTTGCCGCTGGCCAAGTGGTATCCCGAGCTGGGTCCGAATGCCAGTCTCTGGTGCGCGACCGAGCTGACCACGCGCGCACAGATCGACGCCGCAGCCGCCAGCCTGCGCGCAGTCGTTTCAGCGGCTGAGCTGACGGGGGCCTGATGGATATTTCGGCGATTGAGGGCGCGGAGCTGAAGGCGGTGGAGTTTGTGGACGACTATCTGCAGCTTCGCTTCGGCGAGCCGCTGCTGCGGCTCTACGACTGGCCGCACGTCTTGCTGCCGGATTTCTCGGTGGCCTTCGGCGAGCCGGAGTATCGCAACGCCCTCTGCGCCGAGATCGGCGAGACGGTCTCCACCGCGATGCTTGAAGAGGACGACGCGCTGACGCTTGAGTTTGGGAACGGCATCGTCTTCGGCCTCTCGCTGCGCGAAGAGGACGTGGATGGGCCGGAGTCAGGCAGCTATTCTGCCACCGGCGATGAAGCCGACGCACAGGAGTTTTAGCCATGAGCAAGTCGGATGGAAATACTAACTTTACTGTCATTCGCTTTTTTAGATGGTTATTTTGGGCGGGTAATCTGACGTGCTGGTCGCTGATTCTGATCTATGGCTTCAAATGGGAAGGTAATAAATGGGCGCACGTTGAGATGATAGGCGGCCTCACTTTTGTCCTCTTGCAAATAGTTCTTTATCGGTGGAGTGGAACGTCGCCGGGCGACTAAATAGGTACAGGGATTCTATGACAGAGATGAAGTTTGTAGGAACGCCGAAGAAGGCGACGAAACATGTCAATCAGAACGAAGGGTTGATCTTCGAGAAGTCGTCGCCGGGGAAGAAGGCTTATCGGCTGGCGGAGCTGGATGTGCCAGCGGTGAATGCCGCGTCGCTGCTGGGCGATAGCTTGCGCAGTGATCTTGGCGTGATGCCGGAGGTGAGCGAGATCGAGATCATTCGCCACTTCACGCGGCTGTCTACATGGAACTATGCGATCGACCTCGGCATGTATCCGCTCGGCTCCTGCACGATGAAGTACAACCCGCGGGTGAACGAGGCGGTCGCGGCGATTGAGGGAATTGCGAATGCGCATCCCTATCTGCCGGAGTCGCTCTGCCAAGGTTCGCTGTGCATCATGAAGCTCTTGCAGGATTGCCTCATCGAGATCACCGGCATGGATGCGATCACGCTGCAACCGGCGGCGGGCGCGCACGGCGAATTCACCGGAATACTTTTGGTCCGCGCGTACCACGAGAGCAAGGGCAACGCGCGCAAGAAGATTTTGATTCCGGATTCGGCGCACGGAACAAACCCCGCGTCGGCTGCGGTGTGCGGCTACCAGGTGGCGAATCTGAAGTCGAACGCGCAGGGGATGGTGGACTTGGCCGAGCTCGAGCGTATGGTGGACGAAGACGTCGCCGCGCTGATGCTGACCAACCCATCGACCATTGGCGTCTTCGAGAGCGAGATCCACAGGATTGCGGAGATTCTGCACGCCAAGGGCGCGCTGCTCTACATGGACGGCGCCAACATGAACGCGCTGGTGGGCAAGACGCGGCCCGGCGACTTCGGCGTCGATGTGATGCACCTGAATCTGCATAAGACGTTTTCCACGCCGCACGGAGGCGGTGGGCCGGGTTCGGGCCCGGTGGCCTGCAAAAAATTTCTGGAGCCGTTCCTGCCAAAGCCCGTGCTGGTGGCGCGCGCCGACGGGGCCAATGGAATCCTCGGCCTCGACTATGACCGCCCGCAGAGCGTGGGCCGCGTGCGCGCGTTCTACGGCAACTTCGGAATGTTTGTCCGCGCGCTCGCCTACATCCTGGCAAACGGCCCGGACGGCCTGCGCGAGACGACCGAGGACGCCGTTCTCAACGCCAACTACATCCGCGCCAAACTCGCTGGCACATTCGATCTCCCCTTCACCACGCCGACGCTGCACGAGGTCGTCTTCAGCGACCGCCTGCAGGCAGCCAACGGCGTGAAGACCGGCGATATGGGCAAGCGGCTGATCGACTATGGATTCCACGCCTACACCGTCAGCTTCCCGATGATCGTGCACGGCGCAATGATGATCGAGCCGACCGAGAGCGAGAGCCGCGAGGAGCTGGATCTGCTGATCGACGCGCTGCAGCAAATCGCGCGCGAGGCAGCAGAGAATCCAGAGCTGGTGCAGACCGCGCCGCACACCACGCGGGTTCGCCGCATGGACGAGACCGCTGCCGCGCGCAAGCCGGTCTTGCGCTGGAAGCCAACCAACACTGCCTAGTCGCCGCCAAAGAGCTACGCGCCGCCGCGGCGCAGCTCTTTCGTCTTCAGCACGATCATGAACTCGTAGAACGCCTGTAGCGTGGCGTAGGTGACGCCCGCCGCGCCGTCCAGCACCGCGCCGCGCACAAACATCATGTAGAGCCACTTGATCAGCGGACGGCCCGGCATCCGGTAGAAGATCGCCTTCTGGTGCAGCCGCCGCGTGTGGAAGTTGGGATCGCGCAAGGCCGCGCGCAGGCTCGGTTTCTGTAGTCCCTGCTGGCAGAAGATCAGCTCCGCCTCCATCGTCGAGTAGGCGTTGTGCTTCGTCACCCAGCACGCGATTCCTTTGGAGAACGGGAAGTGGTCGAGCGGGTGCATCAGCTCCGCGACAGGCCCGTCGACCTCCAGCACCTCGTTGATGGCGCGCGTGTACCTTGCCCGCGCCGGCCGCACCATCCGGATGTAGAACGGAGTGAGCTGTGCATGCTTCAGCCAGGTGCCGAAGAGGAAGTCGCGGCGGCGCAGGCGAAACGCGGCAGTATTCGCTGGTGCCTCGCGCACCACGCGCTGCATCTCTGCGCACAGCTCCGGGGTGGGCCGCTCGTCGGCGTCAAGCAGGAAGACCCAGGGATGCTTGAACGAGGTCCGCAGCGCGGCGTTGCGGTGTGTCGCGTAGTCGTCGAAGACACGGCTGTGGACCAGCGCGCCGGCCGCGCGCGCAATCTCCGCCGTCGCGTCCGTGCTGCACGAGTCGAAGACATGCACGTCGTCCGACCAGGCAACCGAAGCCAGCGCGCCGGGCAGATCGCGCTCCTCGTTCTTCGTAAGGATCAGCACGGAGATCATCGTAGAGAACTCATGGCCAATGGTATCGCTGTGCCGCAGGCGGTCGACTTCGCCGGCGGAGGTTTGGTGGGCCCACAAGGACTTGAACCTTGAACCAACGGATTATGAGTCCGCTGCTCTGACCAATTGAGCTATGGGCCCCTCGTCTGCCATGCTACTGCATCCACGCTCTCGACGGTGATAGCAGTTGTGCCGCGCAGCTCCGAAGCTATCCTGCCGCGCTTCATCTCCGCTGCGCATCATGGCCGGGTCGCTCTGCGCGGCTGGGGTGTGATTCAATGAATCCAGCGGTTATGTAATTAATCTATCAATGATGGCCTTTGAGAATACAGCTTCGCGACGTCCCTGGAACGTGCAGCGCCGATGGAAGGCTGCGACGCGCAAGTTGCGCGAGCTGGGCTCGATCGCATCGGCGCTGCTCGACACCGCGCATCCTTACATGGCGCACATTGTTCCCATGCGCCGCTGCAATCTCGCCTGCACCTACTGCAACGAGTTCGACGACCACTCGGAGCCGGTTCCGATCGAGGAGATGGAGCGGCGCATCGACGAGCTGGGCCGTCTCGGCACCTCGGTCATCACCATCTCCGGCGGCGAACCGCTGCTGCACCCCGAACTCGACCGCATCATCGCGCGCATCCGCCGCACCGGCGCCATTGCCGGAATGATCACCAATGGATATCTGCTGATGCCGGACCGCATCGCACGCCTCAACCGCGCCGGCCTCGACCACATGCAGATCTCCATCGACAACGTAATGCCGGACGCGGTCTCGAAGAAGAGCCTGAAGGTCCTCGACGCAAAGCTGCGGATGCTGGCCGAACACGCCGACTTCCACGTCAACATCAACTCCGTTGTGGGCGGCGGAATTGCCAATCCGGCCGACGCTCTGACGGTAAGCGAGCGGGCGCTGGCGCTGGGATTCTCCTCGACCATCGGAATTATTCACGATGGCAGCGGGCAGTTGAAGCCGCTGGGCGAGGCGGAGCGCACCGTCTGGGACAAGGTGCGTCGGTTGACGCGACGAAATTACTCCCGCTTCAACCATTTTCAGGAGGCGATCGCCAACGGCCAGCCCAACGACTGGCGATGCCGCGCCGGTGCGCGTTATCTCTACATATGCGAGTTCGGGCTAGTGCACTACTGTTCGCAGCAGCGCGGATACCCCGGCGTGCCCCTCGCCGAGTACGGCAAGGCGGACATCAAGCGTGAGTTCCTCACCGAGAAGAGCTGCGCGCCAAACTGCACCATCAGTTGCGTCCACCAGGTCAGCTACATCGACCACTGGCGCGCACCGCAGACCTCGCAGATCACTCCAGGCGGCGCGCATGGCACCAGCCCTGGAGCCGATGCGGGTCTGGTGCAGATTCGCTGATCCTCGCAACGCCTCAGTGTCAGCCGGCGGCGCGCAGAATTCAATCTCAGCCTTTGCTACCGAGGCGGTCCGATATCTCTTTGAGGATTGCGTTTACACCCTCGAGGCTCTTATCCAGGCCTCTGAGGCATTTGACGATCGTCCAGAGCACCCAGATCAGGAATATCCAGAAGACGCCAACTGCGGGGAAGAAAATAGATGGGAAAATGGGAGGGTTCAAGGTTGTATCCTCACAGAGAACATATAGCTGCAAACACAGAGAGCATATATCAGCAACTTCCCATGCGCAATTCATATTCGTTGTCTCGCAGGGGGCAAGTTTGGTATCCCCACCGGGGGCCGGAACGCACTAAACTGATAATGAGCGTGCTTATTTTCTTCCAGTCTTATCTTTCAGGCGCAAGAGCGTGGGTCCCCAGGCGCACCCGGCGCAGCGTAGTTGCATGCGTGTCGATGCTGGCGGCGGCGTGTGCCGGGGCTGGCGGTCTGGCTCGGGCGCAGCAGAACGCAACCCTTCCCATGGCTCCCAGTACTCTGGTGGCCGAGCTGCCGGCGAAAGCCGTGGATCGCGCGGCAGGCCAGCCACTCGCCAATCGGGCCTTCACGAACCTCAGCTTCATGGCTCAGGCGGAGGCAAGCTCGGGGGGTCGCTTCCGTGTGGAGCAGGCCACGCCGGGCGCTCTGGCGCTCTCGCTCGACGACGCCATCGACCGCGGACTGAAGCACAACCTGCAGGTGCTGCTGGCGGCCCAAACCGAGCAGTCCGTCCACGGGCAGATTCTCGGCGTCTTCTTTGCGCTTCTTCCAAACATGAGGGTGACCGCCTACACCAACACGCTTGAGCTCAACCTCGCCGCCATGGGATTTAAGCCCTCGTCGTTCGCGGCGTTCGGCCTCGCGCCCGGAACGGTCCACGAGATTGTGAAGGTGGACACCACCAGCGCACAGTTGAGCGCCAACCAGGTGCTCTTCAACCTGCCCGACTTCTATCTCTACCAGGCTGCAAAGAAGGCGGGCGATGTCGTCGCCATGAACCTGCTCAACGTGCGTGGAGGCGTGGTCGATGCGATCGGCACCCAGTATCTCGCCGCTCTCGCCGACCAGGCGCAGATCGCTAACGCCCAGTCGCTCGTCACTGCGGACGAAGAGGTGCTGCGCCAGGCCACGCTCGCCCACGACGCCGGCGTCGGCATCAACCTCGACGTGCTGCGCGCCCGCGTGCAGCTCCAGTCCGAGCAGCAGGCCCTGGTGCGCGCCCAGAACACATTCGCCAAGGATAAGATTGCAATCAACCGCCTCCTCGGCCTGCCCGCCGAACAGGAGCTGAACCTCACCGACGCGGTTCCCTACGCCAACCTCGCCGAGATGCCGCTCGAACAGGCATGCGCCCTGGCCTACCAGCGGCGCAAGGACCTGCTCGGTCTCACCGCGCAGCTCGAGGTCGCGCAGCGCGCGCAGAAGGCGGTGAAGTACCAACACCTCCCATCGCTCTCCTTCAACAGCGACTACGGCGTGCTGGGTGTGACCCACGGCAACTACCACGGCGTCTTTACCGCCCAGGGAACGCTGAAGATCCCAATCTTCGAGGAGGGACGCTTCCGTGGCGAGAGCGAGGTTGCCGCGGCCCAGCAGATCTCCCTCCAGCGCCAGATCGCGTCGCTCAAGATCACCATCGACGCCCAGATCCGCGCCAGCCGGATGGACGTCGAGTCCTCCGCCGAACTGGTCAAGGTCGCGCGCAGTAACGTCGAGCTCGCCTCCCAGGCGCTCGCCGACACGCGCGACCGCTTCAGTGCAGGCGTCGCCGACAACCTCCCCGTCGTTGAAGCGCAGGCCGCACTCGCCGCCGCCCAGAGCCGCCTCATCGCCACCGAGTTCCTCTTCAACCAATCCAAGCTCACCCTCGCCCGCAACACCGGCGTCGTCGAGACCCAGTACAACCAATACCTCGGACGATACCAATCTCTCGTTCCTTCGCCGCCGGGTTTATGAAACTATAGGCAACATGGCAGAGGGCCAAACTGAGGTTGCGGAGTATGGTGCAGAGATCGGCGCCGGCAGCGCGTTTCTCTCGCGCGACTTCGGGCTCTACCAAGCGGCGCGCCTGCTGGTGATCCTGGGCGCGGAGGCGCAGTGGATTGCCGTGGCCTGGCAGGTCTACCAGATCACTCATTCGCCGCTCTATCTCGGCCTCACCGGGCTGACCCTCTTCGCTCCCGGTCTCTTCTTTATGCTTGCCGCCGGACATGTGGCCGACCGCTACGACCGGCGCTCGGTGATCCTTACCTGCTATTCGATTCAGGCCCTCTGCACGCTCGCGCTGATACACTTTGCGCTGCATCCGACAGGCCGCGTCTGGCCGATCTTCGTTGTGCTCTTCGGCATTGGAACAGGCCGCGCCTTCAGCAGCCCGGCTTCCGCAGCCTTCTTGCCCAGCCTGGTGCACAGCAACCACTTTGTCAAAGCGGTCACCTGGGGGTCCATCGTCTTCCAGATCGCCAACATCGCCGGGCCTGCGGTGGGCGGGCTGCTCTTCACCCTGCGCCTGGACGGCGTGCCGTCGCGTTGGAACGGCGGGGCCGCGGTCTACGCCTTCACCCTGTTGACGCTGCTGGCCTTCCTCGTGCTGGTGGGCATGATGCGTACCAAGCCGGTGCGCATGGTCAAGAACGCCTTCAATTTGGAGACCATGCTGGCCGGCTTCAAATATGTGTTCCAGACCAGGCTGCTGCTTGGCTCCATCTCGCTGGATTTCTTTGTCGTGTTTTTGGGTGGCGCCACGGCGCTTCTGCCCATCTTTGCCGTTGACATTCTGCACGCCGGCATGGCGCGCCCTGGGTCTGCTGCGCGCCATGCCCGCCCTGGGAGCACTCATTGTCTCGCTGGTGCTGACGGTGTGTCCCGTCAAGCGCGATGCGGGCAAGCGGATGCTCTTCTGCGTCGCGATCTTCGGAACCGCAACAGTGGTCTTCGGCCTCTCGCACACCATGTGGGTCAGCCTGCTTGCCCTGGTCATTGTGGGCGCGAGCGACATGGTCAGCGTGGTCATCCGCGCCAGTATTCTGCAACTGGCCACGCCGCCATGGTTGCGCGGTCGCGTCAGCGCCGTCAATGGCATCTTTGTCGGCGCGTCCAATGAGCTTGGCGGCTACGAGAGCGGCCAGACCGCGCAGTGGTGGGGCGCGGTGCGCGCGGTGGTTGTCGGAGGCATCGGAGCGCTGATCGTCACCGGGCTGGCCAGCACGCTCGTCCCCGCGCTGCGCCAGATCGATGAACTCACATCCGAGTCGCTGATGCAGGCCAAGCTGCAACAGAGCGCCGCCGAGCCACCGGATTAGAGAAGGTTGCTGGTTGCTGGTTGCTGGATGCAGGATGCAGGATGCTGGATGCTGGTTATCGAAACGAAAAAACGAGAGGGACAGGGATGACACAAAGCAAGAAAATAGCAATCGGCGTAACTCTGGCGCTGCTTCTGACGCTGGCAATCCGCATCGCGATGATCCACCACGAGCGCAATGCTCCGGGGCCGGAAGCTCCCGCCGCCACCGGCACGGTGGATCCCGACGAGCTGGTCTTCCTGAAGCAGCAGCGCCCCTCGTCGCTGGCCGACGTGAAGCAGTTGATCGGCACAACGGTCTGGGTCTCCGCCGGCGGCCAGCTCGACTACTACCCCTGCACGGCGCATCGCGCGGACTACGCGCACTCCGCCGGAACACTGCTCGGGGCCGAACCGCTGGCCATCAAGGACGCATTCGAGCAGGTCGCGCCCAAGTCAGCCACCTTCCGCATTCGCGGCGGCGACAAGCAGGTTCTGCTCGCCTTCACCATGCCCAAGTCGGCCGACCCGGCCAAGCTCTTCGCCGTCCCCGTAGGCTTCAAGGAGGCCGGCGACTACACCTTCGCCAACGACGAGATCTTCTTTTACGACGACCCGCACCAGCTCTTCAACCATTGGGGGCCCAAGGTCTGGCAGGCGGTCGATGCCCATCAGGTCATTCTGGGCATGAACGAGCGTCAGGTCGAGCTCTCGCTCGGCCAGGTCTCCAAGAGCCTGAGCAAGGAGTACGGCAACCGCATGGTGGTCTTCGACAACCTGGGCAAGCCGATGGCCGTCACCTTTGTGGGCAACCATGTAACCGCCTTCCGCCCCGACCAGGGATTTTGATGAACAGCGCAGCCGCATCCGTGGGACAGCGGAGGCATGTACGGTGGAGTTGTATGCGCGACGGCATCGCAAACGCTTGCGCCGTATTGGGCCGCCGACTCCAAGACTACAGTTCTGCTCGCGGCTCCTCAGATATTGCTACTCTCGCGACTGACTGACCTTCGGCATCGATACCCCGTACTGTATTCGATGCCGAAAAATCCTATAGTTAGGACAAGTATTTAGACCTAGGACACTAGACAACAAACCCGGGCACAAACCGCCCGCTTCCCACCACAGAAATTCGTTTCACCTGCGCAGGAGTAACAAATGCCCATCTTCGCTCGCCTCTCACGCCGCAGATTTCTTGTTCTCACCGGCGCTACCGCCGCACACGCGGCGCTCTACGCTGCTCCCACGCTGCCTGCCCCGGCGCGTGCTGGAGCCCAATCGCTGGCGGGGGAGTGGCGTTTCTCGCTCGACCGCGAGGACAGCGGCGTTAAAGAAAGCTGGTTCTCGCGCGAGTTGCCCGACACGGCCCGTATCTCTCTGCCCGGGATTCTTCAGTCGCAGGGCTATGGCGACGAGATCACCGCCGAGACGCAGTTTGTCGCGGCGCTGCCGCGCGACATGGCCTGGTACAAGCTGCCGCAGTACGCGGCCTACACCAAGCCCGGTCACGTCGAGGTGCCATACCTCTCGCAGCCGGTGAGGCATTACCTCGGCGTGGCGTGGTACCAGCGCGAGATAGCAGTTCCACTAGCGTGGCGGGGCAAGCGCATCGGCCTCACGCTGGAGCGCACGCGCTGGCAGACTACGGTCTACCTCGACGAGAAAGAGATCGGCACATGCCACTCGCTGGTGGCACCGCACGAGGTCGACCTCGGCGTCATTACGCCCGGCAGCCACCGGCTCTCCATCCGCATCGACAACCGGATGATCCTGCCCTACCGGCCCGATGGCCACTCAGTCTCGGACGGTGAGGGCGGGGCGTGGAACGGCATCGTCGGCCGCATCGAGCTTGCCGCGACCAGCCCGGTGTGGATCGAAGACGCACAGGTATTTCCCAGCGTCGAGGGCAAGTCCGCGCAGATCAGGGTTCGCATCGGCAACGCCAGTGGCAAAGCGGGATCGGGGACGCTGGCGGTCGGCGCGACCACTGCGCCCGTAAGCTGGGACGCAACTGGCGGCGACGCCACGCTCGATGCACCACTACCCAACGCTGTGCCGTGGAGCGAGTTCACGCCAGTGCTGCAACATTTGACCTTGAGGCTCACCGGCCCAGGCGGCGACGCAGACGATCGGCGCGAGTTGACCTTCGGCCTGCGCGAGATCCATGCGGACGGCAAGCGCATCCTGCTTAACGGCGAGCTGTTTCACTTTCGCGCCACGCACGACGGCGGAGGATTTCCGCTCACCGGTTTCCCCGCAACTGACGTCGCCACCTGGAAGCGGATCTTCGGAATCTGCAAGACGTGGGGACTGAATGGAATGCGGTTCCATTCGTGGTGCCCGCCTGAGGCAGCGTTCACGGCGGCGGACGAACTCGGCTTCTACCTTCAGCCGGAGTGCGGTATGTGGAACTCCTTCGACGCGGACGGCAAGATGCTCGCGGTACTCAACGACGAGACCGCCCGTCTGCTGAAAGCCTATGGCAACCATCCTTCGCTGGTGCTGCTGAACGCGACGAACGAGCCCGCCGGGCACTATCCGGAGCAGTTGCCGTTGTGGGACAAGAAGTGGCACGACGCCGATCCGCGGCGGCTGTATTCCGACGGCACCGGACGTTTTGCTCCACCCCCCGCAGGCGCCGGTCATCCCTACGCAGCGGACTACCTCGTGACACCGGCGGCTCGCGGTCCGCGCGGCTGGTTCGGCGCCGACTACGAGAACACGCTGCAGACGATGCTGCGCGGGACTACGGTTCCGTGCATCGGCCACGAGGTTGGGCAGTGGTGCGCCTACCCGGACTTCGACGTCATTAAGAAGTTCAGCGGACAGGCAACCACCTTCGCAGGCGCCCCGGAACCGGTAAAAGTGCCGTATATGGTTCCCGGCAACTACCGAATCTGGCGCGACTCCGCGTCCGAGCACCACCTGCTGGCCCGGAACAAGGAGATCGCGCACGCCTCCGGCCGCTTCCAGGTCGCCTGCTATAAGGAGGAGATCGAGGCGAGCTTGCGCACGCCCAGCTACAGCGGGTACGAGCTGCTCGACCTGCACGACTACCTTGGCCAGGGCGGCGCGCTGATCGGACTGCTGGACGCGTTCTGGGAGCCGAAGAGCTACGTCGGGCCAGTCGAGTTTCGCCAGTTCAACAACACAACAGTTCCGCTGGCCCGTCTTAAGGAACGCGTCTATACCACGGCGGAGACCCTGAAGGCCGAGGTCGAACTGGCCCACTTCGGGCCCGCGCCGCTGGCCAGCACGAGTTCGCAGTGGCAGATTGCCACAACTGCCGGCAAGATTGTGGCCAGCGGCGACTGGCCCGCGCGAGCTGTGCCACGAGGCAAGAACATTCCGTTGGGAAGCATCTCGGCAGACCTCTCCAAACTCCCTGCACCAGCACAATACAAGCTAATGGTCGAACTGCACGGCGCGACCATCTTCAAGAACGAATGGAACTTCTGGCTCTACCCCGCGAAGGTAGATGCATCGGTTCCATCGGACGTTCTGGTTGCAACCTCATGGCCGGAGGCCGAGGCGCGGCTGGCCGCAGGCGGCAAGGTCCTCTTCCTGCCGCAGGCCGCCGACCTCGACTCCACCAACCCCAAACTCTCGACAGTCCCCATCTTCTGGAACCATCTGATGAATCCCAACGGGACGACGTTCCTTGGGTTGTGGAGTGATGCGAAGCACCCTGCGCTGGCGGGGTTCCCGACGGAGTCGAACTGCGACTGGCAGTGGATCGATCTGGCCGGCGACGCTCGCGCGCTGAACCTCGACGCACTGCCGGAGTCGCTGCAACCCATCGTGCAGCCCATCGACGACTGGAACCGCAACTGGAAGCTGGGCCTTCTCTACGAGTGCTCCGTAGGCACTGGCAAGCTGCTGGTCTGTAGCGTCGATATCAACGCCTCGCGCGCGGGCGCTGCGTCGCTGCGCCGTTCCATTCTGGATTACATGGCTGGCCCGCGCTTTCAGCCAACCGCCTCAATCGCCGCCGCCGACCTGCGCAGGCAGTGGGTGAGCCAGCGTCCGGGATACGTCGATCCAGGTGCCAACCAGCCTGTTGTCCCCTCATCCCCCGATCTGGTCGATCCGGGGCAGATCCGCCGCAGGCCTGCCTCATAGTTGTTGCGGCCCACGGTACCGTCCGGAAAACGCGCTTTCATCAACCCTGCTCCTGCACAGGTTGTATCCTATGGCCATGTCTCAGTCCGCAGTTGAACCGCAACCAGCAAAGGCCGCGCATGCAGCGTTCGAGTCGTGGGGCCGGTATCCCAAGTACAACGCAAATATCGTTCCACTGAACTGGCAGGGAGATTTTCCCGGCGTGTTGGCCGGACTGCACAACGGCGCGTTGCCCGTGGGACTGGGCCGCAGCTACGGCGATGTATGCCTGCTGAAGGACGGCAATCTGCTGCAGACGACGGGGATGGACCGCCTGCTCGACTTCGATCCTGAGACCGGTATCCTGACCGCCGAAGCTGGCGTCTCGCTGGCCAAGATTCTCGACTTCGCAGTGCCCCGCGGCTTCTTTCTGCCGGTGACTCCGGGAACGAAGTATGTCACTCTTGGCGGCGCAATTGCCTGCGACATCCACGGCAAGAACCACGAGGCCGCGGGATCGTTCGGCAACCACGTCCCCAGCTTCGAGTTGGTGCGTTCGGACGGCAGCCGCAGGCTCTGCTCGCCCACACAGAATTCTGACTGGTACGCTGCGACGATCGGCGGAATGGGCCTGACTGGCGTAATCACATGGGCGCAACTGAAGCTGCGGCCGATCGTCTCGCGCAAGATCGACTACGAGGGAATCCAGTTCCACGGCATCGACGAGTTCCTCGACCTGAAGCAGCGCTACCAGAACGTGGAGTACACGGTGAGTTGGGTCGACTGCGCCTCGACGGGCAGGAACTTTGCGCGCGGAATCTTCATGCTGGGCGAACACTCCAAGGCACCCGGCGAGCTGAAGCCATCGCCCGAGCCGAAGCTGGTCTTCCCCTTCGACCTGCCGGGATTTGCGCTCAACCATACGACCGTCAGCCTCTTCAACTCGGTCTTCTTCCACAAGCAGATGAAGGCGCACGTGAAGACGGTGCAGGACTACGAGCCGTTCTTCTATCCGCTGGACGCGGTGCTGCACTGGAACCGTATGTACGGCAGCCGCGGTTTGGTGCAGTTTCAGTACGCGATCCCGTGGCAGCACGCGAAGGAGGGGACGATCGCCATCCTGCGCGAGATCGCCAAGTCTGGCTTGGCTAGTTTCCTCGCGGTGTTGAAGGCCTTCGGCGAGATTCCTTCGCTGGGGATGATGAGCTTTCCCCAGGCCGGGATCATGCTGGCGCTCGACTTCCCGATCAAACCCGACCTTACCTTTCCGCTGCTCAAGCGGCTGGGAGACATGACGCTGGAGTTTGGCGGACGGCTCTACTCCGCCAAAGACGCGGCGATGACTCCGGCGCAGTTCCAGGCCTTCTACCCGCAGTGGCAGCAGTTTGCGCAGTACCGCGACCCAAGGTTGAACTCCAGCTTCTGGGAGCGCGTCACGGGAGGAGGATCGACCCTATGAGCACACTTGTTACGCGGCCTTTGGATGCAGTGCTTGCTGCAAGCTCCGAAGCAGTGATTGCGAAAAAGATCCTGGTGCTGGGCGCGACCTCCGGCATCGCCGAGGCGACCTGCCGCATCTGGGCGGCCCAGGGCGCGCAGCTCTTTTTAGTCGCGCGCAACGCGGAGAAACTCGCCGCTGTGGCCGCGGACCTGAAGCTGCGCGGCGCGTCGTACGTGGGCACAGCCGTCGCCGATCTGGACGACACAGACAAACACGCCGAGCTGCTGACTCATGCGGTGAACTCGCTGACCGGGATGGACATTGCGTATCTGGCGCACGGCATTCTGGGCGACCAGGCGCGCGGCGAACAGGAATTCGAACACGCGGCGCAGATCATATACACCAACTTTCTGGCGCCAGTCTCGCTGCTGACGTGGCTGGCGAACTACTGCGTGCAGCGCCACGCGGGCGTCCTTGCCGTTCTTTCATCCGTCGCGGGCGAACGCGGACGCAAGTCGAACTACATCTATGCCTCGTCGAAGGCCGGGCTGACCGCGTTCCTGAGCGGACTGCGCAACCGCGTGGACCGCGAGGGCGTGACCGTAATTACAATCAAGCCGGGCCCAGTGAAGACCTCGATGACGGCGGGGATGAAGGGCGCGGAGAAGTTCGCCGACGTGAACAAGGTCGCCGCGACGATTGTCAAGGCGATCGATAAGCGCGTGGACACGCTCTATGTCCCCGCGATCTTCCTCCCCATCATGTTCATCGTCCGCCACATTCCCGAGCGCATCTTCAAGAAGTTCAACCTGTAACTGCAAAAATGCTTTGCGTTTCGATGGCTTGCGATATTTTTCTCTCCATACGTACACAAACGTTCTTTGCAGTCATCGCTCAATCCGGCATGATTCAGTGCAACGCGCAGACCCCCAAGACAACCAAAGTTGCTCCAGGCATTACTCTGCCGATTGGTGGCGATGGTACTGTCTTTGTCCTCGACGCACCGGCCAGCGCTCCCATGATTCGGCCCTAGTAATGCGTATGGTTGGCGATGAGTTTGCGGCACTCGGCATCGCACGGCTTTGGGTGCGGGGTGATGTTGGCGTACCCATAGACACGCAGCGTCGGGCCGTCCAGCGTGATCACCTGGTCGGCGCCGGTGTGCTCGAAGTCGAACATGTGGTACGCCTCCCCCTTGAAGTAGAGGGTCGCGTTGCCATCCGGCTCCAGCTTGAACCGGTACCAGAAATATGTCCGCTTGCCTGTTCCAAACCAGTCGCCACGCACAAAGTTCGGGTTCCCGCCCAGGGGATGCGCCGGCCACTTTTCCAGCAGCCGACCCTGATTGTCGAACCAGTAAAGCTGCGCGCTGAGGCCGTTCGCGTAGGTCCTTCCATTGGTGACCACCTGTGGCGTCCTGGAATCGCCCAGGATGTAGCCTGCCGTCACCTGCTGCGAGTGGTCCGAGTTATTCTGCCAGATCATCTTCCCGTTCTGCGCGTTGTACTCCAGCGTCCCGGCGTCCGACTGGCCGATCAGAAGCTCCGGCTTGCCGTCGCCGTTCATGTCGAAGAACTCCATCGCGTCCATGTGGTCGTGGTTGTCCTCGAAGTACTTGGCGTTGTTCCAAACCTCGTGCCCCTGCGCATCCAGGCAGAGGTGGCTGATGACGACCTCGTCGATGCCGTCGCCATTGACGTCCCAGGGATAGATGTAGTGGCCGAAGTAATCTTTCAAGCGGTGTTCGGCGTGCTGCCATAGCTGATTGAGGTCCTTGTCATAGGCCGTTAGCGAGATGTATCCGCCCGTATCCACAAACACCAACAGCGTGTCCGGCCCATCTGAATCCTTGTGAAACTTCGCCACCGCCATGCGGTAGTTGTTGTCGACATGGGGCAAGGGCGGTGCCGGCCAAGGCACCTGCTTGATGACGTTGCCGGTACGCCCGTCGGCCAGCACCAGCCACTCCTTGCCGTCGGGAGTCTCGCGCCATTGCGCCAGCTCATCGCGACCAGTGTGATGGAAGTCCCAGAGGATTCCCGCCGCTTCGTTGCCACGCGGGTCGCCCTGGGTCGTCGGCGGCGCATCCCAGCGCCATAGAACGTGGCCATCGTTGGCATACATGATGGTGGAGTAGTTGTTGGTGATATCCAGGATCGCGTATTTTCCAGAACCATCAACATCGCCAAATTTGACGATGTTGGACGGCGCAATCGTGTACTCGTGCAGCAACTTCACCTCTGATGGCAGCTCCAGCGGCTTCAGGTCGTCTTCCGTGAAGTTTGCATTCCTGGTGAGAACCAGCACGTTAAATATTGGCCGGGGCTGTATCGAAGTGAGCCTGATCTCGACCGTTCCCGGCTTCAGCGTGAAGTCGCCCCCGCGCTGTAGTTGCATTGCTCCCTGACCAAAGGTGGCGGGATCCTGCTTGCCGTCGATGGCGACGTGGAACGAACTCGTGGGAGTGCCGCTGCCACGCACAAACAGGTGATAGGTGCCGCCCTCCTTGACCGGAATCTTCGCGGCGACGTCGCCTGCGACCGCCAGGGTCAGCGAGGAGTTATTGAATTCCCACACAGTGGCCGCGCCACGGCGTCCGCCGCCGCCGCTGGTATCGCCTTCGGGAAAGTCCACGAAGAAATCCGATGCCGGAACCACAATGGTGCCAGGAGGCTGGTGCGCAGCATCATGGTGGTGCAGCGTGAGCTTCTGCTGGCCAGAAGCAGGGATGGCGGCGAAGGCAGTAGAGACAGCGAGCAGACTGACGAGAACGTATTTCATGGGCGCACCCCGCGGGCGAGTTCGAATTCGGGTGTGATATCGACGGGAATGCCGGAGGTTGATCCGAGAGCGCGGGTCAGCGCCGGCGGCATAACGCCGTACTTGGCGAACCACGCCTCAGCCCCAGCGCGGTCGCCATGGGCCTCGAACGTGAGCAGTTGCTGAGCGAGCGACGCGACCGCCGCAGGCATCGCTGCGTAGTCGATGGCGTACTTGCCATCGGCCCCCTGCGCAAGCGCGCCGTGTTCGAGCAGGACGTTGAACTCCATCATCTCCGCGCGGCCGTGCGCCTCGCCCGTGCCGAAACGGAGCGTGCGAAAGATCCCAGCGACGTACGATGCGTAGATGCCGTTGAGTTCGGTCGACGGCAGCAGCTTCTGGTCCACCAGCCACTTGGCAAGGTAGATGCCCGTCGTGTCGGCCTTGGCCTCCTCCAACCCGCTGAACGCCGGCCCGATTGCCTCATTGATCGTGACCTGTTTCCCATCCACGCGCGCATACGCAGGTCCAAGCCCGTGCGATATCTCTTGCAGAATCGTGCCCGTCATATATCCCTCGCTGCTTACGTCTTTGGTCTCGGCCGGCGTCAACATCTTCTGCGCGACCGGCAGAATCACATATTCCACCCGCGCGTCCATGAAGTTTTTGAAGAAGATTTTTCTCGACCCCTTCTCGGCGTGGATGCGCGGATCGTTGGGCAGATTGTCCGCGACGGCCTGGTATCCATAGTGCAGGTCACCGGCTCGCAATGGAGCGTTGACGACCTCCATCGGAGTCGCCCGGCCCTCCTTCGCAGGCCTGTCCTCCGCAGGGACCGGCAGCGCCTGCTGCATTGCAGCCTCGTGCTGCTGATAGATTGCCAGCTTGCGGCTCTCCGCCTCATTGCGGACCAGGATCGCCCCGCCATACGAGGTTTTCACCCCGAGAACGCCATCGAGATACGTCTGATACGGCGCAAAGATCAGATCGATCTTCGGGTTCTTCAGGTCGAGCCATGCAACATCGCTGGCGTAGTAATCATCGGTGAGCAGGGCCTGGGCGCGCAGATTCAGAAAATGCGCGAAGGCCGGATCGGGCGAGAGCTTCGCCGCCGCACGCAGATCGGCGGCAATCGGCTTCACCCACTCCGCATAAGCCTCGTGATAGGGATAGGTGAAAAGATGATCGGCAACGCTTGCCACCGGCTGGCTGAAAGCGGGCGCAAGGTCAAGCGGCGCCGACCGGACCACCGTCCATGGGCTGTAGAGAGCAGCCTTCTGGTCCGGATGCGCTGCGGCGTATTGCTCAATCACAGCTCTGGTGGTTCCGAACGGATAAAGCTCGTGGCCCGGCACCAGCGGTTCTTCGCCGATGACCGGGGAGTTGCGGTCGGCCAGGTCCCAGCGGCTCCCGTTGATCGAGAACAGGCGGATCAGGTCGGCGTTCTGCGTTACATGGTAGATAGCCCATCCGCCCAGGTCGCTCTGGCGCAGATAGATCTCATCCATCAGGTGGCACGCGTCCGCGAGTTTGGCGATCATCTGCTGCTCGGCGGGCGTCAGCCCGGCCCGCGAGTACGGCACCGCAACCACCTTCCACCGCGCGGCGCGCTCGGCCTCATTGTGGATCGGACGGCCACCCGCGTTGCGCTCCGGATCGGGCAACCCGGGTTGAGCAGTTGGACCCGGTGTACGACCCTGCGCGCGAGGCCCGGCTGGACCCGGCGCCGGATTCTGGTTGGGAGTCTGGGCAGGAACCTGGCTGGCAGCAGGGATTGCCAGCGCGAGAGAGAGCAAGAGACCGATTGATTGAGACCGCACCACGGAATGACCTCGCTAGAACGCACACCACTATCTCACTGCAAAACGTCTCCGCACAAGCGTTGATCGGTGGCGCAAGCCGGCACTACTGCAACGGATGAGGGATACACGTTGGAGACGAGCGGGCCGTCCAAAAGGACTCCTCAATTGGAAGTTCTGCGTCGATGCAGTCGCGCGCGACGATAGTGCCCTGCCATGCAATCCTCGCTTCAGCGGCTTCAGGTGCTCGAAGCAGTCGGCCACATCTTCGGCAGCACTGGGAACTGGACGCCGAGCTCCTGGGAGATGATGGGGCGAAGTGGCTTGTCGAGGCCTGAGGCGTCGTAGTTTGCGTAGGACTCCAGCAGCATTCCGTAGTAGAGCGCGGTGAATCCCCAGAAGCGGGTCTGGCCCAGGCCGTCGCCGCTCTCGGCGTTGTAGTACTCGCGCAGCACCGGGTTCTTGAGGACGGCCATGTTGAAGAGCCGCCTCGCCAGTTCACGCGCCTCAGTGTGGTAGCCGTAGGATTGCAGGCCCTGGAAGATCATGTAGTTGGTGGGCGCCCATGTGGACCCGCGCCAGTTGCACTCGTGGTAGGAGCCCTGGTAGTAGTCGGGCTCCGTCTTGGCGTAGCTGGCGACGGGGTAGGTAAGCCAGAACTCGACCGGGTTCAGCAAATGCTCCTGGATCATGCGCTTGGCGCGCTCCGGCGTGGCCGCGCCGGCGTAGAGCGGCGTGAAGTTAGTGGCCGATTTGACAGTCACGCGCTGGCCGGTCTTCTCGTTGCGGTCGAAGTACATGCCCTGCGTCTCGTCCCAGAAGACCGTGTTGATCAGCTTGACGACCTCGTCGCCATGCTGGCTGAAGGCCGCGGCATCCGCCTTGTTGCCCAACGCGGTGGCGATGACGGCCATGGCGCGCAGCTCGCGGATGAGGTAGCTGGCCAGGTCGACGCCTTCCACCGTAAACGAGCTGAGCGCGCCCGCGCGGGACCACTGGTTGTCGGTGCCAGCGGCGTCGGCGGAGTTCCAGACTGGAAGGCCATTGTGATCGGAGTCGTAGGAGAACCATTTCACCATGTACTTGGTAAGCCGGTCGTAGTAGTTGCCGCGCAGCCATTCGTAGTCGTCGTGGTTCTGTTTGGCGCCGAGAACGACAAGCTGGGCGAGGAAGGGCTTGAACTGCTGCCGGTCGCGCTGCTTGATCAGGCTGCGGTTCACATAGCCGTCGGGCTGCTCGCGGTTGAGGAACTCCCTCAGGTTGGTGAAGCAGAGCGGCCAGACGCCGTAGTAGGAGAGATAGAGGTTCTCGAAATACAGGTCCCAGTCGTAGAACTCGTTGTAGGGATAGCCGGTAAGGAAGGTGCCTTCGACTCCGGGAATGTGGCGCAGGCCACGCGCGACCAGATCGTCGTTGACCGTGTGCAGGCGATGGTTGAGCTCGACCCATGCCTCGGGTCCGATGTCGCCGTAGAGCGCCTTCGCGGCCGGCGTGGCGGGCGGGGCGACTGGGGCAAAGCTGTCTGGTGCAGGTGCGTTGGAGGCTGTTGCAGCAGCCGATTGCGCGAAGCCGAGCCGCTGGAGGGCCGCGAAGCCAGCCAGTGAGGCGGACGCAGTAAGGACAGAACGCCGTGTGATGGTCATAGGTTTTCCCTGTCTCAGTATTTCTCTTTTCAGGTGTCGATGGCCCCAGTTCTGGCACCTGTGCGTGGAGAAGGCCCACAATAGAAAAGCTGCGTTAGAAAGTACCACGAATCGCTCGTCATGCAGAAGTCTGCGGACCAAATGAGTGCCGGGCTGGTCCCCATTTACAATCGACACTGTGGACACTTCAACCATCGTCATTCTGGACTTCGGCTCGCAGTACACCCAACTGATCGCGCGCCGCATCCGCGAGTTCAACGTCTTCTCCGTGGTGCTGCCCTGTACTGCGCCCATCGAGCAGATTCGCGCGCTCAAGCCGCTGGGACTGATCCTCTCCGGCGGCCCCAGCTCGGTCTACGACGCGGACGCGCCGGCCGCTGATCCCGCACTGCTTGCGATGGGCGTTCCCGTGCTCGGCATCTGCTACGGGCTGCACTTCATCGTGCATCACCTGGGCGGGCGGATCGAACCTGCTCCCGCGCGCGAGTACGGCCATGCGCAGGTGGAGGTGATCGCCGAGACGCAGCTCTTCCACGGACTTCCCGCCACGCTCGAGGTGTGGATGAGCCACGGCGACGAGGCAAAGGCGCTGCCCGCGGGCTTCATCCAGACCGCGAAGACCGCGAACGCGCTGGCCGGAATCGCGGACGAGGCGCGCCGCATCTGGGCCGTGCAGTTCCATCCAGAGGTGGTGCATACGCGGCAAGGAATGGAGCTGCTGCGCAACTTCGTACTCGGCATCTGCGGCGCGAAGGCGGACTGGACGCCCGAGCACTTCATCCAATCCACCGTCGAGCGAGTGCGCCAGCAAGTTGGTGAGGGGCACGCGATCTGCGGACTGAGCGGCGGCGTGGATTCTTCGGTCGCGGCGGTGCTGGTGGCGCGGGCCATCGGCGACCGGCTGACCTGCATCTTCGTCAACAACGGCGTGCTGCGCAAGGACGAGTTCGCCAAGGTTCAGAAGACGATGCGCGAGCAGCTTGGGTTGCGCGTGGTCGCGGTGGATGCGAGTGAGCGGTTCCTTGCGAAACTTGCCGGCGTCACTGAGCCGGAGAAGAAACGCAAGGCAATCGGCGGCGAATTTATCGCGGTCTTCGACGACGAGGCGAAAAAAATCTTTGCGTCGGAGAAGGGTTCGACTCGCTCCGGCGGTGAGGAGGTGGCATGGCTGGTGCAGGGCACGCTCTACCCCGACGTGATCGAATCGTCCAGCGTCAAAGGGCCTTCGCAAACCATCAAGAGCCACCACAACGTCGGCGGGCTACCGGCGAATATGAAGCTCAAGCTGATCGAACCGCTGCGCGATCTCTTCAAAGACGAAGTCCGCCGCATCGGCCGCGACCTGGGAATGCCTGACGAAATCATCGAGCGGCAGCCCTTCCCTGGGCCGGGTCTCGCGGTGCGTATCCTCGGCGAGGTGACGGCCGAGCGCGTGGCGCTTTTGCAAGAGGCCGACGCGATCGTGGTGGACGAGATCAAGGCGGCGGGACTCTACCGCAAGGTCTGGCAGTCGTTCGCCGTGCTTCTGCCGGTCAAGACCGTCGGCGTGATGGGCGACCAGCGGACCTACGCCTATACCTGCTGCGTGCGCGCGGTGCACTCGGAGGACGGCATGACGGCGGATTGGGCTCCGCTGCCCTACGAGGTGCTGCGCGCCATCTCCAGCCGCATCGTGAGCGAAGTTCGCGGGATCAACCGCGTGGTCTACGACATCACGTCGAAGCCGCCGGGCACCATCGAGTGGGAGTAGTGCTGGCCGTAGGTGCGGTTGCGGTGAAGTGAGCGCGCTACGCCCAGGATGACAGCGGAAAACAGGCGACGGCGAGAACGGGTCAGGGCTGGGGTCAAGCGGAGTTGGTGGATTTGACCTCGGCGGAGACGGAGCCTTGGGCGAGACGGGCGCGGATGGTCTGGCCGGGGTGGGCATCGGCGGCGTTGCGCAGGAGCTGACCATCGGCGGTGCCGTTTTGGATGTAGACCAGTGCGTAGCCGCGGTTGAGGACGGCGAGCGGCGATAGGGCGTCGAGGCGGGCACGGGCGCGGTCGAGACGCGAGGCGCGGGCGGTGATGGTGGAGTGGGCGAGGCGGCGGAGGGACTGAGCGGCGGCCTCCAGCCGTCGGCGGGCAAGGGCGAGGCGGACGGCTGGGTTCTGGCTCTGGATGCGCGTGGCGAGGACCGTGAGCCGGTTGGCACGCGCGCGCAGGTGGCGGTTGGCGGCGGCCTGCAGGCGGTGTCGGAGGTCGTCCAGGCGCTGAGCGCGGCGGCCGATGAGGGCCTGTAGCCGGTTCTGCAGCTGGGAGATGGAGAGCGCAGTGAGGCGCTGGCGGGCCAGCATGAGCTGGTAGCGGATGGCTTGGAGGACGCGTGCGGCGAGCAGCTCGACGCGCTCCTCGATGCGGTGCTGGGCTGCTGTGATGAGCTCGGCGGCGGCCGAGGGCGTGGCAGCGCGCAGGTCGGCGACGAAGTCCGCGATGGTGAAGTCGGTCTCGTGGCCAATGGCCGAAACAACCGGCAATTCAGAGGCGGCGATGGCGCGTGCGAGCGCCTCGGCGTTGAATCCGGCGAGGTCTTCCAGCGAACCTCCGCCGCGCGCGATGAGGATGAGATCGACCTGGGCGGGGAGCTTGTTGGGCTGATTGATTTTGCGCTGATTCTTTTTTTGCTGTCCCGGATTGGGTTGGCCCTGATTGAACCAGCGGATTCCCGCGGCGACCGAGGCGGCGCATTCGGGGCCCTGCACGGTGGCGGGATAGACGAGCAGGTTGAGGCGGGCGTGGCGGCGGCGAACGATCTTGACGATGTCGTGGAGGACTGCGCCGCTGGTGGAGGTGATGACGCCGAGGGTGCGCGGAAAGGCGGGCAAGGGGCGCTTGCGGGCGGCCTCGAAGAGGCCCTCGGCGAGGAGCCGGGCCTTGAGCTGGGTGAAGGCTAGCTGGAGCGCTCCGGCGCCGCGTGGCTCGAGGGTTTCGGCGATGAGCTGGAGCTGGCCGCGCGACTCGTAGACGGAGACGCGGCCACGGACCAAGACGGCGAGGCCATCCTGCGGGTGGAAGCGAAGGAGCTGGGCCTGTCGGCGGAAGAGCACGACGGGAAGCTGCGCCTCGCCGTCTTTTAATGTGAAATAGACGTGGCCGGAGGGGGCGGCGCGGCAGTTGGAGATCTCGCCCACGACCCATAGGTCGGCGTAGTCGGCCTCTACGTGCTGGCGGAGGTCGGTGACGAGGTCGCGGACGCTCCAGGGAGCGCTGGCGGTGCCTGTGCGGGGATCGAGGGACGGGGCGAGGGGTTCGAGGGACGAGGCGGGAACTTCCGGCGGAGCGGGCCGCTGGGGCGCGCGCCGGCGCGTGGGTGCGAGCCAGAGACCGGCCAGGGTTCCCTGCCTGCCATCGCCATCGGAACGGATCGCCATACCGGTTGAGTCTAGAGCATTGGCGGGTTCAGCGGTAGAGGTAGTGAGAGAGGATGTAGGAGGCGACGGCGGGAGGGAGCAGGCCTGGGCAGGGGTCTCCGGCCTGGAGACGGCGGCGAAGGCCGGTGGCGGAGACCTCTTCGTTGAGGGTGGTGAGGAGGTGGACACGGGCGCGCTGTGCGGGGGTGAGGTCGAGCGGCGCGATCTGGGCCTCGCTGAGAGAAAAGTCGGGCCGGCTGACGACGATCCACTCGGCCATCGCGAGCAGTCGATCGGGAGAACGCCAGCGGCGGAGAGTGAGAAAGCTGTCGGCACCGGTGAGGACGAAGAGGGATGCGGTGGGAAGCTCGCGGGCGAGCGCGGCGAGCGAATCTACGGTGTAGTTTGGGGCGCCGTCGGCGCGTGGAGCGTCGAGGGTGGAGACGGAAAAGTGGGGGCCGGTTGCAGGTGGTTCGGGGGTGCAGGCGAGGCGGGCCATGGCGAGGCGGTCGGCGAAGCTGGCGATGGCGGGCGCGGCTTTGAGGGGCTGTTGGCCTACGGGAGCGAAGAGGACACGGTCGAGCGCGAAGGCGTCTGCCGCGGCGGAGGCCAGGCCCAGATGGCCGCGATGGATGGGGTCGAAGGTGCCACCGAAGAAGGCTACGCGCATTCTGTCATGCTAGAGCATTTTCACTATGGAGGAATGGGGAGTGGCGTGAGTGAGCAAGCGAGGAGGGACGGGACTTGGTCCGCCATAAACACGCCACCCCTTCAGGACAGTGTTCTGAAGGGGTGAGGCGATTCACACTTGCAGCGCCGGATTAGCGCGAGCGGAAGACGAGGCCCGTGCCGAAGGTGAGCTGGTAGTTGCTCTGGTTATTGCCAATGCCGCCGTTGTAGGAATAATAGCCGGTGGGAAAGTCCTTCAGGACACTTGCGTTGAGCTCGAACAAACGCCAGTCAATCCTGTGGCTGAGCTGGTGATCTGCGCCAATGCCGGCCTGATAGAGGAAGTTGTTGTTGTATGTGGTGCGGAACGGGGTCCTGGTGTGGCCGACGCCGAAGCCAACCTGGAGGTAAGGAGTGGTCTTCATATAGAGCGGCTTCTTGGAGGCGGCGCGGATGCTGAAGAGGCCATCCTGACGCTCGAACTGGGCGCCGTACTCGTTGAGGCGGAAGGTGTCTCCGCGACCATCGATGCCTAGAACGACGGGGCCTGTCTTGAGCTTGCCGATGTAGGGCAGGCGGGTCACGTCATAGTAAACACCGTAGACAGGCCCAATGAGGATTGGACGGTCCACTTGTCCGCCCGTAGTGGGATTGACATTGACTCCCATCTGGTTGAACTGCTGGCCGTCCACGGTGACATAGACTCCAACTTGTGCGTGGGCAATGGCAGATGCAAGGGCAATGGTGAGAACAAGAGCTATGGATCGCAGTTTCATTGGTGTTCCTTTTGCGAGGAGTTATTAGCGCACCGATGAGCATATAGAAATGGAACGCCAATGTCAGCAATTTTTTATAGCGGGGAGTTTTCCGGGCCGGAGGAGAGGCTTCCGGCCCGGCGGCCAAGCGCCTCCGAAGGCGAAAGGCGGGAGGGTCTAGAAGCGGAAGACGAGGCCGGAGCTGAAGCTGACCTGGTTGGCTGCGGGGACGTAGAGGGTATTGCCGCCGCCGACATCGGCGCTGCTGATGGTGGTCAGGGAGCCGTATCCGACCTCCAGGACACGGAAGTCGATGTGCTTCTGGAGGGTGTAATCGACGCCTCCGTAAAGGGCGTAATCGAACTTGCTGATGTGGATGGTGCTGGATGGGGCCTTGGTGGTTCCCAGGCCGAAGGAGATCTGGGCGTAGGGCTTGAAGGGGCGCGAGAAGGGCTTGGCGGAGACGCGCGCCCCCACCAGGAAGCTGCGCAGCATGGCGTTGTTGGCGTGCAGGTCGCTCTCGCGGACGTCGAAGCCGGCGGCGAGCGGGCCGCTGTGGAAGAAGTCGTAGAAACCACCGAAGCCGTAGCCATAGAAGACCTGGGAGGTGGAGTTCTGGCCGAGGAAGGCGTATGGGCCGGCGTCGGCGTTGGAGTTGCTGACGCGAATGGCGACGGGGTTGAGATAGAGGCCGACGTTACCCTGACTTTGGGCTTGGGCCGCGACGGTCGCGAGAGCGAGAACAGCGACTGCGGCAATGCTGCGAAGCTTCATGGGAAATCCTCAATAAAATGGTGACGCTGACGCCGCGCCGCAAGCCGGCGCGGCTTAGAAATGCAGCGCACTATCAAGTCTATAGAAAGATTCGACAGGATGAGGAGCGAGGTTGCCGGGAAGGCCGGACCGCGGCGTACGAAGGCCGTGTCAGGGGAAGCGAAGGACAAGGCCGGAGCTGATGCTGAAGAGCGTTGCAACAGGCGCCGTTCCTCCGCTGCTGATTCCGGTCATTCTGCCGTATCCCACCTCGACGACACGGAAATCGACGTGGGGAACGACGGTGTATTCCACTCCGCCCGCGACCAGATACTGGAACTTGTCGCTGTAGATGGTTCCGACGCCGTTCAAGCCGCTGTGGCTGGCGCCGCCTGCGCCGATGGACGCCTGGACGTACGGTCTGATCGGGAGAACAGGAGGCTTGGCCGCAAGGCGCAGCCCGAAGAGAGCGCTCCGGTACTTTTGCTGGTTGCCCGACAGCAGGTTGCCGCGCAGGTCCGCCCCCAACGCGATGGGACCCATTTTAACGAAGTTGTAGTAGACGCCGGCCCCGGCCCCGCTGTACCAGGCGGTTGTCTGCGCGGAGCTGCCAACACTGGACGCGGTGAGGCGGACGGAATTGAATGCACCGTAGACGCCTATCTGTGCGTGCGCAGAGGCGGAGAAGGGGGCAAGAGCAAGAAGGATTGTCAGCCAGCGCAGTTTCATCGGAGTCTCGCTTTTCTGTGGTGGGATGACTGGTTAAGGCAACGATACGCGCGCGGAGACCGCCGGATTGCATGAATCCCTCGCGACGAACAATCGCAATCAACCTGGGGAGGAAGAGATTTTCGGCGGGCTTATCGGGCGCGGCCGCGGGCGTGTGGCGCGGGCGGCGGGTAGGCGGGCTTGTGCTTGAAAGGCTTGCCGGAGACAGGGGTTGACGAGTTTGGTTCGCCGAGGTCGATGGGGGCGGGGCGGTGCGCGGCGACCATCTCGCTGATGGCGTACTTGAGCGGCTCGATGCCCTCACCGGTGACTGCGGAGATGGCATAAAAGGGGAGCTTGCGGCGCTTGGCGTAGGCGGCGAGCCGCTTGAGCTTGGCGGGATTGGCCACGTCGATCTTGGTGGCGACCAGGATTGTCGGCTTGGCGGCCAGCGCGGAATCGAAGGTGGCAAGCTCACTGGTGATGACCTTGAAGTCGGCGACCGGGTCGGGGCGGTCGGTTCCGCTCGCCGCTGCGCTTCCTCCGCCTGCGGCGCTGGAGTCGGAGACATCGACCAGATGGACGATGACCGAGGTGCGCTCGATGTGCTTCAAAAACTGGATTCCCAGCCCCGCGCCGAGATGCGCGCCTTCGATCAGGCCGGGCAGGTCGGCGACGGTGAAGGACTGGATGTGGGGAAACTCGCCAACCTGGACGACGCCGAGGTTTGGCTGGAGCGTGGTGAAGGGGTAGTTGGCGATCTTTGGCCGCGCGGACGAGAGGCGCGAGATCAGCGTGGACTTGCCCACGTTGGGGTAGCCTACGAGGCCGGCGTCGGCCAGCAGGCGGAGTTCGAGGCGGTAGCTGCGCTCCTCACCGGCGCGGCCCAACTCGTGCTCGCGTGGTGCCTGGTGGGTGGAGGAGGCGAAGTGCTGGTTGCCGCGTCCGCCGCGTCCGCCGCGGGCGATGACGATGGTCTCGTTCGGGCGGCTGAAGTCGTGGACCAGTTCGCCGGTGGCGTCGTCGTAGAGCAGGGTGCCGAGGGGAACTTCGAGGGTCAGATGCTCTCCCGCCGCGCCGGACATGTTGGAGCCGAGGCCGTGGCCTCCGCGCTGGGCCTTGTGCTCGGGGTTGAAGCGGAAGTGGATGAGCGTGTTGTGGGAGAGCGAGGACGACATTAGAACGTCGCCGCCGTGGCCACCGTCGCCGCCCGATGGACCGCCGCGGGGGACGAATTTTTCGCGGCGGAAGGCCATGCAGCCGTTGCCGCCGCCCCCTGCCTTTACACGTATTTTGGCTTCATCGATGAACATTATCTACTTCCCAGTGTAGCGGAAGCGGAAGAGGCCTGATTGGCGCGGCGGGCGCGGGCGACGGCGCGGGGAACGGATGGGATGGATAAGCGGACGGTATAGACGGGATGGATGCGGCGGGCGATCAGCTTGCGATTGCAATTGTTTGGATGCTATCGAATGCCGTGATTGCGCAGGCCATGGCCAGCGCCGCCTGCCGGAAGCTGCTGTTCGGGTCGAGCGCACGCCGGGCGGCCCCGTACTTCCGGCTGTTGATCAAGGATGCGATCTGTGCCAGCTCGCGATGGACCTCCTCGTGCCGGGCGGCCAGGTCGCGGTACTCCGGTGTGTCGCGAATGCCCAAGGTGTGTTGCGAAACGAGCCATCTGCCAATGGGACACTCCTCCGAATGCTGGATGGCGCGGATGGCGCTGGGACTGAGCGGCTCATTCAGCGCGATGGCCAACTGGAGCGTGATCTTCCACTGCATATGGCGCGAGATGGCGTCCTTGGCGGTGATAATGGTTGCGTCCGAGAGATCGTTGCTGGTCATTGCAAGCCTTAACGACGCTGGATTAGCTTCAGCGCTCCTGATTGGTTTATCGGAGCCAGGCGCGGAAAGATGAGCCTGCGGGAGGGAAATCGAAGCAGTTTCGCCGACACTATAGGGAACCCTTGCGCGCACTCATTGTTGCGCGCTTCCCCGGTTGATACCCGAAGAAGGCGATCTGCCCGCGCCGCATTTTCCCAAGAAAAACGGCCCTCCTGAATCTTTTCAGTAGGGTAGGGACAGGCGAGATGCTCTAAGATGGAGAGCATGAAATCTGTACTGAAGTACGCGATTGCACTCTTGGCAGTGGCGGGCATCGTGGTCAGCTCCATGGCGCTGCACGTCCACCTGATGGACTCGAACGCGCCGCCGCCCTGCGCGGTCAGCGAACACTGGGACTGCGGGACCGTCGGCCACAGCCGTTTCTCGTGGTTTCTGCCCAAGACGAGCGAGGAGATGGATGGCGATGCGCCGCCAAGCAGGCCGCACGTTCCAGTGGCGGCACTGGGTATTGCGGCCTACGCAGTGATTGCGATTCTGGCGCTGTTGGGACGGACATGGCTGGTCTTCGAGCTGGCACAGGTCGGCTTCCTTTTCGCCGCGTTCCTCAGCTACATCGAGGCCTATGTCATTGAGATGTGGTGTATCTACTGCGTCTGGTCGCAGGGCATCATCGCGGCCATCTTTCTGCTCTCCGCGCTGGCCCTGCTGCTGGAGTGGCGGAAGCGGCGAGCTGGGTCGAACGGCGCGGCGGCATCTGCGCCAGTAGACCCTGCGCAGTAGAATAGAGCCCATGGGAATCAGCCGCAAAGAGTCTCTGGAGTGCTTCCAGAGCGACGACCTGATCGGCATTGGCATGGAGGCCGACGCCGTGCGCCGGCGGCTGCATCCCGAGGGCGTGGTCAGCTACGCGGTCGAAGGCGCGATCCGCTTGCGCACGAGTGATTCTTCTATCGAGGAACTCTGCGCAGCGATTCGCGAGACGGTCGAGCAGGGTTCGACCGGCGTGCGTCTGGTTAGCGGGACTGGCTCTGAGGGGCAGGTCTGCGGGATCGAGTGGTTCGAGGGAATCTTGCGCGGCATCCGCCAGAACTTTCCTTCGCTGTGGATCGAAGGGCCATCGGCGACGGAGATTGTGGCGCTGGCCAAGGATCGCGGGTATGAGGTGCGAGAGACGATTGCGCGCCTGCGCGACGCGGGGATGGACTCGATTGCCAGCGATGACGCGCAGACGCAATGCAGCCCCAGATGTTGCGGCACAGCCGAGTGGCTTGCGGTACATCGCGCGGCGCACGGGCTGGGAATGCGAACCGTTGCGACACTGCGATTCGGCGCGGGTGAGACGCTGGAGCAGCGCGTCGATTTTCTAGAGGCGGTGCGGCAGTTGCAGGAGGAGACAGGCGGATTTGCAGCCTTCGTCCCCGTGGCTGCCGAGGCCGCAAGCGGGCGCGAGCTGGATGCCGTGACCGCCGTCGAGCAGTTGAAGACGCTGGCGGTTGCGCGCGTCTTCCTAGACAACATCGAGAACATCCAACTGAACGGAGCATCGCAAGGCCTGAAGGTCCTCCAGATGGGCCTGCGATTCGGCGCCAACGACGCCGGCTCGGTCACTCCGCAGGGAATCGGCGCAAAGGCTGGCTTTGGGGAGTATGCCGCCACCGCAAATCACGCCAGCGAAGAAGACCTCCGCCGCATCATCCGCGACGCCGGCTTCCAGCCCGTCCAGCGCGACACCCCCTACCGCATGATGTTCCTGAATTAGAACTGCGGTGGATGTTTGATCATACTCAGATACGCAATGATCGTACTAAGCAGATTGGCTAATGCAACCGCCCAGAAGCGACGCTTCGTGATCTGAAAGTGAAATGCATACCGCACAACACAGGTTTCAATCCCGGTCGAGATGAAGATCGCCATAACGCATGTGGCGGCCCATGTAATGGGGTTGAAGGTGCCCGTGTTTAGCATTTTGTAAATAAGAACACCTGGAAAAAACTCCCACAGAAGACCGGCTAGCGGGATTGCGAATGCGCCCACAAGCGAGGAAGCAAAATTCATGGTGATGTCGACCAGAATGGCCTTCTTCCAACCCATGGGGAAGACATACCGTAGCACAAGAAACTCGGCGATAAGACCTGTAACAATTGCCGCCACTCCGCGTTCATAGGAAGCAAACAGAAGCGCTGGCCAAACAACGTCAGCGAGGGCGTAAATGCTGGGTGTATACATGCTATGCCGTCTTCAACCCGGCATCGGCGATGGCGGCGGAGATGAGTTCGTCGGCGACGCCTTGCTTGCGCAGGCTCTCGGTGATTGCCTGCATTTGCGAGTTGTCGAGGCGCTCCAGATCTCTGCGCAGACCCTGCCCGATATAGGCGCGGATCAGAGGCTGATAGCCCGACATTCCAAGCGCGGGCGCAATCTCCTTAAGGTCTTCGATCACGTCTTCCGGCATGCGGATGCTGATAGTCGTCATGGGGCGGTCTTTGCGCAGCCGGGTCTTCAGTCGCTCACGCATACTCTTCATAGTTTTTCCTTTCCGTGGCCGTTGCAATCCGTGCGGAGATGATGCGGATCGATTCATCCTCGAGTTCGATATGCACAACGAATAACAGGCTCCCGTGGTCGGTTTGGCCGAGGAGACCGTCCCGCGCCTCATCCATCGCGCCGGCATCCACGACCCGCACCAAGGGATCGAAACCACTTCACACGCCTGCTCGAATCGCACACCATGCTTGGCGACGTTTGCAGCAGCCTTGTGTACATCCCAGACGAAATCCAGTGAGCCGAACTGGTAGAGCACGTCCATGGATAACGTATATACGTTGTCTATGCGCTCGTCAAGTCTCGTTGTTGGAGTAATCTCAACTTCTCTGAATTTCTGATATTCTGAAATTCAGAGGATTGGAAGAATGGCGACGACGACGATCAAAATGGGCAAGCGCGGCACGATTGTGTTGCCGGTGAAGTTGCGCAAGCAGTTTGGGCTGGGGGATGGGTCGCTGCTGGTAACCGAGGCCAGGGACGGCGAGATTCGCATCCGCCCGGCGTTTGTCTACGAGCCGGAGGTCTGGTCGCCGCAACGCAAGGCGTACTTCATCCTGATCAACTCGATGACGAAGGAAGAGTGGGACAGAAATCTCCAGGATGTTTTGCAGATGGGTGTCGACCCTACGCAGATCAATGGGCTGGAGCCGAACCACCGAGACGGTTTGCCTACCGATGCGGAGTGGGACGCACGCAGGAAGCGGCGACGGGCGGAACTCATGAAAGAGAAGCAGATTGCCTGAGTTCCCAGCCCTTCGCGTCTATCTCGACTCCAACGTCGTCTTCTCCGCCTCGCGCGATCAGAGGTCTCGCTTCCTCGAGTTATGGAGGCTCCGAGATATAGCGGTCGTCATCTCGCAATATGTTGTCGGTGAGGTTTCTCGGAATATCAACTCCATCGGCCACAATCAACGGTTTGAGAGCCTGCTCGCGCAGACTGAGTTTGTCAGCGACGCAGATGTCCAACTCATTCCTGCGAATGTCGGGTTGGTGGAGAAGGATCGCCCCATCCTCGCGGCGGCGATTGCGGCCAGCGTGGACTATCTCATCACTGGCGACAAGAGCCACTTTGGGCATCTCTACGGCACGCGCGTCTCGGGGGTGTATGTCATCAGCCCGGCGGATTTTCTGGGCCAGTACGAAGATCGTCTCCCGGATTAGCCGCTTCGCGTAGAATCGACTCGGACGGAAAACTGCCCGCGGAGTCTCTTTTTGCTCTCATTTCTCAACAACCTGCACGCTCTTCCGGCCATGATTCTGGCATCGAAGGGCTTTGGCCACTATCTGCACACGCACTATGGCGACCACACCTTCCGCGGGCTCTACCGTTGGAACGGCTTCGATCTGGCGATCCTGATTCCCTATTTCATCGTCATGGTGATTCTGGCGTTCTACGGCATCCATCGCTACCAACTGGTGTGGCTCTACTACCACAACAAGAAGAAGAAGGCGCTGTGGGACCAGCCGGGCGGGCACTATGCCGCTGGTGAGCTGCCGTATGTCACCGTGCAGTTGCCCATCTACAACGAGCAGTTTGTGATCGACCGGCTGATCGACGCGGTCTGCCGTATCGAGTATCCGCGCGACCGCTTCGAGATTCAGTTGCTCGACGACTCGACCGACGAGACGGTGCAGGTGGCCGAAGAGATCGTTCAGCGCTATGCGCACGGCTTTGCGGGGATGGCGCCGCAGCCAATCGTGCATCTGCATCGGACGAACCGCCATGGATACAAGGCGGGCGCGC